>Ga0187893_10005762_pt1 | contig 21852 bp, 13 predicted proteins | sample MA1701074metaG_FD_139574 | JGI IMG/M metagenome (GOLD analysis project Ga0187893, IMG submission 139574) | White microbial mat communities from a basaltic lava cave in the Kipuka Kanohina Cave System on the Island of Hawaii, USA - MA170107-4 metaG ...
AGTCACGATGGGCCGCAACGATCTTGGTTCGATCATCGGTTTGCTTTGAAAAATACTGGCGGGCGCGCTCGACCGCTGCCGGGTCTGGGTGCTCCAACAACCGGGCCTGAACCGTGACGTCGACGGCGGCGCGTTCGATTTTGTCTTCTTCCAAAGCCTTCAAAAGTTCCGTCATCCAATCGCGCTGGCTGAGCAACACGGCCAGTGCTTTCTCCCGAGCTTCCGGGCTGTAGCGCTTCCAGGGTCCGAGCAGAGTTGAAGGAATGGTCGGATCCTCAAATGCCGCAAGCGTCTCGATCGCCGCAATCTTCAGCGTCGCCGCGCTTGGCGATTCCAGAATGTGCCGTAGCACCTGGCTGACCGTCGCAAAGTCGCCTCCCTGCAACGCGCGAATCGCAAATACGCGCTGCGCCAAGGGCAAGTCCTCGGTCTGCGCTTCGGTCAGCGCCTTCTGGATCAGCCCACCCAACTCCAGATGCCGGGCAGCTTCCCAGGCCGCCGCCCGCACAGGCTCCGACGCGCTTTTGAAAAACTGAGACATGGTCGTTTCGGCCTTGGCAACGCGGAGGTGTTTCACACCCGCCAGCTTCAGACCACGGGCTAACCCTTTCAGGCCGGCAGCGGGATCATTCTGCGCACTAAGGGCCTGAAGAAATCGGCCGATCTCGCTCACGTTCTGTTTTCCACCGATGAGTGCCCCCAACTGCCTGAGCAGGTCCGCGTTTTCAAAAGACCGCTTCCTGGCCCGCAACCGATCGAAAAACTCATACGCTGCCTCCGCAACGGAGCTGAGGATTGCCGTGCGGAACCAAGGATCCTCGATCCGCTGCAGAGTCAGGTCAACCATCGTGCCAAGCGCCCGGCGGTCTGTGGTGCTGCCCAGCGTCAGAGCCAACTGAAACTGGACGCGCGGCTCCGGGTCGCGCGACATCGCGAATACGGCCTTCTTGAGAGACTCGGATGTTTCCAGCAAGGGTTCCGACAAGCGCAAGGCATGCTCACGCACATGGAAGTCCGGATCCTTCAGAGCCGTAGTCACGTGCGCGACCTCCAGTGCGGACAGCCCCTCCAGTGCCCACAGCGCATGGAGGCGCGCTTGGGGAAAACTGCTTGATTGTGCAAGCTTCCGAAGCAGAGGAGCGGCCGAAGCATCCTGTCGTTCCAGCAGCAGCCGCTGGGCCGTCTGTCGATGCCAGCCGTTCGTGCTCTCCAGCAGTTGAACCAGTTCGGTCGTGCTCGCAGCGCCAAGTCTGGGTTTGAGGTCTCGGCGGCGCAACGGTTCGTTTGGAACAATCCGATAGATGCGACCCATGGTGTCGCCCGCCCAGAAGTCCATGTTCTTCTTGAGCTCTTCAGGAATGGACTCTGGCGTTTCGATGAACAATCGATAAATGTCCGTCACATACAGATTGCCATCGGGTGCGTTTGCCAGGTTGCAAGGCCTGAACCAAACATCGCTGGAAGCCAGAAACTCAACACCGTCTCTGGCGCGAGACGCCGAGAAGCTCACTCCATCAGGTTTCAGAACGTCGCGGTGGATCAAGTTGCCATTCACTTCCCCGGTGAAAACATTGCCCCAGTACTCCCTGGGAAAGACATCGCCTGTGTAAACCGTGCTACCCGTGGCGGCACTGAAATATCCGCCGACCTGCTCGGTGCGATTCAGTTGGTTCTCGTTGTAGCGCTCCTGACGCACGCGAGTGCGTTCAACCCGCCAGGCTTGCGGCTGCGTGAGAGGAAAGATCGGTGACGACGGCTGGCCGTGATCCGATATATCCTGCGCCATGGCCGGGACCTCAAGGAATGGCGTTTTGTTCAAGTACTGCATCGGAAGCACAACATGGCGCAGATGGACCGTGTTCTGCGTAATAAACCGGTTGCCCCAATCGTCGAACGTCGATCCAAACTGTGCCGGCCCGCTGGCCGCTTCCGCAATTCCACGGTCCGGACGAAACCGGAAATCGGCGCCTCGCACCAGGACAGGAGGACGCTCCGGATGATCGGGTGAAGTGATACGCCCGTCGGATCCCGTGTTGGAAGCATAGATCCAGTTGTCGATCGCGAGTCTGGGATTCGTAATGCGCGCCTCAGGATTCACTTTCGGAAACCCAGTGTAGAGGACCCGCCGTTCGTCCGCTTTGCCGTCACCATTGGTATCTTTCATGAAGAGAATGTCTGGGGCGCTGGTGACGATCAACCCGCCTTTCCAAGGCTGCAGCCCGCTGACTTCAAGCACTTGGTCTGCAAAGACGATGGCATGATCGATGGCGCCATCGCCGTCGCGATCTTCAAGAAGGCGGATGCGTGAACGGGCAGGCTTACCAGGCGGCGGGTCTTCCGGATAATCGAGCATTTCAGCCACGTAGATCTTCCCATTTTCATCGAAAACAATTTCGACGGGGCTCAGCACCTGAGGCTCGCTGACGAAAAGCTCAATGCGAAAATCCTCGTTCAGGCGAAAACTCTTCAAGGCCGCCTCAGCGGAAAGCGCAGGCGCCTCCGACTCGTTCCGGCTACATCCAGCCAGCATCATAATAATGATGGCGATACCCACAGGCATCCCAATGCGGTCACAACACTTCCCCATTCAACACCTCAGAAAGAATCGAATTTCACTGCCGTCAATCCAGCCCAGCGAAGCCCTAAACACGCTCCTGTTCGTTTCGCCAGCACCCAACTGCCTTTTCGGAAACCGCACTGTCACGGTCTTCGTTGGGGTGATGGTCTCAACTGGGCTTTCTACGGGATTTCTCTGTTACCGGAACTCGGGCTGGCGCAGATATCGCACCTCTTGCGATGTCTGCGAATCCCTTCGCACACGAGGCATAGCACGCCATGTAGGCAACAAGAGGAATATAGGACTCGGTTGTCCTTCGTAAATCGGAAAGCCTCAGGCCGGCAGGATGATTATCAAATGAGAATCTTTCGCACGTACTGCCCGTTATTTTCCCAGCGGGTCTTTTTGGACTCGAGCTCCGCTTCGGTCGGCTGAATACTTCCATGAACATCTATGGCTCGGGAAGCGATGGTGTGTTCTCCCGGCTGCGCTCCTTCCCATCGGTAGTGGAAGAGCTTCCAGGAGTAGGCCGTGTTGCTCTTGTCCAGCACGGCTGGTTTCCAGGGACCGCCGTTGATACTGACCTCGACAGCCTTCAAAGGCGTGCCATCGTTGAGCGCGAAACCGAGCAGGTTGCAGATGCTTCCAGATCGGGTGACTCTCGCGACCATCGATTTCAGCTGCATGCGACTGACGGAAGTTTCGTTCCAAATGACCTCGTCACCCACCTTGTCACCACGCAATGTGACGTACTCCCGGGCCATGAACTTGCCCATGAATCGTCGGTCCATGAGATGAATCTGCTCCAACCACTTCACGTTGGCCACTCCGTACCATCCGGGAACAATCACGCGAACCGGCGCGCCCTGCGCCAGCGACAGAGGCTGGCCGTTCATTTCGTAAGCAATCAACACTTCGGGCTGGGTCGCATCACGGACCGAGAGGCTGCGGCCAAACCTTTGCTCGACCTTTTGAGTTGAGCCGCCATGGGATACCTCTTCACTCCCTTTATCCGCGCCGAAGAATACCACTTCGATGGCTGAGGGCTTGAGGCCACACTCCTTCAGTAGAGCCGATAACGACGTACCGGCCCAGCGCGCATTTCCAACGAGCGGATTGCCGCGAGCGTTGTTGTTGCCGGAACACTCAAATCCGACCACCTGCTCGAGGCGTCGCCGCTTCCTCAAGTCGTCAAGCGACAACTCGAGCGGCCGGTTGATCATTCCTGTAATACGGAGCCGATAGGAACCCATATCAACAGTGGGCTGGCCATAGTGCTGGACCGTGAAAAACTGGTCGCTGGGCGGCAAAAAGCTCTGCAACGTTCGCGTATCAAAATACCGAACCCCGGGTCGGGGCGCAGGATTGAAATCCTTGGGGAAGTCGGTGAATTGAACGACTTCCTCCCCGTCAGCCAATGCCGGAAGGGCTGCGGCCGCCACGCCGGCGAGGGCGATGCCAGCAGAAACCATTCCTTGCAGCATTTCTCGTCGATTGACACCGTTCGACATGATGCCCTCCTTCATGAAGTGAACTTAGAATGACTGGCCGGCTGAGAGGCTATCATGAACTGGCACTCAGAGGCAGGCTTGAAAACTTCAGCGCGGGCGCCAACAGCGGCGTGCTGGCGCCGAGGAATCTCACGAGACGATTTATTGACCTCTTGGCTGAATGGCCGACCGGGAAACGATCCTCGGATCGGACCAGGCGTTCCAGTCGCAGCCTTCCGTGCCCGTCTGAAAAGTCTTAAACAGGATTGTTACGCTCTGGCCCGCAAACTGTGCCAGATCCGTTTGCTCTTCAAGCCAGCCCCTGTCTGCCCAGTTTCGTTGAATGTCCACGTCGCGACCAAAGAACAGCCGAGGCTCTCCATCCCGGGGTGCGACCCAGACCTCAAATCGGTTTCGTTCTGAACATGAGAGCTGGCTCACCAGCCCCACCGCAAAGCGCAACGTGGCGGCTGGCGGAATCGAGACTTGAAAGCGAACTTCAGCAGGAGGAGTCATCATAAGCACCTGGCGCTGATCCCCGTTTATTTCGCTTATCTGCCGGTAGTAGGCGTTCTCCTTCCGCGTTCCGGGCATCGAGATGTGGGCTTCGTCAATATGGCTAAGGAAGTCATAAGCCACAGTCTCCTGTTCCAGCACTTCCCTCGAGAATTCATAAAGGACGTGAGCATTCCTCTGCATTAACGGACGGAGGTGTTTTTGGGCAAATGTTCTTTCCGGATCTGTCAACAGATATGCCTCTTGGGCGGCTTGGGCCACGAGAAGATGTGTCACTCGATATCTTGAAAGAACAGAGTGAAGCTCCTGTTCCTGGTCGGACATCAACTTCGGGAAGTAGGGGGAAAAATTGAAGCCGGCATCGGCAGCGGCATAGAACGCGATGGGACTTGTGTTCCACCAGAACAGGATTCTTTTGGGGCCCGGTTGCTGATTGAGAAGCCGCACCAGAGGCAGGTTAGGGAGCTGGCGGGTAAGATAATCTTCTCGAGTCTCTTGACCGGACAGCACCTTCCAGGGCAGGCTCTGCCAGATTCCAGAGCCGTATCGGGCTCCGCCGTGAAGGTTTTCGAAGAAGGGTGATACAAGACAAGCGATCAAGAAAAGGAGCCCAGCGCTTGCATACGCCATCCAGCGTTGCCCTCGATTCTTGCACCAGTCGAACCATCCCATCAGCGCCGACGCCGATACCAATGCCAGCGCAGGAAGAAGCGGCAGCAGATAACGCGCATGCTGGCCGGTCATCAGCCAGAGCAGTCCATAAACGACGCTGAAGCCCAGAATGAGCCAGACGTCACGACTGGGCCGGCGGCCGAAGGCAAGCAGGGGCATCAGTAGGAGGTAGAATGGGCCGACGTTTCCGTGGAAACGGTTATCGTCACTGATCACCATCTGCCAGCCGAGAGTCAATAGCTGCCACCAGTTCTGCAGTCCCAGGCTCACACCGGAATCCGCCATTTCATGAAGACCGACCCGGGTGAGTGAGGCGTCCCAGTAAGGGCTGGCAAATATTTGGTTCAAGAAGGGAAAGAAAGGATTGCGGGCATGAATGGCATTGCCCACCGCCCACGGAACAAGCCCTAGCGCTCCGAAAGCCGCGATTCGAGCGCCCGCCCAAATCGATGCTCTCACCTTCCTGTGTTCGGACCAGTGTCCCACCGCAACAACGCAGGCCAACGCACCGAGGGCAAACAGAGCATGATATTTGGCCCCCTGAGAAAAGGCGAGAAGACAGCCTGCCGCGATCAGCCAGCTTCGTTCCCTGCTCCGCAGCCAGACCAAAGCTGCCATTAATGCGAGAAAAACATACAAGGTCAGTCCAAGCTCCGTATGCGCTGTTCGCATCTCCCAGATGAACAATGGCGAACCGACAAGAATGCCGGTCGATATCAGCGCGACGTCACGTGAAAACAGCCGGCAGCCAAAGGCGTAGGCAGCAATCAGGGTCAAAACTCCCACTAGATAATGAATCAGTTTGGCGGTGATCTCGTTATGGAGCAGCATCCCCAGCGTGAACAGCATCGTCACATGCTTCGGAAAAAAGGTTTGAGGGATGTCGGGTATCGGTCTGATCCCGTGCCCCTGTACATAAGTCTTGGCAGCAAAGAGATGGACCACAAGAGCATCCCATTCAATTTCCGGCCCCAAAGCGGAGATGAGAACCAGCAGCAGGACGGTGCCGATCAGAAGCCAGACAAGTCCTCGCCCGAGGCGCGCCGTGGCAGAGGATGGCGGGTTTCTCGTGAAGCTGAAATCACGGACAGCAGATTTCCATCGCGGCCAAAGATAAATGCTACTCGTGACCAAGATGGCATAGGCGACCCAGGGGTATAGCACCTTGAGACCACCCAGCACCATGACCGCAAGTGAGAGGAGCGAGAGCCCGCCCGCCGAGCAAAGGGCCAACCACTCCGGACTGTTTTCTGGTTCGAGTCCGAACCACTTTAGCAATACTTCCCCGATACCCGCTGCCACGCCCCAGATCCAGATGACCAGCAGCAAATCCAGCATGCCGGTACGGATCAACCATGCCTCCGGCTCGAATGCAACGGCAGGCAGGAGGTCTGAACTCCAGTTGCGAAGGTAGTTGCCAGAAACAAAGAGGACCCACGCAGAAACGGCCACTCCCGCCGCTACCGTAAGCAGATGTTTTCCAGGATTCGAGAATGAAAGTCGCATCGAGTGCGATCGGCAAGACCCAGCAAGTTTTCAAGCCCGACACACTGCCGGGAATTCTATGTCGCCACGCAGGCGCGGACGGGCTGTACAACAGATGGATCGAGTGAAGTCAAGCTATCGCAAAAGAATTACAACACGCGAAGTGTTGACAGGAGGAGTGAAGCGCCCTGTGGCGCGCTCAACAGGATCGCTTCGTGGCTTGTTTCCCGATTGAAAAAGCTCGCAAGTTCTATCGCCCTCTTCCCAGAAGCACGATCGGTATCGTTCGCAGGCAGATTTTGAAGTCGAGCAACAGAGACCATGTGTCGATATACTGAAGGTCCAGCTTCATCCACTCCTCGAAATCGATGTCGTTCCGCCCCTGGGCCTGCCAAAGGCACGTGAGTCCAGGTTTCATGCGCAACCGGCGCCGCTGCCAGCGTTCATACTGCTCGACTTCTTCAGGAATGGGCGGACGCGGGCCCACAAAGGACATATCTCCCTTCAGAATATTGACCAGTTGCGGCAGTTCGTCGATGCTGAATTTACGCAGCCATCTGCCAATGGGGGTGCAGCGCGGGTCGTTGCTCAGCTTGAACACAGGTCCTGACCGCTCATTGAGATGGCTCAATCGATTTCTGACTTCCTCGGCTTCGACAATCATCGAACGAAACTTGTACAGCACGAACTTTCTGCCTCCCAAGCCGCAGCGTACCTGTCTGAAGATCACCGGACCGGGAGACGTCAGTTTCAAGAGCAGTATGACAATAAGGAGCACCGGCGCGAGAAGGACCAAAGCAAACGCAGCCGCTAGAAAGTCGAATATATTCTTGATAAAAAGCAGGTATTCATTCTCGGGCGTGGTCGAAAATGTGAGCAGTGGCAAATCCTGGAGCGCTTCCAGATAGATTTTCGAGGTGACATGGGGGAAAAAACTGAGCATGACACGCGTCTTGATCCCTTCTTCCTCGCAAATCAGAAAGATTTCCTCCAAGCGTGCCAGGGCCTCTTTGTCCACCACAAAAATCACTTCGTCCACCACGTGGTTGCGCAGCACCTCTCCAAGGCGATCAATCTCAATAAACGGATAGCGTCTCAGCCGTGAGTCGATGGGCTGCCCCCCCGTCGGGCCGTTAGGCGCGCGCACCACGCCCACGAGCCGGTATCCCCATTCCTGGGCTCCTTCCAAAGCCTCGGCAACCTTGGCTGCCTTTTCGTTAGTCCCAACAATCAGTGCCTGACGCTCGCCGTCCAGAATGTGGGTGAATTGGCTGACGCCCGCCTTTGCGTAGATTCGAAACGCACAGAGAAACAGGAAGTTGACGATGGCAAAGATGGCGATGAAGGGGCGGGAAATGAACTCGTACTTCAGGGCAAAGATAGCGGCACTGATCAGGACGGTGCCCACAAACACCGTCAGGGACACTTCCTGGATCACTTCGAACCAATCTTGCGCCAGGCTTTGTCTTCGTAACCGGATGAGAGCAAAGAGAATATTCCAGAGGACAAGGATGACAACGAGCAAACCGACATAGCTCTGAAACGGAAAAACCTGGCCAAAAAGACTTGAAGGCAGGTGGGCTCTCAGCAGATAGGCCGTTAGAAACGACAGCAATGTGACCAGAGACTCCAGCGAGGCAAAAATGACGGTGGCTATGCGATACTTTCGTCGGATCATTTCGCTGGCAGATACCCGGTTTGCCTGCCGCCCCGGACGGAAGTGGAAGAGAAAAGTTGCAATCGATTCAAACTAGCCTCTCAGTCGGAGTGAGCGAAACCTACGGATCATTGAGCAGTTATCGCAGGTTGGAACTGGCACGCGGTATGCACCATCCAACTCGAGGTCAGCCGCCGACTGTTTCGTTTGCGCCAAAAACTCAATGGCTGCTCTGCGAATTCAAAACCTCATCTCCAGCGCTGTCTTTGCCGAGATACATGATGAAGAGCGAGTCTAGCCCACGGTAAAATCCTTGTCAATTTCAGTCCTATGTCTGGACTTGTGTTAGACTTGCGATGTTTTTGACGAGTTTTTTCAAACCCACGTTTCGCCTACCAGGGAAGTATTCAAGTTGGACGCTAAATGTCGCTCAGGGCTAGCTTCCCGCCCTTACTCATTGGAATGGAACCAACGCATGGTGTTTAAGCAGAGACCTTCAACCGCCCGTTTCTTTCTATTCCTCATTGTCTTGGCTTTGTGTTCCGGTTGCGCGGCGTCAAGTGCCTTCAAGCGCGGAAAGAAGTTCGAGAAACTGAGGAACTACGATGAAGCCTTGGCAAATTATCGAACGGCCTACGAATCAGACCCGAAAAACCATGAGTACCGCCTGTATTTCGAAAGAGCCCGCGCCCAAGCTGCCATCGCGCATCTCGACCTTGGCCGAAGGTTGAGGGAAGTGGGAAAACTGGAGGAAGCGCTGATCGAGTTTCGCCGCGGTGCCGAGATTGACCCTTCCAACGCCTTGGCAGTTCAAGAGATTGGCGCCACGGAAAAGCTGATTATCGAACGGGAACAGAAGCAGGAAGAAGAAAAGCGAAAGCTGGCGGAAATCGTAGAACGCAACAAGGTGGTTGCTCCGCGCGACACGCTGGCACCCGCCAGCACCACTCCCATCGTCCTGAAACTCACAGGTGACTTGAAGCGCGCTTTTGAGTCTATAGCCAAGATCAGCGGCATCAATGTTATTTTCGACTCGGATCTGGGGCAAAAACTGACAACCCAGGTTCCCGTCGATTTGAACAACGTCACGGTGATCGAAGCTCTGGATCTGCTGGCGTTGCAAACGAAGACCTACTGGGCCGTGGTGAATCCCAACACCATCATTGTCACAAACGACAACCAGCAGACGCGACAGTTCTACGAAGAGCAAGTAATCAAGACGTTCTACCTCGGTAACACGCTGGCTACAGCAGACTTGCAGGAGGTTCTCAACACGCTCAGAACTCTGCTCGACTTGCGGAAAGTGGGAGTCATCAATTCACAGAATGCCATCGTGATTCGAGATACAGCGGACAAGATTGCGATGGCGGAGAGGGTTCTTCAGTCCATCGACAAAGCCAAACCCGAGGTGCTGATTGACGTGGCAGTTATGGAAGTGGATCGTTCCTTTACGCGCAGACTCGGGCTGACCCCTCCAACAGGGGTGGTGGCCTCAAATCCTCCAGGAAGCACGGGCACCAGCATGTCGATCAAAGATCTGGATCGGATTGGAAGCGGCAACTACAGCATCACGCTCCCAACAGCCCAGTTGAACATCAACCGGAGCAATGCACGCGTTCTGCAAAACCCCACGTTGCGCGCTTCCGATGGCAAACTCGCCAAGCTCCGGGTTGGGACCCAGCAACCGGTCGCACAGGGTAGCTTTCAACCGACGTTTGGTGGCAGCGTCGGTGGTTCTCCAGTGGTCCAATTTTCCGTGCTTGATGTCGGCGTGAACGTCGACATGACACCTCGCGTCTTATTGAACCGGGACGTGGCCATGAACGTCAAAGTGGCTATTAAATCGATTGCAGGTTTCGTAAATCTGAGCGGCAACGACTACCCCATCCTCACCAATCGCGAGGTTGAACATGACATCCGACTGAAGGAAGGAGAATCCAGCGTTATTGGAGGCATCATCACCGATTCCGACAATACCTCCGTGACCGGTATTCCCGGTGTTGAGAAGATTCCGCTGATCAAGTACCTGTTTGCTTCGGAAACCAAAACCAAATCCGAAGTGGAAGTCATCATTGCTATCACTCCCCACATCGTTCGTTTGCCCGATTTCCAGGATTCCGACCTGGAGACCCTGGCGATCATGGGTTCCGGAATCAGTCCCAGGTTTATTGGGAAGCCTGTTCGGTTGGGCAGCGGAAAATTACCCGAGACCACAACCGCCGAACCCGCAACAGCGGCGCCCGCGCCAACCCAGCCAATCGTAATTCCAGCTCCAGTACCGCCATCACCATCTACCCAAGCCGTCGAAACCCTGCCGGTCCCAAGGCTGGCCTTCATCAAACTGGCAGCTTCGCCGGCAGAGGTGACCGTGGGCGCCAAATTCACAGTTACCGTTTCGATTGAGAACGCCCACGATGCGAATGCCTGTTCTTTCGCTCTCTCGTTCAATCCCCGGGTTCTGAAATTAGTCACAGTCCAGGACGGTGGCTTTCTGAGCCAGGGCGGAAAACCCAGTTCGCTCAGTCCAGGAATTGACAACGACACGGGTACAGCCACGGTCTCGCTTGCCCGCCCTGCTGGGAGTCCGGGCGTGAGCGGTAGCGGCATCCTGACCAGTTTGCAATTTGAGGCTCTGGGTCCCGGAACCGCGCCCATCACATTCAGCCAGGCCAGCATGTCCGATGCGTCTCAAACCTCGCTGCCAACGAGTTCGTCAGGGACACAGGTCACGGTAAAATAGATTGGGAGTTCGAAAGGCCAACAAAGCAGCCACAGATGCAAGGGCTTCTCCGGACTGCCTTTCGTCTAGGTTGGGGATATTGTTGTGAGTTTTGCTTCTTACTTTAGAAAACCAAAAGTCAGCACTTGCCGTTCGGCAATTCTACGCCGTCAGCGCGGGTTGACGCTCGTCGAACTCATCTTCACGGTGACAATTGTGAGCATTCTGTCGATGGCCGCGCTGCCGCTGGCCCGGGTTTCCATCAAGCGACAGAAGGAAGTCGAGTTGCGGCGCGCCCTCAGAGAAATGCGGGACGCCATCGACCGTTACAAAGATGCTTCCGACCGAGGATTCATCGAGGTGAAATTTGGCTCGGACGGCTATCCACCCGATATGGAGACGCTGGTAAAGGGCGTCACGCAACTCAACGCCATCGACAAGAAGCTGAGGTTTCTGCGCCGCATCCCGATAGATCCGATGACGGGGTCGGAGTGGGGCCTGCGCTCATCGCAGGACAGCCCCGACTCCAATAGTTTCGGCGGCCAGAATGTGTTTGACGTTTACACTAAGAGCACGGGTACGGCGCTGGACGGCACCAAGTACTCAGACTGGTAATTTCCGCAAACTACTGTTGCCAGGGCAGGGTGGCTGATCGTCGGAATGATGGAGACAAGGATGCAACAGAGGACCCTAAAGGGAAAGAGATTGCGGATCTCAGACAACCGCGCTTTCACCCTCATTGAATTGATGATGGTGCTCACCGTGATTTCAATTCTCGTGAGCATCGCAATTCCAATAGCCAACTCAGCAATCATTCGTTCCAAAGAAGCAGTCCTGCGAAGCAATCTCTACACATTGAGAACTCTGATTGACCAGTACACGGCCGACAAGCTGAAAGCACCCCAGTCTCTCGATGACCTTGTTGCCGCAGGCTATCTGCGTTCCCTGCCCAGAGATCCCATCACGGACCGGAACGACACCTGGCAAATTGTGATGGAAGATGCCTCCCTCTTCCCGGAACAAACCGAAACCGGCATCTTCGATGTCCACAGCGGCTCCACAGCAACCTCCACCGAAGGCACACCCTATAGCGAGTGGTAAAAGGTAGAATTCTGGCGCCAGCGGACGGCCTGAGGGGGGTGAGGCAAGCCCCGAGATCCCTGTTTGTTCCGACGCGCTGATAAAACGCTAGAATCTACCTGACAACCCCTTCGAGGGGACTGCTTGCTGTCGCATAAAGTTTCTTGGGAATACGTCCGGCCAGGAACGCCAGCCTTCCGGCCCGCGTGGCGTGATTCATGGCTTCTGCCATGGCGACTGGATCCTGCGCCTGCGCGATGCCGGTGTTCATCAGGATTCCATCAGCGCCCAACTCCATAGCCAAAGTGGCGTCGGAAGCAGTTCCCACACCCGCATCGATAATCAGTGGCACCTCACGAATCATTTCCCGCAGGATTCGGATGTTCGCCACATTTTGAATGCCCATCCCGGAGCCGATTGGCGCCCCCAGTGGCATCACGGCCGCGGCTCCCGCGTCGATCAGCCTGCGGGCCATCACCAGATCGTCGTTGGTGTATGGCAGCACGATGAAGTCTTCCTTTGCCAGTGTCTCGGTCGCTTGAAGCAAGCCCAGATTATCGGGAAAGAGCGTACGCTCGTCGCCAATCACCTCGAGCTTTACCCAGTTTGAAAGTCCGGCTTCCCTGCCCAATCGGGCGGCCCGCACCGCTTCATCGGCGGTATAGCATCCCGCGGTATTCGGAAGAATGAAGTATTTCTTCGTGTCGATATAGTCGAGCAGCGATTCCTTGTTGCGGTCGGAGAGATTCACCCGCCGCACCGCCACCGTGACAATTTCCGCTCCCGATTTTTCCCAAGCCTGAACCATCTGTTGGTAGGAAGCATACTTCCCGGATCCGACCAACAGGCGGGAGGAAAACTCCCGGTTTGCGATTTTCAGTCTGTCCTCAGTCATTGTTCCCCCGATCTTGCCGCTCATCCGAATGATCTGCGAAGTCAACGCTATTCTAGTCGAAAGCGTTTCCAAGGCGCCAGGGAAAGGACGGCCAGGAACGGCAGGGCTTCGCCGCCGAAGACTGCTTTGATGGCCGGTGCGAGACGCAGATGCCCCGAAGGTTGACCACAACGCCATCCCAAGTTAATGTTCCAATTGTCGGATTGCCGGAATCATTCTTCAAAGGACTGCTCATGACTTCCCACCGGGACACGGCCAAACCCAAGTTTACGAATCGCCTGATTCACGAAACCAGCCCCTATCTCAGACAGCACGCACATAATCCCGTGGATTGGCATCCCTGGGACGCAGCGGCATTGGAACAAGCCAGAAAGGAAGACAAGCCGATTTTGCTCAGCATCGGTTACTCGGCTTGCCACTGGTGCCATGTGATGGAGCGCGAATCTTTCGAGAATGAAGACATTGCGCGCATCATGAATCAGTGTTTCGTCAATGTAAAAGTAGACCGTGAGGAGCGTCCCGATCTCGACTCGATCTACATGAGTTACGTTCAGATGACGACCGGAAGCGGCGGATGGCCCATGACCGTTTTTCTCACTCCTGGTCAGGTTCCTTTCTTCGGTGGAACCTACTTCCCGCCGGATGACCGCTATGGACGGCCCGGGTTCCCCAAGATATGCCTCGCGGTCTTTGAGGCTTATCAGAAGCGGCGATCAGAAATCGAGCAGTCGGCAGCAGACATTGTGAAGAACTTGCAAGGAATCAACCAACTACCCAGCGGCAAGGATTTGCCAGATGGTGAAACGCTAGGCCTGGCGTTCAGCAATCTAGCGCAGCGATTCGACCTCACGCATGGTGGATTCGGGGGCGCACCCAAGTTTCCCGGCTCAATGAGTCTGGCGTTCTGTTTGAGACACTACTATCGCACAGGTCTTCAGCCCGCGCTGGACTTCGCCGAACTGAGCCTGGAGAAGATGGCGCTCGGCGGCATTTACGATCAGCTGGGCGGAGGGTTTCATCGCTACTCGGTGGACGACCACTGGCTGGTGCCGCACTTCGAGAAAATGCTTTATGACAACGCGCTGCTCAGTCGCGCTTATCTGCACGCGTTTCAGCAAACTCGCAATCCGCTCTATGGACGGATTACTGAAGAAATTCTCGACTATGTCACTCGTGAAATGACGCACCCGGAAGGAGGCTTTTATTCCACCCAGGATGCCGACAGTGAAGGCGAGGAAGGTAAGTTTTTTGTCTGGACTCCCGCCGAGATTGAAGCAATCCTCGGCAAAGATGACGCCAAAGTGTTCTGCCGCTATTTCGATGTCAGCCAGCGTGGCAACTTCGAGGGCCACAATATTCTGAATGTTCCCATTCCCATGGCTGAGTTTGCAGCCAAGGAACGTTTGCCTGTCGAAGAACTGCAGGCCCTTATTGAACGCTCGCGCCACCGGCTCTTTGTCGAACGGGAAAAGCGGATCAAGCCGCATCGCGACGAGAAAATCTTGACGAGCTGGAACGGGCTGATGCTGGTCGGTTTCGCCAACGCAGCCTCGGTTTTCAATCGGGCGGACTATCTCGACAGGGCCCGGACGAACGCCGAATTTGTTCTCAGTAATCTGAAACACGAGGGACGACTCCTCCGGACATTTAAAGACGGACAGGCCAAACTCAATGGCTACTTGGAAGACTACGCTTGTTTCGTTGAAGGATTGCTGTCGCTGTTTGAAGCGACTGGCGAGCTACGATGGTTGAACGAAGCAGTGCTGCTTAACGAAACCATGCTCGACCAGTTCTGGGACGCATCGACGGCAAGCTTTTACCTCACAGGAAAGGACCACGAAAAGCTGATCACCCGAGTCAAAGACTTCTACGACAACGCTACGCCGGCCGGCAGCTCAGTGGCAATCTTCAATCTGTTAAAGCTGGCGATTCTTACGGGCGACATGGAATACCGCAACAAGGCCGAAGAAGCCCTCCGCTCGATGAAGACTTCTCTAGAGCGTTATCCAAGCGGGTTCGGCTACCTGCTCGAGGCGGCAGATTTCTACGTCGGCCCCGTGCAGGAAATTGCCATTGTCGGCCTTCCTAGCGACGCAAGAACTTCAAGGCTGACGGAGGCTGTGTATCGCCAGTATCTGCCAAACAAAGTTGTGGTGGTTGCCGACCCGGACGACAACGCTCTGAGAGCCAGACTGCCTCTGCTGCAGGGCAAAGATTTGGTGGCTGGAGAACCGGCTGCCTACGTCTGCCGGAACTATTCCTGCAAAGCACCTGTCACTACTGTGGCCGATCTCGAGAAACTACTGAACCAGTGAGCAAGATAATGGGTTCATTCCAGGAATCTGGGATCAGTAAGGACTCCGTCTCAGCAGTAGATTGGACTGAATTCTAGCTCGCGCCGCGATTGACCAGAGCGACAAAGGCAGATTTTCAACGGAGCTGGATCGAATGGTGGACGAGAAGGGGATCGAACCCTCGACCTCGGCGTTGCGAACGCCGCGCTCTCCCAACTGAGCTACTCGCCCGTAAATTGACTTGTCTTTTTAGCATTTTGGTTCAAGATGGGTCAAGACTTTACCGGGAACAACGCATGCATCACCTGTCCTTAACAATGGTCGGCGCAATTTCCGAGTGGTCGGCCGGATCACACCTAACCGCACACCGCTGACATCAAGTGGTCTATCGATTCGCAAAGCGTGTGAGCGCTAGCTGACCTGTTAAGCGAGATTGAGCATGAAGGGCAAACAACAAGGTTCCAGTTCTGCTCTCTCATTCACCCAGATCGTAGCCGGATTATCCCATCACCTGAATAATCCTCTGGCGGCAATTCTCGGATATGCAGAGCTCTTACTGCGTCGCGATCTGGATGCCAGCTCCAAGGGAATGGTTGAGCTGATTTTTCAGCAGGCAAGCCACTGCAAACACGCGCTACAAAGTCTGCACGGGATGACCAGCCAGCCGACACAGGAATTTCAGGCCGTCGATCTTCGATCCCTGGTACAGGAATGCATGGCCACGAAGAAGGGCGAGTTCCAAGCAGGCGACGTCAACGTGCATTTGGATTTTCCGAACGACGGGCTGGTGACGCAAGCTGATCCAGTTGCCCTCGAGCAGGTTGTAGTTCAACTCTTGGACAATGCCCTGCAAGCTCTGGAGGGTGACAGCAAAGACAAGACGCTCTCAATCAGTGGTTTTCATTCGGATGGATGGACGGCAGTGCAGGTGAAGGATACGGGAAGGGGAATCAGGACTGACGTGCTTCCACAAATCTTCGAACCGTTCTATACGACGAAGTCCAGGGAAAAAAATCCCGGACTCGGCTTGACCATTTGCCATTCGATTCTGGATGAACACCAAGGAAGCATTAGAGTGGAGTCAACCGAGGGGGAAGGCACGAGTGTCACGCTGTTACTGCCGGATAAGGTGAAGCCTGCCGACGCCGTCGGCGGTGCCGCCCCGATTCTGGCTGGGAGGAAGATCCTGGTTGCAGAAGACGAGCCCGCTCTGGCTAAACTCCTTGGCAGTTTCCTGACTCCACTGAAGGCCGAAGTAGTTCACGTTAATAATGGGCTGGAAGCCCTTGCGATAGCACAGCAAAGTCAGTGGGATCTGATAATCAGCGACATACAGATGCCTGGAATCAGCGGCATCGAACTTTACCACCGCCTTGCCTCAAGTGACTCGGCCCTGGCCAATCGGATGATTCTGATCACGGGCGCCGCTCGGTCACAGCCCGAGAGGTTGCTTCAAGACGCCAAGGCCCAGCTGCTGTACAAGCCCTTCTCCCGGAGCGAATTGATGGAGGTCATTTCCCGCGTCATCGCCGAGCGTCCTCCGGAAGGGTAGTCCAGCTAAATTTCGCCCAGAGCGTCTTTCTTTACCCATCCGTTCCAGCCATTGTCCAAACTGATCTGAGCCCAATCAGCAAGGTCGTTTTCGATTTGAACTTTCAGGCCCTCGTGAACGGAAAACAGGGTAGGGCTATCGCTGGCCGGGCCACTGAGCACGTCTGCTTTCTCCACCAGAATCACGCCCTCGTGGAGCGTTTCCTGCCGATAAATGCGCAACAGATTGGAGGTGCCGAGGACGAGAAACACGGCTAGGCACGAAATCGAGGCAAACAGTGCCAGCCGCGACAACCTGGGAATCACATCCATCCAGAACAGAGAAAAAGCGGCGTTAGCGGCGATAAAAAAGGCGATGGCCAGCGCGGTTTCGGTGTCGAGAGGCAGCCAGTTTGCGATCCGGCGAAACTGGCTGAGGAAGAAGCCCTCCGGCGGCCGTTCCACTTTGTCCGCAATACGCGCGCGGGCAAAGTTCAGGTTTTCGGCGATCTCGCGGTCATGCGGAGCCAGGCGTTTGGCTTTCTCATAGCATAGGATCGCCCTACCCAACTGGTTGTCCTTGAAATAGGCATTACCCAAGTTGTAAAGGAGCACTTCATTGACGACCGCAGACTCGAGGACCTTCTGATATCGCTCGATCGCCGCTTGATAGTTGCTTTGCGCATAAAAGTCGTTGCCCGCCTGAAAAAGGCGGGACATGTCTTGCGCCTGCGTCTGCGCAGGACTCAGGGTGGAATGAGAAAGCAGGATGACTGCCAGCGCCGCGTACTGAAGTTTAATTGACAAGACCTATGAACTCTCCACGACCCAAGATTCGGTGATTCGTGCGCGAAGACCATTCAAGACGCGCAGAGCACCCCACATCCCATATCCGCGCTGCCTAGCTCACTTCCGACTCGATCCGAACAATCGCACTCTTCGCTCGATCGTAGAGCGCATTCAGATCGCCTCGATCCGGTTGTACCGGCGCGTAGCGCGCAAAGTTGCACTCTTGCAGCAGTGCCGCCACTTCTTCAGCCAGATGGGAATTGAGATTCCGCTCTTCCATGAAGCGCTTTATCTGCTGCGTGGTAATCTCGATGTGTGGCAAATTAAACTTGTCGCTCAAGTAACCGCCGATGCTGGATTCGAGAATGCTGTGAAAGCGGCTGTATTGCTGGTTTTTCAGACATTTTTGGGCTTCGGCAAGCCGTTTTTCGGCCACCCGGCCCGCACGCCGACTGCGAAAACCCGGCGCGTCTTGGCGCACCCGCGCCTGATGACCGGTATAGAGCAGCATGCCAGCATTAAGAAGCAACGGTACGAACAAACCAACCCACACCCAGGCCGACTGATACAAACGGCGGGAGCGGTCTTTGAGAGGCCCTGAAGCCAGTTTGATGTAATTGATGTCGCTTCCCCGCTTGACGATCCCCTGCTGCAGGGTCGTTTGCATGACTTCGCCACCCATCCCTCCCTTGCCCTTCAGTACCGCTACCTCCAGCCCGGCTGCACTGGCTTCACGGTATTTCTTCGAGGACGGCGAAAAGTAGGGGAACTTCAGCGCAGGGATCCTTTCTTTCCCAGGAGCTTGTGGAATGATGACGTACTCCCACGATTTGCTTCCTTGCAGGACATCGTTGCGTACAGAGACTTGGTCGTTGCTTTTTGACGAATAGATTTTGAAGCCCGGCAGTTCGGGCAGAGGAAACTCAGTAACCGTTTTCAGGTTCCCGGTCCCAGAGAGCGTGACTTTCAAGTTCAGCGCATCGCCAGTCTCGGCAGTTGACTTGTCAATCACAGACTCGAGCTTGAAGTCGCCTACCGCTCCATTGAAAGACGTGGGTCTGCCGTCGCTCGGAAGCGGGGCCACCTTGACAGTCATAGCTTCCGTCTTTCGAAAAACAGACTCTTGAGTACCGAGCGAAAAGAAGCCGGCAGTGCTCGTTCTCACTACCAGTCCAAATGTCGCAGACGGAATCTGTAACGGACCTTCCTTGGTCGGGAAGAGGGCCTGTTTCTTGATGACGTACTCTGCGTATTGCTTTCCGTTGAGCACTCGATTGGCGGCGGTGGGATTTTTGGGCACCTCGATCTCCTCAACCCAGAAGCCGTTGAGCGATGGGATCTCTTTGATCTCTACCTGGGTGATCGGCAACTGCGTGAGAATTTTGTAAGTGAGCGTGACCTGCTCGCCGACAAAAGCCGACCGCTTATCCACATCGGCAACGGTTAAGACCTCCGCCCGGCGGGGAGTCCGGTCTCGTAAAGGGCTGTCGTCGTCCAGTCCCAAGTCGTCAAAGACGGAGAAGGGACTCCGCCGTCTCGGCACCTGACTCTGTCCCGACGGCTCCTTGACAATCTTCAGGGTGATCTCGGCGCTATGGTGCGTCTTGCCGCTGACACGAACTGCAATGGGCGGCACTTTGACAGTGCCCTCGCCCTCTGGCAACAATGTATAGGTGAAACTTTGCGATGACGACGACTGTCCATTGATCCATTGAAACTGATTCGAGACGGACGGCCCCCCAACCAGCTTTAATCCGTTGATTTTTGGAAGCTGTGGACGCTCCGCGCCCCCACCAACCACGGTTACAGTGAGAGAAACCTGCTCGTCAACGCCAACCGGATTGGGCGACACCTCGGCTGTAACACCGACTTCCTGAGCAACAACGCCAAACGACCCTGCTAGCCCGATTACCCAGCAAAGTACAAGCATTCTTCGCAATACTTCAATGCCCTTCACCAGTCTTTCCCTCCCGTTCTCTCGCGCTGAATCTTTAAAGCTTGTTTCCGTTGCTCCTGTTTCTCCTGCTGGTTCAGGGCATCAAGAATACGCAAGGCTTCCTTCGGGTCCATACCCGGCTTTTGCTGGGACCCGCCCCGTCGTTCCTGTTCCTGCCCGGCTTTAGAATTCGCCTTCTGCGATTCGTTCTGTTGCTGTTTTCCCTGCGAAGGCTGCTTTTGCTGCTGCTGATCCGAAGACCCACCCTGCTTTTGGTCTTGATTGTCCTGCTTCTGCTGCTGGTCCTTTTTCTTCGAATCTTTCTGCTGCTCCTGAGGATTCTCCTGCAGTTTCTTGAGTGCGAGTTCCAGGTTGTGTTTGGCCTCCTTGTCGGAAGGAACTAGTTGGAGCGCCTTCTTATATGACTCAATCGCCTCCTGATACTTGCCCATTTGGAAGAAAGTGTTCCCACGATTGAAATAGATCTTCTCGTTCAGAAGAGTGTTCTCGCTGGTGATCGCCCTTTCCAGCTCGCGCAGAGCCTCGGGATACTTCTTTTGCTGGTAAAAGGTGTTGGCCAGGTTGTAGGCAAGCTCCTGCTGGTGCTGTTTGCCATCGTTTGCTTCAACGTATTTATCCAGAGCGCCTGAGTAGTTTTTTTGCTCGTAGAGAGTATTTCCCTCCGCGTTCTTACGCGATACCTTGTCGCGCCAAATCTGTCCGGTCGTCGCCCCGTAGACAAGAATCATGCAAACGAAAACTCGACAACGCATCCATCGGTCGTTCCATCTGCGACGCAGTGAGACCGCCGAAAGCGGACTACCCTCAGGCATCCCGGTGTCGGGGAACTGGTGGCGAAGCGCGGTGCTTAAGCAATGATGGTTTCGGTTCTTCATGGTTGTATTCGCGGACTTCTGAACACCCGCCGCTCCAAGAGCCTGGAGAACCAGCGCCCTTTTCGCTCGGGTTTGGCATCAGAGATTAGCGATTCCACAAAGATGAAAAAGAGCGCAATCCCCAACGGAATCTGAAAGCGATCAACGTAGGTCAGATAAACTTTCGACTCAAACTCCTTCTTGTCCATGCCTGCAACAGCCTGGAAAATCTTCTCAACTTCTTCCTCCGCCGGCGTAGCCCGATAGTATTGGCCACCCGTAGTAGCGGAAATTTGCCGCAGCGATCCTTCATCCAGCCGGCTTACCACGACGCTTCCGGCTTCATCCTTTTTGTAACCCGTAACGCTTCCCTTCTCGTCGCGCAAAGGGATCGGTTCTCCAGCGGCTGTACCCACGCCAATCGAGTAGATCACAACCCCCGACTGCTTCGCCTCTTCGGCGGCGGCTTGTGGGTCCCCTTCGAGGCTTTCGCCATCGGTCACGAGAATCATGACTTTATGTCGGCGGTCCCGAGCATCGAACGCCTGGATGCCCCGGCGAATAGCGTCGCCAATGTTCGTTCCAGGCCGGGGAATTGCCTGGGTATCAACAACATCAAGAAACAGTTTGACGGCGTTTTGATCGATCGTCAACGGGCAGTTCACAAGGCTCGTTCCAGCGAAAACCACCAGCCCAACGCGGTCTCCCTGCAGCGCGTCGATTAAAGCCCGAATCTCGTGCTTTGCCTTCTCTAGGCGACCTGGGACTACGTCTTGCGTCTCCATGCTTAACGACGTGTCCAGCGCAATCACCACATCGACTCCGGTACGGCGCACCGTTTCCAGCTTCGTACCCCACTGGGGACGCAGCAAGGCAAGTATCACAAAGAATACAAACAGCAGGAACGTTGTCACCTTCAACCGCCGCTTCCATTGACTAACTCCTCGGATCAGCTGCCCAAGCAAACTGGCATCGGCAAAACGAAGGAGGGCTCTGCGTCTTTGCCGGAAGCTCCAGACAAAGAAAATCGTCAGCAAAGGCAGAATCCAGAACAGATAGAGGAACTGAGAATTAGCCAGATGCATTTCGGCGGTAACTGGTGAATGGCGATTGGTGAGCTGGGGGTGACCCAAAACTCGTCACTCCTCACCCGCCACTCGTCCTTGATTCACGGCAGCTTTCGAAACCGTGTATGCGACAGAAGCGATTCCATCAGAATCAGGCCCAGACCAGGCCAGAGAAAGTATCCAAAGACTTCATTATAATGGGTGTAAGACTTGACGCTGATTTTTGATCTCTCTAAACCGTCGATCGTTTTGAAGATATTCTCCAATGAATCCTTGTCAACAGCGCGGAA
>Ga0187893_10005763_pt1 | contig 21851 bp, 18 predicted proteins | sample MA1701074metaG_FD_139574 | JGI IMG/M metagenome (GOLD analysis project Ga0187893, IMG submission 139574) | White microbial mat communities from a basaltic lava cave in the Kipuka Kanohina Cave System on the Island of Hawaii, USA - MA170107-4 metaG ...
AGGTAGCCATGCAAACATGTTCGCAGTTTCCGCCGATCCTGAACATCCCCGGAAGCCAGCATCCACGCCGCTTCCGGGCCGATCTACCCCCTCAAACTACCCACACGACTTCCTGAAGACCCAAAAAAGATTCCCATACCCGGTGCCCACGATCCGGCTACTAAGGATCGAGCGGTTCCGCGGCATCGAAAAGCTGGAATGGCGCCCGGCGCCGGGGCTGAATGTCATCGTCGGACCGGGGGATAGCTGTAAGTCCACCATCCTTGAAGCGATCGGCGCGTTGCTTTCGCCCGCGCCGAACTTGACCATCTCCGAGTTTGATTACTTCCGGCGCGAGATCCACAAAGGCTTCGAGATTGAAGCGGCGCTTGCCGTGGGCGACGGGTCGATCCTGAAGAGTGATAGGTTTCCGCTGCCGCCGCTTCGCGGCTGGCGCGAGGGGCAACTCACCGATCTTCCCGATGAGGGCGGTGCGGAAACTGTGATGGTCTGCCGCCTGACCGGCACCCCGGATCAGGAGGCTATGTACGAAGTGATCGGTGCCGATCAAGAGACACGCGTGCCGCTGTCGCGAGCGCTGAGGCAACGGATCGGCCTGGTGCGGCTCGGCATCGCCGATCGCTGGGATCGCGATCTGAGACTGGTGCAAGGCAGCGCGCTAGACCGGTACATGGAATGTCACGAGCTGCGGCAGTCGATACTTCAAGCCATCCTGAACACGCCGATTCATGACCGGTTGGGAAAGGAACCAAAAGAAGCGCTCGGCCGAATCGACGAGCGATTCAGCAAGCGAAGTCTGCCCCGTCCTGTGCGGCTCGGACTCGTCGGTACGCCCGGCGTATCGCTTGCAGCGAGCGTCGGGCTGATGATTGGACAGGATGACGAGAGCGCCCTGCCACTGCCTGCCTGGGGCACCGGCACACGCCGACTCGCTACGCTTGAACTTGCTTCAATCCTCGCCGATAGCGTCTCGCTTGCGGTGGTCGATGAACCGGAGTCCGGCTTGGAACCCTATCGGCAGCGCGCGTTCATCGGTGACCTTAATCAGGATGGAAAGCGCCAGGCGTTTATCACAACTCATGCGCCCGCCATCCTCTCAGAGGGCGCTGCGCTGGGGGCGGTCATCTCGCGCGTCAATCTGGGCTCGCCCTCGCTGGCGGACGAAGAAATGCGAGCCGGGGCAGGCGAACAGCTCCCGCCGACGCGTGCACCACGGGCGCTCGAACTGACGGCGTTGGGGGGGAACGAGATGGGGGAGCTGCTGAAGTGGCATCCGGAAGCCGTTCTCGCGCGATTACCGGTGATCTGCGAAGGCATTACCGAGGAAGGATTCGTCACCCGATTGCTGATCGCAAAGTTCGGGGAAGGCTTTTCCGTGCGTGGGATCTTCTGCGTTGACGGCGGCGGTCATGACCGGGCGCTTGCGATCTGTAAGGCCCTGCTCAAGGCAGGCTTCCAGATCGCTGTGGTGGTGGACGACGAAGGCCGCAGAGACGGAAGCTGGGAAGAGATCGGAAGGCGGGCGGCGCTGCTGCGCTGGGAAAACGGCGCGGCACTGGAACATGCCTTGCTCGGCGCGCTGCCCGATGAAGTCTTGGCACTGGTCGTGAGCTGGCCGGAGGAGTTCGGGGGCAGGCCCGCCCGGCACTGCTTGCCGGAATTGCGAGCAGCGCTTGGGGCCGAAGACAACGACCGGACGGCGAAGCAGCTATTGGAAGAACATGGGCGCGAAGTATTCGTCAAGGCGCTGTGCTCGGCGGCGTGCCCACCGCGTGAGGGGAAGCGCAAACCGACGGGATGGTTCAAGTCTTTCGAGGGTGGGTTCCTCCTGGCCGACAAGTTGCTGTCCCTTGAGCCAGTGCCCAAAGAGCTGAACGAGAAGATCGCTGCGTTTCTGAAAGCGGTCGAAAAGGCGACGGCTGCATGACGCGGGAAGTGGATGAAAAGCTCCATTCGGCTGCGCCGGTCGTCATGATCGAAGCCGCAGGCGGCTGCGGCAAGACCACGAAGGCCGCCAAATATGCCCGTGAAGCCACCGAGCGGCTCTCATCGGGCAAGGTATTGCTGCTTTCGCATACCCATGCCGCGTGCGGCGAGTTCCAGCGGAGATGCGCCGCGCTGGACGAGAAAATCGATGTCGAGACGTGCGATAGCTTCTGCCTCAAGGCCATCGGTGCCTATGCGCGGCCACTCGGTCTGCCCTCGCCGATTGAGTCGAATTTGGGAAGGGTAGACGGCGGCATAGCCTTTTCGACGCTGAGCGAAAAAGCGGCGGAACTGTTTCGCCGCGCGCCCACCGTGGCACGTGCCGTCGCCGCCCATTACCCTGTCATCGTGCTTGATGAGCATCAGGACGCCAGCATCCATCAACACGAAGTGGTAAGGCTATTGCGGGAGATCGGCAATGCGCGCCTGCGCATCTTCGGCGATCCGATGCAGGCCATCCACCCGGCCAACGATAGCATCTACGTTGATTGGGATGCGGTGTGGGCGGCGGCAAACGATACGGGCTCGCTGGAAGAGCCTCATCGCTGGGCTGATGCGCCTGACCTGGGCGAATGGGTCATGGCAAGCCGGGCGGCACTGAAGGCGGGAAACCCGATCTCCCTGCGGAATGCGCCCGCCTGCGTGAGTGCGATCTCGTACAACGGTCTGGCGGGCCGCGAGCAGTTCAGGGACGTGCCGACCGCGAGCCGGGAGGTGCACCGATTCCTGGACGGCGCGCCGGACAGCGCTGCTGTCCTCGTCTTTCTGGGGAACATGGCAAAATCCACGGCACAGGCCGGGAGCTGGCGCGCGCCGCTGAATGAGGGGGCGCAGCTCGACGAGTTGGACGCTCTGATCCAGGCGCTGGAAGCGCACGCCGGCAACGCCGAGGGATTGGCGGGCGCGTTTCTCGATTTCCTTGCTGTCATCGGCGTCGGCCTGACAGCCGACATCTCTGATGGGCTGCGGGGACGGCTCGGCGCGACTATCAACCGCGGACGCGCGGGGCGCAATCAGCTCGCATGGCTCGATTGTCTGGAGCCGATCTACGCATCCCCCGATCATCGGGGGATGGCGGCAGCGATGCGCATGGTCCGCGATACGCTGCCTGTCGGCTACACGATCCGTTTTGCGGATCACGTGTGGGCGCTATGCGCATTCGAGTGGACCGACGATCCGCGTTCCTTCCGGAGCACGCTGGGGCGCATAAGGCGGCGCCGCAAGTGGCCGCCGAAGATGGTGAGCACAATTCACAAGGCGAAGGGGCTCGACTTCGATCACGTCCTGCTTTGCCCAGTCGATCGCCACCAGTATCCGGCCGATCTGCTCGGCGCGCGCCTTCTTTACGTGGCACTCAGCCGGGCGAAACGATCACTAAGGCTGGTGCTGGCGGGCGACGCGCCGACCCAGCACCTAGTCATGGGCGAAGCCTGCAGGGTGAACAGCCAGAGGGGATATGAATAATGGCGAAATCAGATACACGGACGCGCATACCTCTGCGGCATCACTGACGCGCCGGATAACAGGGGGTAGTGTAGCTTGCCGCTGAGCGGCATATCGGATCGAAAAGTTTGCACTGATGCCATCTAGCATCCGCCCATGGAACGATTCTCCATCGACGAAAGTGGCTACACAGGCTTCGACTTGCTGAATCGGGATCAACGATTCCAGGGTGCTACTGCCATTTCCATAAGCGATGAGGGCGCAAAGAGGCTCATCGCAGAGCATTTCCCAAGACTGCAAGCGGCCGAGCTCAAGTATGGTGCCTTGGCGCGCCGTCCAAACAATCGTGACCGTCTCATCAATCTGCAAAAGGATGTACTGGCGAACCACAAGTGCGTCACGTACATCTGTGATAAGCGCTTCCTTCTGATCCTAATGTTCCTCGCTTACGCAACGGAGCCGTGGTACTACGAGCGAGAAATCAATTTTTACGAGAACGGGCAGAACTATTCAATGGCCTCGCTCCTATACTACATTGGGCCGACCATGCTTGGCGAGGAAGCCTTCGACGCGATATTGGCCGCATTTCAGCGGGCGATTAAGGAGAAGACGCCAGAGGCTCTTAATGAACTCGTGCTTCGCGTCCGACGCTCAAACTGGGAGGCGGCGCTACCGGAAGCGTTCGGCCCGATAGCGCTTGCTTCGCCCGAGTGCATCTCGGCTATTGCCACTCCGGAGGTATCGACCGATGCAGCGATGGTCGTTCTACAGTCCCTTATCAGTCGCTTGGAGATCATGGCAGATGGACCGTATCGGGTTGAGCATGACCGATCGAAGAACTTGCTTCAGTACAACAAACTGCTGCGGAGCCTGATCGATCATGACGAAGCGATCGAGTTCACCCAAACTAAGATCGCACGGATTAAGTTTCCGCTCAAGCTCTCAGAGGTGATCCAGGTCGACTCGAAGCAAAGTCCTTCGGTCCAGCTCGCGGACCTTCTGATCGGTGCGGCGATCGAAGCAGGAAATACCTTGACTGGCCTCCGGAAGACGGAAATTGATCCTGAGAGGGTAATGAGCTTGTACCGCGACGATCAGTTCATCCATTTGATCCCGTCGGTTGATTTTGAGGAGCAGAAAAAGTTTCGTGAAGGCTCCCAAGCGGCGGAGGTTATCGACTACTTTTCCAAGCACTTCCACAAGTAGTTAGTCCGGATTTCCGCGATGACGCTCTCCTTCGGCGTGATCCTGAAGCCAGTTTCAATACCCTCCTGTGACAACAGCAACCAGCCGTGCGTCGGAAGCGAGCGGGCTGGTCCCGCGACGAAGAGCTGTTCCGAGTCGTGACTCGTGCACGTTGATGCTTATCCGGCCGGTGCGTCCTGAGCTGCTTCTTCCATCCGCCGACGCCATTGTGCTGCGGCCTCGGCACTGACCAGCGTGCGTCGGCCCACCCGCATCACCTGGGGCGCATCGCCGCTGTTCAACAAGTTATAGAAGTGTGCGCGGCTGATGCCGTGCCTGCGGCAGAACTCTGCAATCGAGAATGCCAGCATCTCGGTGGCCGGAGGAGGTTCAGCTGGATCGAATCGGCGCCTAACCGACGGGGCGGGGGCGTGCCCGTCTCTAATGGGTTCAAGCGGCGCCGTTGGAGAAGTCTTAGCTTGATTCCTCATACCTTACCATGTGCACTGCCGAGGGGCTTCGGCTCGGCCGTCCGCACTCCCTCACGCCGATCGGTTGGGGCGTCGCGGAACTCGCGATCTTCAAGGATACCGTGCCCACCCCCAGGCTCGGGTAGTAGCCGAGCAACGCAGAGGGGGCAGTGGTCTTGCCCGAGCCGGGGCGGGCCAGCGCAAGCGTATCCGACCCAGCGGCGACGGCGCATTCCTGCTTGGCGTCAAGCACTACGCCGTCTCCAGCGCCTCGGTTTCGGCGGGCTGTGCCGCCGGCTCGATATCGACGAGCTCCTCGGGCTGCGCCTCTGCAGCCGCGCCGGTGGTGGCCGCCACTGCGGCCGGGGCCACTTCGGGTTTGCGCTTGCGCAGCTCACGGCACAGCGCGACATACATGTTGCGTCCGGCCAGGGCGACGTTGCGCAGCCGCCGCTTGACCTGTGCGGCTCCCTTGTCGCGCTGGGTGCCGGCGATCTCGCCGCGAATCCACAGCGCGTCGAGGTAGAGCAGGAGCTCGTCGGCGAGCTTGAACAGCTTCAGGTGATCGTTGGAGCTCGGCGTGACCAGCCGCACTTCCTGGGGACTCGGCTTGCTGAACGAGCCCACCTCCGAGATGCCGGCGTCGCGCGCGATCGCGCGCACCTGCTCGAGCTCGGCCTCGAAGCCCTTGCGCGCCTTGGCCAGGTTGTCGTGCAGGAAGCGCTCGACCTCGGCGAGCTTGTCTTCCCGCTCGCGCAGCAGCATCGGCGCCACCACCGCGGCGAAGTGGAAGTTCTTGGCAGCCACGGTGAAGGTGCGCCGGAACATGCGCTGCGTCGTGGGATGGCCGAAGGCGACCGTCTCCTTGACCACCACGCCGTTGTAGCGGTCGAAGAAGTCCTTGCGCACCGCCTGGCTGAGGCCTTGCGCGGTCTGCTGCGTGGCCCTTGCATCCATAGCGCGGCTCCCTTGCGTGCTGGGTCCAAGCAGTCATCATGGCAGGGTGCACTGCGTGGATCGCCGGCCAAAACCGCAAGTTGCCTGGCTTATTCGCGCGGAGGACCGGCGCCGGGAAGCCTCGCATCTGCGGCTCGTTCGCGCGCCAGGGTACGCCAGCTACCCGGCGGCCGCACGCCAGGCCTTGCGTACTCGCATTTCGTGCAATCGCGCATGCTGCATTGACATCGAGCGCCCGCACGCCCTACCATCGCCGCACGGCCTCAAATCGAGGCAGGTGAAGCTGGCCCACCTCAAGTTGACGGCGAGCCCCAAGCGGAGTGCGTCACCGGCTCCTGCTGTCCCGTTTCCCGGGGCGCACGTCGCGGCGCATCCACACCGAGTTGCCGACCTGAAGTACGTCTAAGGGCCTACGCGCTGACGCGGCGTCACGTTTGCGCGAGCTTTCCCGTGCGCGCCCGGACACGCACCGGAAAGTCGGGTCTTCTGACGGTGGCATAGCGCCGCCCGAAACGCTCGCCATTTGTGGCGGGTGGCCCTCGTTCGAGGGGTGTTAGCGTCGTGGGCAACCACGGCATGCACTTGTGACCCTAACGCGGGAGGCTCCAACTCTCCCGCCCCGGGGGCATGGTCTTCTCGCCGGGCTCTTCACGCCGCGGAGAAGCCCATGAGGATCGTGCTGATCCTGGCCGCCGCTCTGGCGGTCGCCCAGCGCTTGGCCGGTGATGTGCTCAGCAAGGCCGCCGAGTGCGCAGCGCACGAGGCCGCCTGCGGCCTCGGGGCGATGCGAACCTCTCGGGTGTGTGGCGCGCCGTCTTCTCCAAGCGCATCGCTAATCTGGTTGCGCTTCGCGAAGCAGGTTCTGCCGAGGCACCACAACGCCAGCTGGCGCGGCCTCGATCGAAGCATCGCCAGCCTCAAACCGCCGCGCACCGGTGCGGCGGTTCATTCCAACCCGCGCAGGGGATGTGTCCTCGTCCCCGCGCGGGGCGTGGCCTTCTCCTGCGCGTCACATCGACAAGGAGATCGCCATGACCGACACCGCTCATGCGCCGCCGGGCAGGCCAGGGCGGCCGCGGCTCACGCTCGTGCCCGAGCAAGCTGGGGCCGAGCAGCCACGGCGGCTGCCGATCCTCGAGATCGCACGCTACCTGCGCGGCCGGCCCATCGTGCGGGCCAAGCGCCTCTCGCAGGGCACGAAGACGCTGTTCCTGTGGGAGCTCACCGACGGCTGCGTGATCGCGCTGCTGCGCGATACCGCCTCCGAGCCCTACTTCAAGACCTGGTCCGCACACAGCGGTCCGATCGAACGCCTCGTGGCCGAGCGCTCGCGCGAGCTGTTTGCGGCGAAGCGACAGGAGGCGAGCATGGGCGAGCTGGCTTCGCGGCTTGCCGCCGAGCGGCTCGAGTTCCCGCTCATGTTCGAGCCGGAGCGCGTTGCACGCCCCGCGCCGCCCGCACCGGCCCTCGACGAGCGCGCGGTGGACCACGAGACTGTGGCGCACTGGGCGCCCGAGGACGAGGTGGTGCTGCACGGCGTGGTGCTGGAGCGGGCGCTGAAGGCGTTGACCTACCGGAACAACGCCGATGAGAAGCGCGATGTGCTGCGCTGGATCTTCAAGCCCGACGTGGCGCACTTCACCGTGCGCGACCGCCGCCTCGTGCAGCATCAGGACGAGGTGCCGTTCTCGTTCCGGCGCTGCTGCAAGCTCGCCGGCTACGATGCCGACGCGCTGCGCGATGCGCTGCGCGCGCTGCTCGAGCGCCGCGGCATCGAGGTGCCCGGCACCTGAAGTTCCAGACGTCGAGTCTTTTCCCAAATCGCCGCGGGGTCACCCTGACCCCGCCAGGGGAAAGGCGTGGGCCTGCGGTGGCTCTCAAGCTTTCGAGGACCCACATGGCTACCAAGCAATTCAGCCTGGCCGAGGCGTTCGACCCGAGCCTGCCGGCCACCATCCTGATCGAGGGCGAGGACGCGCCCACGGCGTTCACGCCCGCGGTCAATCCGAACTACCGCTTCCGCCGCGAGCTGCTGCGCGCGTTCGTGATGTTCTGGAAGAGCGCCGACACGGCGCTCTACCTGAACGGCCACAAGGGCACCGGCAAGTCGACCCTGGTGCAGCAGTTCCACGCACGGCTCAACCTGCCGCTGCTCACCGTGTGCGCCCACCGCAACATGGAGATGGCCGATCTGCTCGGCCACTTCGTGATGCGACCCGACGCCTCCATGGCCTTCCACTACGGGCCGCTCTCCAAGGCGGCGAAGGAGGGCTGGAGCGTGCTGCTGGATGAAGCGAACGCGCTCGACCCGGGTGTGTTTCTCGGGCTGCACGCGCTGCTCGAGGGCGCATCGATCTACCTACCGGAAACCGAGGAGGTGATCGTCCCGCGACGCGGGTTCCGGGTGTTCGTCGCTTGCAACCCGAACGACCACAGCGGCGTGTACCAGGGGCGCAACACCCAGGATGCGGCCACGCACGACCGCTTCTGGTTCGTGACCGTGCCCTACGCCAGCCCGGGGGAGGAGATCCCGCTCGTTGACCAGGAGCTCGCCCGCGCGGGCAACTGGGACGAGCAGCAGCGGCGCACGCTCGCCGGCGGGATGGTGGAGGTGGCCAACAAGATCCGTGCGCTCTTCGCGGGCAGCTCGGATGCGGCCAACGCCATCACCGTGACGATGACCACGCGCACGCTGCTGCGCTGGGCCAAGGCGATGCTGCTGTGCAAGGACGCCGATCGCATGGGGCTCTCGCCGGTGCACGAGGCGCTCAAGGTGGCCTTCACCAACGGCCCGATCGAGCCCGAAACGCGCATCGCGCTGCATGACATCGTCACTCAGGTGTTCGGCGTGGCCGACCCCTCCGAACCGGACGCGGCGAAGGCGCGCTAGAGCCCTGGCGCGCCGGAACTTCCAGGAGGAGGGACATCTCATGCCGACGCTGCAGATGCAGTTGTACCGCTTCACCCATCCGGACGGCTCCGCGAAGGACTGGGCGGTGTGCGTGCACCAGGGCGAAGTGTGGGTGGCCTACGGCAGGACGGGCAGCCGTCTTCGCATGGAGGCCATCCAGCGCGACGCGCGCCCACCGGTTGCGCGTGAGCGCAAGATCCAGGAGAAGCTTGCCAAGGGCTACCGGCACCTCGGCCTGGCGGAGATCCGCGATGGCCAGCTGCGGCTGCTGGCGGCAGCCCCGCCGGCGCAGGGGCCGGCAGGGGCCGGGGACCCGGCCGCAGCGCTCATGACCTGGTGCGTGCGCGACCCGCCCGCAGGCCGCTGGCTGGAAGCACTGGTAGGGCTGCTGCGCGGCGCTCTCGCGCTCGATGCGAGCCTGCTGACCCTGGGCGGTGGGGCGCTACGGCGCGTGCAGCTTCCCGAGGGCCCGGGCGCAACCCGGGTGCTCGTGGAGGTGCAGGCCGATCCGTTCATGGTGAGCGCGCCGGTCTGCGCAGGCTATCGCGGCGTGCTTGCGCTGCTCTGGCTCGCGCGCCAGTACGGTGGCGTGGTGCGCACCGCGACCTCGGTCGTGGATCCTCGTGAGCTCGGCAGCGAGCCGCCGCACCTGCAGTTCGAAGGTGTGGCCCGCAACGAGATCGAGGCTGCCGCGCGCAGGCTCGGGCTCTTCGGCCCGCCGCTTCGCCTGTCGGACCTCGACTTCGAGTCGACCTTCTTCTGAGCGGCCGGGGAGGAACCATGTCCATTCAGATGCTGGCGCTTGTGATCTTCGCGGCGAGCGTCCTGGTCGTCGCCCCGGGACTGCTGTTGCGGTTGCTCGCCGCACTGGGTGTTTCGGCCGCGCGGGGCAGTGCCGCAGCCGTCTTGCTGCTGGCTGCCGGCACGCTGCAGGCCGTCGGGCGCATGTGGAAAGCCTTGCGCGCCCGCCGTGCGCAAGCCGAGGCCTCCAGGCTGCCGCGTCGCGTGCTGCCGCTCGCGCCCGGAGTGTTCCTGCGCATGTATCGCCGCGCGGATCGCATCGGGCGCTGCCTCATCGTGCTCTACGAGCAGTGCGCCCGCAATCACGGCATGCGCATTCACTTGCAGCCGGTGGCGCCCGATCCTGCGACCGGCGAGCCGAGCCTCGACGAGGTGTGGACCCGGACCATCGCGGAGTGGCAGGCGAGGTTCGTCGCGCAACTGGCCCCGCCGGACAACCCGGCGTTGCACGATGCGGGAGAGCCAGGCATGCGTGCCGGGCAGGCCACGGCCGCCGGTGTGCGATCGCCGGCGAGCGCCGCCAGGGTGCGGCCGGTGCGGGCGCGGCCCGTGCGCCATCGCGGCGTGCTCATCGAGCACGGCGTGAAACGGCGCGGCGCTGTCGCCGCCCCCTACGATGCCTACGCGGTCACGATCGAGGACGCGGCACACGGCGGGGCGCGCAACGAGCTGTGGGGCGTAGACCTGCAGCGTGCGCTCGACGCCGCCGAGGCCAGGCCCGGCGATCTCATCGAGATCGTGAAGCAGGGCGAGGTCCCGGTCGAGGTCAAGCGCCGGGCTCCCGACGGCACGCTGCACACGCAGCCGGGCCACAAGAATCTCTGGGAAGTGCGCGTGCTCAGGCGCGCGCGCTGAACCAGTCCTTCGCCGCCTGCGATCGCAGGCGGCTTTCCGGCGGCGATGCCACCCAAGAGCGTCGCCAGCGGAAAGCCCACGAGCTTTTTTCGGTCGCGGCCGCGCAAGGCCGCGCGGGCGGTAGCTGGCGCACCGTCAAGCCAGCCTAGATCCAATTCACCCGTGGCGGGTGCGCATCCACCCCACGGATGCATGCGCTCCGTTCCCACCGCCACTTGATCATTCGTTCGCGCCGCGTGAGTGGGAGTCGGCGCATATCACAAAGAGGAGCCAACACCATGGCATCCCTGAACAAGGTCCAGCTGATCGGCAACCTGGGCCGCGATCCCGAGCTGCGCTACGCAGCCTCGGGCACGGCGCTCGCCACGCTGTCGATCGCCACCAGCGAGCGCTGGAAGGACAAGGACACCGGCGAGCCGAAGGAAACGACCGAGTGGCACCGCGTGGTGCTCCACGGGCGCAACGCCGAGCTCGCGGCCGAACACCTGATCACCGGCTCGCAGGTGTACGTGGAAGGCGCGCTCTCCACCCGCAAGTGGACCGACGCGCAGAACGTGGAGCGCTACTCCACCGAGGTGCGCGCCTTCGAGCTCAAGTTCCTCGGAGGCAAGCGCAAGGGCGACGGTAGCACCGACGCCACGTCGGCGGCCTCTCCCGCCGCGCCCGCCGAGAAGCCGGCCACAAAGCGCGCTGCGGCTCGCGCGGGCAAGGCACCCGGCGGGTCTTCCACGGGCAGGCCGGGAACGGACTGGAACGACATCCCGCTATGAAACGCGAAGGAGCAAACCATGTACGGTGCCGTGGCAGCAGGGCGCCCGGTCGCCTTCGGCGGCACGGTGCGCGTCGACACGCTTGCCGACCTGCTGCATCTGATCAAGGAGGCGGAGGTGCTCACCGGCTCGCCCGGGCGGGCATTCTGCGCCTGGATGCACGACGGCGCTCTCCAGCGCGTTCGCATCGGCTTCGACGGCTACATGTTCCGCCTGGAGCCGGAGCAGGGGGAGGCCACGCTGCTTGCCCCCGAGGAGCTCTGCTTGCGCTCGACGGCGGGCATCGCGCTGCAGGCGGGCCGGCTCTACACCGAACCGATGTAGGAGCCTTCCCATGCGGCTACAAACCGTGACATCGAGCAACCTCGATCGGGTCGGCTACGACGCGGTAAACCGGCAGCTCATCGTCGTGTTCAAGAGCGGTACGGCGTATCGCTACGATGGCGTGCCAAACGACGTCTACGAGGCGCTGCTGCAGGCCACCTCCAAGGGGAAGTTCTTCAGCGCCCGCGTGCGCAAGGCCTTCCCCTTCACCCGCCTCGATGCGCAGGCGCTCGGTGAAGCCGCGCAGCGCGTGGAACTCGCGCGGCTTGACTGGAAGGCGCTCGAGTGCGAGCGGGCCTTCTTCTGACAAGCGCCGCGAGAGCGGGGCCTTTACTCCAGCGCGGGTCTTCGCCGCGGGCGCCACCCGAGGAGGCATTCATGACGTACGGCGCGTAGGACCGGAGCTCCGCCACACCAGCGGGGCTTCCTCCCGGGTCTTGCCGCAGGGCAGGATCCGGCAGGAAGTCGAGGTTCACTCGGCGCTACGCCGAGAAGAGGCAGCTGGCAGGCCCGGGGCAACCCGAAGCCAGTCTCAAGGGCCGCATGCGCGTGTCGCATGCGGCTCAACTCACCCTACCGCGGGGACAGTCCGTTCCCCGGCGGGGTGCGGGTCTCTCCGCGTTTCCACTCATGGAGGACCCGATGCAACAGAATACGAGCCGCGTACGCGGAGACAGGCTGCCCGGCCACGTGCCGCAGGGAGCGTGACCCATGGGCCGCGACTTTCTTGACGCCGGCAACTTCACCCCGAAGGAGCGGGCGATTCTCACGCGGGCCGCGCGCATCCTCGAGGCCAGGATGAGGGCGCAATCGCTGGCGCTTAACTCCCCCTCCGTGGTGCGGCAATGGCTGGCGCTGCAGTTCTGCGGACTCGAGCGGGAAGTCTTCGGCGTGATCTATCTCGACGCGCAGAATCGCCTGATCGATTTCGAGGCGCTTTTCACCGGCACGCTGACGCAGACCTCGGTCTACCCGCGCGAAGTCGTCAAGGCGGCCCTTGCGCGCAACGCCGCGGCGGTCATGTTGGTGCACAACCATCCGTCCGGATGCGCGGAGCCGAGCCAGGCCGACCGGGTCCTGACCGACACGCTCAAGCAAGCCCTGGCGATCGTCGACACCAAGGTCCTGGACCACTTCATCGTGGCCGGGACGGTCGTGCTCTCGTTCGCCGAACGCGGGCTTCTGTAGGCGGCGGCCCAGGAAGCGGCTCGGCCGCTTCCTCGTTCCCGTTTTCGGGGCGCGAGCGCAGAGGCGCTCGACGAACCTTCAATGCGGCTTACATCCTGGAGACTGTGATGATGCACTACGAAACAGGCCGCCTTGCGCGCGGCCACTGGTACGAGCTGCTCACCCGGCTGGGGGTGGACGCGGGCTGCCTCACGGGTCAGCACGCGCCCTGCCCAGTGTGCGGCGGGCGCGATCGCTTCCGCTTCGACGATCGCGAGCAGCGCGGCACGTTCTACTGCAACCAGCCGCAGAACCACGGCGGCGTGCACTCAGGCGATGGCTTCAAGCTGCTCATGGACCTGCACGGGTGGGACTTTCGCAGCGCTGCGCAGCACGTGCGCGAGCTGCTGGGCGAATCGCTCGCATGTGCACGCACCACGCGCACGCAAGCCGCGCCGGCTCGCCTCGGTGCGGACCGGCTGCGGGAGCGACTGCGTACGGCCTGGTGTGCGAGCGCGCCGGTGGCCGCCGGTGATCCGGTGGCGCTCTATCTCGCGCACCGCGGCCTGGCGCTCGCAGAATTTCCGCGGGTGCTGCGCACCGCGCGCGCACAGCCGTATTGGCACCAGCTGCGCAGTGCGGGCGGAGCGCTCGTGCCGCGCAAGCTCGGCAGCTTCGACGCGATGCTGGCGCCGGTGCAGGGTCCCGACGGTGCGGCGCGCACGCTGCACGCGACCTTCCTCGCGCAGGGGCGCAAGGCAGCCGTTCCGGCGCCGAAGAAGTTCCTCTGCGCGCTGGCGCGGCTCACCGGCGCGGCGGTGCGGCTGTATCCGCCGGGCGAGACCCTGGCGATCGCCGAGGGCATCGAGACGGCGCTCGCGGTGCGGCTGCTGACCGGGTTGCCGGTGTGGGCCGCGCTCAACGAGCGGCTGCTGCGCGCCGTGGTGCTGCCCCCGGAGGTGCGCCGCGTGCACATCTTCGCCGACCGCGACGCGAGCGGGGTGGGCGAGGCGGCCGCGCGCGAGCTCGGCGAGCGGCTGCGGCAGGAAGGCCGTGCGGTGCGGATCGCGCTGCCGCGCAGTGCGGGCGAGGACTTCCTCGACGTGCTGAACGGCAAGGCGCAGCCGACCGCAGCCTAGCGGCAGACGGGGAGCGCGTCCGCGAGGACGCCTCTCCCGGCGGCGCTGCAGGCCAGCGCCGCGGGGAGAGCTGCTCTCCCGCTGGAAAGCAGCCCGCGCAGGGCGAATGCCCCGCGCGTGGACTTTTAAGTCTCGCGCCCGCTTGGGGCACATCCACGGGCAGCTGGGCCCTTTCCCAGCCTTCTAGAGGGAGCGCGACGCATGCCGTCGCGGCCTCCCCCATTCCCCAACCGGGGCATGCATCGCCCCGGGCCCGGGGTGAGCGTGCCCGTTGTACATCCAAGGAGCATGCTCAATGACCAACAGCACGTTGGACAAGGTGGTGTGCGTGTCGCTGGACACTCACATCTGGACCGCGCGCAAGAAGCTGCATCCCGAGGACCTGCGCCTTTCGGCCGGCACGCTGCCGCCCGAGGAGGTGGCAAGCCTCGGGTCCAAGCGCGTGTTCGATCCGAAGAAGATCGGCATCTTCCTCGCGCTGCGGCGCAAGGCGCACCGCGTCTGCGAGGCGCACGGGGTTCGCTTCCTGGGCGGCTATGCGGTCCCGCTGGATCGCATCGACCAGGTGGGCGCGGGCCTCGATGAGGTCGTACAGCAGTTCGAGGCGGCGAAGGCGCAGTTCCTGCGCGATTACGACACCGATCTCGAGGCCTGGATCCGCGCCCATCCGGGCTGGGAGCAGGTGATCCGCTGCGCGGTGGAGTCGGTGAGCCACGTCAAGGCGCGCCTGTCGTTCGACTGGCAGGCCTTCCAGGTCAACCCGCCGCAGCTGCCGCAGCCGGCCGCGCCCGCCATCGGCGGGCTCGAGCGCGCCACCCGCGGGCTTGCCGGACAGCTCTTCCGCGAGGTGGCCGAGACCGCCCGCTCGATCTATGAGGAGCGCGTGATCGGCCGCGAGAAGGTCTCGCGGCGGGTGCTCGCCTCGATGAAGCGGCTGGCCGACAAGCTCGAGGGGCTCGCGTTCCTCGACGCGACCGTGGGGCCGCTTACGGCCATGATCCGCGGGGTGATCGCGGCGATGCCGGGCAGCGGAGCGCTCGAGGGCCGCGATCTGGCGGCCATCGGCGGGCTGCTGCTGGTGCTGGGCGACGAGGCGCGCATGAAGGCGCACGCCGCCCGAGTGCTCTGCGGCGAGAGCGTCGAGGAGGTGGTGGAGGAGCTCGCCGGCGATGAAGAAGCCCAGCAGCCCTCGCCACCGGAGCAGGCGCTCGAGCCGCCCGCGCCCACGGTGACGGTCCTGCCGCCGGGGCCCGTGATCCGCGAGCAGCGCGAAGACCTCTTCAGCTTCTTCTGAGGGAGGCGGCGATGCGCTACACCCGCGAAGCCATCGAGGGCTCGCTGCACATCCTCGCCAAGGCGCTCTCCGACGATCTGGGGGTGCGCGTGGTGATGGGTGGGGCTCGCGCCTGCACCGATGGAAAGCTCATCCGTCTGCCGGCGCTGCCGGCCGATGACCGGCGCGCCCGCCTCTACGGGCTGGGCTACATCGTGCACGAGACCGGGCACGTCGAGGACACCGACTTCGAGGCTTACTCGCAGTTCGCTCTAAAGAGCCCGCTGCACGAGGCGCTACTCAACATTTTCGAGGACGTGCGCGTGGAGCTCGCGCGCATGCGCCGCTACCCCGGTGCGAAGCTCACGCTCGGTAGCCTGGTCGCGGCGATGGTGGAGGACGGCAAGTTCGTGCTCTCGACCGACGCTCAGGCCACTCCCGCGGTGCTGCTGCAGGAGTACCTGCTCTACCGACTGCGCTTCGAGGTGCTCGGGCAGTTGGCGCTGGAGCCGCTCGCGCGCGCCGCCGACGCGCGCGCGGCCGCGCTCCTGCCCGCGGTCAAGGCCGAAGTGGATGCCATCCTCTTCGACATCCGGAGCGCGGCGAGCACTGCGGATGCGGTGCGCATCAGCGAGCGCCTGATCGAGGTGCTCAGGCGCAACGCTTCGCCACCGCCGAATCAGGGACAAGCTCCTCCACAGGCTGCACCCGACGGTGAGACACCGGACCGAGGGAACGCGGACTGCCCAGTCTCCCAGGACGTGGACAGCGCGAACGCTGCTGAACAAGAGGTTGGGGCTCAACCAAATGCGGGCTGCGAACCGCCTGGGGTCGACGACGCCGACGGCGTGGACGATGGCGAGGCGGAATATGCGAAAGAACGGGCGCCCGAGCACGGCGCCGGCACTGAACCCGCAACGCAGGCAAGCTCCGACCCTGGCGCGGATGCGGCCTCGGCCTCCAGCCAGTCCGGTGAAGACGACGCCGCGGCCACAACCGATGGCAGTGGCCTGCCCGATGCGGCCGAGTGCGGGGCGCTCCAGGCGATGCTCGACGCGAGCGAGGCAGAGAGGCTGCAGGACTTCGGCGAACGCGTTGCCCACGCGCTTGGCGATATCGCCGAGCAGAGCGACAACATGCTGGAGCTGCCCGAGGCCGCCGAATTCGAGGGCGGACCGACGCAGGACGCGCATGCAGTGCTCTCCGAGGTGCGCAGTCAGTCGAACGCACTTCGCACGCGGCTTCGCACTCAGCTCGAAGCGGTGGCACGCAGCCACCCCTTCATCGCGCGGCGCGGTACACGCATCGAGGGCCGCCGGCTGTACCGGCTGGCGCTGGGCGACAGCCGCATCTTCCGCCGGCAGGTGGAAGGCGCCAAGCTGGAGACCGCGGTGCAGTTGCTCATCGACCGCTCGAGTTCCACCTCGGGCGAGGTCATCGAGCTCTCCAAGCTCTCGGCGGCAGCGCTGGCCGCGGCAGTGGAGGGTCTGGGCGGCGTGGATCTGTCGATCGCGCTGTTTCCGATGGCGCTGCCCGGACAAGGTGGTCCGGCCGAGGGCGTGGGGGTCGTCAAGCCGTTCGGTGCGCCGCTTCGCAAGGTGGCCGGGCGTCTGCCCTGGATCAGGGCAGCAGGAGGCACACCGCTTGCCCCGGCGATGCTGTGGGCGGGGTTGAACCTGCTGCGTCAGAACCGCTCCCGACGGGTGCTCTTCGTGCTCACCGACGGCGAGCCAGACAACACGGCACAGTGCTTGGAGGTGCTGGCCGATCTCCGACGCATGCGCATCGAGCCGGTCGGGCTCGGCGTGCAGCACGACGTCGGGCATCTGTTCGAGGTGCACGGGCGCGTGGATCAGCTCGCCGAGCTGCCGCGCGCGGTGTTCGCGATGCTTTCTCGTCAGCTGCTTGAAGCGGCCTGACCTGAGGGAAGCTCTTCCGCCCGAAAGGGCGGAGAGCTTTCCGCTGGGGGCACAGCGGGCCCAGCGGAAAGCCCTCTAGGTGGATGGCGGTCGCGTTGGAGTGAACGTGAAAGCGCATAGCACGGCTCCCGGATTGCGGGAGTAGAATCGAGCAAGATGGGGCGATGGTGGGCAGTCTCAGTCCAGCCGTGGCTCACGCGGTGACCCTGTGTGCTCCTGCGCGCATTTGACCGACACTGAGCGCCAATTAACGGCTCGCTCGTGTTCGTACCGACAGTGAGCAATTCAACCGACAGCGATGTGGTGCGCAAACTCAATAAGGCCGCCCGAACCTTCCGGAGCGACAGGCGCAACAATCTATTCCCGAGGTCGACAGCTATCCCAAAGCTTTCCAGGAGTACGTCGCCCGAATCGCGGAGACCTCGCCCAGGGCCGCAATCGCTGAAGCCTGGCGCTTCGGTTGAAGGTGTTCTCTACCGCATTGCCGAAGGGCGAGACCTACCTCAGCCATACTCAGCCGCCGCGGTAGAGCAATTCCTAGGGAGGCACGGTCGCATTCTCCAAGCGAACGCGATGCTTCTTCGCGAGCTTCGCCAACTACGTGACCGCGCGGTGAACGTCGAAGACTTCGAACTCTCTGCTGAGCAGGCACGCGAGTACGGGGATCTGGCCGTTCGCGTGGCGAGCGCCGTCTACGCCGCTAGTCGCAACCGCACTTCGCAATGAAGGTACCTGCCGGCATTAACGTGGTATGAAAGCGATCCTGGCAAGCTTAGCAAGCCTGATTTGTCTTTGGGGATGTGCTGGACAGTTGAGCGAGGTCGACCGATCACCTGGGACCGTCGACCGTTCTAGAGACGGAGAGTCGCATGACCGGGAAAACGGCCTGTCGTCCCTTGGGAAGAAACGTCTCACAGAGCAGGGACTGGCTGATGGGTTAGTGCACAAGGTGTCCAAGGACGTTTATGGGAACTGGGCGTCAATCCAAAGCGCCTTGACCGAAGCCTTTTCTGCAACGTCCAGTTCGGTGCCGCCACCCGATCTATCGGAAGCTTATGCTCCGCTTCTCGTATTTGCGGCTGTGTTCGCCGACCTCCAAGCGCTCAAGAACAACCTACCCAACGACCAATTTCTCCGCATCCGCGGCCTCGTTCTCAACAAGTTTTCGCCACCTATTGACCTGCGGGATCTTTCAGAACTGGCCGATCACTATCAGTCTGAATGGGATTCGGCATTACTGCGCAACGAAGACCCAGTGGCATTTGGCATAGCCCCCATTCTCTATGAGCAGCTCCTAGGACTGCCCGAGTCAACATATGAAGACCGTGCCGCGCGACAAAGTCACCGTGTCTTGCTGCAGCTGTCGGAGATAATCCTCGCGTCGGTTGGATTCTCGAACTTTGCTCTTAAGCGGTATCGGATAGTCCGCGGAGACTCGCCTATGAACAGTGGGGAAGGGCTCTTCCTTCTTCTCGTGCGCTGTGTACTAGATGGTACACCGGAGAACGTGACGAAGGTATGCACGAGTCCTGAGATGATTGGGGTGCCTTACGTTGCGACTCCGATCGATGAGACTTTGCCTGCCTTTGACCAAGGGCATTGGTTCACGCTTTCGATTGGTGCTAGCGTGCCTGCACGCCTTGAGGTCCTATTCAAGGAGGAACAGGTGCTACAGGCCGGCGTCCAGATCATCTATGACGAACAGGGTACGGACGCCGCTGCTCGGGACTTTCGCGCCATCGAAAGGGCTGCGGATAGGCACTACGGACTGGGAGTTTCATTGGATATGGGTCCTGTCGAGAACAAAAACTACGGTGACGGCGATACCGTTTTCTATGTGACCAAGTACGTCGCTAATCGCCGAGACATTTTGACGTTCCGGGTTGGCAACCGCCGTTTCTGGAAGTAGACAATGAGCGCTCAGGCACATCGATGCGACGGCCCCTTACCTGCGAACTAGCACCCATGCCTCCGGGTAATCCAGTACGACGCGAGCTGTGTACCTGGTGTGGTCCATAGTAAAGCTAACGTCACGCTGAGGAGGAAAGCTGGTGAGGAGAATCGGGGAGCAGTACACGCTTCGCGGTTCGAGCATGGCGCGAATCCAAGGCCGTCTATCATCGATGCATTGATCGTTAAGTGCAGCAACTATCGCTCTGACCTTTCGATAATGCGACGGATTGGTCGCCCGAAGGCGCTCAAGTGCACCCGGCCCGCTGAGGTCTTGTTCCTCCCAGCGGACTGCATAGAAGCCCTGAACGGGCGCCGGCGAGGGAGAGTCATGCGAGGCGGACGGTGCCCAGAGGGTGGCGAGCAGAGGCAGCGCAAGAGTTCTCGGCATGGATGCACGACCATCGACAGGTGTCATCGCCAGGCTGGTTCGCACATGGGCCGAAGTGGTTGACGTCGCCGACCAGCAAAGCGGAGTTCACGTCCGTTGACACTGCAACACCCCGCTCGGTTCCCAGCCACACCCGGGTCTCGGTCACCGGACGGACGTTAGACGAGACCTGCAGTAGAATTCTGGAGGACATCAGCGGCCCAAGGCTCTGGACCACGGGACGTTTGCGAGAGCCCTTCGCCGCGTAGCGCAAGTGCGGAATGGCGATCGCCGCGGGCCAGCCACCGCGTTTCCCGGCCTTCCGCGATCGCTGAAGTTCTCAGGGCCGCTTGAGAATCGCCACAACCGGGCCGACCACGACCAGCCCCCCGCCCAGGCTGTCGGCAGCGCCCACGCTGACCGCAGACAGGAACTGCTCGCGCGGGACCGCTTCGGGGTTGTCGCACGCGATGCGGTAACCGCTGGGCTCTTTGAACACTCGCCGCACGACGGCGGTGGCGGTCATGCGGAAGTGAACCACGTGAAGCCGCTCGGACAGCACCTCTTGCGCGCCGTTCTGGAACACGACCCATTCACCGGGAGCGAGACTGGGCAGCATCTCCGGGCCCTCGACAAGGAGCAAGGCCAGTTCGACACGCCCGTCGTAGTCCCGCAGCAGCCGCTCGCGCACGAAGCCGGGGGCAAGCGCCAAGTGGACCACGCCTTCCTCCTCGGCGCCGGTCTGGTAGCCGCGCACCGGGGCAAGCTCGCTGATCGAGCGCACCTGCAGCGCGTGGGCATCGGCGAGCTTGCCGAGGTCGACGAACTTCTCCTCGCCAAAGAGCAGCCATTGCACCGACACCCCGAGCCCCGTGGCGAGCTCTAGCAGCTTGTCCACGGCGGGCAGCGCCTGCGCCAGGAACCACTTCCGCACGCCGGTCACGCCGACGTCGAATCGCTCCGCCACCCAGCGGTAGCGTTTCAGGGGCACGGTCGGGACGCCGGGTGTGCGATCGAGCGCGAGATTGAGCTGACGCGCGAACGTCACCCGGTACTCCGACATGCTGCGTCCGGTGCGCGGGCGCACGCGCTCTGCCGGGGAGGGGGCCGTGGGAGCGGTCTCGGATGGCGTGCGCAACTTAGTCCGTAGCATGAGCTCACCGATCCAACCGGGAAGAGGGCTGAGCGGTCGCTCTGCGACGTCGTAACCGCTCGCTGATCCGAACATTTGACATTCTAAACCCCCCGGCCTGCTTTCAGCGAGTCCTTCTTGGCACCGTTTAGCACAGCTCTGGTGGCTGAAAACTAACATTTTGATAGGTTTGAGCACCAAAGGTACCAGAAAAGCACCATCGGTGCTTGACGAACGCCGAAGACGCGTCCTATGCTTCTGTCACAGGTAGCGTTGGGGGAATGCCCTCAGAGGAACAGTGCTCGGCAGTCCCGGCGCGCCGAAACACAGGCGCGAAACCGGGCCAGACGCTACCGGAGGCCGAGCCGTAGCCGATGCGTAGGACGTTTGCGGGGGTACGCCGCCGCGCCGGTGCAACCACGGCCCCGGCTGGAGGATGGTCCCGCGCTTGAGAGACAAGGGAGAGGAGCCATGCCGGACGATCTCAGCAGCCTGAACTTGACCTTCCTGGCCATCGCACGCGAGATGGCGCGCTCACGCCGCGACGAGGCGCTGATCCGCCTCGGCCTGGACCAGGCCACCTGCGAGATGCTCGGGCAGCTGTCGCTCGCCGACATGCAGCAACTGGCCCGCAGCGGTGCGCTGGTCTTCCGCCTCGCGCAGTCCCCCGCGCAGATCAAGGCCAACCTCTTGCTCGCCACCCGCAATCCGGTGCTCTCCGAGGCGCATCTCCTGCTGAGCGCCGGCGGCCAGGCCTGATCGTCCCGCGCGTAGCTGCGCATCCTCGGCGACACTCGCCACCGAGGTCATTATGTCGGGCGCAGCGGCACCGCTGTCCTACGGGCAGCAGCTGGTACGCGTCGAGCAGTTCTGCGCCCATGGCGCGCGCCCGCCGGTGACGCTGGAGGCGGTGCGCTTCGCCAGCCTCACCATCGTGCTGGACTACTACCGGCAGATCAACGGCGCGGGCGCGCCGCGCGGGCAGCTGCCGAGCGACCACCGCCAGTACGTCACCTCACCCGTGGTGAAGGCGCAGGCCTCCGTGATGGTGTCCTTCTACGACCGGCTGCAGGCGGCCGGGCTGATCTACGCCGACGGGCTGCTCGGGGCCTATCGCCAGTACCTGCAACTGTACGGCGCACACGCCAAGCTCGACATCAACCGCGCCTGGCATCTGACGCGCTGTCTTGCCATCGGCA
>Ga0187893_10005764_pt1 | contig 21850 bp, 16 predicted proteins | sample MA1701074metaG_FD_139574 | JGI IMG/M metagenome (GOLD analysis project Ga0187893, IMG submission 139574) | White microbial mat communities from a basaltic lava cave in the Kipuka Kanohina Cave System on the Island of Hawaii, USA - MA170107-4 metaG ...
CCACGGTGGTAACGCGCATGGGACACCTCCTTATTTGTGAGGCATTCGCCATTTGTGAGGCATTCGCCCCAAAACAGAATACCACAAAAATGTTATTAAGTGAACAGTATTGGGGCTAAGCGCGATCGTTGCCGGTGAGCTCGACTGCCCATTCGCCGTGATCACAACTGGAACGGTATCCCCCGTGGCAGCGTCCGCAGGCACGACAGCCATTACGTGGTATATCCCGACTAAGCTCGGCGCCAGACCCGCGAACTGGACCAGTGCTTCCGTCCCGCCGATGATTACCCGCACCGGCCGCACAGTTCGAATGGGGGGCGAAACCTACGCCGCGCGCCTGGCTTCGAGCGAGGGCGCGAGGGGGCCGAGTCCCTGGGCGTAAATCGTGATCGTCTCGCCCTTCGCGGCCGGCCTCGCAGGATCAGCGAGGTCCGTCAGGGTCATCTTCTGCGCTATATCGTGGAGAAGACGGATCAGGGGAAAACACGAGGATCTGAAGAGCATCGAGGCGTGTATGTAGCGCCGCCGAGCGATACATAGTTCCCGCTGAACAACACCGAGGCGCCACTGCAAGCGTTAGCGATACCCGAGCAGTGGTATCGCTTGTTTAATTGGCATGTCGCTAGAGCCCATGGCCTGGGGGCAGAGCCGACCCAACGAGCATCTTCGCAACCAGCGACGCAGCAATCTACGTCCTCCGATCAGCGCCAAGCCTGCGCCAAGGAGCGCCCACGACGTCGGCTCCGGAACGGCGCTCACCTCATCCAGGCCAGCGTAAGTGACCCCGCCGAGCGACACGTAGTCCCCGGTGATCCGGAGTCCGGCACTATCCCAGACGCCTGCAAAGGCGTGGCATGCTGTCATGGGCAGCGACTCGGGGCAGTTAGCCGTTGCGACCAAGAACATATGCAGTGAATAAATGACCCCCGGGGTGCCGGGGAACAAGTGGCTATATTCAAGCCGTATATGGCCGTCCAAGCCGACGGTGTAAGGTCCGGATTCAACCAGGACCATTCGGGGGGGTGAAGGAGTAGTTGCTGCCAAGTGACGTCTTGGAGACGCCGATCGTCCACTGTTCCGAATACGTCCCATCCGAGAGTAGGATGCCTAGAATCACGGAACTGGACGCATGCACTTCGGTGGTCGCGTTCAGCGGCGCTGAAATGTCGAGCATGAGGTCGATCTTAAAGGGCGGGCATACGACACCTCCTTCAGGGCCAGGAACACAGGGGCCGGGGTAGGAGTTGAATTGGATTTGGTCAAACAGGTTCGCGACTCCAATTCCTTGGCCAAACCGTGACTGCGCACGCGCCCCCAGGTTGGCGTCGAGCGATCTGCCGCGGGCGGCTCCGTAGGTGTGATCGGTGGTGAAGAGACCGAAGTCCCCTGGGGGGGTTCCGGGCTGGGCGAATGCGCCCGACTCTGACGCAAATCCCCAGGCGTTGATATCCTCTGCTTCTGCGTCATGAAAGCCACCAGGGTGTTGAGCGCCGACTATGACCTGGATTGATGCCGCATCCGCCCCCAGCGCGATCAGCCCGGTAAAGAGACCACGGAGTAGCGCCTTCCTCCAAACCCGCCCGCTTGGAGCCGCAAGCAGGGCGACGGCCACGCGCAAGACTGCTTTGCTTGTTCCCTTTTTGCTTATGCTCATAGGTTCCTCCTGGGAGTGCTTACTTACCGTGCGCGGCTCGGTGAACGCAAAACATACCGAGCCGCGACCGAGAGGGAGCGGTTCCTCCGCACCTCCGCTACACCCACAAGTCGTAGGGTAGATCCCAACGGTTCAGTTTTCGGCGTTTCCTGGTGTATAATTGCCGTTACCGAGGCGTTACCGGATGAGTAACGATGCAACCAGCCGCCGCTCGCAGCATCTGGAGAGGGTTCTGAGCAGCACGGCATTCTCCAGAGCCGTCCGTCAGGGCCATCTTCTGCGCTATATCGTGGAGAAGACAGATCGGGGGAAACACGAGGATCTGAAGGAGTACGCCATCGCTCTGGATGTCTTGGCCGCGACCCTACCTACGACCCTAAGCTCGACTCGACTGTTCGTGTCGAGGCCTCGAAGCTTCGGTCGCGGCTGCAGAAATACTACGAAACAGAAGGCAAAGACGACCCGATCTGAATCGAGATCCCCAAGGGCAGCTACGTGGCACGGTTCGTGGAGCCGGAGTCGGCCGAGCTTGGCGTCGGAGCTATTTCCCGCCGGAAGTGGGTGATCGCAGCCGGGGCGACTGTAGCCGTGACTGGTGGCGCCTTAATGGTGACCTCGCGGCGACCGGCCAAGGCTCTAGCAATTCTGAACACCGCCGAAGCCGCGCCGCGTGGCGGAGGCGGTCCGGAAGCAGAGGCGCTCAGCCGGTCTCTGGCGAATGCATTGGGGTTAGAGGGCATCGAGTCACGGCCTCTGGCGGAAGTCCGGACCCTGGGTTCGCGCGCGGCAGGTTCGTTTTATTATGTCAACGCGCTGGCGGGCCGTTGTTGGGAAGATGGCACGCGCGTTCGCCTGATGGCAGAGTTGCGAGAGGCTTCAGGCGAGCTGGCGTTGTGGTCGGGCAGTTGGGACGGAGAGGGTGGGAAAGCCGGGGCCGCTCGGCAGCCTGGCTGCACGCGACATCTCCCAGGCCATTGAACGCGCCCGAAGATCCCAGGTCGCAACCGAGAAACGCCGGCGGGCGCTGGCGCCTTATGGTCAGGCCCTCAAGTTGCTTGATCAGGGCAAAGATTATGTCCTACAGTCGACCCGTGAGGCGGAGACGCCCTTCCCGTTCGAGAATCTGTTGAAGGCCGCCCAATTGCTGGAAGAGGCGCTGCGCCAGGATGACACTTTCCCGGAAGCTGCCGCGAAGCTGGCCTGGAGCTACCGGATGGCGGCGGAGTACGACGAACGTATGTGGCCGAAAGCGCTCGCGATGGCCGGCCGCGCTCTTGCGGCGGACCCCGGGTCTGCGGACGCGAACTTCGTGCGGGGCTATGTCAGCATGTTTCGTGAGTGGGACTTTCGAGCGGCGGCGCAGTCGCTTGAGCAGTGCATCCGGAGGTCAATTCTCGACCAGGGCAGTTGGCGTCTTTATGCGGGCGCAATGTGTGTACTCGGCCGGGCGGAGGAAGCACGAAAGAAGATCGTGACGGTGCTCAGTGTGCTGCCGGCTTCTGTCATTCTCCGGTATGCACTGTTCGGCTTAGCCGAGCAAACAAAGGATCTGGCGGAGATCGAGCGCCTCGCCCGGGAGATGCCCAAAAGCGGTCCCAGCGCAGCGCTGGGCGAGGCTATGCTGGCGAGCGCGTTCCATTGGCAGGGCCGCCATCGGGAGGCCGAGCAACTGTTCCACGGTATCCTCAGCAAGGATCCACGCAATGGTAAAGCGATTACCAGACTTGCGCTGCTGTATGTCAGCATGGGTAAACTGGACCGGGCCGCCGCGGCCGTGGAGTCGGCAGACGGCCACCGTCGCTGGCCCATACTTGTTGGCGTGGTGGAGGCGGCCCGGGGAAACAGGCTGCGCGCTTTGGGATGGGTGGAACGCGCGGTTCGCGAGCGGGATCCAAATCTCCCGTATGCCACGCTCCACCCCCACTTCGATCGGCTCAGGAGCGAGCCGCTCTGCGCGCAACTCTTGAAGCAGTTTAGTTCCGGTGGATGGGGAAGCGCACACCTATGACACGCCGCACCGTGTAACTGTATTGTATTCGGTCATCGCCGATTCTTGATCCTTCCGCTCGCGAGTATAGCCTACGGCCTGGAATCAGGGCCTAACCGCAATCGTCACCGCCTGACTCGACTGCCCATTCGCCGTGATCACGACCGGAACGGCATCCCCCGTGGCCGAGTCGGCGGGCACGACAGTCATTACGTGGTATATCCCGACCAAGCCCGGCGCCAGGCCGGCGAACTGGACCACGGCTTCCCTCCCGCCGATGGTTACCCGGACTGGACGCACAGTTCGCTGGGGCGTCGAAACCGGCGCGGCTCGTCCCGCCTCGAGTGGCGGAGTGATCGGCCCGAGTCCCTCGGCGTAAATCGTAATCGATTCGCCCTTCGCCGCGGGCCGGGCGGGATCGGTGAGCACGAGCGGATCGGAGCTGTGGACGATAATCCCCTGACCCGCGCCACTCAGGTTCGCAGTGAAGATGGATGGCTGGGCTTCGGTCGCGAGCAGTTCCGTAATCGTAGCGCCGCCAGTTGTTGCGACCACGATCTGATGCACGGCATTCGGCGGAAGCGAGTATGGAATCAGTCCCGTGATGACGCGGCTTCCCGCATAGTAGAGCGGAATGCGACCAGCGCCGATCCGTACACGCGTGGCACCGAGCGCTGCCGGGTAGGGAACAGTATCCGCGGTTTGACCGGCTTCCTCGCCGAGACGGTGTCCAAACAAGGCAATCCAGCCGCCTTGCGCCATGGGCTGGAAGAGTTGGAATGAAAGTGGGCTCGTGACGCCGCTCGCAGGCGCAAAGGGCAGTGTTGACGGTTGAATCGTTCCGCTCCATTGGAGAGAGCCATTGACGCCGGGGTTGGCGTGTTCGGCGAAGACGTGCAGGAGAACCGGACCTGGATCGAGCGATGGAACCCGCAGGGTGCCCAACCACCGGCCGCCGCTCGCATGCGTCAGTGCCGTGGGCGCCAGGCTCCCGTTCAAAGTCGCGGTGAGGTGGCCGGAGGTAAGCGGCGCGCCGCTCGCATCGTGAGCCAGGACATCGACCGGCACACCCGATCCCGGCAGGATTGTAAATCCCTGTGTAAGGTTCGCTGTCTGCAACCGGACGCCACCTGCCCCGATCGCAAGCGAAAGCCCAACACTGCGGCTGCGCGGGTCGGCGCCGAACTGGAGATTCAAGCGTGCTGTGTGGAACGATACGGTAGCCCGGCTGATGTCGGCAACCACTTCCACACGGCCAGTCCCGCCCGGTGCAACTGTGCGTTCGAGCACGTTCACGGCCCACACGTCAGAGTCGCCTGCGATGCCGGCCTGCACGTTGAGCGTGTTGCGGGTCGTGTTCTGAATGGTCACCGTCTGCCGGGCGGGGTTCACTTCACCTGCCGATGCCGTGAACATAAGACCCTGTGGACCGATAACCGGCTCAGGATTCTGACTGGCCGCGATCACATCGAGGATCGCGAGAACCGTTCGCGGCGCATTGTCGACGCCGGGTGCGCTGACGACAATCTCCCCAGAGTGCCGGCCGACGGGGAGACCTGCCGTAGTCACCCGCACATCGACTGGCGATGGCGCGTCCTGGCTGGCGCGGCCCGCGACGGTCGAGAGCGTAAGCCATCGCGGGACGGATGTATCCGTGGTCACAGAAGCCTGCCAGTTGAACGCGGTCGCCACAGCAATCACTTGAAACGCCTGCGATGGAGGCGCACTGGCGCCCGAGGACGCAGTGAAGTGCAAGACCTGTGGCTCGGCGAACATCGCTTCGCTGCCGTTCGTCACGCCGAGCGCGATCGGCACGGTCAACTGCTTAGGCGGGTTGGCGGATTCGAGACGCAAACGTGCACGATAGAGTCCTGGATCGAGTCCCCGCGGCGTGAACCGTAGCCGCAAGCGCGCGGAACCGGACGCGGAAGCCGTTCCAAACTGCTCGGGGAGTGTGACCCAGCCTTCGTAGTTCAGGATTTCGATTGAAGCTCTAAAGTCGATCGAACCATTGCCGCGGTTCACGACATGCACGATTCGATCCGCGGTTGGCGCGCCGCGAGGGAATGAAAGCACGAGCCCACCCGGCTCGACGCCGAGCGAAGCGGGCGCCGGCGCACCCGCATCGAAAGTAACCGCGAGCGAGATCGTGTGCTGGACGGAACCTTGGGTCGTGATGGTAACCAGACCCTGATGGTTGCCGGCGGGGACATTGGCTGGATCGGCTAATACTTCGAATTGTTCCGGGACTCGTCCCGAATCGGGCGTCACGCGGAGCCAATTGCCGCCACTCGAAGTTGTAACGCGCGCAGTGACGGTTTGGGCTATCGTGTCGCTTGTAATCGAGACGATCTGCGGGATCGTGAGCGCTCCGCCGCTGTTGGCCGAAATACGAATCGCCGCGGGCGAGATCCGAAGCGGCCCGATCACGCGTTGCGAGCACTCGCGTTGGGCAATCGAGTTTCGAGCATCCATTACCTGCAGGGTGAAGGTGAAAGCGCCTGCGAGTGACGCGTTCCCGCTGATGGTTCCCGTGCGAGCGAGAATCAGCCCATTGGGTAACGCGCCGCGCAAGATCGACCATGCGTAGGGTTGTGTGCCGCCGGCCGCTGCCAGCGCCAGCGTGAATGGGGCGCCTTGGGCGACATCGGCCAATGGGCAGGCAGTCGTGATCACTACGCCGCCCACCACCTGCATCGAGAACTCTCGCGACACCGCGGCGCCCGCGTCATCGGCGACTCGCAGCGTAAACGTGTAAGTGCCGACCTGCGAGGGCGTGCCGCTGATCACCCCGTTGGCGGCCAGCGTGAGGCCGGGTGGCACTGGCAGAGATCCGGGCGCCAAGCTCCAGTTGTAGCGACCCGTTCCGCCGGTTGCTATCAGCGCCACCGTCAAGGGCACTCCGATCGTTCCGGTCGCGAGCGGAGGCGCAGTCACGATCGACAAGGACTGCACGCAGCCACGCACTTCAGCGGCCACGGCATTCACCACGTTCGTAGCGCTGAAGAGAGGAACGGCACTGCTGATATTCGGAGCCTCGGTACCGACGGGTGCGTAGAATCCGGCGGTGCTTACGATAGAGTTACCGGCTGCGTTGGCGGGAATCGAAAGAACGACACCGAAGCTGAGCGACTCCTGGGCTGTCGCGTTAGGGTCGAAAACTTCCCAGACCGCGAGCGCCGATCCGTTGACAATCGGAATCTGCGCATAGAGTCCCGCTGATGGGATGATGGCGTTGAAATCGCCGGCGCCGTTCGCATTGGTCAGTGTGAGCCGGGCCGTGATGCCTGTGATGGAAGTTCCGGGTGTGACCGGTTGTGTGGTTACCCAAAGACGGGCCGTGCCCGGCAATCCGCTGAAGCGGGCAGCAAGGCGAGTTCCCTGCGAGGCGATGCCGGCACGGTTCATTCCGCCGCTCCCGGTCAACTGGGTATTGATGAATCCGGACTCTGTGCCGAATCCGGTCTTTCCTTGAAGATCGGTCTGATCGGCGATCCGCAAGGGCGTCTGTGTAGTGGTGGCGATGTTGCGCGCCCGGAAATCACCAGCATGATTCTCGGTGAACCGGAACTGAAAGTCGCGAGGTGTTGCAGCGGTGACCTGTGTGTTGTTGCCAGCGCATCCATCGATGACTCTGGTTTGGCCGTCAGCATCATTCGGACTCCGTACGGCGAAGGTTAGCGGCCGTCCGACGGTGGCGACCTCGACCGTAGGGTTGATGACGGACACCGGTTGCGACCCCGAGATGCGAACGCTCGCCGTGAGAATGCTCTGCGGCTGGAGAGCCGATACATTGGCGCGGAGATTCGTAATTCGGACCATGCGCTGGATCTCTGTGTCGAGCCCGATTGGAACCAAAGGCACGTTGGAGAACCTCACCATGGAACCGGAAACAGCTCCCTGGATGACATTGGCGGCCGGCACGATCGTGTTGACCGGTTGGCCCAACTGTTCTTCTGACGGTGGAAGATCGAGGAATAACAGAGCTTCGCTCGCGCCGTTGCCGGTATTGAAAATGCGGGACGTGAGCGGCGCGTTGTTCAGAATCACTTCAATGGTTGCGGTGAGGCCCGTGGACGGCCGCAGTCCTTCGCAGCGAAGCTGGATGTCGCCCACTTGTTCCGAACGGCCACCGTTACGGACTTCGTTGAGGCTGATAGCAGCAGCAGTGCAAGTGAACGACGTCTGCGCGAAGGAAGAAGGAATGAGGAAAGCAGCCGCGAGTAGAATGCGCCTGATGAGGAAGGGAGTTATCATCGAACAGCCATCGTTGCCGTATTGCTGGTTCGGCCTGCGACAGTGATCACAACGGGCACGGCGTAGCCTGGCGTCACGTCGTCACCCACGGTCGCGTTCACCTGATAGAGTCCTGCCAACAAGGGAACGAGTCCGGCGTATGAGACGGACGCTGGGCGGCCACCGATGGTGACAGCGACAGGAGCGATCGTGTCCGGTCTTGGGCTCGCGGGCGCCGGTTGGCCCGTAACCATAGGAGCGCTGACAAGGCCCAGGCCATCACAGTAGATCGTTACTGTACCGCCGCGCGGGATCGGATTCTCGGGTGTCACCAATACAAATGGATTGGCAGCGTCGACGATGATGCCTTGTCCAGTGCCGCTCTGGCTAAACGTCAGGATCGCAGGCTGGGCTGAGGCTAGTGGAATATCGACGTAGTGAGATCGCAAATTCCCGCGCCGCACGGCCACTTGATGAACGGTGTTGAAGTTCAGCGAAAACGGCAGAAGGCCGGCGACCAGGCTCGATCCGGCGGTGTCCATCCCAAGGTATAAAGGAATCTCGCGTCCACCCACCGAGATCCGGGCGGTCCCGAGCTCCGAGGGCCACGGAAAGCCCTGCGCTCTGCTGTTGCCGAACGTCAGTTGCGAGCCGAGAGTAGCCACTAGGCCGCCGGGTGCGAAGAGACTGCCCGGAGCCATCGTGACCGGGCTGACGACGCCGTCTTCATTCAGGACAGGTATGCCGGGGTTCGTGGAGATCGCGCCTGTCAGGATCGTCGTACCCGTGATTCGGCGGTCGGTATCTTCAGCGTCGAGTGTCAGCGCCACTGTGCCAGCCGGTCCGAGCGACTGCCACGTGCCTGCCCAGCGGCCCTCGCCAATATGCGTGAGCGGAAATGGAGGAACAGCGCCGTTGGAAGCCGAGACCATCACAGTTCCACCGGTCAGAGGCGCACCGCAATCGTCGTTAACACGGGCGTGAATTCCCACTGGAAGTCCGCTGGTAGCGAGGAGACCCGTGGTCATCGAAGTGACAACGGGCAGCAGGCGAGCGGGCGTGCACGCCGTGGGAGGCGAAGCGGACCGGCCCGACACAATGAGAAGGAGGTCCATCTGCCACACCTGGTTGTGGGTCGCCGTCTGAATCGTCACTGCGCCTCGGTAGACACCGGCGGGAAACGATGTGGCGTTGGCAGTGATCTGAAATGTTCGCGACTCGCCGGACGCCACTTGACGATTCGAGCTGGCGGTAACGGACCAGATGCGGTTGTCGCCGTGCAGTTGATAATCGACCTCGATCCCATCATTCGAAACGTTACGCACCGTGAGCGGCTGCCCTGCTGCGGCCGGGCTGGACGGAGCCGCGGTGAACACCATCGCACCCGGCGAGATCTCGGGTGCGGGGTTCGAGCCCGGCGCGAGCACCTGCAACACGGTCGAAACCAAGCGCGGCGAATTCTCTGCGGCCGCTGTGGCGACGCTTACGTCGCCGAAGTAAAGACCGGGCGCGAGTCCCGTGGCGTCGACAGTCACATCAGTCGAGGTAGCTTCGCCGGCACGACTGGTGCTGCTCGCCGGATTGGTCCGTACGAAGGGCGCGCCGATGAGAGAGGACGTCGTAGCTTCCCAGAAGAATCCCAACGGCCCACCCGGCATGGCATGCACTGGTTGGGGACCTGCCGCGGGACCACCGGACACCGCACGGAACGAAAGTCCGGTTTGAGGAACGATCAACGTCTCTGGCGCCAGACTGACGGTAAGGGTAACTGGAATCCGGATAGGCTCGGCGAGGGTCGCGGTGGTGAGCTGTATCGTCGAGTGGTAGGCGCCTGTGCCTAATCCAGCAGGAGTAGCTTGCAGGCGTATGCGCACGGGCGAGTTTGGACCAACGAAGGACGTAGTTGGAGTGATACTCAACCAGTTTCCTCCTGTGCCGGGAACCACCGCCGCGTTGAACTGGAAGGCTACACTGCCGGGGTTGGTGACAGTCAAAACTTGAAGAGACAGGCGTCCACCTTCGCGCGGCGCCGCGAAACGGAACGTCCGCGGCTGGGCCATCAATCGCGACACCTGCGACGCTCGTATGGTCAGGGTCACTGGAAGGATGAGAGTACGAGTGCTCGAGCTGTCGCTGGTTACGATCACGCGGCCAGAGTAGGTTCCGGGCGGAAGGCTACCAGGCTCGACGGAAACGCGAAGTAATGATGGTGCATTCGGCCCGGATGCATTGACGCGCAACCAGGCGGCGCCACCGGAATCGGTGAAAGCCTGCATGGTGAATGGTACGTCGGTGGCTGCGCCATACAGACTGACATCCTGCGGTGCAGGTGTCGCCCCACCGGAGTCGGACGTGAAGTTCACCGACGATGGATTGGTGGTAAGAGGTCCAAGCACGCGAATGCTGCATGCACGGCTCGCCGTGTTGTTCCGGTTATCGGTCACCGTCAACGTGAACTGTGCGATGCCAGCGCGCGTGGCGATTCCGCTTACAAGCCCACCAGTAGAGAGGGTCAGATCCGGGGGTAGTGAACCTTGCGTCAACGAAAAACTATACGGTGGGAATCCTCCGGACGCCGCGAGGGTCAGTGCGTAATTGCCGCGCAGCGCCACATCCGGGAGTGGACATCCTGTGGCAAGGGACAGGATCGGGGCCACGATGAAATTCTCCGCGTTGGAGAAAGTGACCGCTGTAAGAACGGGTGCGCGCACGGCGATCGGAAAAGATCCAGCGCTGATCAGTAAAGATGCAGGGACCACGGCGATGAGCTGCGAGGGGTCGACCAGTGTCGTGTCGAGAAACATCTGGTTCGGCTGGCCAAAATTCCAGATCACCACGGAGCCGGCAATGAATCCGAGACCGCGGATCGTGATTGTGACCGGACTGGTTCCTCCTTGGACCGCTCCCGGCGGCGTGATGGAGGTGATGAACATCGTCTGGTTCGTAGTGCCCGAGATCGATGTGATCGAACACTCCCCGGTGGCCGAGGTTAACTGCGCGTCCGTCACCCGGACAACGAATGTGGTGCGGACCGGGTTAATGGCAATGCCGGCTAGTTGGCCGTTGGAGTTCAGTGTGAGTCCGATGGGCAGAGAGCCGGATGCGATGGTCCAGTTGTAGGGAGGCGTGCCGCCGTCCGGGGTAAACTGTGCTGAATACGGTTGACCGACGATCGCGTTGGGTAGCGGGCATGGGGTGGTTATCGAGAGGCGGCTGAAAATAGTGAACGTCACAATGTTGGACGTGAAGGTGCCAACGTCACCGGTTTGTGTGACGGCAAGAGGAACGGCGCCTCCCTGTTCAACGAGATTAGCGGGAATGATGGCTTGCAGACGAAACTCCGAGAGGAAGCTCGTGGTGAGGGTGCTTGCTCCCAGCGTGCCGTGACGCCAGATAACGCGCGAGTTTTGAGTGAAGCGCCTGCCGTTAACGGTGAGTGTAACCGGAGGACCGCCCGCAGTGACCGCGGAGGGAGTGATCGAATCAATGGCCGGTGTGAAGGCTTCCTGCGCCCAAGCCGGAAGAGCTACGACTGTCAAAGAAAGGAAGAGAGAACGCCCAATGCCTGAATGCGTCAAGTGGACTCCTGTTGTTCTAATGTTTCATCCGACGCGGAAGATCAGTGGACGCTATTTTCCAGTATAGCTGCGACGTGGGTGAATTTATCGAGCGGCGGCTTCCGAATAGGCGCGGGGAGCTTTCCAATCGGCGGGGGCCGAGTCAGTGTGGCGGAGTCCACCAGGCGGATGGATCGCTCTCCACTTTTCGATGCGGGCGACAAGGTCCGCAACCATCTCAGGATTTGCGGAGGCCAGGTCTTTGGATTCAGTCGGGTCTTCGGCGATGCGGAAAAGGAAATTTTCGGCCTGCCCATCGGCAACGCCGACCTCTCGCACCAGCTTCCATGGTCCATGAAACACGGCGTAACGCAGCTTTCCACCGGATTCGACGGCGGAGAACAGATCTTCCCGCTGAGTGGTCTTGCCGGTGCTCAGCTCGTTCCACAGATTGCGCCCGTCGAGCGGGAGTTTTCCTCCAGGCTTGACTCCGGAGAGAGATGCCAGGGTAGAGAACAGATCCATCGCTGCCATCACCTGTTGCGACTTGCCGGGCTTGAGACGCGAAGGCCAGCGCATCAGAGCGGGTACGCGGATACCGCCTTCCCAAGTGGACGCCTTTGCTCCACGCAACGGAGTATTGCGCGCCCCCAGGTTGGTGGGTCCGCCGTTGTCGCTGAAAAAGAATACCAGCGTGTTCTCTGCGATCTTCTCCTGCTCGAGGGCGTCCAGTATCTTGCCCACTTGCGTATCCAGCCCCGTGACCATGGCGGCGAAAGTGCGGCGGGTGCGGTCCTGGATGTGGCCGTAGCTCTCGATCAACTCTTTCGGAGCCTGCAATGGGCTGTGAGGCGCGTTGAACGGCACATAGAGGAACAGCGGTTTATCCTTGCTGCGATCCTTGATCCGGCGTACGGCCTCGGCGCCCAGCAGTTCTGTGGAATACCCTGCTTCGCGGAGAGGCTTGCCATTGCGATGCCAGTCGAGTCCGCCATCGCGGACATGCGAGTAGTAGTCGATGGCACCGTTGAAGTGACCGTACGAGTGATCAAATCCGTGCGCGCTGGGGAAGAATTCCCGGCGGCCATGACCCAGGTGCCACTTCCCGGCCATCGCGGTTTCATAGCCCGCGGCCTGGAAGCTTTGAGGCATCAGGCGTTCGTCGAGCGGAACGCCGTAGTTCGACCAGGGCCGGACCACCGTGTACTGAATGCCGAACCGCATGGGATAGCGACCCGTCATGAGAGCGGATCGCGTGGGCGAGCAGACAGGGCAGGAATAGAAGCGCTCGAGTTGAAGGCTCTGGGAAGCCAGCCGGTCGAGGCTGGGAGTGCGGATTTCGCTGCCGTGGAATCCGGCGTCGGCCCACCCAAGGTCGTCGGCAAGCAGGATGACGATGTGCGGCCGTACGGTCTGCATGGCGGGAGCGAGTCCCGCGAGAGGAAGGGAGAGAAAGGATCGCCGGTTCACAGGATGAGCATAACGGGCCTCTGGTATAATCCGCAACACGATGCAGAATCGAATCGCAACCATCCTTCTGGTGAGCTTCGCCATGCTTCGAGCGGCGGGACCGGAATGGGGACAGTTCCGCGGGCCCGGTTCGGCCGGAGTGGCGGAGGATCCCAAGCTGCCGGACAAGTGGAGCTCGACGGACAATGTCGTGTGGAAAGTGGATGTTCCTGGGGTAGGCTGGTCTTCCCCCGTCGTTGCGGGCGGGAAGATCTTCATCACCGCGGCCATCAGCGCGGAGGATAAGGAACCTCCCAAGAAGGGACTGTACTTTGGCGGGAATCGTGGTAAGCCATCCGATGTTCACCGCTGGATGGTGTACGCGATCGATTTCGAAACGGGCAAGCTGGCGTGGGAGAAGGAAGTGCATCGCGGCGTGCCCCCGATTGCTCGCCACCTGAAGAACACTTACGCTTCCGAGACGCCTGTGACTGATGGCGAACGGGTGTACGCCTACTTCGGAACCACGGGCCTGTACTGTTTCGACCTCAACGGCAAGCTGTTATGGCAGCAGAAAGTGGAGCCGCACGAAATCCGTTATGGGTGGGGAACTGCCTCCTCACCGGTGCTGCACGAAGGCCGCGTGTACGTTGTGAACGACAACGAAGTGGAGTCGTATCTCCAAGCATTTGACAAGAAAACTGGGAAAGAAATCTGGCGCGTCGCGCGCGACGAGAAGTCGAATTGGGCGACGCCGTTTATCTGGAACAATGGCAAGCGGACCGAGATCATCACACCGGGCACCAAGCGCGTGCGCTCTTATGATCTCGACGGAAAACCGCTGTGGGAATTTGGCGGGATGTCTTCGATCACGATTCCCACTCCGTTCACGAAGTTTGACCTGCTCTACGTCGCCTCCGGCTATGTCGGCGATCAGGTTCGGCCGGTGTTTGCCGTACGTCCAGGCGCAAAAGGCGACATCTCTTTGCAGCAGGGTGAGACGTCGAATGAACACATCGTCTGGCACCTGCCGCAAGGAGGTCCGTACAATCCGTCACCGCTCGTATACGGTGATCATTATTACACTCTGTACGATCGTGGTTTCTTCACGAGCCATGATGCGAGGACGGGGAAGGAAGTGTACAGCCGCGTGCGGATCGATCCGGCAGCGGCAGCATTCACGGCATCGCCTTGGGCCTACAACGGAAAGGTCTTCGCGTTGAGTGAAGACGGTGACGCCTTCGTGATTCAGGCCGGCGCCGAGTATAAGCTGATCGGTAAAAACACGCTTGACGAGATGTGCATGGCGACGCCCGCCATTGCTCGCGAAAGTCTGATCGTCCGCACGGCGACCAAACTGTACAGAATCGCGCGGAACCCCGCGCGCGCCAGCCGGTAGTGCAAGGAGATTTCATCAATCCCCATGGCAGAGCTTTGTGCAATCCATGGTCGGGGTGGGCGCCGCCGTGGCTGCGGCGAATCGCGGGACAAGCTCCTTCTCCTGTTCGCCACGACCCTCCAAGCCGCCAGCTTCAAGAACGAAATGCGGTGAGAGTTCGAGGCGAGGTGGGACAAATCGATTTGATTTGCGAGTGAATCCTAGCGATCCACGTGACCCAAATCCCGCTCGGGCGCGACAACGTCGCGCACCAGCCGTTTCAGCACCTTGATCTCGGGGAAGGCTCCCTGTTCGGTACGCGACCAGACGGTCTTCCCATCCACGCGGATATCGAAGATCCCTCCGCTCCCGGGGATCAATGCGACCTCGCCAATTTCCGTCTCGAAGGTCGAGAGCAGCTCCTGCGCCATCCACGCCCCGCGCAGCATCCAGCGGCATTGCGTGCAGTACTCGATCTCGACTCTGGGCATGCTCATCTATACTCACGATAGAGGGATATTAGACTATGGGCAACGGCGAAGCTCCCGAGAACGAGTCCCCACTCGATCGCGTCGAGCGGGTTGCGCGTTTCGAGCGGGGTTTGAATCGCTTGCTGGAAACCCAGGCTCGGCACGAAAAAAGATTCAGAAGGCACGAAGAACGGTTTAGGGTGATTGAAACGAACCTTGGGCGCATTGTCACTGTCTTTGAAGGTCTCAGCGAAAAGATGGCCGAATTGATCGACGTTCAAAGACGCACTGACGAAAGGATGGCCGAGATGGCCCAATCAATCAGCGAACTCAGCCAGTCCCACAAGCAGACTGACGAGAAACTTAGCGCTCTCATCCACGTCGTGGATGACCACATCCGCCGCCCGCCTCCTCCCCAGTAACGTTTCCGTGCTCCCGACGCCGCATTGGATTATGCTGTAGTCCATGCGCATCCTCCTTCTCCTGTTCGCCACGACCCTCCAAGCCTCCGGCCCCGTCGAGTTCCGGGCCCATCTGATCGAAGCCAAGATTCCGGGCGGTTACTCAGTGATTGTGACCGACATTAACAAGGATGGAAAGCCGGACATCCTCGGGATGACGTCGCGAGTCACGGAGCTGGCCTGGTACGAGAACCCGTCCTGGCAGCGGCACGTAATCGTCGAGGGTATGCCCGGGTTGGTCAACATGGCGGCTCACGATGCCGATGGCGATGGGATCCCCGAAATCGCGATCCAGAACGAGTTCAGCATGATTGCCGCCAAGAGCAAGGGACTCAACTGGATTCTGAAGCATCAGGGTGATCCTCGAAAGCCCTGGCAAAAATTTCCGGTCGATGAACTGATCACCTCGCACCATGTCGCCTGGGCGGACATCGATGGTGACGGTCGAAAGGAGCTCATCAACGCGCCACTGATCGGCGCCAAGGCGCTCGCACCCAAGTACGAGGACCACGTTCAGCTGGTCTACTATCACGTGCCCTCGGACTTTCAAGGTACATGGAGGCGGCTGCTCATAGACGATACTATCTATGGCGTGCTGCACCGGGCTCGCGTTGTGCGATGGGACAACGATCGGCGCGACGATCTGCTGACTACGAGCTTCTCCGGCATCACGCTCCACCGCGCTACGGGCAAGGGGAAGGACATCAAGTGGGAAAACACGCGCCTCTCGAAAGGCCACGAAGAGGAAGCCCCGCGTGCTGGCGCGAGCGACGTCGCAGTAGGGCGCCTGAACAGGCAGCGCTTTCTCGCCTCGGTGGAGCCGTGGCACGGGAATGAAGTTGTTGTCTATACTGACAAGTCAGGGAAGTGGCAGCGCAATGTGATCTTCGACAAGCTCGTCGAAGGTCACGAAGTCTGCGCCACCGACTTCAACGCCGATGGTCTCGATGACATCGTCGCGGGCGACCGCGCTCGTGGCGGAAAGGGCAGCGCGCACGTGTGGTTCGCCAAAGACAGTACCGGCACAGCATGGGAACACGCTGTGGCCGACAATCAGGACATGTCTGGTTCCGGTTGCGCCATCGCCGACATCAATGGCGACAAGCGCTCGGACTTCGTCATGATCGGCTCGGCGACCGCCAATCTGAAGTGGTATGAGAACCTGGCCGGCCCTGCGCGGCCTAAATGATAGAATCTCAGGTTCGCCCATGAGTGAACCGATCTACGCTCCTCCCCTTGACTTTGCCGCAAAAGCACACGTCCCAAGTATGGACACCTATCGTGCGCTGTATCAGAACGCCAAGGACAACCCGGATCAGTTCTGGTCCGATTTAGCCGAGCGTGAGGTGCACTGGTTCAAGAAGTGGGACCAGGTCACCGAATGGAATCCGCCTTTTGTGAAGTGGTTCGTCGGCGGTAAGACGAACATCTCGTATAACTGCCTGGACCGGCACGCCACCGGCGCACGCAAGGACAAGGTCGCGATCCTGTGGGAAGGTGAGCCGGGTGACACCCGCGCCATCACCTATGCCGAGCTCCATCGCCTCGTGCAGCGGTTTGCCAGCGTCCTGCTCGCACGCGGATTCAAGACAGGCGAGCGCACCATCATCTACATGCCCATGATTCCCGAGCTGCCCATCGCGATGCTTGCTTGCGCACGGCTCGGCATTCCTCACTCGGTGGTATTTGGCGGTTTCTCGGCTGAGGCCCTGAAGGCCCGCATTCAGGATTTGGGGGCAACCGCCGTCATTACGGCGGACGGAGGATGGCGCCGTGGGAAGGAAGTCCGTCTCAAAGACGCCGTCGACGAGGCCCTGAAAGAATGCCCTGACGTCAAAGAGGTGATCGTCGTGAATCGCACGGGCTCGCAGTTGAACATGCAGCCGGGCCGCGATTATTGGTGGCACGAGCTCGACACTGCGCATGGCAACGATGTGTGTCCCGCGGTCGAACTCGATTCCGAGCATCCTCTTTTCATCCTCTACACGTCAGGGACCACCGGCAAGCCGAAGGGGATCCTTCACACAACTGGCGGCTACCTCACTTACGTCACGGCGACCATGAAGTGGGTCTTCGACATCAAGGATGAGGACATCTACTGGTGCTCGGCCGACATCGGCTGGGTGACCGGACATTCCTACATCGTCTACGGTCCGCTCTCCGCAGGCGCCACCACATTCATGTACGAGGGCGCTCTCGACACGCCGAACTTCGGCCGCTGGTGGTCGATCGTCCAGAAGTACAAGGTCAATATCTTATATACCTCGCCCACAGCGATTCGCGCGCTGATCCGTCAGGGCGACCAATGGCCCAACCAGTACGAATTATCCTCGTTGCGTTTGCTCGGGTCGGTCGGCGAGCCGATCAATCCCGCGGCCTGGGAATGGTATCACCGCGTGATCGGCAAGGGCCGCTGTCCGATTGTCGATACGTGGTGGCAAACCGAGACAGGCGGGATTCTCATCGCTCCCATGCCGGGAGCCGTCCCGCTGAAGCCGGGATCGGGAACGCTTCCGATACCGGGCGTGGCGCCAGAAGTGGTCGATCTGAGCGGCAATCCGGTGGAGGACGGGAAGGAAGGATTTCTGATCATACGAAAGCCGTGGCCCGCCATGCTTCGCACGCTCTGGGGCGATCCGGACCGCTACACGGAACAGTATTGGGGCAAAGTGAAAGGAGTCTACTTCACCGGCGACGCAGCGCGCCGTGACAAGGACGGATACTTCTGGATTCTGGGCCGCGTCGACGATGTAATGAATGTTTCCGGCCATCGTCTCTCGACGATGGAGATCGAGTCAGCGCTGGTGAAGCATCCTGCCGTCGCCGAGGCGGCCGTGGTCGGCAAGCCGCACGAGATCACTGGACAGGCCGTGTGCTGCTTCGTCACGCTGAAGAAGGGCGACTATGACCATACAGTGCTTGCGGGCGATCTTCGCCAGTGGATAGCGCATGAAATCGGGGCGTTCGCGCGGCCAGAAGAGGTGCGTTTCACCGAAGCGCTTCCCAAGACCCGATCGGGCAAGATCATGCGCCGGCTGCTGCGTGAGATTGTGACGTCGCACACGGTTGCGGGAGACGTCACGACGCTCGAGGACATGGGCGTTATCACGCGGCTCGCAGCTCAGCAGGAAGAGGATTGATTATGGTGGACGGAAAAGTCATCGAACATCATTTCCGGTATACCGCGTGGGCTAGCGGGCGGCTGTTGGAAGCCGCTGAGCTGCTCACCGGCGAGGAGCTCAATCGCGATTTCGGCACGTCCGACAAGTCAGTTCTCGGGACATTGACGCATACTTTCGCAGGCGACCGTATTTGGCTGGCGCGAATGAGCGGTCCGCCGCCTACTTCGTTCATCGGTCCCGAAGACCGGGATCTTGCGGTATTGCGGAAGGAGTGGCCCATCGTTCACGAAAAGTGGCTAGCCTGGCTTTCAGGTGTCACCGACTTCACGAAAACTGCGTCATACAAGGACTTGAAGGGGAATCCCTATTCACAGCCTTTGTGGCAGATCCTGCTGCATGTGATCAATCATGGAACGCATCATCGTGGGCAGGTATCGGGATTCATGCGGTCGATGGGCAAAGCTCCGCCACCGACTGATTTGATCTACTACTACCGGGAGTTGAAGTAGTTAGTCCTCACTTGGCCGTGGCGGAGGCGGCGGGCGGCGGATCAACTTCTTGAGATCCTGGTCCGGCGCAAACGCCACGCCGATAAAGCCGATCATCATCTCGTCCCATGTCTGGTCGCCAAAGCGCACTTCAACTTTCGGATCCGGATTGAACGGATTGTTGGGCGAATTGTCGAACCAGGCTGTGCCCTCGATCTTTGTGCCCTTGGGGAACACTCGTTCCTGGGCAAGCTCGTAAGTGACCTGCCAGTTGAAATCGTACTTCGGTACGCGGAGGAGCACCTCGCGTGTTCCGTCTGGAAACACCGCGCGAAACTCGAAGGCTTTGCCGCGAAGATGCATATGCGGTGTGAAGTCCACCACACGCACGTCCGAGTCCAGGGTGATCTCGGCGTCGACTTTGTGATCGGCGGCGCCGGGCGGGATCACGAACTTACTGTTTCCGACTCCTAGACCAAACGAACGCTCAGCGGGTGGCTCGTTGGCGAAGACCACTCCCACTTTGGTGCGGTCTTTGGCCGCCTTGCCACTGGCGGTATAGTGCATTTGCAGCACCAGATCCGCTCCGGCCGGCAGCAGGAGCGCACGACCCCTGGGCAGCGACTCCGCGGGCAGACCAGGAACGTAACCACCGATGGAACCATCGGACATGCCGGTTTCAGGCGCTCCCATGGCCTTCGGCGTCGGCACGCCGGGCTTGGCATCGGCCAGCCACTTCGAGCCCGGTTTCCGGTAAAAGGCAATGACGTGATGAACCACGCTTCGATCGCCCGGCCGCACTTCCACTGCCTGCAGCCACTTGTCCTCGGTAAATCCGGTGGGCATGACGATCCACTGGTAGTCGACGGTGCCGGACGCGGGAACTTCGTACGGCTCCGGCATCTCGAACACCATGTCCGGCTTGCCAATGTTCCATCCTTCGACGAACGGCTGAGGAGCAGGGGCATCCTTGCGATTGCCTTCCTCCGCGCCGCTGTCGACCCACTTCACGATCGTGTCGATCTCCGATTGCGAAAGGCTCCGGTCATTCTTGAAGTGTCCGACACCGGGTTCGGCGTGCCAGGGCGGCATTTTGCGGCTGAGGACGGCGGTCTTGATCGCCTTCGCCCAGGGACGAGTGTCCTTGTAAGTGAGCATCGAAAACGGCGCCGATTCACCAGGGCGATGACAGCCTTGGCAGCGGGCCTGGAGAACAGGTTCAACTTGTTTGTGGAAAGTGATTTTCGTGTCTCCAGCCACCACCAGACTAGAGAGGAAAGAAAAGAGAACGGCGGAAGCGCGAACAGAGCGCATGAGCACCCTCCTATATTTACAGTATACGCTTGAGCGATCTGGACTGGATTGCTCACCTGGTCACAAAATGAGAGCCGAGAGGCACATCCGTGCCGACCACGCGAAGATTCAATATGTGCAAGTCTGAAGCTATTGATGGGACCTCGAACCGCACCTCGAAAACGCCTACTTCTGTTCTGGATAGTTCCGCGCCGAGGATCCGCGCGGTGCGGCCTCCGACAAACGCCTCGACGGGAGCCACCACCTGCATGCTACTCTCGGCCACGTCACCCCACGGTGCGGGAGTGCTGGTGACGCCAAGGCCGGTGAGTCGCACCACAACTTCTTCTCCCGGCTTGCGCACGTATGGAATTACCGGACCTGAACCGATTGGGCTTGCTAGTACCGGCACGACTGGCTTAATCGTCAAAGACAACGCGTTTGTTCTGCCGTTTTTGTCCTCGATCTCGACCGTAGCAGTGGAGCGGTCGAGATCATACGGCAACTGGGCCACGACTCTATAGATAGGCTCGAAGACGATGTTCGACAATGCGACCGGGGAAATCGAAATTGATCCAAGTGGCATCGGCCGGCCGTTCACGCGCAAGGTACACGAGCCGAGCTTTACGGGCCATGGATTGGCTTGGGCTTCTGCCGGTTCGCATCGCGATGTCCCGGCGCTAAACCAAATGAGGCTGCCGGCCGCCGCTTCCTGAACCAGAGAGTCGGGCAAGAGGACGCTCTGGCTGGGCACTATAAGGTATCGCGGTGCCAGGACAGAGGTTTGACCAAGTGTGGTCACTAGAATCGACCCAACCAGAGTCTGCCCTCGGTACACCGCTAGGATCGACACTAGTATATCGTTTCACTAAAACATAACCTTATAGGAATGTTTCGTGATATACTCGGGGCGTGGCAGGGGTTTCGAGGCGGGGGCGTCTGCAGTTGACGGCCGGAGAGATCGAACGGCTGCGGACGATTCGCGATTCCCGGACCGCGCCGTTGCGGGAAAGTCAAAGAGCTCGAATCCTTCTGAGCTATCATTCCGGCGAGACGGTGGCGCAGATTGCGCGTGGTGTGGGCATGACGCGCAAGAGCGTGGGCAAATGGATCGGCAAGGCTCTGTCGGCCGGCGCAGACGCGGCGTTGAAGGATGCCTATCACCGTCGGCGGCCGCCGGCCATCGGCGAGGTTTCCAAAGCCTGGGTGGTGCATCTGGCCTGCTCCAAGCCAAAGGAACTCGGCTATGCGGCTGAACTATGGACGAGGAGCGCGTTGGCGCGGCACGTCCGCGAACACGCCGTCGCGGCTGGACACCCGGAACTGGCGCGGGCGGCGAAGGCGACGGTGCAGCGCATTCTCGCCCAGCAGGCGTTGCATCCGGAGAGGGTGAAGTACTATCTGGAGCGGCGCGACCCGGAGTTCGAGGCCAAGATGCGAGAGGTTCTCCTGGTGTATCAAGAAGTTGCGCTGCAGAACCGGGATGGAGTCCTGGCGCCGGTTGTGGTCACCGTGTCGGTGGACGAAAAGCCGGGCCTGCAGGCGATCGCCAACACCGCGCCGGATTTGCCTCCAACGCCTGGCAAGCATCCGGGTGTTGCCAGAGACCACGAGTACAAGCGGTTGGGAACGTGCTCGATACTGGCGGCGCTGGATCTTCATACGGGCCATGTGACCGCCCGCGTGGAACGGCGCCACCGCAGCCGGGAGTTCATCGCCTTGCTCAAGGATCTGGATGCCTATTATCCGGCCGAG
>Ga0187893_10005765_pt1 | contig 21845 bp, 22 predicted proteins | sample MA1701074metaG_FD_139574 | JGI IMG/M metagenome (GOLD analysis project Ga0187893, IMG submission 139574) | White microbial mat communities from a basaltic lava cave in the Kipuka Kanohina Cave System on the Island of Hawaii, USA - MA170107-4 metaG ...
CCCGCAGCGCGCGGCGTTCGTCAAGACCGATCGTCGATGAACCTGCCCGCGCGAGTTGACTGCCGACCCAGCCGAGATGCTGGAGCCCGAACGCCACGGCCTCGCGCTTGGAGCCACCGCGCGGAATCGTGACGCGGACCCGGCCATCGTGATCGACTCTGAGCACGTAACGCCGCGCGCGCCCGTGCCGGACAAAATAAAACTGGACGGACGCTTCACCGGGGTCGGACGCAAATGGCAGCGCCAGTTGCACGGCGACAGGATACTTTAAGGATGATGACTGAGGTGATCACGGTCGACGCCGATCGGCCCGATCCCGCAGCCATCCGCCGCGCCGCCGAGTGCCTCCGCAGCGGTGGTCTCGTGGCCTTCCCGACGGAAACTGTGTATGGTCTCGGCGCGCACGCGCTCGATCGGCGCGCCGTGGCACGGCTCTTCGACGCCAAAGGGAGACCCGCGACCGATCCGCTCATCGTGCATGTGGCGGCGCTTGCGGACGCGACCGCACTCGCCGCCGAGGTGCCAACCGTCGCGCGGGCGCTGGCATTGCGCTTCTGGCCTGGGCCGCTGACGCTCGTGTTGCCGCGCGCGCCGGTCGTTCCACGCGAGGTCACCGCGGGGCTCGACACGGTGGCCGTCCGGGCGCCCGCGCATCCCGTTGCCCGCGCGCTCCTCGGCGCCGTGCGGCTGCCGATCGCCGCGCCGAGCGCGAATCTCTTTTCGCGTCCCAGCCCGACGCAGGCGACTCATGTGCTCGACGATCTCGACGGGCGCATCGAGATGCTGCTCGACGCCGGCTCCACACGCCTGGGGGTCGAGTCGACGGTGCTCGATCTCACACAGGATCCACCAGTCGTCCTGCGCCCGGGCGCCGTTACTCTCGAGGACTTGCGAGCGATCCTGCCTCGCGTCACGTCACGGGCACCGGCATTCGCTGCCGGTGCCGCGATGCCGTCGCCCGGTCTGTTGTCGCGCCACTACGCCCCTCGCACGCCGATGACGCTATACGAAGGTGACGCCACGGCGGTCCACCGGGCACTGCTCGCCGCAGCACGTGACGCGCTCGCCGCGGGCCGACGCGTGGGCGTCCTCGCCACCGACGAACAGTGGCCGATCGTTCGAGAGCTTCCGGTGCTCATCGCCGAGCTGGGCTCGGCACGTGATCCGTCGGAGGTCGGCGCTCGGCTGTACGCGGCCCTGCGTGAGCTCGACGCGGCCGGGCTGGACGTCATTCTGGCGTCTGATCTGCCGCAAACGGATGGGCTCTGGCAGGCACTGCGCGATCGCCTACATCGTGCCGCGGCGCAGGTCGTCCGGGTCCCGTGAGGTACGTGGATTGCGACGAGGCCGGCCATGCCGCAGAGTACGACCGCACTCGCGACGCCTCTGCGTAAGCAGCGCTACGCCGCGCTGCTGGTCGATACCAATTCAGCGCGGCTCTTTGTCTTCAGCCTGGGACGAACGGCCGACCGCGTTCGCCTGACGAATGTGAAGACGCGACGGGTCTCCCTCGGCGGCTGGTCGCAGGCGGTACCAGCGGCACGTGGAGAACTTCCACCTGCACCACATGAAGGAGGTCGTCGCCGTTCTCGACCGCGTCGCTCGCGAGGAGGCGATCGACCGCATTGTCGTCGCCTGTGACGACGTCGCCCGTCCGCTGCTCATGGAGCAACTGCCAAAAGAGCTGGCCGCCCGGATCGTCGACATTCTGCATGCCGACATTCGCACGCCCGAGCACCGCGTCCTCGCCGAGACGCTGGAGGCGCTGCGCCAGCGCGATGCCGAGACGGATCTCGAACACGTCGAGGCGCGTCAACCCGGCGGACCTGCACGGCGCCGCACCGGCACCCAGCCGTCATCGAAGCGGGCGCGCAAGACGAGCGTGAGGACCGCGCCATAGCTGCGGACACCCTCCTCGACGCGATTCGCCTTGAGATATTGGTCGTACATCCGCCATCCCGCGCTCTGCAGCCATGGCCACTCGCCCCGTCGCAGGCGGGCCACAATCGCCTCGAGGTCGCGCCGCGGCCCCGGCGCGAGCGCCGCGGCGAGCCGCGCGCGGTCAGCCTCGCCCACCTCGCCACTGATCTGCCAGTACAGTGCGAGCCAGCCGCTGTACTGCGAGCCTGAGTCCGCACGAACACATGTCAGCCACCCGACGAAATTCGCTTCGGCTTCGTCGGCGTAGCCGGCGAGATGTGCCCATTCGTGCGCCGCCACGAACGGCCGTTCGAACGGCAACAGATCGGGATTCGCCAGGACCTCGAGTCCAAACGGATTGGTCACGCCATCGATGCTCGCCCATCGCAGGTATGGACCGAGGATGGTTCCTTTCAGCCGCCCTGGAGTCGCCGCCGGCGCATCGCTCAGCTCCTGTTGCACGGCGGCGAACGCCTGCCGCAGTAGCGGGTTGTCCCACGGCTTCTGGCCCCAACCCGATTGGTGGGCAGGCTCGTGGAGCGCGTTGAGACGCTCGACCACCTGCACACCAAGCTGCAGCACTTCAGCGGACGTCGGCCCCCCGGAGTCCATTGAGAGCCGGTCCGCCATCGCGACGCGTCGGTAGTTGAAGCCCCAGAGCAGGAGAAACGCGAGATAGACGACCGCGGCGCTCACGACCACTCGCCGCAGCGCGTGAATCGCCGGCGCCACGCGGCGCGCGCGGCATGCCGCCGCCGTGCCACGCCCGAGGATGACAAGGACGAAAATCAGGCCCGCCGCGATCACCAGGTCGAAGACCGCGAACGGGATGATGTTGGAGAGTGGTGTCAGGACGTGCTGCAGCCGCGGATAGAGTCCAGTCGAAAACCAGCGTTCGGTCGCCTGGGGCGCCGCAGGGGCGTACGCCGCCGCGATTGCAAGCCCAACCATCAAGATATCGCGCAGCGCTCGGCCGTCGACGGTCACGGATGTGATTGTAGTAGCTGTGCTTCTCCTGCTACGCCGCGACAGAGGTGGCGCCGGGGCACGCTCATCGCGCCGCAGCTCGCGCAGGCGAGCCACAGGCGGCTGCAAGCGTGTCCCTGAGCAGCGTCGCCCCTTCACGCTCCGCGCGGACCTCGGCGCGCCGCTGCTGGCCGGCCTCTTTCACGATGAACGGGATCTGCAGCGGATCCCGCTCGCGGCCGCCGAAACGGTACCCATGGTCGGCGAGCACGACGACGGTCGTCCCGTCGTAGACGCCCTCGCGGCGCAGCTCTTCCATCAGTTCGCCCAAGAGCCGATCGACGTACTTCACCTGCTGAGCGTACTCGTCGTCGGGCACGGTCATCAGCGGATCGAACGGCGGATCGTATCCGTCAGCGTCGAAGACGTACGGAAGGTGCGGAATGCTGAAGTGGACGAACCGGAACGTCGGCGGCACCTGCCGGATGGGCCGCCGAGCAAACGCGGTCAACTCCTCCACCATCTCGCGCTGATGCCGGGCGAACGCCGGGTGTTTCAGCAGACCAAACGGAAACTGCCGCGGCCAGAGGACGACCGTCGTGCGCATGGGATCCGCAATCGAGAACTCGCCCGGCGATGACACGTTATAGAAGCTTCGCGACCGGCACACATCGACGACCCCGGAGAGCAGGTCGCAGTAGGCGAGATAATAGCCGCCGACCTCAGTCCAAAAGCCGAGTGCGCGCGCCGTGCCGAAGAGCCCGTCGGGGCGCACGGCGTCGAACGGCAGCAGCTCGCTCTCGGCGCCGCGCTCCATGAGCCCGGTGCTTCGTACTTCGATCTCGCGTACGCGCCGCGCCGCCAGGAACGACGGCAGCGCATCGAGCGTCTCGCGACCCGGCGCCGCCACCGACAGATAGTGCGTCGCCTGCGATCCGAAGCGCGTCAGCGCACTCAGCTCGGGCCGAATGTTGTCGTCCTGGTCGTACACGTAATAGAACGACAGCTCGTCGAAGAGCAGGGCAAGCACCGGCGCGCAGACGCGGGCGGCCGCGGCGTCGGCCGGCTCGTGATCGATCCGCACGGCCGCGCCGGTCCGCGCTGCCGACAACGCGAGCGTTGCGACCACGACGAGCGAAACGGGCGATACCAGCAGGAGCAACCGGCGGACGACGCGGCCGAATCCCGCCGGCCATGCGAGCAGCGCGACGGCCGCTGCCGTCGCGATGACGAGGGACACGATGGTGCCGAGCGCGCCGGTTTCGCCCGCCGCGATGAGCGTGCGCTGGAACGGGAGCTGGCGCGAGACGCCGGCCGCAAATGAGGCGAGCGGCACGGCGCTGACCAGTACCAGGACGGCGTGCGATGCGCGCGTCGAACGAGGCCAGACCCAGAAAACGATGATGCCGAAGAAGCACGCGAGCACGGCGAGCGCCGCCGTCGTTTCGAGGACGTCCGCTGTTCGCCACTGGAGATAGTAGATGTCGGTCGAGAGTGCAACGGCCAGCGGGTAAAAGAAGAGAGCAGCGAGCGCAAGGCCCAGCCATGCAGCGATGACGAGCCGGGGCGTCACCCCCTGTCGTCGCCGCGGCCGCCGAGGCGCTTCAGAAAGTCCACGATCGACACGCGGACCCGCCGGAACACTAGACCGATCCCGAGCACGAGCGTCAACGCCGTTTGGTAGAGGAGGCTGCCTGTCCCGGGATCGACGTAGGCGAAGGCGTGACGCTCCCCGATCAGGAAGAGTCCCGCCGCGAGGAACAGAATCAACACGTCACACTAATGTACACCGAAACCGGCGGCGCTCATGGCTCGAACGAGGTGCCCTGAGCGGCGAGCCAGCGCTCCAGACGCGCGGTGCAGTCGCAGTCGGTGCAGGCCCACGGCTCGCTGCCGTTCTGGTCGCGACAGCGGCTGCGCGCGTGCGCGTCCTTCACGGTCTGCAGCTCGAAATAGTCTTCCCAATACGGTCGCTCTTCGGCGAGCGGCGTGGCGCAGAAACACACCTCGATCCATTTCACGCGGCCGTCGGCGAGCTCCCGCGCGTGCGCCATGTCGCGCAGGTATTCATCGCCAGCGACCGAACCGGTCCCAAGCGACTCCTCGGCAATGGCATGCGCCAGCGCGCCGCGGCGACCGGGTTTCACGCGAGCGGTGACGAGATATCGCATGGGCTGAGCCATTGTACCCCTGGATCCCGTAGTTGTATTGTGACTCGCATGCCTCACCAGGCCGTCGTGATGGTCACCGGCGCCTCGGTCGGCCGCGCCGGTACTCACACGCGTGCCTATCGCGCGCGCATCTCGTTCCGGTACAGCTTCCCGCCCTTCATCACGAACACCACCCGGCTGAGTGCCGTGATGTCGGCCACGGGATCGCCGGAGACTGCGATGAGGTCGGCATCGAGACCGGGCGCAATCGCCCCGATGCGATCGCCGAGGCCGAGCGCCTCGGCGGCGAGCGACGTGGCGCCGGCAATGGCGTCCATCGCCCGCTGCCCGCCATCGCGAACGCGCCCGATGATCTCGTCGGCGTTGCGAGCATGCGCGCCGGCGCCCGCGTCGGTGCCCATCACGATTTTGAGCCCCGGCTGCCTCAGCGCCTGCTTGAACATGGCCAGGTTCACAGGGACAGCCGCTTCCATGAAGGCAAATCCCCTCTCGTCGAAATTGCCGATGCCGAGATATCGCGGCTTGTTGCGCAAGTAGTTCTGGATGAGGAGGCCGATGTTCGGCTCGAAGTACACGCCGCGCTCGGCCATGAGGGCGAACTCCGCGGGCGTGGCGTAGAACCCGTGCGTTACCGCCCAACAGCCTCCTCTGGCCGCCGCGGCGACGGCGCTGGGCGCATGGGCGTGCACCCACGAGCGCTTGCCGAGCGCCCGCGCTTCGGCGCACACCGCCGCCACTTGCGCGTCGCTCATCGTCTGGCCGCCGCCTTCGCGGATGCTCCTCGAGGCAAACAGCTTGATCAGATCTGCGCCCTCAGCCACGCGCGCGCGCACGCGCTGGCGCAGTTCGTCAACCGTCAGCGCAGGGTCGGTCAGCGACTCGAGCGATGTGAGCAACCGTGGCCCCGGCGCTCCTCGCGCAATCGCTGTCCGCAATTCCTTGTCGAGCGGGGCACCGATGCTCTGCACGGTGGTGAATCCGGCGAGCAGCGTCTCGTACGCATTTTGCAGTGCGTGCAGCGCGCGCTCGGAGTCGCTCTCGCCATCGTTCGAGGCGCGGCCGTCGCGGCCGAAATGCGTGATGATGTGCGCGTGTGTGTCAATGAGGCCGGGGAGCAGCGTCAGGCCGCCAAGATCGTAGGTCGCTCGCGCTCGCGATCGCGGCTCGACGCGCGTGATCCGGCCGCCTTCGACGGTGACAGCCGCATCTGTCAACACGTTGCCGCGCCCGTCGATGACGCGCGCCGCGCGAACGACAATCGCCGTGTCCTGCGCGAGCGCTGGCGCGACCGCGGTGAGCAGGAGACACGCGAGGCCAGGTGCGATTCGGGTGAGTCGCATGGGCGGCACTATACTGCATGGCATGCGCCGAGCGGCACTGCATGCGATGCGCGCCGCGGCCGGGCGTTTGATCGCCGCCCTCGCGCTCGGTTGCGCCGTGGCAGCGGGTGTGGTCCTGGTCGGCACGGGCGACATCGAAGGGTATGAGCACGCGATGTTCTCGCTCGACCGTGGAACCGCGGTGGAGGCCGTGCAGGTCCTCGGACAGCCGGTTTACACGCTCGCGCTCGGCCTTGGCGTCCGCTTGCCGATGTACGCAAGCCTCGGGGCGTCGCCCGCGGCGCTGGTCGCCCCGTCCCTGCCGCTTCCCCTGACCTACGCGCTTCTCCTCGCCTTCACGATCGCCGCCGCCCTCCTCCTCCTGCACCATGTCCTCGTGCCGACATGCGGGCGTCTCCTTTCGCGGCTGGCGGCGTTCGTACTGTTCTGCTCCGTTCCGATAGTGAACTACACCATCTACGACGACTGGCCGGAGACCGTCGTCACTTACTGCGCGTACGTCGGCTGTGTGTGCGCACCTCACGCGATGTTGGCGCTGCTCCACTCGCCGCGGTCTCGTGCTGAACGAGGTATTGCGGTTCTTTCGGTAGGAGCGACGGTCTGGGCGCTCGTGTCAGTGGCACATGCCGGTCACTGGCCGCTGCTTGCCATCGCCCTCGTCTGTACGGCAGGGCTGGCTCTGTGCCGAAGCGAATATCCGTGGGGATCGAGGGTCGCCGTCGTCGTGGGACTGGCCGCAGCGGCGCTCACCGCCGTCGCACTGACAGCGATCGATCTTCTTCGGGAGCTCAACGCGACCGTCGCGCACGGCGACACGGACCGTGCGGTCGACCATGTCTCCCTCGATGTGCTGGCGAGTAACCTCTTCCCATTGGGCGAGATCGGCGCGCGATTTCCGTTCAGCTATCTCGCCTTGGCGGCGGTATCGATTCCGGTCGCACTGGCCTCACCTCACAGCCACATACGGGTAGCGACCATCGGGAGCGCGTTGGTGTCGATCGTCTTGGCCTTCGGCATCACGGGGCTGGCACCCCGCGGATCGGTACCTTGGTTCGCGCCGCCCGCGCCCTGGATGCTTCGAGACCCAGCTGGAGTCTTCGCAGTATTGGCTGGCGCGTCGGCCGCGGCCGGAGCGTGGCGGTGGCGGCCGCCACGGCGCTTCCTCCCGGCCAAATGGGCAGCCGGCGGCCTGCTCGCGCTCGCCGCACTCCAAGGACCCGCGTACGCAGTCAGATTGGTCATACCGGAACTCATCCACGAAGAGTCCTGGACTCGTGACTGGACACCGCGTCGACAGCGTGCGTCCGCAAGAGGGCTTGCGCCGGATCGCGTGCCGCCCGGGGAACGCCTCGCCCTCTGGCCCGGTGTGCGTGATGAGATGCGCAGCGCCAGTTTGCCCAGCACCGATTTCGCGGATGCCGGATACCTCCTGGTAACCGCTTGGACGAAGCAGCGCACCATGCGCGGCCTCATCGGTAACAACGGGGTCGTCTTCAACCAGACCATTGAACCATCATCCGAGGTGCTGTGTGACGCGCTGGTGGTGCAGTTCCTCCAGCTTCGTTATCTGCTGCGCCCGGCGGATGTGGCGATCTGCGCTCCGTGGCTTCGGGTTCAAGGACTGCGCGTCGACGGCTCGCTTGAAGTCGACGCGGCCCCTGAGGCCGACAGGCGCGTCCGAGCAGTGCCGATACCCCAGCTCGACGGTCCGCTGTCACGGAAGCCCGCCCTCGACGCCGGTTCCGAGTTGCTGCGGGTGCTCGTACCGATGCCAGGCACGTGGCTCATTATTGAACCGTCCGCCGTGACACTTTCGCTTGGCGACGCGCACGTCACAAACGGGCAGGCGCTCGTACTGCCGATCGCCTACGATCCGGCGTGGCGTCCTTCGTCGGGGACAGTACGTGATGTCGGTGGCCTTCTCGCGCTCGTCGACGTCGACCAGAGCCAACTGAGGCTGACGTTCGTGCCGGATCTCGTCGCCGTCTTGCGGGCGCTTTCCATGACGCTCGCACAGATCCTTGCGATCGGCGGCATGATCGGGCTCGCGTACGTCGACCCACGATGTGAAGCGGATCGCACGTCGCGTCAGGTCGTGAGGTAAGTGGTCGGGACGGCGAGATTCGAACTCGCGACCCCCTGAACCCCATTCAGGTGCGCTACCAGACTGCGCTACGTCCCGTCAGGCGCTCGCGCGCTTCCGCTTGCTGCTCCCTTTGCCGCGAGCCGCGCGCCGCTTGGGCGCGGCGACCCGCTTGGCCCGCTTCGCGCGCGAACGACGCGCGCCGTTGCGAGGAAGCTCCGGCACCGGCATCGAGCCCGCGCGCCTCGACAGTACATCGAGAATGGAACGGAGACCGCTGCGCACGATGTCAATGCGCGTCCGCGCATCGGCGCGGAGCGGATGCGGCACGGCGTCCATCTGGGGCGGACTCTCCGCCGCCGGACGCGGCAGCGAGTTCTCGAGCCGCCGCCGGGCGCCGGCCAGTGTCAGCCCCTCGCTGAACACCAACGCTTTGATGCGCCGTACCCACTCGACGTCGGATTCGCGGTAGAAGCGCGGCGCGTCGGGCGCCTTCTGGACGCCGATCCCCGGAAACTCCTTCTCCCACGAGCGCAGCACATACGGCTGGAGCCCGGTGGCTTCGCAGACATCTGCCGCCTTGTACAGCCGAGGACTCACTGCCCAAGTATAGCAGTCAGCGCCGGCGGCGGACGTGCAGGCGGATCGGCGTGCCGAGAAACCCGAACCGGTCCCTGATTCGATTGATCAGAAACCGCTCGTATGAAAAGTGAAAGCGGGTGACCGCGTTGGTGAAGAAAACGAAAGTCGGTGGCGCCACACCTGTCTGCGCGGCATAGAGTATCCGCACCGCTCGGCCGTCAGCACTCGGCGGCGGCTGGGCGGCGGTCACCTTTCGGATGAAGCTGTTCAGCTCCGGCGTCCTCACGCGAGCGGCCCGCGAGGCGGCCACACGATCGATGACTTCGAGCAGCCGCGGTGTCCGTTCGCCGGTGAGCGCCGAGAGATGGAGCACTGGCGCGTAGTCGAGAAACTTCATCTGGCGCCGGAGTGTCTCGTCGAACGTCTTGACGAACTCCGGCCCGCGCTCCTTCATCAGGTCCCACTTGTTCGCGGCGATGACAATCCCACGCCCCGCCTTTTCGGCCTCACCCGCAATGGCGGCGTCCTGGTCGGTCGGGCCAACGTTCGCATCGACCACGAGGACGACGATGTCGGCCGATTCGATCGCCCGCCGGGCCAGCACGACGCTGACCGCCTCGACCTGACCGCCCCGAGCCACCCGTCCTGGGCGCCGGATTCCTGCCGTATCGACGATCCGGAATTGCTGCTTGTGCCAGCGCAGCACGGTATCGACGGCATCGCGCGTCGTCCCCGGCTCCTCGCTGACAATCATTCGCTCCTCGCGCAGGAGCCGATTGACGAGCGATGACTTTCCTGCATTCGGCCGTCCGACAATCGCGACGCGGACCTCGGCGGTCGCTGCGGTCGTCCCGACCGCAACCGGCGCCGGCTGCAGCCGCTCGACGAGGGCGTCCAGCAGGTCGCCTGTGCCCTCACCGTGCTCGGCCGAAATCTCGAACATCGGGTCGAAGCCAAGCTCCGCGAACTCCAGCAGACCGCCCTTCGCACGACGGTCGTCGGTCTTGTTGATGGCGAGGACGACGGGCGTGCTGGCGCTTCGGACGACCTGCGCGATCTCGCGGTCGGCTGGGACGAGCCCTTCCCGCCCGTCGACGAGAAACACGATCAGATCGGCCTGCCCGATCGCGCGGTGACCGCGCGTCACCACGACCTTCTGGAGCGGATCCTCGCTGGCGCCGAACATCCCTCCCGTGTCGACCAGCTCGAACGGCACCCCACGCCATTCGGCCGACTGGGCAATCACGTCACGCGTGGTTCCCGGGATGGCCGTCACAATTGCCCGGCGTGTGCCGATGAGCCGGTTGAACAGCGTTGATTTGCCGACGTTGGGTCGGCCCACCAGCACGACAGACGGCAGCCGCCGGGTAGAGGCCTGACGCGCATCGCGGGAAGTCATTTGACAGTCTAAGTGATGCTCTCTATAGTAGTTACAGCTCTTACCCGAGGGGTTTTTAGCAGATGATCAAGGTCGACATCGTCAATGAGGTCTCGAAAATCGCCGACATCACCAAAGTGAAGGCTGAGGTGGCGGTCGATGCGGTGTTCGACGCGATGCGGCTGTCGATGCAGCGGGGCGACCGAATCGAACTCCGCGGTTTCGGGGTGTTCCAGGTGAAGCCACGCAAGCGCGGCATCGGCCGGAATCCCCGGACCGGCAAGGAAGTACGCATCCCGCCAGGCCGAACCATCCGCTTCAAGCCTGGCAAAGAACTCCAGAATATCGCGTAATCAGCCCGCATGGGCTTCTCTTCGCCTCCCGTTCCCGAGCACGGCGCTCCTGCGCCACAGTTCGAACAGCCTTCTGGGCCGTCGTATTCGACCGGTTCGCCGCGCCCGTGGCGGCATGTCGTCCTGTTTCTGCTGACTGTGGCGTCGACGATTTTCGTCGGCGCCGGTCACTACGCGAGCTTTTCTGCCGACTTCGGCAGCCGTGCGCTTGATTTGTCGGGAACGGCGCTCGTGCTCAACGGGCTCTGGTACAGCGCCTCCATTCTCGCGATCCTGGGCGCGCATGAATTCGGGCACTACTACGCGTGCCGCTACTACGGGGTCGATGCGTCGCTCCCGTACTTCCTGCCCGCTCCGCCGCTGCTCACCGGGACGCTTGGCGCCTTTATCCGGATTCGCCAGATGATCCCGAGCAAGCGGCAGCTCTTCGACATCGGTATTGCGGGCCCGATCGCGGGCTTCGTCGTCGCCGTGCCGCTGCTGCTCGTCGGCATGGGGTTGTCGCGCGTCACCGCGCTGCCGAGCGAGGCACGCGGCTTCGTCGAACTCGGCGAGCCGCTCCTGTTCCAAGCCGCGGCGTGGCTCTTCTGGGGGACGCCGCCGGAGGGCTACGCCATCAACATGCACCCGATGGTGTTTGCGGCCTGGTTCGGGTTGCTGGCAACGGCCTTGAATCTGTTCCCCATTGGTCAGCTCGACGGCGGGCACATCTCGTACGCAGTCCTCGGCCGGAAGAGCACCGTAGTCACGCTGGGCACACTGGCCGTCCTGATTGGCCTGACGTTCATCTCGAACTCGTGGCTGGTCTGGACGGTGCTGACGGTCGTGATGCTGCTCGCGTTCGGCCCGCGGCACCCGCGGACCCTCGACGAGGAGGTCCCGCTCGATCGCGGACGCCTCTGGCTGGCGGTGTTCGCGCTGGTAATGTTCGTTCTTTGCTTCACGCCTGCGCCGATCGAACCGCTCGATATCGTCTCTCGGCCCTGAGCGTCACAACACATTCAGCGGATCGACGTCGATCGTGACATGTTTCCGAAGGTGTGGGCGCGACGCCAGCGCCTCCCGGAGCGCGCGCCGCATCTCGGCCCGGCGCGTCCCTTTCACCAAGAACTGCACCCGGTGCTCGCCCCGCAGGCGCCCGAGCGGTGCGGGGGCGGGGCCCAGGACGGTGAAGAGTCCCGCGCGCGCGGCTCGTTTCAGATCACCCACGAGCGTCGTCGCGGCCTGCATGGCGTCGGCAAAGCTCCGGCCACGGACAACGGCGTTGATGAGTGCCATGACGGGCGGATAGCGCATGCTGCGCCGGTACACCAACTCGCGCGCGAAGAACGCCCCGTAATCCTGTCGGCAGGCCACCTGGATGCTGTAATGCTCCGGAAAGAGCGTTTGGATGATGGCTTCGCCGGCGCGCTCGCCCCGGCCGGCACGCCCGGCCACTTGTGTCAGCAACTGGAACGTCCGCTCGGCGGCGCGGAAGTCGGCCAAACCGAGGCCAATATCCGCTGATATCACGCCGACGAGGGTCACGAGCGGGAAATCGTGCCCCTTTGCAACCATCTGCGTGCCGACGAGCACGTCGATCTCCCTCGAGGCGAACTTCGTGAGAATTGTGGTCAACGCACCCTTGCGGCGGACCGAGTCGCGGTCGACGCGGCAGATTCTGGCCGACGGAAAGAGCTCACGCAGATGCTGTTCTACCTTCTCGGTGCCGAATCCCGCCTGCTCGAGGTACGGTGCGGCACACTTGCGGCACGTACGGGGCGCCTCCGTCGAGTAGTTGCAGTAGTGACAGCGCGTCCTCCAACCCCTCGGCTCCGCTCGGGGCGAGCCCGCCCCGATGCGGTGGACCGTGAGCGAGACGCTGCAGTTGGGACACTCGAACGTGTCGCCGCACTGCCGGCAGAAGACGGCGGTCGAGTACCCACGCCGGTTCAACAGCACGACCACCTGTTCGCCACGCGTCAGCCGGTCGTCGATGGCGGCCGCGAGTGCGCGGCTCACGATGATGTCGGGTCCCTGCTCTGCGTACTCGTCGCGCATGTTCACGAGGCGCACGTCCGCGAGCGGTCGGTCGAGGACGCGGCGCTCGAGCCTGACGCGTGCGTACTTGCCTGCCTCGGCGTTCTGATACGTCTCGAGCGACGGTGTCGCGGACCCGAGCACGACGAGCGCTCCCTCGGCGCGACCGCGGACGATTGCCACGTCGCGGCCGTGGTAGCGCGGCGCCTCCTCTTGCTTGTACGAGGTGTCATGCTCCTCGTCGACGATGATCAGGCCAGGCCGCGGGAGCGGAGCAAACACCGCCGACCGCGTACCGACGACGATGTCGACGTCGCCGCGGCGGATGCGCTGCCACTGGTCGTGCCGTTCGCCGCTGGACAGCGCGCTGTGCTGGATCGCCACACGGTCGCCAAAGGCGCCGCGGAAGAGCGCGGCCACCGACGGCGTCAAGGCGATTTCAGGCACGAGCACGAGCACCTGTCGGCCCGCTCGGCAGACGCGATCCGCGAGGCGCAGATAGATCTCCGTCTTGCCGCTCCCGGTCACGCCGTGCAGCATCGCGACGTTGAAGGCGGCAGCATCGGCGAGTCGCGACAGCGTGGCAAGCGCGTCGTCCTGCTCATGCGTCAGCGTCCGCGCCGCGTCACGGCGGACGTCGGCCAGTGCGGCCTGCTCGAACGGGTCGCGCTCGTCGCGCTCGGTTCGGATCGTGACCAGTCCATGCGCCGCAAGCCGCCGCATGATGTCGGCGCTGCCGCCACGCTCGCGCAGCAGCGATGCCGGCAGGCCTGCTGGCACGCCCGCAAGTGACTGCAGGACCTCACGCTGCTTAGGGGTCAGACCCCTTGGTCGGGTCGCATCAGGGGTCTGACCCCCGTGATCAGTCGTATTGGGGTCTGACCCCACCGCGGACAGGCCGTGGGCGGTGATGGCGACGACTCGGTGGGTCTTGTAGCCCGAGGCGCGACGTGAGGTGGGCGGCATGGCCACGCCGATGGCGTCGCCAAAGCCAGCGACGTAGTAGTCGGCCACCCAACGACAGAGCTCCAGGATCGGCGGCGGCAAGAACGGCTCGCGATCGAGCACCTCGGCCACGTCGCGCGCCTTCGTCCCCTCGTCGAGCGCTGCGTCGTGCCCGACGACACAGCCGGTCACGAGGCGCGAGCCGACGGGTACCCGGACCCGCGCGCCCATCGGCGGCAGCTCGCCGAAACTCTCAGGAACGGTGTAGGTCAGCGGATCGAGGTGGGGGACGGGAACGGCGACGGAAACCAGGCGCAATGCACAATGCCCAAGGCTGAATGCTAACGTAGCCTAGGCTACTCTCCCTTCAATATCGCGCGAACCCGCTTCATGTCTTCCCAGACTTCGCGCTTGGCCGACGGCGTGCGAAGCAGGTACGCCGGGTGATAGGTCGGCATCAGAATCGCGTCGCGATACCGGTATTCACGCCCACGCAACCGCGTGATCGGGTCCGCCGTCCGCAGCAGCGACTGCGCCGCGAACTTGCCGAGCGCGACGATGACCTTCGGTCGGATGGTGTCGATCTGTCGGAAGAGAAACGGCTCGCACTGTTCGACCTCATCCGGCTCGGGATTGCGGTTCTTCGGGGGGCGGCACTTGATGACGTTCGCGATGTAGACATCCTCACGCCGAAGGCCGATCGCCTCGATGATCTTTGTCAGGAGCTGTCCAGCGCGCCCGACGAACGGCTCGCCCTGGATATCTTCGTCAGCGCCTGGCGCCTCGCCGACGAACATCAGATCCGCATCTGGGTTGCCGACGCCGAAGACGATCTGTCTCCGGCCGAGCGCATGGAGCTTGCACCGAGTGCAGTCGCCGAGATCGGCGCGGACGATCGGAAGCGTGTCACCCGTGCCTGTTGGGACGAGGCTTTCAGGCTCGCCAGCCGGGCCCGAAGGGCCCACCCCAGGTGCGCCCGAAACGGCACGCGTACGCCACTCCGGCTCGAGCCGCACACCCTCGACGCCGAGCTCGCCGAACAACTCCACGTGCGCGCGGAGCTCGTCAAAAGTGGGGTCGGGAGTCATTCTTCGCGGTTGACAGGATGTAGTGTCCCTAAGAAATGACTCCCGACCCCACTTTTTGCGTCGCGCGCATGCGAAGCAGCGCCTCGACGCGATCGAGCACGGCCGCCGCGACGCGGTCCTTCGACTGCACGGGCAACACCTGTTCGCCGTCGGCACCAATGATGGTCACCGCGTTGGTGTCGACCTCGAAGCCCGCATCAGGCCGGGACACGTCGTTGGCGACGATGACGTCAATGCCCTTCCCGACGCGCTTGTTGCGCGCTTTCGCCGCGGCGTCACCGGTCTCGGCGGCGAAGCCGACGAGCATCGGGCGTCCCGCGGCGGGCCGTGACGGCATCTCGGCCAGCTCTGCGAGGATGTCGCGGGTCCGCCGGAGCGTGAGCGTCAGGGGTGCGTCGCTCTTGGCGACCTTCTGGCTCGCCGGTGCCACCGGCGTGTAGTCGGCCACCGCGGCCGCCATGATGACGACGTCGGCTTGGCCGGCCGCCGTCGTCACGGCCGCATACATCTCGTCTGCACTGCGTACCCGCACGAGATCGTCCGCCGCTGGCGGCTCGACCGTCGTGGGTCCTGCCACCAGCGTCACGCGTGCGCCGCGACGGCGCGCCTCGGCCGCGAGCGCGAAGCCCATCCGGCCGCTGGAACGATTGCCCACATACCGCACCGGATCGATGTCCTCGTAGGTCGGTCCCGCGGTCACGAGCACGTGGCGGCCGCGCAGGATCGAGTCGGACGGCGCGAGGATCGCCACTGCCGCCGCGACGATGTCGGACGGCTCGGCGAGTCGTCCCTTGCCGATCCAGCCGCAGGCCAGATAGCCCTCCCCCGGCTCAACGAAGCGGACGCCTCGCGCCGCCAGCGTGCGGACATTTCGCTGGACCGCGTCGTGGGCCAGCATGTTCGAGTTCATCGCGGGCGCCAAGAGCACCGGCGCGCGAGTGGCCAGATAGAGCGAGCTCAGAAAATCGTCGGCAATGCCGGCCGCGAACTTGCCGATGACATTGGCCGTACAGGGTGCCACCAGCAGCAGCGCGATCTGATCGGCAATCGCGATGTGCTCGATGTCGGCGTTCACGCCCGGTTTCCACTGCGACGTAATCACCGGACGGCGGGTAATCGCCTCGAACGTGACCGGCCCGACGAACCGCGCGGCGGAGCGCGTCATGACCGCGACCACATCGTGGCCGTGGCGCTGCAAACTGCGGCCTACCTCGACTGCCTTGTAGGCGCCGATGCCGCCGGTCACGCCGAGGGCGATCAACATCGCAACTCCCAACTCCCAAGACGCCAACTTCCGAGCTCCCTCGTACTTGGGAGTTGTGGAGTCGGGAACTGGGAGTTATCGATCTTCGAGTTTCTCCACCTTCCGCCGCAGCACCTCGCGCTGCGCGATCGTCACCTTCTTCAGGCCCGCCTCGCGGGGCAGGGATCCGGCCAACAGCTGGCGCGCGCGCTGGCTAGCGACGACGACGAATTCAAACCGGTTCTCTGTTGGCATTCTTTCCATGCGCAAATGTCCCAATGATCTCTTCGGCCGCCCGCCGCTTTACCTTCACCCGCGCGCGTTCGGCCCCAACGATTGCTGCGAGCCGCTCGACCGCCGGCTGAAGCTCGTCGTTGATCACCACGTACTCGTACTGCGCGTACTCCCCGACCTCGCGGCACGCCACGTCGAGACGGCGACGAATCTGCTCCTCGGAATCCTTGCTGCGTCCGCGCAGCCGCTCCTCAAGGACCGCCGCCGATGGCGGCAGGACGAAGATGCCGACGGTCTCGATCCCGCGGCTCCGAACCTGCCGCGCGCCCTGGACGTCGATGACAAGCACGACGTCTTGACCCGCGGCCAGCAGCGCCTCGGCATCAGCCGAGGACGTGCCATAAGCATGGCCGAAGACGGTCGCCCATTCGAGAAACGCCCCGTCGCGCACCATCGCGTCGAAGCGCTCGCGACTGATGAAATTATAGTCGACGCCGTCGCGCTCGCCTGGCCGCATCGGGCGCGACGTGTACGAGCGCGACATCCGCAAGCTCGGCACCACCTGCACCAGCCGCTCCACGAGCGTCGTCTTGCCTGTGCCGGATGGCGCGGAGACGATGAAGAGCAGGCCCCTATTCGACATTCTGGACCTGCTCGCGCATTTTCTCGAGCTCCGCTTTGGCGTTGATGATCAGCTCCGAGACGCGCAGCCCGTCGGCCTTGGCGCCAATCGTGTTCACCTCGCGGTTCATCTCTTGCAGCAGGAAGTCGAGCTTACGCCCGCACGGCTCGTCGCCGTCCTGGAGCGCTTCCCAGTGCGCCAGATGCGCACGGAAGCGAGTCACCTCCTCACTGATGTCCGACCGCGCGGCGGCGCGGACGATCTCCTGCGCGATCATGGCCTGGTCGACCGGGAGCTCCAACCCGATCTCCCGGATGCGTTCCTGCAGGCGCAGCTCGAGCGCGCCCCGCCCTTCATCGGCCGCAACGGCGAGTTGCTCGATCAGCGTCGCCAGTGTCTGCCGACGTGCGTCGAGATCGGTCCCCAGATGCGCGCCTTCGCGCACGCGCATGGCGTCCAGGTCGGCCAGGGCCTGCTCGACCGACGCTTCCACGCTCGCCGCCAGCTGGGCCTCGAGCGCCGGATCGGCATCCGCCGGGCGGTCGCGAATCGTAATCGCCTGCGGCAACCGCAACAGATCCCCCGGCGTCAGCGTCCCCGATACGAGCCCGCGCTGGCGTGCCTGCTCCAGCGCTGCCGCGAGCGCGTTGGCGAATTCGGCGTTCAGTTCCACCGCCGGCACCGACGTCGTGCGGAGCTGGAAGCTGATGGCGAGCTCCACGCGCCCGCGGGCGAGCCGTTTCTGCAGCAACGCTCGCACGCGCGGCTCGAAATCGGCGAAGGATTGCGGGATCCGGAGCTGAACATCGAGGAATCGGTGGTTGACGGCACGGATAGTGACGGCGATCGTCGCGCGATCGTCCTCATGCGTCAGCGAGGCGAAGCCCGTCATGGACTTGATCATCAGATCTCAATCTCCGACGGTTCTTCCTGCAGCTGCAGCTCGTAGAGTTTCGCATACGCGCCGCCCCGCGCCATCAGCTCGTCGTGCGTCCCCGATTCGGCGATACGGCCCCGCTCGAGCACAACGATTGCGTCCGCGCGCCGCACGGTCGACAGACGATGCGCGATGACGAAGCTCGTGCGGTTGCGCATCAGATTGGCGAGCGCCTCCTGGACGAGCATCTCCGCCTCGGCGTCGAGTGACGAGGTGGCCTCGTCAAGGATCAGGATCGGGGAATCGCGCAGGATCGCGCGAGCGATCGCGATCCGCTGCCGCTGTCCGCCGGACAGCCGCTGGCCCCGTTCGCCGATCATCGCATCGTAACGTCCTTCCAGCCCCACGACGAACTCGTGCGCGTGCGCGGCGCGCGCGGCTCCCTCGATCTCCTCCCGCGTCGCGCTCGGTCGGCCGTACGCGATATTGGCAGCAATCGTGTCGTCGAACAGCACCGTTTCCTGTGTCACGATGCCCACCTGCGCCCTTAGCGACGCGAGTGTCACGTCGCGGACATCGTGACCGTCAACGACGATGGCCCCTTCGGTGACGTCGTAGAACCGCGGGATCAGGTTCACCAGCGTCGTCTTGCCGGCGCCGCTCCGGCCGACGATCGCGAGCATCTGGCCCGCCCGCACCGTGAACGTCACACCGTCGAGGGTGGGAACGTCGCCGCCGTACGTGAAGCGAACGTCCCGGAAGTCGATACGGCGGGCGAAAGGCGGCAACACGAGGGCACCCGGCCGCTCCTGGACCTCGTTGTGCGAATCGAGAATCTCGAAAATGCGTTCCCCGGCGGCGATCGCCTGCTGCAGGTCCGCGTTGACGCGGCTCAGCTTCTTCGCTGGCGCGTACATCATGAACAGCGCCGCGACGAACGCCGTGAACTCCCCGGGCGAGAGACGCGCCGCCGCAATCTCCTGCGTGCCGTACACGAGCGCCCCGACGAACGCCATGCCACCAATGAACTCCATGATTGGCGGCAGTACCGACACGACGCCGGTCACCTTCATGTTGGTCCGGTAGAGATGCTCGGATGCCCGCTCGAACTTGGTCGTCTCGCGCTGCTCGGCACCGAACGCCTTCACGATGCGGTGGCCGGTAATCGCCTCGGCGCTGACGTGCGACATCTGCTCGAGCGCTTCCTGGCTCCGCCGGGCCGTTCGCCGGATTCGCTGCCCGAGACGAACGAGGGGATAGATGACAATCGGCGCCCCGGTCAGGCAGACGAGCGCGAGCCCCGCGTCGTAGTAGAACAGGAGCGCTGCAAATCCGACCAGCGCCAGCGACTCGCGCGCCAGGTCTCCAACCGTCTCGGACACTGCGCGCTGGATCTGCCCTACATCGTTCGTAATCCGCGACATCAGCCGCCCCGTCGTCTGCAACGAGAAGAACGCGGTCGATTGCCCGAGGATATGGCGGAACAGCGCGTTACGCAGATCGCGGACGACGCGCTGGCCGACGTCGGTCATGAGATACCCGGATACGTACGCGCTGACGCCCTTGAGCACGTAGATGACGAGGATCGCCACGGCGATCGGCGCGAGATTCTGCCGGCTCGGGAGCACTTCGTCGAAAATCGGCTGAATGAGCGCCGCCAGCCCAGCGGACGCGGCGCCGTACAGCCCCATCGCCCCCAGCGCCGCGGCCAGTCGCGCCCGATGCGGCCGCGCATGCTGGAGGAGGCGCCGCAGCACGCTCACTCGCTGAACCGGTACCTCAGCAGCACCCACAGGGCTATCACTCCGTCACGCCAGCCAATTTTCTTGCCTTCCTCGTACCCGCGCCCGTCGTACGTGATCGGTACCTCGTACACGCGATAGCCGCGTTTGAAGATTTTCGCGGTCAGCTCCGGCTCGATGCCGAACCCGTTGGAGTGCAGCGTCATGGAGCGGAGCACGTCGGTCCGCATCGCCTTGTAACAGGTCTCCATGTCCGTGAGCATCGTGTTGTACAGGATGTTCGTCACGAGCGTCAGGAACCGGTTACCCAGGTAATGCGAGAAAAGAAACACTCGATGCCGCCCGAGAAAGCGCGACCCGTACACCACGTCGGCGCGCCCCTGGCAGATGAGGTCGATGAGCATCGGGAATTCCTCGGGCGAGTACTCGAGGTCTGCGTCCTGAATGACGACAATATCCCCCTGCACTTCCCGGAAGCCACGCCGCAAGGCCGCGCCTTTGCCCAGGTTCTGCGGCTGCAGCAGCAAGGTGAACTCGAGCGACGCGCGCAGCCGATCGAGCACCTCGCGCGTCCCGTCCGTCGAGCCGTCGTCGACGACGATGAGCTGGATGCGAACCGGCACGCCGAGGACACGGTGGATGATTTCCTCGATCGTCGCCGCCTCGTTGAACACCGGCATCACGACCGACAGAAGCGGGTCGTGCAGGACGCCGCGCAGGCGCGGCATCAGCACCCACCCCGTCCTGCTGCCCCAAAGCCGCTCGCGTGGGTCGAATGCCACCGCCACGCATCCGCCACCATCGTGTCGAGCGAGGCCCGCTGCGGCACCCAGCCCAGCTCCTCGCGAATCCGCGCGGCCGACGCATAGAGTGCGGCCGGGTCGCCCGCCCGCCGCGGGCTGCTGACGCGTGGTACTGGCCCGCCGCCGACCCGCTCGACCGCCTCCAGCACCTCGCGTACCGACACCGGACGCTCGGTCCCCACGTTGTACGTCGCAGACGCGCCCCCGCGTTCCAGGCGCGCGAGCGCCAGCACATGCGCATCGGCCAGATCCGCAACGTGGACATAGTCTCGCAGACACGTGCCGTCCGGCGTGGGGTAGTCCTCGCCGAAGATCTCGAATGGCGACCCGCGGCGCACCGCGTCGATCGCACGTGGAATCGCGTGCACTTCCGGCTGGTGGTCTTCGCCAAGCTCTCCTTCGGGATCCGCCCCCGCGGCGTTGAAATATCGGAGGCGGATCGATCGAACGCCATGGGCGCGCTCGAAGTGCGGCAGCGCCTGCTCGACAGCCAGCTTCGTCTGCCCATACGCACTGAGGGGCGCGGTCGGGTGGCTCTCACGGAGCGGCAGCTCGATGGGCTCGCCGTACACGGCGCAGGTCGACGAGAAGACGAATTGCCTGCAACCCGCTGCCACCATCGCCTCGAGTGTCGCCAGGGCGCCGATCACGTTGTTGCGGTAGTAGCTCAGCGGGTCGCGCACCGATTCGGCCACGTCGAGGAGCGCCGCAAAATGCATGACCGCCGTGGCGCCGCTGTCGCAAATGGCGCGGCGGACGGCGTCGACGTCGCGGATGTCGCCTTCGATGAGCGGCGCACCGAGCGCCGCCTCCCGGTGGCCCGCCGACAGGTTGTCGAAAATCACGATACGGTGCCCGGCCCGCCCCAGCGCCTTGGCGCAGTGGCTGCCGACATATCCGGCGCCCCCGGTCACCAGCACGACGCTACGATGCGGCGCGTCCAATGGAGTAATAGGTGAATCCGTTCTGCTGCATCTGCTGCGGGGTGTAGATGTTCCGTCCGTCGAAGACGATCGGCGTACGCATCAGCTTGCGCATGCGCGCGAAATCAGGCCGACGAAACTCGTTCCATTCCGTGACGATCGCGAGACAATCTGCCCCGCGCAGCGCCTCATAATTGCCCGATGCGAATGTCACCCGGCTTCCGAGCAGGCCCTTCGCCACCCGGATCGCCTCTGGATCGTAGGCTTGGACGCGCGCGCCCGCCGCCAACAGCCCGTCGATGATCGTCAAGGACGGCGCCTCGCGCATGTCGTCGGTCCTGGGCTTGAACGACAGCCCCCACACCGCCACTGTCTTCCCTTTCAGATTGCCGAAGTGCGCCCGCATCTTGGCGAGGAGGCGGGCTTTTTGTTGCAGGTTCACCGACTCCACGGCGCGCAGGATCTTGAACTCGTAGTTCTTCTCCGCCGCGAAATGAATCAGCGCCTGGACGTCCTTCGGAAAACAGCTGCCGCCGTAACCGACGCCCGGAAAGAG
>Ga0187893_10005766_pt1 | contig 21842 bp, 18 predicted proteins | sample MA1701074metaG_FD_139574 | JGI IMG/M metagenome (GOLD analysis project Ga0187893, IMG submission 139574) | White microbial mat communities from a basaltic lava cave in the Kipuka Kanohina Cave System on the Island of Hawaii, USA - MA170107-4 metaG ...
CGATGGGAGCTGCGCGAGAGGTAGTGCAGGTTGCTCTCCAACTCGCGAAGCGAGCCGTTGGCAATCGACAGGTGACGCAGGTAATCGGGACGAGAAAAGCGGCCGTTACCCTCTGCGATGTTGGAGTGCACCGAGTTCGCCGCGCGACGAATCTGCGAAACGATCGGCTGCAAATGACCCGGCAGCACCGCGCACAGGTCGTCACACATGAGCGCCAGATCGACTGCCCGCTGCCACGCGAGTAGGTCACGATAGTCCCGAATCCTGGTCGTCACCCCGCCAACCTCGGCGTCTTTGGCCGGTTTGCATCACCATCTCACCGCGACGCGTAGCGTTCCCTTCCCTTTCCCTTTCCCTTTCCCTTCCCTTTCCCTCTCCCCGTTCCCGCCGTCTTGGTTTCCCCCTTCCCCCTTCCCCGTTCCCTGTTCCCGCCGTTGCTGGTAGGATAGGACCATGCCTCACCTCCCCACCACGCTCGGCAGCCTCAGGCAATCCCCGTTCGGCGTGGAGAAGCGCGCCCTGCGGTCCGTCAAGGACGAGCTCCGCCAGAACCTGCTCGCCCGCCTCTGCGTTGACGCCCCGTTGTTCCCCGGCCTCATCGGCTACGACGACTCGGTCATGCCGCAGATCGTCAACGCGCTCCTCTCGCGGCACAACTTTATCCTCCTCGGCCTCCGGGGCCAGGCGAAGTCGCGCATTCTGCGCGCGCTCGCGACGCTGCTCGACGATGAGATGCCGGTCATTGCCGGCAGCGAAGTCAACGACAACCCCTTCGCGCCGATCTCGAAGTACGGACGCGACCTCGTGCGGGAGCGCGGAGACGACACGCCGATTGCCTGGGTCGGCCGCGACGAGCGCTACGTCGAGAAACTGGCGACGCCCGATGTCACGATCGCCGACATGATCGGCGACCTCGACCCCATCAAGGCCGCGCGCGGCGGCCACCTGCTGTCTGACGAGCTCACCATTCACTACGGAATGCTGCCGCGCGCCAACCGCGGCATCTTCGCGCTCAACGAGCTGCCGGATCTCGCGGGCAAGGTGCAGGTGGGCCTGTTCAACGTCATGCAGGAAGGCGACGTGCAGATCAAGGGATACCCGGTGCGCCTGCCGCTCGACGTGCTGCTCGTCTTCACCGCCAACCCCGAGGACTACACCGCGCGCGGCAAGATCATCACGCCGCTCAAGGATCGCATCGGCAGCGAGATCCTCACGCACTACCCGGCCTCGGTCGACCTCGGCATGACGATCACGAAGCAGGAGGCGTGGGTCGAACGCGATCACCGTCCCGTGCGCGTGCCGGACTTCATCGCGGAACTGGTTGAGCGCATCGCGTTCGAGGCGCGCACCGACCGTCGCATCGACCGACGTTCCGGCGTCTCCCAGCGCCTGCCGATCACGGTGATGGAGAACGTGATCTCGAACGCCGAGCGGCGCAGCGTGACGGTCGGGGATGAAGAGGTCGTTCCGCGCGTGTCGGACATCTACGCGGCGCTGCCCGCGATCACCGGCAAGATCGAGCTGGAGTACGAGGGCGAGCTGGTGGGCGGTGCGGTGATCGCTCGCGAGTTGATCCGGCGCGCGGCCGACGCCACCTTCAGCGACCGCGCCGGCGGCGTCAACGTCGATGACATCATCATGTGGTTCGACGAGGGCTCCGCGCTGCTCGTCGATGATGACGCCCGGTCGCCGATCGTCTACCAGGGTTTCGAGACGGTGCCGGGGCTGGTGCAGATCGTGCACGACACCGGCCTCGCGGCCGAGGGGGACCATGCGCAGGCGGTCGCGGGCTGCGAGCTCGTCCTCGAGGCGCTGGTGGCGCGCAAGCGCATTTCGCGCAACGAGGCCGGCGAGTACGGGCGCGCGGCGCCCGAGCCGCGGCGCCGGCCATCCGGCGATCTCTTTGGTCCCGGCGCGGGATAAGGCGCGTGAGCGGCATCACGGTACGGCGGGCAACGGCCGACGACCTCGATGCAGTGGTCGCCCTGCGGCTCGCGTTGCTGCGTGAGTACCGCGACCATCCCGTGTACGGGCGCCTGCGGCACGACGCGAAGGATGTGGCGCATGAGGTGTTCGCCCGACAGCTCGACGCCAGCCATGAGACGTCATTTCTCGCAGTCGCCGGCGCCGACGCGGTCGGCATCCTCCGGTGTGTCGAAACGTTCGCGTCACCGCTCTTTGTGCCGGATCGCTACTGCTATGTGTCATCGGTCTACGTGAGGCCCGACTGGCGGCGACGCGGCGTCCTGCGCGCGCTGCTGGGCAAGGCGCGCGACTGGTGCGCCGAACGCGGCCTCACCGAGATGCGGCTCCACAGCGTCGGGCCGGACACTCCTGCGGCGGGCGCGTGGGACGCGCTCGGCTTCGAGGTCGTCGAGCAGGTGCGCGTGCTGCGCCTGCCGACAGCATACGACACGGCGGCAGCGACGGTTCACGCAACGCGTGGCGTGGCGGCGCATGAGTCGCGCAGCGGCGGGCACCGGTGATCATCACCATCTCCCGCATGTTCGGCTCCGGCGGGTCCGACGTCGCCGCGAACGTCGCCCGCCAACTCGGCTGGTCGCTGCTGGACAATGCGGTGGTCGACGAGGTCGCCGAACGCCTCGGCGTCTCGGTCACCGAGGTGTCGCGCCGTGAGGAACGCGTGCCGTCACTGGCCGAACGCATCGCCGAATCCATGACCATGTCCACGCCTGAACTCGGCGTGCCCGTGGTGGATGCGTCGCTGATCGAAACGCCCGAGGAGCGGTTGCTGGCGATGACCAAGTCGGTCATCGAGGACGCCGTGCGCCAGGGCAGCGCGGTGCTCGTGGGCCGCGGGGCGCAGAGCATGCTCGCGGATCGCGCCGACGCGCTGCACGTCTTCTGCTACGCGCCGCTCGCATCGCTCGTGGAGTACGCCATCGCGCACCGCGGCGTCGAGCCGGCGAATGCCGAACAGGAAGTGCTCAAGGCCAACAAGCGGCGCGAGCAGTACGTGCGGCGCCACTGGGGTCGCGACTGGCGCGCCATGGAGAACTACGACGTCTGCATCGACACCGCGCGACTCGGCATCGAGTCGGCGGCGAACCTGGTGGTGGCGGCGGCGCGGCAACGGTTCGGACTTGACGCACGGTGACGCGTCACGCGTCCCGCTTCTTCAGCCCCTCCAGGCGCTCGTCGATCCCGTCCGGCAGGAACATCTCGTCCGCGATCTTCGCCACTTCTTCCGCTTGCCGCCACGCCGCTTCGAGCAGCGCGAGTTCCCCCTCCAGCGCCCGGCGTTCCTGCTCCTCGTGTGACGCCATTTCGAGCGCCAGGCGCACGTAGGACGGGAACTTCACGATGTTGGCGTACTTGTTCAGGCGCTCCGGCCTGAAGTCACGGCGCACGGCCGACTTCGACTGGCTGAGAAAGAGGCGCTCCGACGTCGGGTATTGGCCCACCAGATCGACCGCGTCGCTGACCTCCTTCTTGCCGGCGCCCGCGGCGTTGATCTTCGGCAGCAACTGGCCGGCGACGCGCATCGCGTCCGGCCCGCGCAACTCCGTCATGCGGTAGCGCGTTCGTACCGCGAGCGGGCCCCGCTCGCGTGGTTCGTAGGACAGGCGCAGCAACCAGCCCTGGTCGTCGCGCATGAGCTGGGAGTGATTGAGATGATCCTTGCGCAGCGTGACGAGTCCGTCGTCGTTGGGGAGCGCCAGGCGCAGCCGCGGCCGTCGCTTCTGCACGTAGCCCCACAGCGCCTGGATGCCCTGATACGTTCCCCAGCCGCCGCCGGCGATCGAAAGGCCGATCTGCGGACCGATGAACACGACGCCCGCGAAGACGGCCGCGCCGCCGATGCCGATTAGCGTGGCGCGCGTCCTGCGCCTCCCGAACTGGTCGCCGTAACGCCATGCGGCGAACTCGGGCCGGTTCGCGCTGCCGACGCGCACCAGCTCGAGACCTTCACGCAGCCGGGCGAGCCCGATGTTGTCGGTGGCCACGCGCATCCGCGCCTCGCGAAACTGGCGTTCGCACTCCTCGATCGCCTCCCAACGTTCCTCCATCGGCGTCAGGTTCCAGCGCTCGCACTTGCGGCACACCACCCACAGGCGGCCCGCGGTCGCGTCGAACGCCAGGCGCCGGCCGACGGGAAACACCTCGATCACCTCGTTGGCGCCGAGGTCACCGTGACAGAAAAGGCAGGTCGAGTACATCGCTAGCGGGTCGACTGAGCCGCGTGGAACGGCGGCTTGCGGAACACGACGATACCGTACGTAAGCATCGCGGCCGCGCCCAGCGCTATGGCCCAGTGCACTCCCAACGGGCGGGCCACGGCGCCGGCGAAGAGCGAGCCGACCGTCTGCGCCAGCCCGACGACGACGAACGAATACGCCGCCATGATGCGGCCGCGCAGCGAGTCTGGCACGCTGTGCTGCAGCACGGCGTTCGAGACCGCGCCGTTGATGATCATGGCCACGCCCGTCGCCAGCAGCAGCACATATGCGACACGTACGTCGCGCGTGAGCGAAAGTGCCAGCAGCAGCGCGGGAAACGCGTACGAGGCGGTGACCAGCGTTCGAACGCCGGCCTGCCGGGCGGGCAGCGCCGCAATCGCCAGCGCTCCGATGAACCCGCCGATCCCGACACAGGAAAGCAGCAGGCCGTAGCCGCCTGCGCCGAGCCCCAGCCGGTTGCGTGCCAGGACGGGCATCAGGACCAGGAACGGGACACCGAGCACCGAATAGACGAGCACCAGCTTCATGACGCCCGCCACGAGCGGGGTGTCGCGCATGTAGCGGATGCTCTCGCGAATGCCCTCCAGCGGCCGCACCAGCGTGGCGGCCGGCCGCCAGGGCGGCAGGTCGACCAGCAGCAGCGCGACCAGCACGGCGAGGTAGCTCAGCGCGTTGAGCCCGAAAGCCCAGGCGATGCCGAAGCGCGAGATGACGAGCGCCGCCACCGCCGGCCCGATGATGCGGGCAAGGTTGAACCCGCCGGAGTTGAGCGCGATCGCCTGCTGCAGGTCGTCCCGCCCGGCCAGCTCGATCACCAGCGACTGGCGCGCCGGGATCTCGAGCGACGCCACGACGCCGGCGAACAGCGCGAATGCCAGCAGCCAGCCGATGGTGATGTGGCCGGCCCACGTGAACCAGAACAGGACGGCGGCCTCGAGCAGCAGCAGCGCCTGGCAGATCTTTACGAGCTTGAGTCGCTCGTAGCGATCGGCGATCACGCCGGCGTACATCGAGAACAGCACGATAGGCAGCGAGCCGGCGGAGGCGACCAGCCCGACGAGGAACGCGTTGTTGGTGAGCTCGAGCGCCAGCCATCCCTGCGCCATGCTCTGCATCCAGGTGCCGACCAGCGACAAGGTCTGGCCGAACCAGAAGAGCCTGAAGTTCCGGTGCTGAAGGACCCTGAACGGATTGACGCTGGCCACGGCGTAAACCTATCCGGTGGCGCGGACGTGTCTGCAGTCCTATCCTGTGAGAGTGAAGCGCCACACGTACTCGAAGTACTCGCCCGAAGCCGCCGACGCGATCGACCTGCAGTCGCTGCTCGACAACCTCGCCGATTTCCTGCTCCAGTCCGGATTCGCCGGCGGCAACGACCCGTCGCGCTTCAGATTCGACTTCAGCGACGAGAACGACCGGTCGATGGACGCGCTGCGCCAGGCGATCATCGACGCGCTCATGGCGTCCAACCAATTCACGCCCGAGATGCTCAAGGCGCTGCGCGGCGAGGGGACGCCCGAGGAACAGGCGCAACTCGCCAAGCTGCTCGACGAGCTGATCCAGCGACTCGTGAATGAGGGCTACCTCAACGCGCAGCAGCCGCCGCAGATGCCGGCCGGACATGAGCAGATGGAGGGTCCGGGCAGCCTGGCCCGCGCGGCGGCACGCGACGTCCAGTTCTCGCTCACCGAGAAGGGCATCGATTTCCTCGGCTACAAGACGCTCCGCAACCTGCTCGGCTCGTTCGGCAAGAGCAGCTTCGGCAGCCACGACACGCCGTACCTCGCCACCGGGATCGAAACGGACGGCGGCAGCAAGCCCTACGAGTTCGGCGACACGCTCAACCTCGACGTCAACGAGACTCTGAAGCGGGCGCTCGCCCGCCAGGGCGCCGTGCGCGTTCCGATCGACATGGACTACGGCGACCTGATGGTACACCAGGCCGAGTACCGCTCGTCGTGCGCCACCGTCCTCATGCTCGACTGCTCGCACTCGATGATCCTCTATGGCGAGGACCGCTTCACGCCGGCCAAGAAGGTGGCGCTCGCCCTCACGCATCTCATCAAGACGCAGTTCCCGGGCGATTCACTGCGCGTGGTCCTGTTCCACGACTCGGCCGAGGAGATTCCGCTCCAGGCGCTGGCCGGCGCGCAAGTGGGTCCGTACCACACCAACACGGCCGAGGGCCTCAAGCTGGCGCGTCGCCTGCTGCTCGCGCAGAAGAAGGACATGCGGCAGATCATCATGATCACCGACGGCAAGCCGAGCGCGCTGACGATGCCGAACGGGCAGGTCTACAAGAACTCGTTCGGGCTGGATACGACCGTGATCTCGCAGACGCTGCGGGAAGTCGCCCTCTGCCGCCGCAGCGGGATCATGATCAACACCTTCATGCTGGCGCGGGACCGGGCGCTGGTGGAGTTCGTGAAGCGGGTGTCGGAGATCTGCCGCGGCAAGGCGTACTTCACGACGACGATGACGCTGGGTCAGTTCATCCTCATGGACTTCCTCAGGCGGAAGACGAGGAAGGTGTCCTGACCTGAACCACAACTGCGGGAAGGGGGAACGGGGAAGGGGGAAACCAAGACGGCGGGAAAGGGAAAGGGAAAGGGAAAGGGAAAGGGAGTGGGAATCGAAACCGCGCAGTCACTGCTTGGTTCATGCGCAGGGGTGTTGGTTCCCTTCCCTTTCCCCTTCCCTTTCCCCTTCCCGCTTCCCGCTGTTTCGGTTTCCCCCTTCCCCGTTCCCCGTTCCCGCAGTTGTGGTTCAAGCCAGCGCGCCTCAGATCTCCCGGGCAAGAATGCGCTTGAGGACGGCTGAATCAAGATTGGCCCCCGAGAACACTACTCCGACGCGCTTCCCCCCCAGCTTGTCCCGCAGCTTGAGCGCGCCGGCCACGCCCAGCGCCCCCGCCCCTTCCACCAGGTTGTGCGTCAGCTGGAGGATCTGGCGGATCGACTCGGCCAGCTCCGCGTCCGTCACCGTCACGAACCCCGCCAGGCCGTCACGGATGGTGTTGAACGTCAGCTCGTACGGCCGCCGGGTCGCCACGCCTTCCGCGAACGTGTTCGCGGCGGCGGTCTGCATCGGGCGGCGCGCGTGGAACGAGTCGTGAATCGCTGACGCTCCCGCGGCCTGCACGCCGTACACCGGCATCCTCGGCGCCAGCTCGCGCGCGACGGTCAGCGCGCCCACGGACTGCGACCCGCCGCCCACGGCGATGACGATGGCGTCCAGACCGCCCGACTGCTCCACCATTTCCAGCGACATGGTCGCCGCGCCGGCCACGACGTTCCTGTCATTCGTCGAGTGCGAGACGACCCAGTTCCGCTCCTTGGCAAGTCGCGTCATCACCGTCACGGCGTCGTCGTAGTCGCGGCCCTCTTCGATGACCGTGGCGCCCCATGCCCGCATGGCCGCGTTCTTCTCGAGGTTGTTGCCGACGGGCACACATATGGTCGCGCTGACCCCCAGCAGCCTGGCCGCGTACGCCACGCCCTGGCCGTGGTTGCCCGTCGAGGCCGACACCACGCCGCGCCTCCGGTCCGCGTCCGACAGCCCGGTCACGAACGACAGCCCGTTGCGCACCTTGAAGGTGCAGATCGGCTGGTGGTTCTCGTGCTTGATGAGCAGCGACGTGCCACCACCGATGAACTGGTCCAGCAGCGGGTAGTGCCGCAGCGGCGTCGGCGTCAGGAACGGCGCCAGCCGCTCACGCGCGACCAGCACGTCCTTGAACGTGATCGGCCACGCCGGCGCCGGATCGTGGAGCGTGAACACGGGTCCGCTCACGGAATCATGTCCGCGGGCGGCGGCAGCGAGACGAGTTGCGTCGTCGCCGCCAGGACGAGCGCCGCCAGCGCGAGCTCGACCGCGGCGCTGCGCCGGAACCGGGTCGTGGCCTCGGCGGTGCCGAGTCGCCGCCGCGCGCGCGTGGAGTTCCAGGCGCCAAGCCCCACCACCGCGAGCGCCAACAGCGACTTCCAGATGAGCGCCAGGCCGTAGGGCGTCGACGTCAGCGCCTCGAACGATCCCACGCGGACGACGGCGCTCCCGACCCCGGCCGCGACGGCCAGCGGCGCGCACAGCAACGCGATCGGGTGAAACGAGTTCACCAGCGCGCTCACGGCGGCATCGCGGTTGCCGTCGGCGAGTCGCAACATCGCCGGCACCCCGACGACCACGAGCATCAACAAGCCGCCGACCCACGCACCCACCGCCACGACGTGCAACGCGTCGAACGTCACGCTGGCGACAAATGGCGATCCCGTGGCGGCGTGTCCCGACAACGCCGGCGACAGCGCCATCGCCAGCGCGCCCGTGAGCGTGAGCGGCGCACCGGCCGCCACGCTCCGCTTCGACAGCGCGAAGCCCGGCAGCACCAGCACGGCGCCGAGCACGCCGAACAGCCATCCGTTGCCCCAGCTCGACCGCAGCACGATATCCGCGACGGACGGCACGTCGGCGAACGCCTGGCTCGAGCCCATGGTTCCGGACTGGGCGACGAGGCGATAGGCCGCGGCCAGCAGGTAGACGACCGCGGCGATCTCGCCGTAGCCGCGGGCGACCTGCGACGCATCGCCGGTTCGCACGCCGCGGGAAGCGAGCGGCGGCAGCACGCCGAACAGGAACGCCAGGATGCCGAGCACCGACAGGAGCGCGAGGAACTCCCACCAGCGCGCGACGCGCTCAGCCAGCGACATGCCGTGCGTCATCGTATGGGAACCCTCACGCGTCACGGGGCCGGCGGCGTGCACATGCGCGGGCGTCGTGTCGCGACCGGGCGCCGAGACGACAAACCCGATCTCGCCGCTCGGCACGTGTCCGTCGGCGCCGGCAGTCTGCCAGTGCACGCGGTATGCGCCCGGCGCGAGCGGCCCCGCGACATCGGCGCGGAGTGCGTTGCCGGGCTCGGCCACGACCGGCCCGAGCGACACATCGCCCGCCGCGCCCACGAGGCGAACGCGTGACAACGCCAGCTGCGGCCGCGCGGTGAACCAGAGCGTCAGTCGCGTCGGCGTGGCCGTGATCACCGACTCGGCGGCCGGAGCGCTGCGCGCCAGCGTCATGTGGGGCAAGCGCGCGGCGAGGGTTGCGAGAATCGCTGCGGCGATGGCGATCGCGCGGAACGTGGGACGCGGCATGGGCGTTCAAGATGACGCGCCGCTATCTTCACGCCAGCCCCGACCCATGCTCTCGCCGCTTCCCGCCCTAGCGTTCGGATTCGTGCTCGGCGTTCGGCACGCGACCGACGCGGACCACATCGCCGCGGTCGGTACGCTCGCAGCCGGCGGACGTTCGGCGCGCAAGGCTGCACTCGTGGGCGCATGGTGGGGCGCGGGGCATTCGGCGAGCGTGCTGCTCGTCGGCGGGGGGCTGCTGCTGTTTCGCCTGCCAATGCCTGTGCGGCTGGCGCTGACGCTCGAGTTCCTGGTGGCGCTCATGCTCATCGCGCTCGGCCTCCGCTCGCTGGTCGCGCGGGCATCGGCCGGCGGTTCGTCGCTGCGACCGTTTGCGGTCGGCATCATGCACGGGCTCGCCGGCTCCGCCGTCCTGGCGTTGCTCGTGCTCGGCGCCACGTCGTCGGCGCCGGCTGCCGTGGCGTACCTGCTGTGTTTCTGCATCGGGACGATCGGCGGCATGGCGCTGATCACGGCCATGTTCGCGATTCCCGCCGCGGCGTGGCCGGCCCGGGCGCTCCGCATCGAGCGTGCGGTTCGCGTCGCCGCGGGGGTTGCCAGCATCGCCATCGGCCTGACGCTGGCGCACCGCGTTGGCGTCGAGGACGGCCTGTTCGCCGCCACGCCGCCGCCGGCGCAGGCCTGGTCGCCTGAGTAGGACGATCGACGCCGCGCGCGCGGCGCGATTCAGCCGCGCGGTCCGGGCCTGGTTTCAGAAGGCCGGCCGCAAGCTGCCGTGGCGGGAGACGCGCGACCCGTATCGCGTGCTCGTGTCCGAGTCGATGCTGCAGCAGACGCAGGTGTCGCGCGTCGTCGACTATTACGGCCGGTTTCTCGAGCGTTTTCCAACGCTCGAGGCGCTCGCCACGGCGCGGCCAAGGCAAGTGCGCGAGAGCTGGGAGGGGCTGGGTTACTACGCCCGTGCGCGGAACCTGCACGCGCTTTCGCGCCGCGTGAAGGGTGCGCTGCCGTCGGATCCCGACGAACTGCGCAAGCTGCCCGGCGTCGGTGCCTACACGGCGGGCGCGGTGGCGTCGTTCGCGTACGAGAGACGGGCCGCCCTCGTTGACACCAACGTCGCGCGCGTCATCACGCGCGCCTTCGCGCCGCGGGCCGACTTCAGGACGTCGCGCGGGCAGAAGCGGATCTGGGCGATCGCGGAGGCGATCCTGCCCCCGTCAGGCCGGGATGCGTGGTTCCACAATCAGGGGATCATGGAGCTCGGGGCGCTCATCTGCACGGCCCGGGTGGCGCACTGCGGGCGGTGCCCGGTAACCCGGAACTGCGCCACGGGCAGGGCGAGCGCGTGAGCCGCTGCGTGGCGGTTCCCTATTTTCTCGTCTTCGGGAACTTGTTCGTCACCGCGCTCTTGTACGGCCGCTCGGGCTTGCCGACGTAGATCTGCCGCGGGCGCGCGATCTTCTGCTCCTTGTCGTTGAGCATTTCCTCCCACTGCGCCAGCCAGCCGGCCGTGCGCGCCACGGCAAACAGCACCGTGAAGTAGTCCGTCGGGAACGCCATCGAGCGGTAGATCAGCCCCGTGTAGAAGTCGACGTTGGGGTACAACTTGCGCGACACGAAGTAGTCGTCGCTGAGCGCGGCTTCCTCGAGCTTGAGCGCGATCTCGAGGTCCTTGTCCATCCCGACGACCTTGAAGATCTGGTCGGCCAGCTGCTTCACGATCTTGGCGCGCGGGTCGTAGCTCTTGTACACGCGGTGGCCGAAGCCCATGAGCCGGCTTCCCTTGCCGCTCTTCACCTCATCGATGAACGCCGGGACGTTCTTGGGATGGCCGATCTCGCCGATCATCCGCAGCACGGCCTCGTTGGCGCCGCCGTGCAGCGGGCCGTACAGCGCCGCGATGCCGGCCGCGACCGCCGAGAACGGGTCCACGTGGCTCGAGCCCACCGCGCGCACCGCGCTCGTCGAGCAGTTCTGTTCGTGGTCCGCATGCAGGATGAACAGCACCTCGAGCGCCTTCACGAAGACCGGGTTCCCCTCGTACTTCTGCTCCGACATCCGCGCCACCATCGACAGGAAGTTCTCGACGTAGCCGAGGTCGTTGTCCGGATAGATGAACGGCAGTCCCTTGGAGTGCCGGTAGCAGAACGCCGCCAGTGTCGGGAGCTTGGCCAGCAGTCGCACGATCGAGATCTCGCGCTGCGCCATGTCCTCGATGTGCTTCGCTTCCGGGTAGAAGGACGACAGCGCCGCGACCACGCTGCACAGCATCGACATCGGGTGGGCGTCGTACCGGAAGCCCGTGAGGAAACCCTTGATGTTCTCGTGCACGTACGTGTGGTACGTGATGTCGTGCACCCACTGGTCGTACTCCTTCTGCGTCGGCAGCTCGCCCTCCCGCAGCAGCCACGCCACTTCGAGGAACGTCGCACTCTCGGCCAACTGCTCGATGGGGTAGCCGCGGTAGCGCAGGATGCCCTTGTCGCCGTCGATGAACGTGATGGCGCTCTTGCACGACGCCGTGTTCATGAAGGCCGGGTCGTAGGTCATGAGGCCGAACTCATCGTCCTTGACCTTCACCTGGCGCAGGTCCATGGCGCGAACCGTGGTGTCGCCTTCCGTTCCCGGCGCGAGCACGGGCACCGAGTACGACTTGCCGGTGCGGCTGTCCGTTATGTCGATGGTTCCTGACGTGGCTTCCGCCGCCTTGTCCGTCTTGCCGCCTTTCGCGGGGGCGGCTGGTGTGGCACCCATGCTACGTTCTCCATAAGGTTCGCGCGGTAGTGGTGGTTCCGCGCGTGGCATCAATCTACCCGCCTCCAATCATCGGCAACATTGCCACCGCTTGAACTGGCGCTCGTGGTTCTCTCGGCCGTCGTCGCGGGCGTCATGAACTCCGTAGCAGGCGCCGGCACGCTCGTCACCTTCCCGGCGCTGGTCGCGGCCGGAGTCCCGCCGCTGGCGGCCAACGCCACGAGCACGGTGGCGCTCGTTCCCGGCGCGCTCGGCAGCATGTGGGGCTATCGCGGACACCTGGAAGGCTCGCGGCTCTGGGCCTTGGGGTTTGCGGCGCCGAGCCTCGTCGGCGGCGCGGTCGGCGCGTGGCTCCTGCTGATCACGCCGGCGGACCGGTTCGCCGCCGCGGTACCGTGGCTCGTGCTCGGCGCGACGGGGCTGTTCATCATCCAGCGTCCCATGATGCGCTGGCTTCGGGCCCATCGCGCCGAGGGTCCCGCGGACGACGATGCTCGCGATCGCGCGCTCACCAGCAACCGACCGCGGTTCTCCGTGCTGGCGTACCAGTTCGCGGTCGCTGTCTACGGCGGCTACTTCGGCGCCGGCGTCGGCATCCTCATGCTGGCGGCGCTCGGCTTCATGGGCCTGGGCAACATCCACCGGATGAACGGACTCAAGAACTGGGGCGGCCTGTGCATGAACGCGGTCGCGGCCGCGATGTTCGCGTTCACGACGCTGGTGCACTGGCCGGTGGCGCTGGCAATGGCCGCCGGCGCGGTGACCGGCGGCTGCATCGGGTCCCGGACGGCGCAGCGGCTGCCGCAGGCGCTGGTGCGCGCCGTGATCGTCGTCATCGGCCTGGTGAGCGGAATCCTGCTGCTCCTCTCGCCCTAGATTGCGCGCGTGAACGCGTACACCGCATTCGTCGACATCGTCCGCACCGTGCTGTTCTACGGCGCCGCCGCCGCCGGCGCGATTGCGCTCGTGGACTGGCTGGCGCGAACACGGCGCATCAACCCGTTCGGCCCGCTGCCGCGCTTCATGCGCAGCTACGTGGACCCGCTGATGCTGCCCGTGGAGCGCCGCATCGTGCGCGCCGGTGGCCAGCCGAGCAGCGCCCCCTGGTGGACTCTGGTGGCAGTAGTGGTCGGCGGACTGGTGCTGATCTCGCTGCTCGAGTTCATCGCCCGGCTGGCAGCCGAGTTGTCGACCGGCTTCGACAAGCCGGAAATCCTCTGGAAGGTGTTGTTGTCGTGGGCGTTCGGCCTGCTGCGCCTGGCGCTCATCATCCGCGTGGTGTCGACCTGGTTCTCCATTTCACCGTACTCATGGTGGATCCGGTGGACGTACCCGATGACCGACTGGATGCTGAAGCCGCTGCGCCGCATGCTGCCGCTCTTCGGCCCCATTGACGTGTCGCCGCTCGTGGCGTGGCTGCTGTTGGGCCTGATCCAGGGCGCGATGCTGCGCTGAGATGCCGCGGGTTCAGGCGGTCAGCGGCGGCGTCCGGCTTTCAGTCCGGCTGCAGCCGCGGGCCTCGTCGAGCGGCGTAGTGGGCGTCGTCGGCGAAGCGCTCAAGATCCGCGTGACGGCGCCGCCCGTGGACGGCGCGGCGAACGAGATGCTCGTGCGGGTCCTGTCGGACACTTTCGGGATTCCGGCCAGCCGGATAGCTATAGTGGCAGGCATGACGTCGCGCTCCAAAGTCGTGGAGTTGTCCGGCGTGACAGAAAGCGACGTCCGACGCATCACCGGAGCGACACGATGAACGTGATTCTCGTGGGCACGGATGACGCCCTGCTCGAAGGACTGGCGCAAACGTTCGCCGCCAGCGACATGCGACCGCACGTCGTGCCGACGCTGATGGACGCCGCCGAGCTCGCGGTCGACAAGGCGCCCATCGTCGTGGTCGTCGAGCGCAGCATGGCGATGCAGGCCGCCGGCGAGGCAATGGCCATCCGGCTGGCGCCGGGCGGGTCGCTCGTCCTGTATCGCGGCGAGGGCAGCGGAGAGACGGACGCGGTCGCGACGCCGGCCATGCTGCAGCGCTCGGTGCTGGCGGAACTGACGCTGCCGCTCGAACGGAAGCGGCTCGTGGCCCTCGCGGCCCACGTCCGCAGCCGGGCCATCACTACTGGTCGGAGCGACGCCGTTTACCACCCTCCGTTGGAGGTTCGGCCGTGAGTTGACTAGTGACTAGTGACTAGTGACTAGTCACCGTTACTATTAGACTCCTTCTGCGTCATAACAAAAAACCGGCTCGACGTGGCGATTTACGGCAACTTGCGGCCACGTAAAACAAACAGCTAAAGCGTCCGCCCCCGGCGCTCACGCGTTTGGGGCCTTTTTCTTTCCCGCATCAATGAAGGATCTTCCGCTCAAGTCGGCATATCTCGACGCGATCCGCGACCGCGTGCTGGTCTATGACGGCGCGATGGGCACGAACATCCAGCGGCACCACCTCACCGCGGATGACTTCGGCGGCAAGTCGCTGGAAGGGTGCAACGACCACCTTGTCCTCACGCGGCCCGACGTGGTCCAGGGCATACACGAGTCGTTTCTCGCCGTGGGCTGCGACGTCGTCGAGACGTGCACCTTCCAGTCAACGCCGCATCGCCTCAGGGAGTGGGGCATCGAGGAGAAGGGGCACGAGCTGAACCGGCGCGCCGCCGAGCTGGGGCGGGCGGCGTGCGCGAAGTTCTCCACGTTCAGCCGGCCGCGCTTCGTGGCCGGCTCCATCGGACCCACCGGCATGCTGCCGTCGTCGAGCGACCCGGTGCTCTCCCAGATCACGTTCCGCGCGCTCGAGGACACGTATTACGCGCAGGCCAAAGCGCTCATCGAGGGCGGCGTCGACGTCCTGCTGGTTGAGACATCGCAGGACATCCTCGAGGTGAAGGCCGCGGTCGCCGGCTTCGAGCGGCTCTTCCAGCACCTCGGTTTCCGGGTGCCGATCCAGGCGCAGGTCACGCTCGACACCAGCGGCCGCATGCTGCTGGGCACCGACGTGGCCAGCGCGCTCGTGACGCTCGAGTCGCTGCGCGTCGACGTCATCGGACTGAACTGCTCCACCGGCCCGGAGCACATGCGCGAGCCGATCCGGTACCTGACCGCGCACGCCACCAAGCCGATCTCGTGCATCCCCAATGCCGGCCTGCCGCTCAACACGGGCACTGGCGACGCGGTGTATCCGCTCGAGCCGCAGCCGATGGCGGACATGCTGGGTGAGTTCGTGCACGACCTCGGCGTGTCGATCGTGGGCGGGTGCTGCGGCACGACGCCGGAGCACTTGCAGGCGATCGTCGAAGCGGTGTGCGCGACTGATGGTTCACGGTTGATGGTTCATGGGACCCATCAACCATCCACCATCAGCAGTCAACCATCCGTCAGCAGCGCCATGCGGGCCACCACGTTGCGCCAGGAACCGCCGCCGCTGCTCATCGGCGAGCGCGTCAACAGCCAGGGCAGCCGCAAGGTGAAGCGCCTCCTGCTTGCCGACGACTACGAGGGCGTGCTCGACGTCGCGCGGGAGCAGGTCGAGAGCGGCGCGCACGTGCTCGACGTCTGCGTCGCACTCACCGAGCGCGCCGACGAGGCCGCGCAGATGTCCCGGGTCGTGAAGCTGCTCTCGATGAGCGTCGAGGCGCCGCTCATGATCGACTCCACCGAAGCGTCGGTCATCGAGGCGGCGCTGGAACACATCCCCGGACGCGCAATCATCAACTCCATCAACATGGAGAACGGCCGCGAGCGCATCGACAAGGTGGTGCCGCTCGCCAGGAAGCACGGCGCCGCGCTCGTCGCCCTCACGATCGACACGGTCGGCATGGCGAAGACGCGCGAGCGCAAGCTCGAGGTGGCGAAGAAGATCTACGACATCGTGGTGGGCGAGTACGGGCTTGCGCCTGCAGACCTCATCTACGACGACCTCACGTTCACGCTCGCCACCGGCGACGCCGAGTGGATCAACTCGGCCGTCGAGACCATCGAGGGCATCAAGCTCATCAAGCGCGAACTGCCGGGCGTCTACACGTCGCTGGGCGTGTCCAACGTGAGCTTCGGCCTCGCGCCCGAGGCCCGCGCGGTGCTCAACTCGGTGATGCTGCACCACTGCGTCGAGGCCGGCCTCGACATGGCCATCGTGAACCCGGCGCACGTGAAGCCGTACGCCGAGATCGACGAGGCCGAGCGGCACCTGGCCGATGACCTTGTCTGGAACCGGAGGCCCGACGCGCTCCAGAGGTTCATCGAGCACTTCGACGCGGAGGGGGGAAAGCGGACAGCGGACAGCGGCAAGACCAAGGAAGACCCCACCGAGGGAATGACGGCCGACCAGCGCGTCCACTGGATGGTGGTGCACCGGAAGAAGGAGGGCATCGAGGCCGCGCTCGACGCCGCCGGTGTCCGCGAACAGCCGGTTCGGGTCCTCAACGAGGTGCTGTTGCCCGCCATGAAGGAGGTCGGCGACAAGTTCGGCGCCGGCGAGCTGATCCTGCCCTTCGTCCTCCAGAGCGCCGAGGTGATGAAGAAGGCCGTGAAGCACCTCGAACTGTTCCTGGAACGCGCCGAGGGCTTCACCAAGGGCAAGGTGGTGCTGGCGACCGTGTACGGCGACGTGCACGACATCGGCAAGTCGCTCGTCAACACGATCCTTTCCAACAACGGCTACACCGTCTACGACCTCGGCAAGCAGGTGCCGGTCAACACGATCATCGACAAGGCGGTCGAGGTCGGCGCGGACGCGATCGGCCTCTCCGCGCTGCTGGTGTCGACATCGAAGCAGATGCCGCTCTGCGTGCAGGAGCTCGACAAGCGCAAGCTCCGGTTTCCCGTGCTCATCGGCGGCGCGGCGATCAACCGCCGCTTCGGGCGTCGCGCGCTCTTCGTCGAGAACGAGCGCGCCTACGATTCCGGCGTCTTCTACTGCAAGGACGCGTTCGAGGGCCTCGAGACGATGGATACGCTGCAGGACAAGCAGCGGCGCGCGCCGTTCGTGGTGAAGAACCTCGAGGATGCGCGGAAGGACGTGTTCCTTCGCGCGCAGGTCGGCAAGGATGTGGCCGTGGGGGACGATGCCGGCGCCCGCAGCAACGTCACCACCGACCACGCGGTGCCCGCGGCGCCGTTCTTCGGCACACGCGTCGCTCGGGATATTCCCCTCGACGAGGTCTTCCAGGTGCTCGACCTCGACGAACTGTATCGCTTGCAGTGGGGCGGACGCGGGTCCGGACCCGAGTACGAGAAGATGGTGCACGACGTCTTCGAGCCAACGCTGGCGCGCCTCAAGGACCAGGCGCGCACGGAGGGCTGGCTCAAGCCGCAGGCGCTCTACGGCTTCTTTCCGGCGCAGTCGCGCGGTAACGACCTCCTGGTCTACGAGCCGGCGCCGTTCGCCAGGGACGGGACGCTGACGCCGCTGACCACGTTCCACTTTCCGCGGCAGGAGGGTCGCGACCGGCTCTGCATCGCCGACTACTTCCGTGCGACGGATGCCAGCGACGTCGACGTCGTCGCGTTCCAGGTCGTCACCGTCGGCGACGAAGCCACGCGCCGGTTCGAGCAGCTCCAGAAGGAAGGCGAGTACAGTGAGGGGTACTTCGCGCACGGCCTCGCCGTCGAGACCGCGGAAGCGGTGGCCGAGTGGCTGCACCGCAAGATCCGGCACGACCTCGGCATCCCGCCGGGCCGCGGCGAGCGCTACTCCTGGGGCTACGGCGCCTGCCCCGACCTCGACGACCACGCCAAGCTCTTCCAGATCCTGCCGGCCGAGCAGGAACTGGGCATGGAACTGACGTCCGCGTTCCAGCTCATCCCCGAGCAGAGCACCGCGGCGATCATCGTGCACCACCCCGAGGCGAAATACTATGCCGTGCGCGCGGCCGGCGGCGCCGCGGTCGAGGGCGCCGCGTGAGCAAGGGCTCGGTCGACCGGCTGCTCGACCCCGAGCGCATCGTGGTGTTCGACGGCGCGATGGGGACGATGCTGTATGCCAAGGGCGTGTTCATCAACCAGTGCTACGATGAACTCAACCTGCGCGCGCCCGACATGATCTCGGAGTTGCACCGCGCCTACGTGAAGGCGGGCGCCGAGGTGATCGAGACCAACAGCTTCGGCGCCAACCGGCTCAAGCTCACACCATACGGGCTCGAGGCACAGACGGTCGAGATCAATCGCGCCGCCGCAAGGCTGGCGCGCGCCGTGGCGGACGAAGCGCCGCGCCCGGTGCTGGTCGCCGGCGCCATCGGGCCGCTCGGGGTCCGCATCGAGCCGTTCGGCCCGACGAGCGTCGGGGAGGCCCGTGCCTATTTCAAGGAACAACTCGCGGCATTGCGCGACGGCGGCGCCGACGTGTTCCTCCTCGAGACGTTTTCCGACCTGCACGAAATCGAGCAGGCCATCCTCGCCGCTCGCGACGTCGACCCGGCGGTTCCGGTCATCGCCCAGATGACAGTCGGCGCTGACGGGCTCTCGCCGTACGGCGCCTCGCCGGAGGACATCGTGCGCGCGCTCGACAGCTGGGGCGCCGACGTCATCGGGCTCAACTGCTCGGTGGGCCCGCAGACGATCCTCGAGGCCATCGAGAAGATGGCGCCGCTCACGCGCAAGAAACTCAGCGCGCAGCCGAACGCCGGCATGCCGCGTGACGTGCAGGGACGCAGCATGTACATGGCGAGCCCGGAGTACATGGCCACGTACGCCCGCCACCTGGTGCAGGCGGGAGCGCGCGTCGTCGGCGGCTGCTGCGGGACGACGCCCGAGCACATCCACATGATGGCGGAGGGCGTAAGGCCGCTGGCGCCGCGGCTCGTCGAGGCGCGTGCCGCCGGGTACGCACGCGCCGGCGGAAGCGCGACGATGACCGTTGCCGGCGTTGAGCCGCAGCGCACCGAGGGACCGAGCGTTCCGCTTGTCCCGACCACCCCGCTGGAGAAGCGCTCCAGGTGGGGAGCGAAGATTGCGGCCGGTGAGTTCGTCACCAGCGTCGAGATCGTGCCGCCGCGGGGCGTGGACGCGGCGCGCATGCTGACTGACGTCGGCAAGCTCAAGGCGGCAGGCGTCAACGCCGTGAACGTGCCGGACGGGCCGCGGGCGCAGAGCCGCATGGGCGCGCTGCTCACCAGCGTGATCCTCGAGCAACAGGTCGGCATCGAGACGGTGACGCACTACTCCTGCCGCGACCGCAACCTGCTCGGCATGCTCAGCGACCTGCTGGGCGCCGCGGCGATCGGCCTGCGCAACATGCTGCTCGTCACCGGCGACCCGCCCAAGATGGGCCCTTACCCCGACGCGACCGCCGTATTCGACATCGACGCGATCGGTCTCACGAACCTCGTCGCCAACCTCAACCGCGGGCTCGACCCGGGTGGCAACGCCATCGGCAAGCCGACGAGCTTCGTCATCGGCGTGGGCGTGAATCCTGCCGCGATCGACCCGGCACATGAGATCCGCCGCTTCGAGTGGAAGGTGCAGGCCGGCGCCGAGTTCGCCATCACGCAGCCGGTGTTCGACCCGCAGCAGCTGGAGAAGTTCTTCACGCAGATCGAGCACACTCGGATACCCGTGATCGCGGGCATCTGGCCGCTCGTGTCGGCGCGCAACGCCGAGTTCCTCGCCAACGAGGTGCCGGGCGTGACGGTGCCCGACACGATCATCACGCGCATGCGCAAGGCGAACGAGAAATCGAAGGAGCACGCGGTGCAGGAAGGCATTGCCATCGCGCGCGAGATGTTCGAGCGCGTGCGGCCCCACGTGCAGGGCATCCAGGTGTCGGCACCGTTCGGGAAAGTGGAGCTCGCCCTCGGAGTGTTCGACGGCGCGCGATAGGCTTGCCAAAGCCGGTCCGCTCGACCAGAGTGCCCGCGTGAAGCAGCCCCAGCCGGGAGACCAGTCGGCGCATCGAGACGACGACTTTGCACAGATGCTCAAGCGCGTCCGCGACGCATCCGGCATGCCGCCGGGTCCGCCGCGGCGTGGCTTTGGCGAGGGAGCCCCGCCGCCGAAGGACGTGCGCCCGGGTTCGCGCTATTCGCTCGTTGGCCCGGCCGTCATCCTCGCCGTGATCGTGTTCGGCGTGTTCGGACTCGCGCGGCTGAGCACATGGATCGCCACGCGCATGGTCGTTCAGGGTGCGAGCGCCGACAACCCGGCGCTCCGCCGTCAGCTCCGCCAGCAGGACCGGCTCGCTCGCTGGGCCGTCCCGGTCGACACGACGATTTCGCCGCTCGAAGCCGGCCGGTTGCTGCACGCCATCAGCCGCGCCGGGGCCGACTCACTGCAGCAGTGGGAGCGACCGACGCAACCGAGGCTGGCCGCGTCGACCTGCTGCACGAGTGTTCCAGAGGAGGCGGCCACCCTCTTCGACCAATCAGTGGGTTGGCCGACAGCAACGCTCCGTGCCGCTCGACGCGGACTCACGGCCACCCAACGCGCCCACTTGCGCGGGGTCAGTGCGAGCGCCGCCTTGCCGGCGTTCCGTCGCCTGTCGCGCGCGCGCGCGGCCGATCTTGGCGCGGCGCTGTACGACCTGCCCGCGGACTCGGTGATCCCGTGGCCGGAACTGCCGCGCCTGGCGTTCCGCGAACTCGGCGCGGCAGCGACGGCCAACGCCGCGGCGGCGGCGCTCGATCTCGAAGCCGGCCGCGTCGCGAGCGCGGAGACGCGCCTTCGCGAGATCATCTCGGTGGGACTGCTGCTGCGCGGAACCGCGCGCTCCACCATGGAAGAGGCGCACGGCGGCCAGCTGGTGCGAATCGGCCGCACGGCGCTCGAGGCCCTGTATCGGGCCACCGGTCGCATCGCAGAGGCGGACGCCGTTTCCTCGAAGTCGGACTCCGCCATCGCGGTGAACAACGCCACGCGCAGAGTGCGAGCAGCCGCGCTCGAGGAAACGTTGCGACGGCGGATGCTCGATTCCACCGAACTGACAGGCATCCGGTGGCAGCTGCGGCTCGGTCCGTTCGCGTACCTGCCGTGCACCAGTATCCGCCAGGCCCTGTTCGGGCCAAGCGCCAGCTATCGCGCCACGCAGGCCAGGGTGGACAGCGCGCTGGTGAAGCTTCCGTCAGACACGCAGCGCCTGAACCTGGTCGTCCGCGGCGTGCCGCAGATGATCGACCCGTACGTCGGCTTCCGGCAGCGCAACGCGGGTCGCCCGGAATGGGCAGGCCTGGCGTTCACGCTCACGCGCAGCCGCCAGCTGGAGCGGTGCGCGGCGCTGTTTCGTCGATAGACCGCGGCGGGGCATTGTCGCTGTTGCGTTGACGGGGCAAGTCCCGGTCCCCGGTTCGTATATTCCCCTCATGCCCGCTGTATCGACCGCGCATCCGCCCCTGACGATTCTCTCCGACGACGAAAGCGCATTTCGTGACGCCGTGCGGGCGTTCTCCCAAGAGCAGGTGCTTCCGCGGGTCAAGGCGATGGAGGAGGCAGGCAAGCTCGACAAGGCGTTCATCGACGGCTGCTTCGAGCTCGGCCTCATGGGCATCGCAGTTCCCGAATCGCTCGGCGGCGCCGGCGGATCACTCTTCATGATCGCCCTCGCCGTCGAGGAGATCGCGAAGGTCGACGCCTCCGCCGCGATTCTCGTCGACGTGCAGAACACGCTCGTCAACTATCCCGTTGCGCGGTACGGCGCCGACGCCCTCAAGGCGGAATACCTGCCGCAACTCACCGGCGGAACCGTGGGCGCGTACGCGCTCTCGGAACCCGGCTCGGGCTCGGACGCGTTCGGGCTCGCGACGCGCGCCGAGCAGCAGGGCGAGGC
>Ga0187893_10005768_pt1 | contig 21841 bp, 11 predicted proteins | sample MA1701074metaG_FD_139574 | JGI IMG/M metagenome (GOLD analysis project Ga0187893, IMG submission 139574) | White microbial mat communities from a basaltic lava cave in the Kipuka Kanohina Cave System on the Island of Hawaii, USA - MA170107-4 metaG ...
ATCTTGGGTGAGCGTTTGATGATGGCCATGGCTCATCGACGCCAGCCCCATGGAAATCTTCACCTCCACACCAAAAACTTCACCCGCAGGTGCAACTCCTCAGGCTATCGCTAAGGTTTGGGGTAGGGGCCCTAAGGCGTACCTTTGTTGCGTCGCTCGGTTGGCTCTGGTATCGCCATTCGGCAAACATGTCTAGCGCGGTGGTAAATCACCCAATACTAATAAACTCGCAGGCATCGCGTGCGGCGAGGTTGTCCTGCAGGGAAGTTCGGGCTGCCTTTACCCTCATCGAACTGCTCGTGGTCATCGCCATCATCGCCATCCTGGCGGCGCTGTTGTTGCCGGCGCTGGCTCAGGCCAAGGGCAAGGCGCAGACCGCCCGTTGTGCCAGCAATGTCCGGCAGCTTTCGATGGCCTGGTTTCTTTACACCGAGGACAATGACGACCGGCTGGTCAACAACCACGGCAAGCCGGAGACTTCCGCGAAACGAAACACCTGGGCCAACAACGTCCAGGACTGGAGCAACAGCGATGACAATTTCAATCCCATCTACGTCACCGACTCGTTGCTGGGGCCTTACGCGGGCCGCTCTGCCGAGGTCTTCAAATGTCCATCCGACAAGACCGACCGCATCCGCAGCATGTCGATGAACGCGATGGTCGGCGATCCCGGTGAACTGACCAACCAGTTCAACCCCGACTATCTTCAATTCTTCACGTCGGGAAGCATCCTCAACCCGGCGAACATCTTCGTCTTCCTCGACGAGCATCCCGACACGATCAACGACGGCTTCTTTGTGAACAAGCTGAACACTTACCAGTGGGGCAATCTGCCGGGTTCCTATCACAACGGAGCGGTGATCTTCTCCTTCGCTGACGGCCACATGGAGACGCATCGGTGGAGGGTTGGCGGGACCATCCGGCCTCCGATTCAAGGAGGCGCGGCTGGTTCTTCGGCTGCGCCTCCGGACGATTTTGATTGGGTCAAGGAGCGAACGAGTGTGAAAAGATAGGGCACTGAGGCCCTTTACTCGTGCTCTTACTCATAATCTTAATCTTAATCCACTGCCCCTAACGAGAGTAAGAGCAGGATTAGGAGTAAGATTAAGAAGGAGCAGCAAGAGTGAAGCGGCCAACTCGGGGCGCCTCACTCCGCCACGTAGATATTCTTCAACTCGGTGTAGCCTTCCATCGCGGCCATGCCGAGGTCGCGGCCCAGACCGCTCTGCTTGAAGCCGCCGAAGGGCGCTTCGACGTGGACACTCGAATGAGAGTTGATGCTGATAACCCCGCTCTCGACCCGGCGCGAGACCCGTAGCGCGCGCTTCAAATCGTTCGTCCAGAGCGAGCCACTCAAGCCGTAGCGTGAGGCATTCACTTCGCGGAGCATCTGCTCCTCGTCGTCAAATGGGCGGATGCAGACGACGGGGCCGAAGACTTCCTCCTGCCAGATGCGATCGGACGGCTCGACACCGAGGACGACCGTCGGCTCAAGGAAGTAGCCTTTGGGCAGTGGACGCTTGCCTCCAAACGCAATCTCGCGCCCATCCTTTCGCGCGCCTTCGATGAATTCCTCCGACACCGTGCGCTGGCTGGCGGAGACCAGTGGGCCGACCTGCGTGGCATCCTTCGCGGGATCGTCCACCACGATTGTCTTCGTCGCGGCGATGAACCGTTCGACGAACTTGTCGAGCGCCCGTCGCTCGACAAACACGCGGCTCCGCGCGCAGCAATCCTGGCCGGTGTTGGCAAACACGCTCATCGGTGAACTGCTGGCCGCCTGCTCGATGTCGGCGTCCGCAAAGACGATGTTCGGCGATTTGCCACCAAGCTCCAGCGAGATGCGTTTCAGGTCGCGCGCCGCGAGACCCATGATACGCGACCCAATTTCCGTTGATCCCGTGAAGGACACTTTGCGAATCAGCGGATGCGTCGCGAGGGCGTCGCCGATGGCGCTGCCCGGGCCTGGCACGACCTGGAGCGCGCCTGCGGGCAAACCGGCTTGATGCGCCAACTGGCCGAGCAAAATAGCCGTGAGCGGCGACTGGCTGGCGGGTTTGAGGACGACGGTGTTTCCGGCCGCGAGCGCCGGGGCAACCTTCCAGCAGGCGATGGGGAATGGGAAATTCCACGGCACGATGGCGGTGATTACGCCCATGGGCTGGCGCAGGGTGAAGTCGAATCCCCCGCGCGCGACAGGAATCGTCTGCCCGAAAAACTTGGTAATGGCACCGGCGTAATACTCGAAGACGCGCGCGCCCAGGCCGATTTCGTCACGCGCGTCGGCGATAGGCTTGCCGATGTTCTGGCATTCGAGTTGAGCGAGCATCTCCAGGTTTTCGCGAATCACGCGGGCGATGTTGAAGAGAACATCCGTGCGCTTGCGCGGTGGGAGGTCGCGCCACTCATGCTCGAAGGTTCGTTGCGCACCCTCAACAGCGCTCTGCACATCCGTCACGCTCGCGGCCGAAACTTCGCAGAAGACCTGTTCCGTCGCCGGGTTGGTCTGCGGGATCGTCCTGCCGTCGCTGGACGCTTTGAAGTCCCCATTGAGAAACAGTTTCGTCGCCGTCATGGGGATGGAGTGTAGGGCGGACGTAGGGCGGTGTCCACCAAACCGGAATGACGCCTCGGCGTGAGAGAGTCAGTTCGCGGGCGTATAGAAGACTCGATAGAACCGACGAGCCACTCCGGGCCACGTATTGTCGATGTAGGTCGTCAGTGCGCCGCTGCTGGGATGGTCGGTTTCCAATGTGAACCAGTTCCGTAAGTTGGCGGATCGCTCAATCGTGTAAGCAGCGCCGGGTTGCGAAACCCACGCCAGGCTCGTGAGACCGGTTGTCGCATCGTGAACCAACGACTGAATTCTCAAGGACACCTGCAGCGCAGGGAGCGCGCTTTCCTCGATGACCTGATAGGTGGCCCTGTTGCCAAAACTGTTCGTGGTGTTGGAGAGATAGACGACGGTGAAGCCGTTGAACAACGTCATCCAAATCCCGTGCGGGCCTCCAATATAGCCGGCACCGGATTCGTTGTAATTCAACCAGCTTGCGCCGCCCACGGTCATGCGGCTGCCGTAGATGCCGAGGCCCACTGCCCCGCCGATGGTGGCTTCGTCATCCCGTGGCATCATGGAGTTCAAGCTCGCCGCCGAGATGATTCGCCCCTGCCACAGTCTCGTGATGAACAGGCTGTATTCCTCGGCGGACAGCGTCCAGTTCCCGGAGCCGGCCGTGAGCACCTTGTTGCTAGCCGTCATGTCGTAAACGACGCTGCCTGGAATGTTCAAGTTGTTCGGAATCGCCTGGAGGTTGGCTTTGAAATAAATCGTTTCCGGCAGCGGACCAGTGTGGAAGACGTCCACGCTGCCAAGGCCGATGGAGCCGAAGACGCGGCCCCGAACGTAGTTTCGGTAAGACAGCGCGGTGATGGCGGCGTTCTTGGTCGCGTTGGATTCAAACGGTCTGTATGCAGCCGGACCGTCCACGACGTAAGGAATGAGCAGCCGCATCAAGGAATAGTTGGCGTTGCGATAATTGGACTTCCCGACCAGGGCGCTGTCCGGTCCCATCTCAATGGCGATTTTTAGATCTTCATAGGTATCGGCCCAGGAATTGAGACCGGACGTGTGTCGCAGCAGGCTGCGAAAAGTTACCTGGCTGACTTTGGTGCGGTTCCAGTTGCTCGGCAGAAATGGAACGATGGAGGAATCCAACGAGATGCCCAGGCTCGGCACATGTTCGGCGAGGTCCTCCAGCGCTGCAACGAACGCCGTGGCGGTAATCGTCTTGCTCATGCTGGCGACGTCAAAACGGCGGCCCGTCGTCATGCTGACTGCCGGCAAACCGGAATTGCCTGTGACCGAACCCCCGGCACTGCTGTGAACGAGCGCCCCCTGCGGATCGCGTACGGCCAGTTGGTAGCCCACAGGTCGAGGCGAACCTCCGTTGACGGCATTCCGGAACCTGGCGACGAACGTATTGACATTAAAGTTGAACGGCACGCTGGCGTTGGGCGGGGGATATGGGTTGGAAGGCGGCGGCAAGGGTGGCCGGGGATACCGGGTGTCCGTCCGCAGCGAGTCTCCCACGGTGAGGTTGAAATAGCAGAATCCACTCGTGGGCGTGTTGCCTGCGTCACCGAAGGCGGCCCCCAGGGGTCCTGTCCCGGCCCCTTCGTAAATCCAGTAGAAGTTCGGCTCGCACCATGCCTCGGCGATGTTCACTCCCGTGGCGGAATACATCCCGGTGCGCTTCACCGTCGCGCCGGTGGCCGTCAAACAGGGGTTGGCATTGCCGTCACCCGGATTGCCCGTAATCAAGAGCCATCCCCCATTGGGATAAACCCAGCAACCGTAATAACCGATTTCAGGAACGTTGAAATTGGGAGGGCTGACGGGAACCAAACCAAACACCTCTGGCGCCAGGGCCAGGCTTAGGCTCGCAGTCAAGATCAGCCGTGCCTCAGTGCCGAAAGAGTTGCGACGGGTCTTCGGATTCATCGCTGGATACATAAGAAATCGACTAACCAGCATTACAGAGTCATGTGAGGCTTTTAAGGTTTCATGGTTGTCGCTCCGTTGCTTGTCAATCTGAGCTAGAAAAGGCAAATTCATCAGTCGTGTCCCTTAAAAAGCTTCCGTCCAAGAGAGCCCTCGTTTGGCTGGCTGTGGTATTGGTGACGCTGGCGATGTGGAGCGTAATGGATTGTCGGGCGGCGCAGTCGGGGAGTGCTGACGCGCTGTCCGCTTCAGGCAACGAATCGGAAACGGATTATCTCGTGGATGTCTGGGGCACAGACGAAGGGTTGCCCAACAACACGGTGACCGGGATCGCGCAGACGCCCGATGGTTACTTGTGGTGCGGCACGTACGATGGGGTGGTGCGATTTGACGGCGTCCGCTTCGTTCGCATCGGGCCGGATGATTCCACCAATCAACAGGCCAACCGCATCCTGTGTGTGCACGTGGACAAGCGCGGGCAATTGTGGATGGGCACGGATGGCGCGGGAGTGTTGCGCTATTCAGGAGGGACCTTCATGGCCTTTGCGGAGCGGACGCGTTCTTCGAGCGATGTCGTTCGTTCCATTGCGGAAGACGCGATAGGAAACTTATGGCTCGGCACGCGCGGCGGACTGGGGCGATTGAGCGAAGGAAAACTCACCTGGTTTACAGAAGCGACGGGATTCAGGAACACCACCAAATCCACCTGGAGCGTCGCCCTCGATCCGAAAGGCCGGGTGTGGGCGGCGGACTGGGGAAACTTAAGGGTTTTCGAGAACGGGGTCTTTGAAACCGAATTGTCAGGCGGAAACCTCATGCAGCCCCTGCGGTCGGTACACGTGACCGGGACAAACATCTGGGCTGGGATGTTGGGGAAGGCGATGCGGCTCCGTGCGGACGGCCAATGGGAAAGTCTGGATGACGCCGGACTGTTTGCCGGCTCGGAAGTCACCGCGTTTTGTGAGACGCGCTCCGGCGATTTCTGGGTGGGCACGCGCAAAGGGCTGTACCGGCTGCGCGATGGACGTTGGACCGCCATTACCGCGCGGGATGGATTGGTCAGCGGTGAAGTGAGGACGCTCTTCGAGGATCGCGAAGGTAATTTGTGGGTCGGAACGGGCACAGCCGGAATGGCGCGGGTGAAGCGCCGGCTGCTGAAAACCTTTGCCGCCCGCCACGGACTGACCGATGGCAGAGTGATGGCGCTACGGGAACGGCCGGACGGCGGGATATGGGTGGGGCTGAGTGATGGTCGCCTTGCCGAAGGCCGGGCCGGTGGGTTCCGTCCCGCCAAAGGCATCGGCGGATGGCCTGCCGATGCCGCGGTGAAGTCCGTTCTTTCCACGCGGGACGGCGCGTTGTGGGTCGGAACGTTTGGCAATGGTTTGATGAGGTTTCACGCCGGGGGTTCCAATCAATTTGCGCCAACCGTGGGAAGTCCCGCTCGCATCGACAAAGTCACGGCGCTGCTCGAAGATCGAGCGGGTGATGTGTGGGTGGGAAGCTACTACAGCCTATACAAAGCAGCGGGCACCAACGTGGTCGTGCCGGTGTCTGTCGGTGAGCGGGAGCTTCGAGCGCCCATCACCGCCCTGATCGAATCCCGCGCGGGAGGTCTCTGGGTGGCTTGCCACGGCTTGGGCGTGTTGCGCCTCACCGAAGGCCAAACGAATTGGCTCACGCGTCTCGAAGGTTTGCCTACGCATCTCATCCGCACCCTGCACGAGGACGGCGCAAGCTCGCTGTGGATCGGCACAGAAGCCGGGCTGTGCTGGTGGCATGAGGGCAAGGCTGTCACGTTTACGACGGAGCACGGACTGAGGGATGACAACATCTCGCAAATTCTGGAAGACGACAAGGGCCACCTCTGGCTGGGAAGCCGTCGTGGACTCATGCGCATCGTAAAGCGCGATCTTCACACGGTGGCTGAAGGCCGGGCGTCTTCAGTAGAGGTGTTTTCCTGCGGACGTGGTGAAGGGATGTTGAGCGAGGACTGTTCCGGCGGATTTTCTCCTGCCGGACTGCGGACCAAAGACGGCAGGCTTTGGTTTCCGACGGCCCAAGGCCTGGTGATGGTGGAGCCGTCCGAACTGGAGCAAAAGTTGAATCCAACGCCGCCGCCTGTGTTCATCGAAGAGTTCCGAGCAGACGGGAAAGTTGTTGCCCGACCTCATGTCACCCCAGATGCGGGACCTATCGCGTCCTCTCGCGTCACGCCGCTCGCATTGCCGCCCGGCACCCGGCGATTGGAGTTTGATTACACCGCCCTGAGTTTGACTGCGCCAGAGCGCGTCCGTTTTCGTCACCGCCTGGAGGGATTTGACTCGGACTGGACGGAAGCGGGCTCCGCGCGCTCCGCCGCCTACGCCAAATTAGCTCCGGGCAATTACCGGTTCCAAGTGATCGCCTGCAACAACGCCGGGGTGTGGAATGAAACCGGCCATGCGCTGGCCTTTCGCGTTGCCTCGCCGTTCTGGCAGACGTGGTGGTTTCTTTTGTTGAGCGGAGTTGGGCTGGCCGCTGTGCTCGCGGCGTCGGTGCGGTTCGTCTCCGTCCGGCAACTGCGCCGCCGATTGCAGCGATTGGAACAGGCACACGCTATCGACAAGGAACGGATGCGTATCGCGCAGGACATGCACGACGATGTCGGCGGCAAGCTGAGCCGCATTTCCTTCCTGAGCGACATGGCCCGGCGGAATGTCGTCGAATCGTCTGAGGCCAGCCGGCAGATCGACGAAGTCTCGGAAGCCGCCCGCGATGTCATTCGGACGGTCGATGAAATCGTGTGGGCAGTGAGTCCTCGCAACGACACGCTGGAAAGCCTCGCACACTACATCTGCCGGCATGCAGAGGAATTCTTTGAGTTAACGCCGGTTGAGTTGGAATTGGAACTGCCCGCGGAGTTCCCCACGCACCGGCTGTCCGCCGAAGTCCGGCATAACCTCTTTTGCGCGGTCAAAGAGGCGCTAAATAACGTCCTCAAGCATGCTGAGGCGAGCAAAGTCCGGGTTGCGTTTGCCGCCAGTCCAGCCTCGTTTCAAGTGAGTGTTATCGACAATGGGAAGGGATTCCGCACGGAAGAACTGGCGCGAAGCGGAGATGGCTTGCTCAATATGCGCGAGCGATTGGAGAGCATCGGCGGTCGCCGCGTGCTTGAAAGTCAGCCCGGGCAGGGGACGAGAGCCGTGTTTACCGTGCCACTGAAAGGGTAATCGCTTGTCCCCCTTTTGTCCGATTGTGCGGCCTCGGCGCTTTCGGGCAGACTGGAACAGGACTGCGGCTTAAATGGGCATGGATATTACCGTCTCCATCGTGGAAGACAACGACGCGCTGTGTGAAACACTCGCGCGTTACGTGAACACGCGCGGCTTCCGCTGCGTGAGCACGCACGGCAGCGCCGAGGAAGCGCTCCGCGAATTGCCGCAGGTCAAACCGCACGTCGTCCTGATGGACATCAACCTGCCGCGTAAGAACGGAATCGAATGTGTGGCGGAGTTGAAGGCGCTGGCGCCAGCCAGCAAGTGCATCATGTTGACAGCGTTTGAAGACGCGGACCTAATCTTTCAGGCGCTGGCGGCAGGAGCACTCGGTTATCTGCTCAAGGGTGTTCGCCCCGCCAGGCTGCTCGAATCAATTCGCGAGGTCCACGAAGGCGGCTCGCCGATGTCCAGCCAGATCGCGCGCAAGGTCGTGGCCTCATTTCAGAAACCACGGCGCCAACCCGCGGTCGAAGAGGCTCAACTGTCCGACCGTGAGAGGCAGGTGCTGGAATGCCTGGCCAAGGGTCTTCTCTACAAACAAATCGCCGCGCAGATGGGCATCAGCATGGGCACGGTGCGCACGTACGCGCAGCGTATCTATGAGAAGCTCCACGTCCACACCCGCACCGAGGCGGTGGTGAAGTTTCTCCAGCATTAGACTAGGTTCGCGGTGCGTTCTGGACCCCTTACTTTGCGCGCCGGCTAACTGTAGTTTTTTATAGTTGACGAAACGAGGCCGGCAGGATGTTAATGCCCCGTCCACACAGCTACAGGATCGGTTTTCGCCAGGACTGGTACCAACTCGCCTCCCGTGAGACGGGACTGAGCGCGGTCGAGCCTGGGCTGTAACCCTAATCAGTTATGAAGCGAATCCTTATCAAACTTCTTCTCACCCATTGTTCCGTCATCGCCTGGCTGGCCAGTGCGTCCCTCTCCCAAGCCGCGCTGGCGGATTGGCAGAATCAAGTCACGAGTGTGGGGGCTACGCCGGCGGCCACGGTCTTCACCCTGACGAGCGGCACCAGCCCGGTTCTCACGGACGTTGGGGCGCTGAGCGGAGACCGCTCGTTCGAGTTTATCGTCAATGCCGGATTGGGCGGGGCCTCCTCGGCCTTGCTCGGCAGCCGCGGCGGCGTGAACGGCAATCAGGGCCTGAAGTTCGAGCAATGGCAGGACTCGGGCGTTTACGGTCTGACTGTCTTCGGGGTGGTGGATTTCTATTCGACGACGCTGGCTGCTCTCGGTACCGACACCCATGTGGCCTTTACGTCGGACGGCACGACTGGAACGGACCTCTACATCAATGGTTCGCTGGTGCATACGTTCGCCGGAACGCCTTTGGCGCTGACAGGCCTGCAAGGTCTTGGCGGCATTTACGATTCGGGCCCTGGCACTTACTTCGACCTGCTGGATGGCAGTATTCTTGGTTTTGCCAGCTACAATTCCGCACTCAGCGCAGCGGAGATTCAGGCTCATTATTTCGCGGTAGTGCCTGAGCCTTCTACGGTCACTCTGCTGGGCCTGGCGGGCGCAATCCTCTTTGGGTGGATGATCCGGCGGCGGCGCGGTTAGTTACCGGGAGCGCGGCTGTGTCGTCCTCGACTAGCCGCAGCGGGTTCGTCTGGCGCAGGTGCTGCGGCTGGTCTTCGACACAGCCGCGCTCCAACATTGTCACCCGCAAAATCTGGTCATGTTTTCGCGAGGCTGACCTGTCATACAAACATCCGACCCAATCCGTCCGAAAAGGGATTGTTCACGGACTTCTGAATCCTAGAATCCGCATAAGTCGCGAACGGCGCTGGGTAAAGTTTGAACCATGCGATTGTCGTCCAATTCACTCATCAGAAATCACTCGTTGAAACAACCCATGAGAACACTCCGAGGATTTACCATGCCGTTGCGCCGATCCCTGTTGTGCGCGGTTGCCCTGCTCAGCTTGTCGGTTGTCCGCGCCGCCAACGCCGCCTACCCCGACGTGGTTCTGGCAGACAACCCTGCCGCTTATTACCGCCTGGAGGAACTGTCTGGCGCAACCACCGCCTTCGATTCTTCACCAGGCGGCTTCAATGGAAGTTACATTTACAGCCTCGACCAGGACGGCAATCCCGATTATCCGCAGTTGGGCCTGCCTGGAATTGCTACAAACTCGATCTTTTTCAGAACCTACACCGACTCCGGTGGCGTCTTTCACGCGGGCGACATCGTGATCCCGTTTAACGCGGCGCTCAACCCCACGAAGAGCGATGGCATCCTCGGTGGCCCGTTCTCCGCCGAGTGCTGGCTCCGGCCAACGACGCAGCCCAATGACTACAAAGTGGCGGTTTCGAGTTTCGGTCCCTACGGCTCGGGCACGTATGCGAACGCTTCCGGCTGGAATTTCTACCAGTCGCCGGGGCCGGCGAGTTACTGGATCTTGAACATGAAACCGGTGGTCTTCAGTCAGGCGACCACCGTGCCGATCGTTCTGGGGCAATGGTATTACCTGGCCGCCACCTTTGACGGGACAACCGCCATCTTCTACGTCAATGGCGTGGCCCGAGGCACCAACGCCGGCGCCGCCGGTTACCTGGCCAATCCAAGCGCGGACCTGCGCATCAGCAGCGGCCCCACCACCGGATTTGGCCCATTCGATGGGGGTATTGATGAAGTGGCCATTTACACCAACGTTCTCACCGCGGCCCAGGTGCTGGCGCACTATCAAACCGGAACCAACTCATTTCGTGAGGTGCCCACTCCGCCTTCGATCACGCAGCAGCCGGTGTCCGTTACGAATTTCGCCGGCACCACGGCGACGTTCACCGTCAATGCCGTTGGCACCCTGCCGCTCTCCTTTCAATGGCGCAGGGGAACGACTCCCATTCCTGGCGCCACCAATCGAACGCTCTCGTTCATCTCCGCCTACCCAGGGGATGATGGCGCCCTGTTCGCTGCGGTGATCAGCAACCCGGTTGGCAGCGTGACGAGCAGCGTGGTGACTCTCACCCTCTCGACCGCGCTGAACATTCTGGCTCAGCCCCTTTCCATCACCCGCCATGTGGGCAGCAAGGCCGCGTTGCAAGTCTTGGCCGAGGGCGCGTTGCCCCTCACTTATCAGTGGTATCGAGGCAGTGCGTTCTTCCCCATCGAAGGAGCGACGAATGACACGTTGTGGTTTTCCAATCTCCAACTGGATGACAGCGACCAATACTACGCCACGATTAACAATCCATTCACAACAGCAGATTCCGGTTTTGCCGGGCTTGCAGTCGTCGCCCGGCCGGTCACCGTTCCCATTACAGGGCACGCGAGAGTTGTCCTGGCGGATGATCCCGTTGCTTACTGGCGCCTGGATGAGCCGAGCGGCGCCGGCGTGGCCGTTGATGCTGTGGGCAGTTTCGATGGCGCCTACAATCCGTTGGCCGGCACCTTCACCTATGGCGCGACACCGGGCATTCCGCGCGAGACGGACGGCGCGATCGGTCTGACAGGCGGAGCTGTCGTGTCGGTCCCCTACGCGCTGGAACTTAATCCCACCACTGGGCCATGGTCAGTGGAAGCGTGGATCCAGCCTGCGTCGCTCTCCGGCGACTTCCGAACGGTGTTTTCGTCGATGTTCAACCCCGATTTCAGCCGTAACGTTTCTGGCTGGAATGTCTATCAGCACCCCGCAGGCGTCTGGACCTTGAATATCTTTAACGGCGGGAGCGGGAACACATTCGTGAGCGATTTCACGCATAACCCGATCGTTCCCGGCTCGTGGTATCACATGGTCATCACTGATGACCGCACCACCATGCGCTTATACGTGAATGGACTTCTGGTGGGTTCCGCGGCTCATGCCAGTACCCGTTTTACAGCCAACAAGGCCGGCCCAACCGTCCTCGGCCAGCGGAGCGACACCGCTTTCGCCCCTTTCGACGGCGCCATTGACGATGTGGCCTTCTACAACCAGGCGTTGAGTCTACCACAAATCCAGGCGCACTACCTGAGCACGGTGCGGATCACCGCCTCCCGGTCAGGCAACATAGTCACGCTCTCGTGGCCGTTCGGCACGCTCCAACAGGCCGGCACGGTTGATGGCGCGTACTCGAACGTCAACGGTGCGGCGTCACCGTTCCCCATCACGCTTGGGCCGGGCGCCACGCAGAAGTTCTATCGCGTCCAGGTGCAGTAAGGCTCAAGGAAGCGAACTTGGATCCATCGCGCCGGGGCGCGAACCTCTCAGTTGCCAGTCTCTATGAACGGCTGGTTTGGAGTCCCGGCTTCAGCCGGCGCGGCGTCTTCCGGCTGAAGCCGGGGCTCCAAGCTCCCACCCTCGGTTCATGGGCGTGTCCCCCAAACGTCCGACATGACGGGCCGACAGGCGCCATTACACTCATCATCATTCACCAATCACGTTTGTGGACGTTATTATGAAAACCGTAATCCGTCGGCTTTCCGCCGCACCTTCCCTCACAGCATTCATTGTCGGGTCGCTGGCTCTCACTTGCGCCAACAACCGCGCGCACGCCGCCGACCGCACCTGGAATGGCGCCGGCAGCGACAACAACTGGAGCACGCCCGCCAACTGGGGCGGTGCCACGCCTGCGGCAGGTGACACGCTTTTCTTTGGCGGCAGCGTCCGTACCTCTCCATTCAACGATTTCCCGGCGGGCACGTTGTTCAACGGCATCACCATCAATAATCCGGCGGGACTGTTCACACTGCGCGGCAACAGCATCACGCTCGGGGGTGACCTGGCCGACAATATGCCGCTGGTGCCACAGACCAATCTGCTCTCTTTGTCGTTGAGCGCCACCCGCAACGTGAACGTGGTTGCCGATGGGTTGCTCACGCTGGGCGGGGTCATCTCCGGCGCTGGAGCCGGCCTGTCCAAGAGCGGCAGCGGCCAACTGACTTTGGGCGCGGCCAATACCTTCGGCGGTCCGGTCACAATCCTGGGAGGCACCCTGGCCATCGCTTCCGATTCGAATCTCGGCGCCGCGCCTGGTGCGGTCACTGCGGGCCGAATCGCCATCAATGGCGGCGCTTTGCGCTCCACGGCAAATCTCAGCCTCAATCCCAATCGCGGGATCGCGCTCGGGCCGGTCAGTGGCGCGGGCGCGGGCAGCGTCTCTGTCAATTCGGGAGTGGCGTTGACTTACCGCGGTGTCATGGCCAACAACGGCGGTGGCACGGGCGGGCTGATCAAGAGCGGTTTCGGCGGACTGACGCTGTCGAGCGCGAACACTTACACCGGGCCGACGCTCATCAAGAACGGCACGCTCACGCTGGATTTCACTCACGCCGCTTCGCCCGGAAACAATGTGATTTCCCCGGTCTCCGCGCTGAGCCTGGGCGGTGAGAACGCGGGCCTTGGTTCGGCGAGCTTTGCTTCGCTCATCATGGACGGCAAGGGCAGCGGAACTTCTTTGCAGTCCTTCGCGGGCACCACCATCGATATCGGGCCAGCCATCCTTCGGGCCAATGGCAACGGCGGGACTGCCAACTTGTTGCTCGGGGCGCTTTCTCACAACCCCGGCGGCATTCTGAATGTGGTCACTCCCACGGCGACAGGCGGTGCGGGCGCCATTCATACGACGACGCCCAACACCGCAGGCATCCTCGGAGGCTGGGCCACGGTGGGCAATGGCTCGGCGCCGGTGGGCACGATCACCCTCGGTACAGATTGGGGCAGCGTCGATGGCGGCGGCAACGTCACGGCTTACACCGGTTACACGATCAATGTGGATGGCACGCCCCTGAATGGTTTGCCGGCCACGAGCAATCTGCGCATTGACGGCAGTTCCGCGGGCGATGTGGTGGTGGATACGCCCGGAGCCGGAACGATCACCGATCTGAATACCGTCAACTTCTCCCTGGCTCGGGCGCTCAGCATCAACATTGGCGCGGGCAACACGCTGCGGCTCGGCCGATTTGGCGGCATCTTCCGCTCGGACGCCGTCACCGCTGGGATCACCTGGGCGATTGGCAGTTCGGCTGCTGGAGCCAATGGCATTCAGAACGAAGGCACGTTAACCGCAGGCGGAGCGCCCAACACGCCGGGTGAAATCGTTTTCACCATCAATGCCCCCAGCCAGAGTGCTGGCTCGCTGAACGTCGAGGTGGGCATCACCGACAACGGCTCCGCGCCGGTCACGGTGGTGAAAGCGGGTCCTGGCTCGATGAAGTTTCGCGGTCACAACACCTATTCAGGCGGCACTTATATTCTGCAAGGCCGCTTCCAACTCGCGGGCAGCGAACTCTCTGGCAGCGGCGGCACGGCCAATCCCGATGGCTGGGGCACCGGACCGGTTTACATTTTGCCGGGCGGGCAGGCCTTCCCCAGCGGCGCGGGCGGCACGGGCGTTCCACCCATTACGAACGATTTCTTCATCGCGGGCATCGGGACAGCGGCGGAGAACACCGGGGCCATCCGGTTGGGCAGCGGCTCAACTTATTCAGGAAAGATGGAGATGATTGGGGATGCGCGTTTGGGCGGCGGCGGCGCCAGCGCAGCGGCGTCGGGCGGCGCGATTATGGCCGGACGGATCACGGGCAACTTCAATCTGGACATTGGTTCGACGGCCAACTCGGGCGGCGGCCACAACGTCGTTATTCTCGCCAACCAACAGAACGACTGGAGCGGCAACACGACGATCCTTGGCCGCACCGGTGGCACGCAGGGTAACACGCGCCTGGCATTGGGCGCTAACGACGTGATTCCCAATGGTGTTGGCAAAGGAAACGTCATCATCGGCTTCCCCGGCGTGACCGCCAGCACCTGCATCCTGGACCTCAATGGCTTCAACGACACCATCAACGGCTTGACGACGGCAGGCGCGGCCAACCCGGCCAATTCCTTCGTGCAGAACAACAGCAACAGCACCACAGCCACCCTCACGCTGGGCGACTACGATCAGTCCGCGACGTTCGCAGGGGTGATTCGCAATGGTGGCGACGGCAGTGGAGCGGTGGCCATTCGCAAGATCGGCGGTGGCCGCCAAACGTTGACGGGCGTGAACACTTACACTGGCCTGACCACGGTGAACGGCGGCACGCTGGCGGTGAGCGGCGCGGGATCGATTGCCACCAGCCAGCAAATCCTCGTCGATGGCGGGACGCTCGACGTGGCCGAGGTCACTGGCGGATTCGCGCACGGTTTCCCGGTAGATCTCGTCAATGGCGCGCTGGTGGTCCGCAGCACTGTGGCGCCCGGCATTGCCAGCTTGAGTCTGGCGGATTCCCGCGTGCGCGCGACCAGTCTGGGCGCGACGCCCGTCACGGTGGAAACGGGCAGCCTTTCGACCGGCGGTCAGACCAACCTGATCGACATTGCCTCCGTAGGATCCATTTCCGGGTATCCCATCCAGTTCACTGTGATCAAATACGCCGGGGCTATTGGCGGTGCTGGGTTCAACTTTGGTTTGGGCGCCGTGCCCACGGCGAGCACAGTCGGTTTCATTTCCAATAATGTGGACAACTCCTCGGTGGACGTGGTCCTGCTCGATGGGCCCAAGACGCTCACCTGGACGGGCGTGGCCAGCGATGACTGGGACATCAACACCACGCTCAACTGGCTGGCCTTTGGCATAACGCCCTCGGTTTTTCTCGATGTGGACTCGGTGCGTTTCGACGACACAGCCACGCGCGCGACAGTGGACCTGACGACCACGGTGCAGCCTGGCTCGGTCGTGGTGAATAATTCCTTCGCGGACTTCACCTTCGCCGGCGTCGGGAGAATCTCCGGACCGGGTGGCCTCACCAAAGAAGGCGCGGCCACGCTTATCATTGAGAACGCTGGCACGAACGATTTCTTCGGCCCGACAGTGATCAACGGCGGCGCGGTGCAAGTCGGTAACAATAACCTGGACGGCTCCCTGGGAGCGGGCACAATTGCCAACAACGCCGCTCTGACCTTCGCGCGTAACGATGCGTCCACTGTGGCCAATCCCATTTCCGGCGGAGGTGCTTTGACTCAAAACGGCACGGGGGTTCTGACCTTGAGTGGGGACAACAGCTTCACCGGCCCGGCGGCTGTGACCCAGGGCACGTTGCGCGCTGGCAGCGCCACGGCACTCGGAGCAGTCGATGGCGGCACGACGGTGAATCCCGGGGCGACCCTGGACGTGAACGGGCAGAACCTCGGTGCGGAACCCCTTACGGTTTCCGGCGCCGGCGTGGGCGGCAACGGTGCGATCATCAACACCGGCGGCGACCAGCTCAATGCTTTGCGCGCGGTGACACTCGTCGGCGACACGACCTTTGGAGGTACGGCGCGCTGGGACATCCGGCAGGCGGGCGGCAGCGCTACGTTGCTGACCGGCGGAGCGGCCTACAACATTACCAAGGTCGGCGCGAACCAGGTGTCACTCGTTGGCTTAACGGTAGTGGATGCCGCGTTAGGTGACATTGATATTCAAGCCGGCAACTTCTCTGTGCAAACCACGACCGTTCAGTTGGGCGACCCGGCCAAAACGATTACCGTGCAGAGCGGCGCGACATTGGGACTCTTCAACCTGAATCCAAATCCGCTGAACAAGTTGATCACGCTCAAGGACGGCGCAACGGTGTTCAACGAAAATGGCAACAGCTTCATCAGTGGACATATCACGATGGAAGGCAGCGGCATCTTTAACGCCGCGAACGCCGGGACCGCTCCGATGCTGAACATCAGCGGCGAATTGGGCGGCCCTGGCAACCTGGTGAAGATCGGCGCCGGGCCTTTGGTTTTGAGCGGGGCGATAAACTCGTACGCCGGCGCCACCACCGTCAGCAATGGCACACTGGTCGTCAATGGCGCTCTCCAGGGTGACGGCGCGGTGCGCGTCCAGGGCGGCACGCTGGGGGGAATTGGCATCATCGCTGGCGCGGTCTCGGTGGGCCCCAATGGGAACCTGGCTCCTGGTGACCTCGGCAATTCCATTGGCGTGATTCAGATCGGAAACTCCCTGTCGCTGGCGGGAACGTGCACGATTGATATCAACAAGTCGGCTGGCCTTCTCGTTCACGATGTCATCTTCTTCGTCAGCGAGATGACCTTTGGAGGAACACTGCGCTTGAACATCGCGGGGCCGGCGCTCGCGGTGGGCGATGAGTTTGCCATCTTCACCTTCTCTTCCGCGAGCGGCGCGTTCAGCCGCGTTGAACCGCCGGCACCCGGCCCCGGTCTGGCCTGGGACACCAGCGGGCTGACGATCGATGGGACGTTGCGTGTGGTGGTGCCGCAGCAGCCGGGTCTTGCCAGCGCGACGATCACGGAAGCCGGCATTGTGTTCAGTGGAACGAACGGAACACCGGGCGGCTCGGTTTTCGTGTTGAGTTCCACGAACGTCGCCCTGCCCGTGGCCAACTGGACCCGAGTGGCAACCAACCTTTTCGACGGCAGCGGCAACTTCAGCTTCACGAACGCTGTGAACCCGAGCACGCCGCAGCAGTTCTTCCTGCTCCAGTTGCCGTGAGGACGCGATGGCTGCCGGCGCGCTCCGCTCCTGGGCCACGTTCGGAGCACAACAGTCGCGCGTCCTCGCGCCGTCTTTGAGCTTGCTGAGGCCTGGTCTTCGGGTTTCAGCATCCTTTATGAACCACGTTAGCGAACAACCCGGACCGCACAGGTGGGCTTGTACCATCCCCATCACATCCACCATCCCTCTTTTGCTGGCATTTGTCAGCTGGCCCCTCGATTCCCATGCTGCCGATCGCGTCGGCGTCACGAGTCCGGACGACAGGATACGTTTGGAAGTGCTGCACGATAAGACCCGATTGAGTTACCGGGTCGCTTTCAAGAACCAGCCCGTGATCGAGGCGGCGCAGTTGAAGATCATTCTGGATGAAATCGATTTGAGTGAAGGCGTCGAGCTGAACAGGACAAAGCGTTACAAGGTAAATGAAAGGTATCCATGGCGCGGTGTTCATGCCGAGGCGGTCAACCGTTGCAACGGCATCAGCATTCCCGTCACGCACCTGGCCAGCAAGATTGCCTACATCATCGAAGTGCGCGCCTTCAACGACGGCGTGGCCTTCCGCCACGTCATTTCCGGTAAAGAGAGCGATTCCCGCGTTCCAGATGAGGCCACCTCGTTCGTCCTCCCCTCGGGCGCCACCGTCTGGTATCACGGGTTGAACGGTCACTACGAGGCCGTGCATGAGAAAAAGTTGGTGAGTGGCATCGCGGCAGGCGAATGGGCGGCTCCGCCAGTCACGTTCAAATTGCCCGGGGGCGCAGGCTACGCTTCAATCACCGAAGCGGCGCTGCTTAATTACAGCGGCATGGCGCTGCTAGCGGATGGCCAGCGCGGACTCAAAGTCGTCCTTGGCCACAAGCATCCAATTTCCTATCCCTTCCGGCTGCGCTACAGCAACGACGTGGAGCGCGTCTCCAGGCCAGCCGCCGTGACCGGAACCATTACCTCGCCCTGGCGCGTGGTGCTGATCGGCGCCGACCTCAACGCGCTGGTGAACTCGGACGTGGTGCCCAATCTCTGCCCGCCACCAGACCTGAAGCTATTTCCAAAAGGCATGAACACCGACTGGATCAAACCGGGCCGCGCCGTTTGGAAGTATCTCGACGGCGGCGCGAACACGTTCGAGAACATGAAGGAGTTCTCGCGCCTGGCCGGGCAATTGGGGTTTGAGTACCACGTCATCGAGGGCTTCTGGTCGCGCTGGAGCAACGAGCAAATCAAGGAACTGGTCGATTACTCGCGGCAACAGGGCATCGGCCTCTGGTTCTGGAGACATTCGCGCGAACTGCGCACGCCGGCCGCGCGCACGGACTTCTTCAGGAAGCTTCACGATCTGGGCGTCGTCGGAGCGAAGATTGATTTCTTCGATCATGAGCATCGGGAGGTGGTCGATCTTTACCAGACCCTGCTGGCGGAGGGTGCGAAACATCAGGTGATGATCAACTTCCACGGCGCCAACAAACCCACGGGCGAAGCGCGCACCTGGCCCAACGAAATGATCCGCGAAGGCGTGCGCGGTATGGAATCCAGCCGCTTGCAGGAACGCGCGCGTCACGATACCACACTCCCATTCACCCGCTTTCTGGCCGGCCACGGCGATTATACGCCGGTCCATTTCGGTGCGCGCCGGGGCGATACGACGTGGGCACACCAGATTGCCACCGCCGCCATCTTCGATGAACCGTTGCTGACCTATGGCGCGCATCCGACCAACCTCCTGAACAACCCTGCGCTGGAGATGATCAAGAGCATCCCAGCCGTCTGGGATGAAACCATCGTGTTGCCGATGTCCGAGATCGGTGAACTTGCCGCCTTTGCGCGCCGGAGCGGTAATTCGTGGTTCCTCGCCGTCCTCAACGGCCCGGCGGCGCGGACGGTGGAAATCCCATGCACCTTCCTCAGCCGAGGCGAACACCGCACCTTGATGGTTCGCGATCACACCGACGAACCCGCGGCCGTGAAAGTGGAGACTCGTGTAGCAAGCCGGAACAGCCCTCTACGAATCGAGTTGCGCCCCGGTGGGGGATTCATCGCCAGATTTGCCAAGACTGCCAACTAAGCGGACGCAGGTGACCGCCGCTTCGCGAAGGGTTGTTCCATCGTCCGGTTGGTATGTGGGATCGTCTTGCGGATGCCCGTGCGTTTGGTAGGCAGCCTTTCTCACACCTCTGTAGCAAACGCTCTCCAAATACATAAAAGCGCGGAGCACAATAGCAATATGCACAGGAGACTGACAAACACAGTCCCCCACACGCGCATAGCGTGAGGTATCGGCAGCGGGAAACGTTTTTCAGCCAAGCCAAAATACACAGCGCACGGAAGCACCAAGGCTACCAGGGAGACAGAAACCGCTGAAAGGACGTAAGTGGTCCGCGAAACCTCTTTCGGCGTCTGAGATCCTCCGAGGTAATAACGGCCTTTCTCAACCTTCCCGTTCACCGCGTCGCCACCTATTACTAAGGTAAATATCAAAAAAGCTGCAAACACAGCTCCCCAGCAAAGGAAGGGGATGTTTTTGACCATCTTCATATCCCACGCATCAGCCTATGCTGGAAATAGCCAAGCCCGTCCGATCACACAAACTTCGTCCGTCCCGGCATGGCCATCGGCTGCACGTCCACGACGGAGTTCCAATCCTTGATTTCCGGGACGAGCACCTGCTGGGAGGACATGATCATCTCCCAGGTGATTTGCTGGCCGGTGTAGGCGGCATTGCGGCCCATGATGCTCATCAGTGTGCTCTTGGCCATGCGGTCGCCGTCGTTGATCGGCTTTTCGGCGCGGATGCTGGTGAAGAGTTCGTTGTGCTCGACCTGATACATATCCGTATCTTCTCCCGGGACCGCCCTACGGCGCCACGCGTTTTCTCCCGTGATGGATACCCCGCGAGAACTGATCAGACCGGTGCCTTTGGTGCCAATAACGGTGAGGAAGTTCTCATTATGGCAACCAGGAATCTGCCGCTGCGCGAGGAACCCACGGACGCCATTCTCCCATTCGTAGTTGACCTCGATGTGGTCGTAGATGTTTCCACCGTGCGCGGGAATCTGGCGTCCGCCGACCGCGTTGCAAGTCACGGGCGGCGTGTCCTTCATGACCCACGCCAGCCAATCGACGGTATGGACGGCCTGTTCCACCAGTCCATCGCCGCCAAGCCAATTGAAGTTGTACCAATTCCGGACCATCCATTCCAAATCCGTGATGCCTTCGGGCCGGGTCTCGGCGCGCGGCATGGGCTTGACCGGGCCGGTGAGGTAGGTGCCATAGATGGCGCGCACTTCGCCGATCTGCCCGTCGTGAATGCGTTTGAACAGATCGCGCTTCGCGTAGTCATAGCGCCAGCAAAAGCCCGCGACGATGGCGAGTTTTTTCTCCTTCGCGATGCGCACGGATTCCATGACGGAGCGGACGCCGGGAGCATCCGTGGCCATTGGCTTCTCGCAGAAGACATGCTTGCCCGCTTCAACGGCAGCGCGCAGGTGAACCGGGCGAAACCCGGGCGGGCTGGCGAGGAGCACGACATCCACACCCGAATCGATGACCTTCTGGTAGGCGTCAAGGCCAGCAAACATTTTGTCGGCTTTCACCCTCACTTTGTCCTCGCCGGCTTCTTTGCCGATGGATTTCAGCGCGCCGGCCAGCGGCCTTTCGAACGCATCGCCCACGGCAACGAGATGAATGTCCGGGCCGGCCTTCAACGCCTGCGCGGCGGCGCCGTTACCGCGCCCGCCGCAGCCGACGAGGCCGACGCGGAGCGGATCGCCGGGTGAAGCAGCGGAGGATCTGGTGCCAAGGATGGCCGGCGCCGCAATGATTCCGCCGACAGTTGCCGCAGTGGAGGTCTTCAAAAACTGGCGACGGGAAGTCTGGTTCGATTCGATTGAGTTCATGTGTTAGTGACGATGAAGGAGAGGCCGGCCATTCAACAACAAAGAAAATCAGTCCGTGAGGAAGAGTGAATAAAGAGATTGTGTTCAGTTTGGTGGCCCGCCCTCACCCCAACCCTCTCCCCCAGGAAAGGGGGCGCGACAGCACTCCTGACAGTAGCAAGGCCACTCTCCGCGCTCGGGGCGGTGTCAAACGCGCGAGGGATTGTTCAACGGAGGTCCCTTATTGTCGCCTCAGTCGGAAGAACTCGTTGCTGCTGCCCGGCGTGAGGGTGAAGACGAATTGGCCGCCGACCTGCGTCAGGTTGCCGAATGCGGGCGCCCAGGCATTGGCCGGAGCGTCCACGGTGGCAGCCGTGTAAACCTGCCACCCCACCGATGTCGCGGGCCAGCGCAGTTCCACCAGGTCGTCGGTCAGCATGATGGTCAGCAGCGGCGGCACGGCCGCGTCTTCGTAGCCGGAAGCGGTCAATTCGAGGTTGAAGCCAAGGTCGCCGCTGGTGGCAGAGGATTGATGCACTTCCACCGCTACGATGTTTGTGCCTGCAGGTAAGTTGGTGACCGCGATCGAGGTCGGGAAGAACGTCTGCTCGTCGTCCGCGGGGTCGGCCAGCGTTGAGTAAACGACGGGGCCAGGTTGCATGTTGCTGCGGAAGGCTTCGACGCCGTTGAGGTGCACCACCGCGCCGTCGTCGCGGGCGAGTTTGAACAGGAGGTTTGTATAGACCGCGCCGGGCTGGACCACGAATGTCTTGCGGAAATAGATGGTCG
>Ga0187893_10005769_pt1 | contig 21840 bp, 15 predicted proteins | sample MA1701074metaG_FD_139574 | JGI IMG/M metagenome (GOLD analysis project Ga0187893, IMG submission 139574) | White microbial mat communities from a basaltic lava cave in the Kipuka Kanohina Cave System on the Island of Hawaii, USA - MA170107-4 metaG ...
CGTCGAGAACGCCGGAGCCGAGTACCGCGACGCCGAGGTCATCGCCGACGGAAACATCATCACGAGCCGCACGCCGAGAGACACGGCCGCGTGGAGCCGGGAGATCGTGAGGTTCCTGAGCGCGCGGGCGGGGTGAGGGTTGGCTCACCCCCCCCGCTCCGTCTCTTCCGTCAGGCACTCCCTCAGCGCGGCGAGCACGGCGTCCACGTCCCCTTCCTCGATGACGAGGGGCGGGAGGAACGTCAGGACGTTGCGGCCGGCTCCAGTCTTCCCGATGAAGACGCCGCGGTCCTTCATCGCCTCGAGGATTCGGTCCGTCTCCTCGCCGGCCGGCTCCTTGCCCTCGCGGACCAGCTCGGCCCCGAGCATGAGCCCCTTGCCTCGCACGTCGCCCACGAGCGGGAACTCCTCCTTGAGCGCGAGGAGCCCCTCCTTGAGCCTCGCCCCCAGCCGCTCGGCGCGGGCGGCCAGGTTCTCCTTCACGTGGTAGTCGAGAACGGCGAGGGCGACGCTCGCCGTGAACGGGCTGCCGCCCAGCGTCGAGGCCGCGGGGCGCGTCTGGGCCCGGGCCAGATCCCCGCGCGCGACCATCGCCGCGATCGGGAAGCCGTTCCCCATCGCCTTGGCGAGGGTCATGATGTCGGGCTCCACTCCGTGGTGCTCGATGCCGAAGAAGCGGCCCGTCCGCCCGAAGCCCGTCTGCACCTCGTCGACGATGAGGAGCGCGCCGCGGCGGTCGAGAACCTCCTTGACGGCCTCGAAGTAGCCCGGGGGCGGATCGACGATCCCTCCGTTCCCCTGGATCGGCTCGGCGATCAGGGCCGCGGGCTCTCCCGACGTGGCCGTCTGGATGACCGCTCTCCGTACGGGACCTGCTCCCCCTTCCAGACCGCCGGGTCCGCGCCGAGCGGCATGACCCGCAGCCGCAGCCGGTCACCGTGCGGGTAGTAGCGCGGCCTCTCCAGCCGATCCCCATCGAGCTGGGGGCACACCCCGAGCAGCGAGTTTCCGTACCCGCCGAGGAAGACCGCGCAGGGGAATCGCTCCCGCATCGCGCGGGCGCCCTCCGCCGAGGGTGCGAGGCCGCCGAGGTGGACGGCCCGCACCCTCAGGCGAGCGCCCGGCGGGAGCTTCTCCCCGAGAGCGGCGACAAGGGGGGGCGTGCTGAAGAGGACCTCGATCGGTTCCCGGCGAAAGAGCGTCAGGGCCTGGTCGAGAAGGTGCTGGAGGTAGCGGGCGCGCCCGATGGAGCCGGCCGCCTGGGATTTGAACCAGCGCGGGTCGAGGTCGATCGTGAACGGGTCGGGCGAGCCCATCGCGCTCGCGATCGCCCGCGCCGCCTTGCCGATGATGTGAGGCCCCGTTGGGCCGATGAAGGCCCAGAGGGCGCCCGAGGGGAAAGCGACCCGCCGGCGGGCCACCTCGACGAAGGGCCGCACAAACGCCGCTTCGAAATCCTCCGGATGGAACAGCGTCCGCTTCGGGGTTCCGAGGGTCCCGCCGGTCTCCCCGGCGACGAACCCGCTCCTCTCGGACCGGAAGCGGCGCGGAACGAAGTCCCAGGCCGAGCGGTCCCGCAGGGCGGCTTCGTCCATGAAACCGAGGAGATCGAGATCCTCGGCGGAGCGGACGCGGTCGAGGACCCGCCAGCCCAGCTCGCGCTCGCGATCGAGCCAGAAAGGTGAGCCGTTTTCGGGGTCGAAGTGGACCTCGAGCACGCGACGGAGCGCCCTGTCGAGGCGGCGCGAAGAAACGGGAGCGATGGGAAAGCGCGCAGCGTCTTTTGAGAGGAGCATCATGGATGGATCTCCTGACTCCGTATTTTCGGGAGGAACGATGGCAGCACGGTCAAGTGCACGACGAGCGAGATCGACAGCGTGAGGGCGGTGAGCAAGCCGAAGCGCACGAGGGGAGGAAAGGCGGCGATCCCGAGGGCTGCAAAGCCGCTCATGAGGACCAGAGTGGTGACGGTGAGCGGCGGGCCGACCGAAGAGAAGACGGACCGCGCCGCGCGCGCTCCGTCCCTCCACGTCCGGGAGAGGTGCCGGTGCTCCCAGAGGATGTGGATCGTGTCGTCGATGGCGATGCCGAGCGCGACGCTGGCCACCATGGTGCTCAGGAGATCGAGCGGCAGCCCGAAGAGGCCCATGACGGCGGCGGTGAGCGAGAGCGAGAGGAGGTTGATGAAGAAGGCGGCCGCCATGAGCCGCAAGGAGCCGAGGAACAGTCCCACGAGGACGGCGATGGCGAGCGAGGCGAGGCTCAAGCTCACGATTTGCCCTTCGAGGATGCGATCCTGGACCGCCACGAGGCGGTGGATGAGGCCCATGGGCGCTGCGCTCGCCCCGGCGAGTCCCCCCAGACGCGCCGCCATTTTTTCCTGAATCCTCTCCTGGATTCTCTGGAACTCGCGGCCGCCGATGGGCTGGAGGAGGAGGATCACGCGCGCGGCCCCGGCGTCGCCCCCCTCGAGGAAACGACCGAAGTCGGTCGAGGTCTTGCGGGCCTCGTCAATCGCGTAGAGGAGCGCCGCGTCGTCGTCCGGGAGCTTGAAGCTCCCCGGAGCCCCGCCCACGGCGAGCGACGTCACGAGCTTCACCTGGTCCACGGCGCTGAGGGTGCGGGGAGCCCCGGACGCGGCGGACAGCTCTCCCGCGGCTTTTTCGAGGAGCCGCAGCCTCTCCGCGAGCGGCCCAGGAGGCAGATCGAACCTGTATTCGAGGGGCGCGAGCCCCGAGATCTTTCGAGATGCCTCGTCGTAGGACCTCCGGAACGGATCGTCCTTGGCGAAGAAGTCGAGGGGAGAGTGGTCGATCGGGATCCTGGAGGCGAGAGCGAGCGCGGCGACCAGGAGGAGTCCCGCACCGCAGCGAACGATCACCGCCTCCGTGCCGGAGGCGATCCCCACAAGGGGAAACTCCCGCGGGCGGGAAGTCTTCCATCGCGGGATGATCCGCATCCACAGGGGAAACGTCAGGAGGTTCGCCGCGAAGACGATGGCGGTGGCGACAGCCGTGAGGATGCCGAACTCCCGGAGGGCCGGAACGGGGGCCATCCCGAGGGAATCGAAGCCCAGCACCGCCGTCGCGACGGAGAGGAAGCAGCCGGGGAAGGCGCGCAGCGAGATCTGCCGTAGGGTCGGCGCGCCGGTGCGGGCGGCGCGGGCGGCCAAGCGCCGCCACGCGGAGTAGGGATGGATCGTCACGGCCAGCGCGATGACGAAGGCGATCACGGGGACGTTCACCGTCACAAAGTTGAGGGAAACGCCGCACCATCCGGCCGCCCCGAGGAACCAGATGAGCCCCACGAGCGATTGGAAGAGGAGGGCGAGGGCCGTCAGGGGCGAGCGGTAGATCGCGGTGAGGACGGCGAAGACCGCCGCGATGCCGAGAGGAAAGGCGCGCGTGCTCTCGGCCCTCGACCGCTCATCGAGCGCGACGTTGAAAGCCGCAGGGCCGAGGACCTCGGCCCGCGCCAGCCCCGCTTCCCTCCGGACGCTCTCGTCGGCCGCCTTCTTCACTCGTGCCAGCGCCTCGGGACGGCGCGTCCCCGGCTCGAGGATCACCCGGAGGACGGCCGATCGGCTCTGCGGATAGACCAGGAAGTTCTCGAAGAACTTCGCCCCGTCGCCGAGGGAGGCGAGGTCCTTGCGGCCAAGGCCGTCGAGGATCGATGAGGCGCTCTCGACGCCCGCGACGCCCGGCAGGCCGGCGAGGGCCGCCGTGAGCCGGCGGTCCTCGTCGGCAAAGCCCGAGGTCTCCGGGTCCACGCCGTCGCGGACGACGACCAGGAACTCGCGGTCGGCCTCCGCACTCCAAAGCGCGGCCGCCGGGCGCTCGCCCGAGACCCAGTTCTCGATCCCGTTGTCCATGCGGAGGCGGAATACGCCTACGCCAAGGACGAGCGTGACCGAAACAAGCGCGGCGAGGCTCTTCCGCGGCGACCGCTGCAGGCGTGCCTGGAAGTCCCCGGTGCCGATCGCAAGGCGCAAGAGGAGCGATTGGATCCGGCCCCGTCTCCGGATGCGCGGCGCGCGGACCGCCTCGACGGTCAGCTCATGAACGGCCGGCTCAAATGCGGGGGGCGTGGGCATCAAGGGCCGCCCTCTCTTCCTGCATGTGGAAAAAACCCTCCGCGACGCGGGCGACCTCCTCCTCGCGCCGGCGGAAGAAGTGGTCGGTCCCGTCGAGGACAACCAGTTCCCGAGGGCTCTTCGCCGGGCTCGATTCCGCGGCGAGCGTCGCGGCGACGGTCGCCGGAGGCGTGGCGAAGTCATTGCGCGGATGGATGGCGAGGACGGGCGTCTCCAGCATCGCGAGGAAATCGAAGCGGAATTCGCCCGTGGCCAGCGCCACGGCCGCGACCGAGAGGACTTCAGGCCTCTCGAGGGCAAGCCGCAGGGCCAAGACGGCTCCGAAGGAGTAACCGAAGAAGTGCACCGGCGCCGCGATGTCCCCGAGCCAGCTCAGCGCGGCACCGCAGTCGGCCAGGATCGCATCGTAGGCGTCGCCTTCGAGAACCTCCGACCAGTACCGGAAGCTCTCCATCGGATTCCGGAACGGCCCCTCGCTCTTCCCCACGCCGGGGTAGTTGAAGCGGAGCGCCGCCCTCCCTTCCGCCGCGAACCGCCGGGCGCCGATGGCGAGGACGTTGTTTTCGAAGTCGCCGCCGAAGCGAGGGTGCGGAGAGAGAAGCAGAACGGCACTCCTCGCGGGAGCTTCGGGTCGATAGCTCAGAACGCCTTCGAGGCTCCCTCGGGGCGAAGGAATCCGGACCGCCCCCTCCTGGACCCCCGGCGGGAGTACACGGCCGCCCTCGCACGCGCCGGCCGTGACGGCACCGTTCATCGGAGGGCCGGCTCCCGGACATCCGGGGCGGCTGGGATGCGCGCCGGCGGCCGCTCGGGCTCCACGATGCTGAGCGACCGGACGCGCGGCGCAAGCCGCACGGCGTGGAGGCGCGAGAACAGCTCCTCGAGGCCGGCTTCGACCGATCCATCGATCCCGACGGTGTCGTCGTTGGCGAACATCCGGATGAACCTCTCTGCCACCGCGGAGGAGGGCCCCCGGCCGAAGGAGCGGGCCCAGAGGGTCGCCTCCTCCCGGTGGGAGAGAGCGTAGAGGATCGACTCGCGGACGCTCCAGGCCACGCGGCCTTTCAGCTCCGGATGGAGATCCTCCCAGATGACGTTCAGCCCGACGGGAAGGGGCAGGCCCGTCCGCCGCGTCCACTCTTCGCCGAGACAGAGGATCCGGGCGAGGCTCCGCTCGGGGTAGTTGAGCAGCTCCTCGTGGATCAAGACGCCGGCGTCGACCGTGCCGCCGGCGACGGCCTCGCGGATTTCATCGAAGGGCAGGACCCGCGTGGTCACGTCCGGAACGAAGAGCCTCAGGAGCGCCACGCCTGTCGTCGTCTCGCCCGGAATGGCGACGACCTTGCCGGCCAGCGAGGCGAGCGTTCGCGGCGACCGCGCGGCCAGAAGCGGACCATAGCCGCGCCCGACGCTGGCGCCCGATCGCAGGATGTCGTAGCGGCGGGCCAGGTAGGGGTAGAAGCCGCCCGAGACGGCGGCGACGTCCAGCTCGCCGCGCATTGCCATCCGGTTGAGGTCGTCGATGGGCGCCGTGAAGAAGAACGGGCGCCACCCATCTGCCGGCACCTTCCCGTGGAAAAGGCCGTAGAAGGCGAAGGGCAGTCCCGTCGTCTCCTTCCAGAGGTCTCCGAGGTCCAGTGTGGGCCGAGACGAGCGCAACCTGAGGGCGCGGTCCCCGATGACCACGGCGGCGTCGGCGAGCCCGCCCTGGAGCGCCGCGACGGGATCCTGGTGGTGAACGAAGGCGGGCTCGTTCTTCCAGCGGAGCGGAACGAGAAGCCGCGCCAGGAGGTTCGAAGTGCGGGAAGCCGGGTCGAGGGCGACGCGGCTCCAGACGAAAGGCGGCGCGTCGTGGAGGAGGAGGACGCTCGCGACGGGCCCACCGGCGGAGATCGACGCGCCATTGAGCGGCGCGAGGCGCAAGTCGAAGATGTCCGCCACGGAGAGGATGCAGGCCTCCAGCTTCTCTTCCTTCCACAGGTCCGCCAGCCGGGACGGGGTCCGCTCGATGAACTCGCAGGGAAGGAGCTCACCGAGGGCCCGCCGAAACGGGGCGAGGTTGATGTACGGCACGACGCCGAAGCGGAAGGGGATCATGCGAACTCCTCGCGCAAGCGGGCGGCATCGAAAGGGAACTTCTCTCTGAGGAGCGGGATGAGGTTCGAAGCCCAGAGGACGAACGGCACGTCGCCTTCGAGGGTCAAGTCGCCGAGAAAGGGTGATCGTCCTCACGGGCCACGGCACCGTGGAGAACGCGATCGTCGCTATGAAAGCGGGGGCGTTCGACTTCGTCACCAAGCCTTGCAAACTCGACGAGCTCGAGGTGATGCTCCAGAAGGCGATGGAATCGCGCCGGGTCCGCGAGGAGAACAGGGGCCTCTGCGAATACCTCTCGTCGGGCTCGCCCCAGGGGTTCATCACTCGGGAGCCCTCCATGCTCGCCATCCTCGAGTCCTTGAAGCGCGTGGCGGCGAGCGATGTTCCCGTCCTGATCGTGGGGGAGAGCGGAACCGGCAAGGAGCTGATCGCCCGCGAGACGCACCGCCAGAGCCCCCACCACGATCGACCGTTCGTCGCCATCAACTGCGCCGTCTTCCAGTCGAGCCTTCTCGAATCCGAGCTCTTCGGGCACGAGAAGGGGGCCTTCACGGGGGCCGTCAAGCGCAAGATGGGCCTCTTCGAGATCGCCGGCGGAGGGGCGATCTTCCTTGATGAGGTCGGAGAGATCGGCGAGGAGATGCAGGCGAAGCTCCTGAGGGTCCTCCAGTTCGGCGAGTTCCGTCGCGTCGGGGGAAACGAGAACCTCCGCGCACGCGTCCGCATCATCGCCGCGACGAACAAGAACCTCGAGAAGGCCACCCGCGAGAACGAGTTCCGCCAGGACCTCTACTTCCGCCTCAACGTCGTCACGATCGCCCTCCCGCCGCTGCGCGAGCGGACCGGAGACATCGAGATCCTCGCGCGCCACTTCTTGAAGCTCTACGGTGGGAAGCGGTCCTTCGACCTTACGCCGGGCGCCCTCCGGCTCCTGAGGACCCATTCCTGGCCGGGGAACATCCGGGAGCTGGAGAACGTCGTCCGCCGACTCATCATCTTTCACGACCAGGAACAGCTCGACGAGGCCGCCGTCGCTGCGGTCCTGCCGAACCTGAAAGAGGGCTCGGGCGAGGAGCCCACGCTCCTGGCCGACGTGGAGAAGGCGCACATCCTTCGCATCCTCGCCCGCGAGAAGGGCGAGAAGAAGCGGGCAGCCGAGATCCTCGGCATCTCCTTGAAGACGCTCTACAACAAGCTGAACGCCTACGGATGGAGGGCGGAAAGGTCCTGACGGCCATCGATCCTCCGACGGCGAGGCCGACTTCGATGGGCCGGTACTTCCCGTAACCCTGCCCCTCGCCCTCCGCCTCTTTACCGGCCGATCCAATTCGAGCCGCTGAAACCCCCTGGCTTGCCCTGTCGATATCTGTACAGGAAATCGCCGGAATCTCTCGTTCGGATCGAGGAGGAGGGAGCGAATCTCGGGGTGAAGCCGTGAAATTCCCACGCTCTCTGGCAGGCGCTGTCCTGCTGATGCTAGCGGATGGGCTCCATGGCCCACGTGCCGCGGAGGATGCGCCGCCGGCCGGCTCGCCGTTGGCGGGACTCCCGGCATCGCCGGACGACGAGCTGCGGGAGCTCCGGCGGCGAGTCGAGGCGCTGGAGGGCCGCCTCTTCATCCCTTTCGGCGAGGAGCACACGACCTACCGGCCGCCGCAGAATCCGCTCATCACCACTTCGGCCGGCTTCTCCTACGGCTGGGACGAGGGTCTTCTCTTCACGGGGGAACTGGGACGGCTCGAATGGGCGGCGGCCGTCTTCGATGGCGCTCGCGACCGGGGGATCGATGAGATCTGGGATAAGGCCGTGAACGTGAAGGTCTCCCACCCCCTCGGGCCTCGCCTCGACCTGAGCGCGAGCTTCATGAGGACGGGGGAGACGGCGGAGAGCGCTTTGATGCTCGCCAGCGGCGCGGTAACTCCCGTCGGCGCCGACGGAGCGCTCTCGACCGCAGGGGCGAGTACGAGCGAGCACGTCAAGGCCTGGCTCTACCAGGGGGCACAACCGTGATTTTCCCCAACGACGACACGATCTTCCACAACGTGTTCTCCCTCTGCGAGGCCTGTCCGATCGATCTCGGCATCTACGAGCCGGGGGAGTCCAAAACGCTGCCGTTCGAGAAGACGGGTCTTGTGGGGATCTACTGCAACATCCACCCGGACATGGTCGCCGCGATCCTTGTCCTCTCGAACCCTTACTTCACCGTGACCGACCCGGACGGCTTCTTCGCGATCACGGGAGTTCCGGAGGGGAGCTACGCGATCCGGACCTGGCATGAGTTCGGAGGGGAAAGCCGCAAGCAAGTCTTGATTTCGAAGGATGCGGCGCACGCCCATTCGCTCCAGATCAAAAAAGACCGGGGGACCATCCCCCACAAGAACAAGTTCGGGAAGCCATCCCGGGGGGCTTACCGATGACGCTGCGAACCGTCCGATCGAAGATCTTCGTGGGTATGGGAACGGTCATCGTCGGTTTCGTCCTGCTCTCGCTCCTCGTCCTGAGCCACCTGATCGATCGACTGGCCAAGGTGGAGATCGGCCAGAACCTCCGGCACGGCGAGTCCGCGCTTGGCCAGTTCCTGAAGCTCCGCCAGCGTCTCTTGAAGGACAAGGCGGCTTCGCTTGCGGAGACTCCGTACTTGAAGGCCAGCTTGCAGACGGAGCCTCCCCACAAGCGAACGGTCCAGGGCTCCACGAAGGACGTGCACGAGGCGGCGGAAGCCCCCCTCCTCCTCGTGATCGACCCGCACGGACGACTCCTGGCCGACGCGTCGGACTTCACTCGCGGCGGCGAGGATTTCCGGGCGTTCCGGGGCCTGGAAGGCGCCCTGCGGGGCGAGGAGGGCGGAGGGATATGGTCCTATCGCGATCGGCTCTACTTGGTCGGTGTCGCGCCCATCATTTCCGGCGAGCAGCTCGTGGGCGCTCTCGCGATCGGCGACCGACTCGACGCATCGCTCGCCGCCGATGTGCGCGGATTCACCGGCCGGGACGTGATCTTTCTGAGCGGAGATCGGGTCCTTGCGGCTTCCTGGGCCGAGGAGCCCACCCACCCGGTGACGCCGGAGGAGCTGGCCCACCTCGCCGGAGTCCCCGACCGGGCGGGCCTCCGAGTCCAGCTCGGAGGCAAGGAGCGGCTTGCCCTCTCAATTCCCACGGAGAATGCCCAATGCCGGATCGTTCTCTCCCGATCGATCGAGGAGATCCTCGGGGTGTACTGGACGACATGGACCTGGGTCCTCGGGCTCGGTGCCGCGACGGCCGGACTCGCCGTGGGAGTGAGTCAACTCTTCTCCCGGCGCCTCTCGAGGCGCATCCAGGAGCTGATGGCGGCTTCGAACGCCATGGCCGGCGGCGACCTGAGCGTTTCGGTACGCGAAGAAGGCGCGGACGAGATCGCCCGGCTGGCCGCCTCCTTCAACGCCATGGTTCGCCGGATCAAGGAGCTGGTGGAGAGCGTCCGCCAGGCGGCCGAGCGGGCCGAGGAGGCCAACCGCCTGAAGACGAGCTTTCTGGCCAACATGAGCCACGAGATCCGGACCCCGATGAACGCGATCCTCGGGTACGCATATCTCCTCAGGGATCGCCTCGATGTCGATGAGGAGGCGCGTGAAGACCTCGCGTGCATTGAGCGAAGCGGCAGTCACCTCCTCACGCTGATCAACGACATCCTCGATATCTCGAAGATCGAGTCGGAGCAGCTTCAGGTCGAGCGAATCCCCTGCTCTCCCTCCGCGATCCTGGACGATGTTCTGCTCGTCATGGCTCCGCCGGCTCGGGAGAAAGGCATCGAAGTGTCCGCCGTTTGCGATGCGCTGGTGCCCAAGGAGATCCTTTCCGATCCGACGCGGATTCGCCAGGCGCTCATCAACTTGATCGGGAACGCAGTCAAGTTCACCGAGAAGGGCTCGGTCAAGGTACGGCTCCGGAGCGATGGGCCGGAGGGTGGTCCATGGCGCATCGAATTCCGCATCCAAGACACGGGTATCGGCATTCCGGAGGACAAGATTGGCCAGCTCTTCAAACCATTCATGCAAGTGGACCCTTCCGCCACCCGCAAGTACGGCGGCACGGGACTCGGTCTTTCGATCAGCTACCGGCTGGCACAGCTTCTAGGCGGGGATCTGGCCTTCGAGAGGACGCCGAACGCGGGGAGCGTTTTCACCCTCTCCATCCGCGGCGAGGCTCCTTCCTCTCCGTCCCGGCCCGAAGAACCGGCGCGCTCCGCGGGCGTGGACAACAAGCGGTCCGTGGAGGCGGCTCCGCCGGCGGTCGTGAGAGGTCGCATCCTCGTGGTCGAGGACTCCGAGGAGAGCCGGGCCTTGCTCCGGCGGATGCTGGAGGCGGGTGGGGCATCGGTCGAAGTTGCCGGCGACGGAGCCGTGGCCCTCCAGCGATGCTCGCTGGTTCGGTTCGATCTGGTTCTGATGGACCTTCAGATGCCGGTCATGAACGGCTTTCAGGCGTTGGCGGGCCTACACCGGATCGGCGTGCAGTCCCCGGTGGTGGCATTGACCGCCCACGCAATGAAGGGCGACCGGGAGCGTTGCCTCGAGGCCGGCTTCAGCGCCTATCTTCCCAAGCCGGTGACCGCTCCGGACCTCCTGACGACGGTTTCCTCGCTCCTGGAAAAGGAGCGGCTGCGGGTGGCGGCTCTCGCCTCGCGGCATTCGACGCCGTGAGGGAGGATTCCGTCGCCGAACTGGCCGGCGAGGAGGTCACGGACGCTTCAATGAATGCAGCCGAGGCGATCGGGGCAGGGGTCGAACCCGGCATCGGGGAACGGCGGAATCGGTCTCGGGCCGCCGAGGAAGAGGTGGTTCAGTTCGTAAATCGCGTCGGTGAGGCTCAAGACACCGTCGTCGTCCAGGTCGCAGGCGTCGGGGCACGGCGGCTCGGTCCCGCCGAGGAAGAGATGGTTGAGGAGGAAGATCGGATCGGTGAGGTTGATCGGCTCCGCGCCGTCGCAATCGCCGCGCACGAACATATCTGGGGAGAGCGCCGTCAGCTCGGCGTAGCCGAAGACAGGCCGATCGGGAGGCTCGGCGGGGCTGAGGGCGAAGCTCCGCCCCCAGACGACGGACCAGCGCCCCGGAGCCAGGCCGCCATCGACCGCGCCGGGATCGAGCGGGCCGGGGACCTTCACCTCGACTGAAACGCTCCCGCCCGGCGGAATCTCCTCGATCCGCTCGGCATCGCACGGGAAAGAATCAACGGGGACACTCGTCCGCCCCAGCTCGTCGATGAAGAGCACCGCGTCGCGCGGGCAAGCGGGCCGCCGCCAGACGGAAACGCCGAGCGTGTTCGTCGCCGTGACGCGCAGGGCATCGCCGGGGTAGGCTCGGCTCGCCGACAGCGCAAGATCGACGCGGCGGTCCGCAGCCGGCAGGACGCGCACGGACGCTTCGCCGACCCACCGTTCCCCGGTGCGGAACTCGGCATCGTAGAGGTCCGCCCAGATGACCCGGTGCCATCCAGGGAGGTGGTTCTCGGGATTGCAGGTCCGCTCTCCCGGGATCCATTCGAAGGTGTGCACTTCGTCGGGCTGCGACTCGCGCATCTGGATGCAGGCGAGACAGATAACGCAGAGTTCCCCGCGGCCGGTCGGTTCGAGCGCCCCCGGCACGAAGCAGCAGCGGTTATAGAAGAGGACGCCGAGCGACGTGTTCTTCACCGTGATCTGCGTCTTCTCGCCCAAGTGTGCTTCCGCGGGCTCGACGGTCAGCTCCAGTTCTCGTGTCGAATCAGGGAGAAGCTCCACTCGCGTCGCAAGTTCGCCCGAAGGAAGTTTCCAGCGGATTCGATAGATGCCGGGGACGGGGACGGTCTGATCGCACCCCTGCTCCTTCGGCAGCCATGGGAGATAGAAGAACCCGCCGGGCGGAATCTCGGTAGGCCCGACCGCCTCGCAGTCGATGAAACATCCGGGGCAAAACGCGTCCGAACCGCCTTCGATCAAGGCGATCTCGGGGAAATTGCAGCAAGGGACCTCGATCGGCTTCTCGGTGCCGTTCATGAGCGCGATCGTGAAGGCATCGTCGAGCCGCCCGGCGGTCGGCGAGACGATCAGATCGACGCGGCCCTCTCCCGCCGGAGAGAGATCGGCCGCTCCGGCGGCCAAGCAGACCGCGAGGACGATCGACCGCGCCAAGGGACTCTCCGTGTCTCCGTGCCTCCGTGGTGAGGATCGAATCTTCGGGAATGCGACGTCCATGGAGATGAGAGTGTAACCGATCGACCTCGCTCGATTAAGATTGCACCCCATGACAGGGGAACTGCGAGGCGGCGATCGCCTCTTCCGAGAGACGCGCGAGCTGATCGAGATCGAATCGATCACGGGAAACGAGGCGGCCGTGATGAACTGCGCCGAGCGGCTCCTTCGCGCCGCCGGTTTCGACGTCGAGAGCCTGCCGGTTGAGCCCGGCCGCAGGAACCTCCTCGCCGGTCCGTCCGGGGCTCGCGTCCTTCTCTGCACGCACCTCGACACGGTCCCGCCGTACGTCCCGTTCCGCGAGGACGCGGAGTACCTCTACGGTCGCGGCGCCTGCGATGCCAAGGGCATCGCGGCCGCAATGATCGAAGCGGCGCGGCGGCTCCTCGCCTCCGGCGTCCGCGACTTCGGAATCCTCCTCCTCGTGGGCGAGGAGGTGGACAACGCCGGAGCGCGGGTCGCCAACCGCACCGTGCGGGCAGAGCACGTCATCGTCGGCGAGCCGACGACGAACCTCCTCGCCCGTGGTCACAAGGGCGTCGTCGCCGGCCGACTGCGCGCCACGGGCGTCGCGGCCCACTCCGCCTACCCCGATCGCGGCGACAGCGCGATCCATCGGCTCCTCGATGCGATCGCCCGCGTCCGCGCGGCGGACTTCGGCCGCGATCCGGTCCTCGGCTCCGCGACGGTCAACATCGGCCGCATGGCTGGGGGCGTTGCGCCGAACGTGCTCGCTCCGGAGGCCTGGGCCGAGATCGTCTTCCGTGTCGTCATCCCGCTCGAGGAGATGGACCGGCGGATCGCCGAATGCTGGCGGCCGGCGCCGGGAGAGGCACCCGACCTGCACCTCAGCTTCGAGACCATCGCGCGCATGGGGCCGGTCCGCACGGCGGGCCTCGCGGGCATGCCGGAGACCGTCGTCGCCTATGGGACCGACATCCCATTCCTCCGCGACATCGGAAAGCCCTTCCTCGTCGGCCCGGGCAGCATCCTCGACGCCCACACGAGCGGCGAGAAGATCGCGCGCCGCGAGCTGCTCGATGGCGCCGCGGTCTATGAGCGCATGGTGCGCCGGATCCTCGCCGGGGAGGCTGCATGAGGGGCGACCTCGGTCCGCTCGATCCGCCGCGCGAGGACCCCGCGACGCTCTTCGACCTCTACCGCGGCAGCTGCGCGACGGAGCTTCTCGTGGCCGCATCCACCCACTTGCGGCTCTTCGACAAGCTGAGGGACGGCGCGAAGTCCCCCGAAGCGCTCCGCGGCGAGCTGGGGCTTTCGGAACGGGCCGCCGTCGTGCTCTTCACCGCGCTCCGGGCGATGGGGATGCTCCGTGCCGACTCGCGCGGCCGCCTCGAGCCGACGGCAATCGCCCGCGAGCACCTCGTGCCGGGGGGCGAGTTCTCCCTCGCGGGTTATCTCGGCCTCTCGGCGGACAGCCCCGGCGTCGCCGCCATGGCGGAGCGGCTGCGGACCAACCGCCCGAGCGGCGTGCCGGAGACCGAGAAGGCGGCATACATGTTCCGCGAGGGGATGGAGTCGGCGATGGACGAGGAGGAGTCGGCGCGCAGCCTGACTCTCGCCCTCGCGGGCCGCGCTCGCTGCGTGGCGCCCACCTTCGCCGAGCGTGCCACCCTCGACGGCGTCCACACGCTCCTCGATGTCGGCGGGGGGAGCGGCCTCTACGCCATCGCGTGCCTCAGGCGGCACGCCGGGCTCCGCGCGATCGTCTGGGACCGCGGCGAGGTCCTCAAGGTCGCCGCCGAGATGGCCCGGCGGTACGGAGTCGAGGACCGCTGCGAGCTTCTGGCGGGCGACATGTTCGCCGATCCGGTCCCGCGCGCCGAGGCAGTCCTCCTCTCGAACGTCCTCCACGACTGGGACGTCCCCGAGTGCCGGACGCTCGTCCTCCGCCTCGCTGCGGCGCTCCCCGAAGGCGGCCGCCTCATCATCCACGACGCCTACCTGAACGACGCGCTCGACGGCCCGCTCGCGATCGCGCTCTACTCGGCTGCGCTCTTCTCCATCACCGAAGGGCGAGCCTACAGCGCCGCGGAATACCGGGGCTGGCTGAGCGAAGCCGGGCTGGTCTCGGGCGAGATCGTCCCGACGATGGTCCACTGCGGCACCTTGATCGGGGTGAAGAATGACGGCGATTGACCTGCGCCGCTCTCTTGCGGTGCCGCCCATTTTGTTCGTGGCGTCGCTCGCGGCCCCGCAAGAGGCGCCACTCGAGCGCGCGGGCCTCCGCGCCGAGCTTTTCGCCTCCGCCGAATTCAAGGGGGAGCCGCTCGCCGTGCGGCGCGACGCCGACCTTCAGTTCCTGTGGGATGAGGAAGCCCCCGACCTGCGCCTCCCGCGCGGTCCGTTCTCGATCCGCTGGACCGGGAAGCTCATCGCCCCCGACGATGGCGAGTACCGATTCGGCTTCCTCGCCGCCGGTGCGGTACGGCTCCTCATCGACGGTCGGACGATCGTCGAGGGCGAGTCGATGCGGGCGGGCTGGATCGCCGGGCCTCCTGTAAAGCTCGATGCGGGCGAGCGCGCGCTCGCCGTCGAGTTTCGCCGCATCTCGGCCGCCGCGCGGCTCGGCCTCTATTGGGAGTCGGCGACATTTCCTCTCGAACCGGTCGGCGAGGAGAACTTTCTTCTCCCGGAGGGCCCCGAGCCGGCGGCGGCTTTCGAACGAGGGCTCCGCATCGTTCGGCGGCGCGGCTGCGTCTCTTGCCACGACCATCCGGGCGCGCCGGAGCGGGTCAGGGCGCCCTCGAAGGGTCCGGGCGAGCGGACCGAGTCGACGACGGGCGCCGAAGCGAAGAAGTTGCTCGCGGACGAGGGGCGCCGCCTCGTCGCAACGCTCGGGTGCATCGCCTGCCATCGGAGCGAGGGGCTGGGGGGTGGGACGCCGCTCGCTGGAAGGGGCCCCGAAAGAGGGCCGCTTGATGGGGGAGGCGGCGGCCTCGACGGTCACGAGCCCGAGCTGCGCTGGGAAAAAGGCGAGCGCGAACAGGTCCGAGCGTTCCTCGCGAGCCGAGCGGAGACGAAGACCGCCTCGCAAGCCGCGCCGAGCGGGCCGGAGAAGAGATCTTGCGCGCGTGGATCGCTCGCCGAGGCCGAGCGGCGCGACGCGGAGCATTTTCTTACCGCTGCGCTGTCGAGTGCGAAACTGCCGCCCGCGGAGGAGGGCCGCCTTCTCACCGAGGAAAAGGGATGCCTCTCCTGCCATCCGCGAGGTCCATCGAGCGGCCTCGATTCGTTCATTCCGGCGCTCACGCGCCGATTTCCGGCCCTCACGGGCCACGAAGCGGAGTTGCGGCCGCCTTCGCTCGCCTCCGCCGGCGATAAATTTCTCCCTGAGACCCTCCGCGAGATCCTCCGCGGCCGAGCGGCGCCCCGGCGGCCATGGCTGCAGGTGCGCATGCCGGCCTTCCAGCTCTCCGAGCGCGAAGAGGAAGCGATCGCGAAGTACTTCGAGATGCGCGACCGAGTGCCGGATCGCACGGTGGAGGATGCGCCGCCGGATGACCGGCCCGCCGAGAGCCGGCTCTTCGCCGCCGGCCACATACTGGCCGGGCCAAACGGCCTGAGCTGCACGTCGTGCCACATCTTCGGGTCTTTCCGGCCCCGCGATGTGCCGGCGAACGCGCGGGGTTCCGACCTCCTCGGCATCGGGAAGCGCCTCCGCGAGAGCTGGTTTCTCCGATGGATGCGGAACCCGAGCCGCATCGCGCCGGGCATCGAGATGCCCGCCATCTCCATGGCCTTCCCGGGCGTGCTCGATGGGCGACTCGACCACCAGCTCGCGGCGCTCTGGAAGGTGCTCAACTCCGAGGGCTTCTCCGTGCCGGCCCGGACCGGGACCGTGAGGGAGATCATCGTCGCCCCGGGCGACGATCCGTCCATCATCCACGACGTTTTCGAGCTGAAAGAGCCCTTCGGGATCGGCTGGGCTCCCCGCGGGCTCGCTCTGGGCCTCCCCGGCGGCCAGAACGTGCTCATCGATCTCGGCCCGGGGGCCGCCATCGCCTGGTGGACGGGGCCGTTCGCTCGGCAATTCACCGAGGGGAAGTCGTGGTTCTGGCAACCGGCGGGTATCCCCGCCATCCCGCGCATTCCGGCGGTCGCCGCCGTCGGGCTGCGATCCCGAAGCTCGGGCCACGGAGGCCGACTGCAGCTCGCTCATCCGCTCGAAGAAGGCGAGGGGCGACTTGAATCGTGGCGCATCGTGGAGAAGCGGGCCGTCGAGCTGGTCTACATCCTCCGTTTCGACGGGAATCGGCGGCTGCGCCTTCGCGAAGTGTGGGAGGCGCTGCGCGACGGAGCCGGCCTCGTTCGGCGGATCGAGATCGAAGGGCTCGAGGCTTCGAGCGAGCCCGTCCTTCTTCTCGCGCTGCCGCCGAGCGCCGCCCTCAGCCCCGGCGCGGAGGAGATCGCGCTCCCGTCGCCGGCGGGAGAGGTCCGGATCGGGCTCCTCGGCCTCCCGAGAGGCTCCGCGTGGCGCGAATCCGGACGGATCGACGGAGCGCCGGCCGGCGCCCGCCTCTTCGAGGCCGCGATCGCCGGCGCGGGCGATTTCGCGACGGCGGGGGATACCGGGACGGCGGGGATCGTCTACCGGCCCGCTTCGCAGCCGGTCCTGCCGCCGCACACGAGCGTCGCCGCGGCCCCGGCGCGCCGCGGCCGGCGCGTTCTCGACATCGTCCCGGGCTACCGCGCGGTCCTTCTTCCGCTCGATCCATCGATCATGCCGACCTCCTTCGCCATCCGCTCGGATGGGACGGTGTTCTTCACGTCGCTGAAGGGCGAGGTCTTCGCGCTCCTCGACCGCGACGGCGATGGCGAGGAGGACGATTGCAGCGCCGTCTCGCCGCTTCTCTCCGCGCCCTTCGGGCTCCTCGCCGAAGGCGATCGCCTCCTCGTGAGCCACAAGCCGGAGCTGCTCGGGCTCACCGACCGTGACGGCGACGGCCGGTTCGAGACTGCGAGCGTCGTCGCCGCGGGCTGGGGAATCAGCCACGACTACCACGACTGGACGTTCGGCATCGTCGAGCGTGCGGGGGTCTACCACGTCCTCCTCGGGAGCGATTACAGCCAGGCGAAGCGATCCGAGGGCTCGTCGCGCTATCGCGGCCACGCGCTGCGGATCTCATCCGGCGGAACGGTCGAGTCGATCGCCCGCGGCCTGCGCTTCACGGCGGGCATCGCGCGCCACAAAAGCGGCGAGATCTTCTTCTCCGACAACCAGGGGGACCGAAACCCCTTCAACGAGATCAACCACCTCACCGAGGGTTCTCTCTACGGTGTGCCGGCCCGCGGCGACCCGCGCGAGGACTTCGAAGGGCCCCAGAAGCCTCCCGCCGTGGTCTTCCCGCACCCGTGGACCCGTAGCGTCAACGGTATCGCGTTCCTCGATGGCGGGGGCCGATTCGGCCTCCACGAAGGGCACGGCTTCGGCTGCGAGTACGACAACCGCCTGCTCGTGCGCTTCACGCTCGAGAGTGTCGGGGAGACGTACCAGGGGGCCGCGTATCCGCTCAGCCGCGAGCCGGGGCAGCTCAGACGCTACGTCCCGAACGAACCTGAGCCCGCGCGCGAGCCTGCGTTCCTGGGACCGCTCTCGGCCGGCGTGAGCCCGCGCGGCAGGATCTATGCGGGCAACATATGGGACTCGGGATGGCTCGGAGGGGCGAACGTCGGCAGCATCGTGATCCTCGAGCCCGAGGGGAAGCTCCCGTTCGGCATCCGCGAGGTTCGATTGCTGCCCGGAGGCTTCGCGCTCGAGTTCACGGGAGAAGTGGACCGCGCGCAGGGCTCCGATCCGAAATCGTTCCAGCTCACGGCCTATCGGCGCATCTGGAAAGGCGGTTACGCCACCCCCGACCAGGAGCGCCACTCGCCGCCGGTGAGCGAGGCGGCGATCGAAGAGGACGGCCGCACCGTGAGGCTGAAGGTCGAGCCGCTCAGAGAAGGCTTCCTCTACGAGATCCACGCGCGCGCGGCTGGAAGAAGCGGCGAAGCTCCATGGCCGGGGGCGGCGTATTACACGCTCAACAAACTCACATCCCCAGGTACTTCGGCCCACCCGCGTCGCTCGGGACCGTCCATGTGATGATCCGGTAGGGATCCATGATGTCGCACGTCTTGCAGTGAACGCAGTTGGAATGGTTGATCTGGAGCCGCTTGGCGGTCGGACCGCGGGCTGGGTCGTCCACCATCTCGTAGACCTTCGCGGGGCAGAAGTGCTCGCATGGGTTTCCGTACTCCTCCCGGCAGCGCGTGCGGCAGATGTCGGTATCCGCGACGAGGAGGTGGCTCGGCTGGTTCTCCTCGTGGATCGCACCGGCGTGGAAGACCGAGGTGAGTTTGTCCACGGTCAGCTTTCCATCGGCTCGCAGCTTCGCCGGGGGCGGGTCCAGCTCGACGAGTCTCCGCAGGTGCGCGGGGTCCTCGCGCACGGGGATGCGGTCGGCGAGGAGCCTCCCACCGGCGAGGAGCATGAGGCCGGCGCGGATCGCACCGGGAAAGAAGCCCGCGTCGAACGCCTGGCGCACGTTCCGCACGCCGCGCAGCTCCCGGCGGATCCAGCTCGATCGGTAGAGGTCCCCGTAGACGGAGAGCGCCTCGGCGTCCGTGCGGCCCGCGCGAAGTGCGCGGTCGATCGCCTCAGCGGCAAGGATGCCCGAGCCCATGGCGGTGTGGATCCCCTTCAGGCGCGGGGCGTTCAGGAAGCTCGCACTGTCCCCCACGATCACGAAGCCATCCCCCCAGAAGCGGGGCTGCGACCAGAAACCTCCCTCGGGGACTGTTCGCGCACCCGCCTGGAGCAGTTTCCCGCCGGCGAGGAGGTCCGCGAGGAGCCGGTGCGTCTTCCAGCGCTGCATTGACTCGTGCGGATCGAAGTACGGGTCGGTGTAATCGAGCGCGGGGACGAAGCCGATGGACACTCGCTGGTTCTGGAGGCCGTAGATCCAGCCGCCTCCGTAGTGCGAATGGCCGAGCGGCCATCCGGCAGTGTGGATCACCTCGCCGGGGCGTATCCGTCCCTCCGGGACTTCCCACACCTCCTTGACCCCGAGCCCGTAGGTCTGCGGATTCGGGCCGCCGAGGTTCAGGTCATCGACCAGCTTCTTCGCGAGGGAGCCTCGCGACCCCTCGGCGAGGACCGTTACGCGAGCGCGGATCTCGGTCCCCGGCGCGAAACCCGGCCCGGGATTTCCGGCGCGGTCGATCCCCCGGTCGGCGGTGATGGCGCCCGCAACTCGCCTCTCCTCCCGGATCAGCTCGGAGGCTGGGAAACCTTCGAAGACGTTCACGCCTTCGGCCTGCGCCTGATCGCGCATCCACTGTACGACGCGGCTGAGGACGACCACGAGGCAGCCGTGGTTTCGAAGCGTCGGCGGCACGAGCGGGAAGCGGAACTTCCGGCGCGCGGTCAAGTAGTAGACCGTATCGCTCGACACTTCCGCCTCGATAGGGAGGCCCAGCTCCCTCCACCGGCCCTCGAAGAGGTCATCCAGCGCCCGCGGATCCATGACCGCGCCCGAGAGGATGTGCTGGCCGGCCTCGCTCCCCTTTTCGACGACCACCACCTCGCGCGCCGGCGCACCCGGCTCCTTTGCGAGGCGTGCCAGACGATACGCGGCGGCCAGGCCGGCCGGTCCCGCGCCGACGACGAGCACGTCGGCCTCGAGACGATCGCGCTGCGCGGTCAAGATTTCCTCCGAATATTCTTAGCTGACGCTCCGGCGGATGTCGGCACGCCGATAACCTAACGAATGGCAGACCTGAGGGCCACTCCTCCCTTGGATCGGCTCTCCCAGGCCCTATAATGAACCGCGGTTCTTGGGTTTCTCGATTCCGAGCGACACACGTCCTTTTCTAGGAGACGATCATGCGCCGGATGCACTGCGTGGCGTTCCTGTCGATCAATTTCCTTCTCGCGAACCTGGCGGCGGTGGAATTCGACTGCGTCGAATTGCCCGCCGATTTGACGAAGCCCGTCCAGTCCTGCTTCGATAACCCGGACCCGACCGGCTGGTGTGCCTGCCTCAAGTCCGGCTTCACTTCCGACAAGGCGGGCGACTTCGCGACGCTCGAACAGGCGCACATCTACGTCATCCGCGAGCCTACGCCGGGAAAGGTGGTCCTCACGGTCGGGGGGGGAACCCTCGACCTGGGTGGGCTCAACGAAGGAGACAAGATCGGCCAGATCCTCATCGACGTCAATATCGGCCAGCCCCTCAATTTCATCCTGGACCAGCAGTTCGTCGTCACAGTCGCCGAAGCGAGCCTCGTCGAGTTCGACGTGATCCTCGAGCCCACGAACGCGGTGACGAACGCAGTCCTCACCTATAACCCGAACGACGAGCTGCACGCAGGCGGCCTCATGTACCGGGGGAAGGTTGAGTCGTTCGGGGTCAACGGCGGCTACGAGCTCACCTACGAGTTTCCCGATTACTTTACCGACCCGACCCTCATTCCGGAGGGGGCGACGTCCACAGCCATCGAGATCGGGGACTTGCGGGCGCCCGGGTTCTCGGTCCCGGCGATGGTCACCTTTCCGACGATGGAGATTTACCGGCTGGGCACGGTGACCCCCTTCACGGTCACGACGGTGATCACGCAGATCCTCAGCGACCCGGCCTCGCCGGTGGAGAAGATCTTCGAAGAAGAGTTCTCGCTCAAGACCTGCACGCCCCCGGCGGCTCCGGTAGACTTCGTCGCCCACCCGGGGTTCGATCAGATCACCCTCGACTGGACGAAGAACACCGAGGCCGACCTTCAGGGCTACAACGTCTACCGGTCCGAGACCATGGGCGGTCCATACGTGAAGGTCGCGGGGCTCGTCGTCCCGAACCTCCAGAACCAGTACGTGGACACGGGCGTCGATCGACGCGAGTATTGTTACGTCGTCAAGGCCGTCAACGCCTGTGGGGAGAGCCTCAGCTCCAAAGAAGTCTGTGCGAGCCTAAGACACAGAGATGGCTTCCTCCGCGGCGAGATCAACGGCGACAAGCAGCTCGACCTGAGCGATCCGGTCGGCATCTTGAATTATCTGTTCCTCGCGGGAGAACGCCCGACCTGTCTCGACTCGGCCGACATCAACGACGACGGGCAAGTCGATCTTTCCGATCCCGTCGCTTCCCTGAACTTCCAGTTCCTGGGAGGCCCGGCGCCGGCTCCGCCCGGGCCGGTCGATTGCGGTGCCGATCCGACCGTCGACACCCTCGGAGCGTGCGAGTCGAACTGCTGACCGTTCAGTCGGGCCTGACGGCCCGAGAACGGTCAGCGACCTGCGTTCAGTCGCCACGCAGGCTCCCGAAGACGGCCTCCTCAGCTTGCCGCCCTCGCCAAGCTTCGACCACGCACTCCGTGGTGTGCGCCCTCGATCCGCCAGAGCCGCGAACCGCCTCCGTCCCACCGTCCCGTTCAGTCGGGCCTGA
>Ga0187893_10005771_pt1 | contig 21836 bp, 25 predicted proteins | sample MA1701074metaG_FD_139574 | JGI IMG/M metagenome (GOLD analysis project Ga0187893, IMG submission 139574) | White microbial mat communities from a basaltic lava cave in the Kipuka Kanohina Cave System on the Island of Hawaii, USA - MA170107-4 metaG ...
GATGCGCGCCGCGCAGGCGCGCGGCCACGCCGTGGCGGTGTGCGAGCAGCCGAGCCTCGCCTGGGGCGGCGGCACGGTGAGCGCCGAGACGCTCAGGATCGCGCTCGCCGACAACGACGAGGACTGGTACCGGCCGCTCGGCCGGGAGCGCGCTGCGCTCACCGCGTTCGACGCGGTGCTGATGCGCAAGGACCCGCCTTTCGACATGGAGTACGTGGCGAGCACCTGGCTGCTGGGCGAGGCCGAGCGCCAGGGCGCGCGCGTCTTCAACCGGCCCGCGGCGCTGCGCGATCACAACGAGAAGTTCGCGATCGCCGAGTTCGCGCGCTACAGCGTGCCGGCGCTCGTCACGCGCGAGATGGCGGCGCTGCAGGGGTTCATCGAGGAGCAGCGCGACGTGGTGCTCAAGCGCCTCGACGGCATGGGCGGCACGAGCATCTTCCGCGTGCGCGCCGACGACCCGAACCGCAACGTGATCGTCGAGACCATGGCCGACGCCGACTCGCGCAGCGTGATGGCGCAGCGCTACATCCCGGAGATCCGCGAAGGCGACAAGCGCGTGCTCCTGATCGACGGCGTGCCGGTGCCGCAGGTGCTGGCGCGGGTGCCGAAGCCGGGCGAGTCGCGCGGCAACCTCGCCGCCGGCGCGCTCGGCGTGGCGCGCCCGATCGCGGCGCGCGAGCGCGAGATCGCGGAAGGCGTCGGGCCCACGCTCGCCGCGCGCGGCCTGCTGCTGGTCGGCCTGGACGTGATCGGCGACTGGCTCACCGAGGTCAACGTCACCAGCCCGACGTGCTTCCGCGAGATCCAGGACCAGACCGGGTTCGACGTCTCCGGCATGTTCCTCGAGGCGCTCGAGAGGAAGGCCCGGGCGGCCTGATGGTCGGCGTCCTGATCGTCACCCACGGCTCGATCGGCGAGACCCTGCTCGCGAGCGCCGCGCAGATCCTGGGCGGGCCGCCGCCGCAGGTGGCGACGCTCGGCGTCTCGCGCGGCGACGACCCGGACCGGCTGGCGCCGCGGGTGCAGGCGCTGATCGCCCAGCTCGACCGCGGCGCCGGCGTGCTGGTGCTCGCCGACATGTACGGCGCGACTCCCTGCAACATCGTGGCGCGGCTGCTGGTGGACGGCAGGGTCGAGGGAGTCGCCGGGGTGTCGCTGCCGATGCTGGTGCGCGTGCTCTCGGGGCGCGACGGCCCGCTCGCCGACGCCGTGGCGCGCGCGCGCTCGGGAGGCGCGGAGGGCGTCGTGCACATGAACCGGGACCGCTGCAATGGTTCGGGCTGAGGCGCTGATCGTCAACAAGCTCGGCCTGCACGCGCGCGCCTCGGCCAAGCTCACCCAGGTGGCGAGCGGCTTCCGGAGCGAGATCTGGCTCGAGAGGAACGGGCGGCGCGTCAACGCCAAGAGCATCATGGGAGTGATGATGCTCGCCGCCGGCAAGGGCAGCTCGCTCGTGATCGAGGCCGAGGGCGCCGACGCCGAGGAGGCGCTCGCCGCGATCCGCAAGCTGATCGCCGATCGCTTCGACGAGGGCGAGTGAACTTCGCCCTGCACGGCGCGCGCGTCTCGGGCGGCATCACCATCGGCCACGCCCACCTGGTTTCGAGCGCGCGGCTGGAAGTCGCCCACTACGAGGTGGCGGAAAGCGCGGTCCAGGGCGAGATCTTCCGCTTCGACGCCGCGATCGCGCGCGCCCGCCAGGAGCTCGCCGCGCTGGAGGCGCACATGCCCGCCGACGCCCCGGCCGAGTTCGGCGCCTTTCTCAACCTGCACCGCATGATCCTCGCCGACTCGTCGCTGTCGCAGGCGCCGCGCACGCTGATCCGCGAGCGGCGCTGCAACGCCGAGTGGGCGCTGGTGCAGCAGATGGAGAAGCTGGTGGCGCAGTTCGAGCAGATGGAGGACGCCTACCTCTCCGAGCGGCGCCACGACATCGAGCAGGCGGTGGAGCGCGTGCTCAAGGCGCTGATGGGCGGGCAGACGGTGCCCGAGCCGCCGGCCGACGCCGAGCGCAATCTCATCGTGGTGGCGCACGAACTCTCGCCCGCCGACATGATCCTGTTCAAGCGCCACCGCTTCGGCGGCTTCGTCACCGACGTCGGCGGCGTCACCTCGCACACCGCGATCGTCGCGCGCAGCCTCGACATCCCGGCGCTCGTCGGCCTGCACCACGCGCGCCACATGATCCGCGAAGGCGACGTCCTGATCGTGGACGGCGACCAGGGCGTGCTGGTGGTGGACCCGGATCCGCTGGTGCTCGCCGAGTACCGGCTGCGCCAGTCGCAGCACGAGCTGGAGCGCCAGAAGCTCAAGCGCCTGCGCTCCACACCCTCGGCGACGCTCGACGGCACGCCGGTCGAGCTGTGCGCGAACATCGAGCTGCCGCAGGACATGACGCAGGTGCAGGAGTCCGGCGCGCAGGGCATCGGCCTGTTCCGCACCGAGTTCCTGTTCATGAACCGCAAGGACCTGCCTTCGGAGGACGAGCAGTACGAGGCCTACCGCGAGGTGGCGCGCGCCATGGAGGGCAAGGCGGTGGTCATCCGCACGCTCGACATCGGCGCCGACAAGAACGTCGAGGCCGACGGCCACGCCGTGATGCCGAACCCGGCCCTGGGCCTGCGCGCGATCCGCTACTGCCTCGCCGAGCCGCAGGTGTTCCTCACCCAGCTGCGCGCGATCCTGCGCGCCTCGCACCACGGCCGCATCCGGATCCTGCTGCCGATGCTCGCGCACGTGCACGAGATCGAGCAGTCGCTCGCGCTGCTGGCGCAGGCGCGGCAGCAGCTCGAGGAGCGCGGCGCCGCCTACGACCGCGCCATCGAGGTGGGCGGCATGATCGAGATCCCCGCCGCGGCGCTCGCGCTGCCGATGTTCATGCGGCGCCTGGACTTCCTCTCGCTCGGCACCAACGACCTCATCCAGTACACGCTCGCCATCGACCGCACCGACGACGCGGTCGCGCACCTGTACGACCCGCTGCACCCGGCGGTGCTGCACCTCGTGGCGCACACCATCCAGGCCGCCAACCGCGGCGGCGTGCCGGTCGCGGTCTGCGGCGAGATGGCGGGCGAGCCGCAGCTCACCCGCCTGCTGCTCGGCTTCGGCCTGCGCAGCTTCTCGATGCACCCGGCGCAGCTGCTGGCGATCAAGGAGCGGGTGCTGCGCACCAACCTCGCCGAGGCGCAGCCGCTGGCGCAGCGCGTGCTGCGCCAGAGCGACCCGGCGAAGACCCGCGAGCTGCTCGCAAAGCTCAATGCCTGAAAACAGGGACAGACCACGTTTCCCCCGTCACCGCTTGCCCGGTTCGCCGTCCATCTTCGGAAAACGTGGTCTGTCCCTGAATCAGTCACGGAGGGAGTCATGAAACGAACCATCGGATTGCTCGCCGCGCTCGCCTTCTCGGCCGCGGCGCTGGCGCAGGCCTACCCGGCCAAGCCCGTGAAGCTGCTGGTACCCTTCCCCGCCGGCAGCGCGACCGACCAGGTGGCGCGGCTCGCCGGCGCCGAGCTTCAGGCGGCGCTCGGTCAGCCGTTCGTGGTCGAGAACAAGCCCGGCGCGCAGGGCGCGATCGCCGCAGCCGAGGTGGCGAAGGCGGCGCCCGACGGCTACACGCTGCTGGTCACGACCAACACGCCGCAGGCGGCGAACGTGAGCCTGTTCAAGAAGCTCGCCTACGACCCGGTCAAGGATTTCACCCCGATCACGCGCTACGGCACGATCGGCTTCATGCTCATGGTGCGGCCGGATTTCCCGGCGAAGAGCCTGAAGGAGTTCCTCGCCCACGTGCGCGGGCAGCCCGGCAAGCTCTCGGCCGGCTACGGCTCCTCCGGCTCGCACGTCTCGCTCGCGATGCTCAAGTCGATGGGCAAGCTCGACGTGCTCGAGGTGCCTTACAAGGGCATCCCGCAGACGATCACGGACACGATGGGCGGATCGCTGCAGTTCACGTTCGTCGACATGGCGAACGCGCTCGCCCAGGCCAAGGGCGGCAAGCTGCGCGGCCTTGCCGTCACCTCGGGCAAGCGCAGCGCGCTCGCGCCGGACCTTCCCGCCATTGGCGAGGAGCTGCCGGGCTACGAGATCATCGCGTGGTTCGCTCTCGTCGGACCGGCGAAGCTCCCCGAGCCCGTCGTGCAGCGCCTGCACGAAGCCAACGCCAAGGCGCTGGCGAAGCCCGAGATCAGGGAGAAGTTCGCCGCTGTCGGCACCGACGTCGCGCCGCTGAGCCCGGCCGAGCTCGGCAAGTTCATCCAGAGCGAGATCGCGCACTGGGCGAAGCTCGTCAAGCTCGCAGGGATCCAGCCCGAATGATGGGGACAGACCACGTTTTCCGGGGGGCGGTGAGTCCCGGACGGGTGCGCGGCGACCGAGAAAACGTGGTCTGTCCCTGATTTATGGCCGGTCCGCTCGACGGGGTTCGCGTGCTCGACCTCACCACGGTCGTGATGGGGCCCTACGCGACGCAGATCCTCGCCGACTTCGGCGCCGACGTGGTCAAGCTCGAGCCGCCCGAGGGCGACGTGATGCGCCACAACCGGCCGTTCCGCAACCCGGGGATGGGGCACATCTTCCTCAACGCCAACCGCAACAAGCGAAGCATAGTCCTCGACCTCAGGCAGCCTGCGGCGCGCGAGGCCTGCCTCGCGATCGCCAAAGGCGCCGACGTGCTGGTCTACAACATCCGCCCGCAGGCGATGGCGCGCCTGAGGCTCTCCTACGACGAGGTGCGCGCGGCGAACCCGCGCATCCTCTACGTCGGCGCCTTCGGCTACAGCCAGCGCGGCCCCTATGCCGCGAAGGCCGCCTACGACGACCTGATCCAGGGCGCGGCCGGGCTGCCCTGGCTGCTGAAGGAATCGGGCGCCGAGCAGCCGCGCTACGTGCCGGCGACGATGGCCGACCGCTCAGTCGGGCTGCACGTGGTGAACGCGGTGTGCGCGGCCCTGTACCGCCGCGAGCGGACCGGCCGCGGCCAGCGAATCGACGTGCCGATGTTCGAGAGCCTGCTGCAGACCGTGCTCGGCGAGCACCTGGGGGGCTACACCTACGAGCCGCAGTTCGGCGACCCGGGCTACGCGCGCATGCTCGCCAAGGAGCGGCGCCCCTACCGCACGCGCGACGGCCACGTCTGCGTGCTGGTCTACAACGACAAGCAGTGGCGGGCGTTCTTCGACCTGATCGGCAGGCCGGAGCTCGCCGCCGACCCGCGCTTCGCCACCCAGGCGGCGCGCAGCCAGTACTTCGACGAGTCCTACGCGCTGGTCGCCGAGGCGATGCAGGCGCGGACCACCGCCGAGTGGATCGCGGCGCTGGAGAAGGCCGACATCCCGGTGCAGCGCATGAACTCGCTCGCCGACATCGTGCAGGACCCGCACCTCGCCGCGATCGGCTACTTTAGGTCGGTGGACCACCCGAGCGAGGGCCGCATCCGCTCGATGTCGGTGCCCTCGGAATGGACCGAATCCGCGCCCGAGTACCGGCGCCACGCGCCGCGCCTGGGCGAGCACACCCGCGAGGTGCTGCGCGAGGCGGGCCTCGCCGAGGCGGCGATCGAGGCGCTCGTGGCGAGCGGCGCGGCGCGCGCGGGCTGAGGTGCTGCGCGAGATCCGCGGCATCGAGCAGCGCCACCCGGGCCGCACGCGGCGCTGGTTCCAGGACGAGTACTTCGACCTGTTCGTCTGGGAGGACCGCGCCGGCGCGATCGAGCGGTTCCAGCTCGCCTACGCGCGCGACACGCGTCGCGAGCGCGTGCTCGAATGGCGCCGGCGCCGCGGCTTCCAGCACCTCAAGCTCGAGGCGCTCGACGAGAGCAAGCCCGGGCGCGACGCTGCCTGGGCGCTCAAGCTGGACGGGGTGCTGCCCTACGCGCCGCTGATGGAGCGCTTCGCGGCCGCGGCGCGCGGCCTGCCGCGCCGGATCGGGCGATTCGTCGAGGAAAGGATCACCGAGCATGCGCGCCCGGCGCGCAAGCTGCGCCGGCGCGGGGCGCGCGTGCCGCCCTGGCTCGAGCGGCTGCGCCGGCGCCAGGCGCAGGACCCCCGCGGCGAGGAATAGCCCTAGCGCAGCTTGACCCAGCCGCCGCAGCGCTGGGTGCGCGCGTCCACCGACCAGGACTTGGCGGCGGCATCCCAGGACAGTGCGTTGTGCACGCGGTTGCGGTAGATGGCGCCGAACTCGCTGATGCGGGACATGCCCGTGCCGCGGGCCGAAAGCTCGACCGTATACGCGTACCAGCGCCGGGCGCTCGCCGGGTCGGGGCCGATCTCGCGCTGCAGGCGCGGCGCGCCGTCGACCCGCACCTCCAGGATGTCGTATCCCTCGCAGCTTCCCCTGGGCCAGGCGGCGGCGAACAGGCGCTGCGCGTCCGCGGCCGGCGGCGGCGGCGGGAACTCGGCGTCCTGCGCCTGCCCCGCCCCGGCAAGCGCCGCGGCGAGCAGCGCCGCGATCGGGCGGAGGCGCGCGCTCATCTGGTATCGAATTCTGCCTTGAAGCCGGGCGGCGGCGAATAGGCGAAGCTGCCGCGCGCGATCACCGCCTCGCGCCCGCCGTTGGCCGCCACCAGCTCCGCCTGCCGGCGCTTGGCGCGCCGGTCGACTTCCTCGGGGTCGAGCAGCGCCCGCAGGCGAGCGTGCAGCTCGCTGCGCCGAGCCGCGTGCGCGGGGTCCGTGCCGAGGTCGCGCAGCTCCTCGGGGTCGGCCTCCAGATCGAAGAGCTGCGGCCGCTCCGGGTAGTGCACGTAGTGGATGTACTTCCACCTGCCGTGGCGGATCATGTACTCGCCGGCGCGCGAGGACGAGGCGTGGTACTCGGAAAGGACGCTCCGGTCCGGCGTCTCGCCGGCCGCCAGCCGGAACAGCGAGACGCCCGGCTGGCCGTCGTAGGCCTGCGGCGAATCGGCGCCCGCGCACTCGAGGATCGCGGGGTACGCATCGACGTGGCTCGCCGGCGTCGAGCACACCGCCCCGGCGCGAACGTCGGGCCCGGCGAAGAGCAGCGGCACCTTGGCCGCTTCCTCGTACAGCACCTGCTTGCCCCACAGGCCGCGCGCGCCGAGGCTGTCGCCGTGGTCGGAGGTGTAGAGCACGCGGGTCGTCCCGGCGAGGCCGCAGTCCTCGAGCGTGCGCAGCACGTTGCCGATGTTCTCGTCGAGCGACGAGACCAGGCCGAAATAGCCCGCACGGGCGCGCTTCACCGCCCGCTCGTCCGCGAAATAGCGGTCGTAGCCGGTGTTCTCCGCCTGGTCGCGCGCCGCGGGGTGCGCCGGACGCTGGTCCTTGCCGTACAGCTTCGGCATCGGCGCGCGCTCGCAGTACTTGTAGTACCAGTGCGGCGGCGCGGTGAGCGGGAAGTGCGGCGCGACGAACGACACGAACAGCGCCCAGGGCCTGTCGCGGTGCCTGGGCGCCTCTTCGCGCAGCCAGATCTGCGCGCGGGCGGCGATCTCGCGGTCGTACCAGGTGTACTCGGACTCGCCCGGGCCGGCGAGCGCGGCGAGCTTCTTGCCGTCGGCGCGCGGCGGCATGTCGTCGCCGCGCAAGAGGCCGTACAGGTCGCCCTTCTCCTCGTAGACGTTCATCGGCACGATCTCCTCGGAGAAGCCGTTGTCGTCGCGCGTCGAGCGGAAGTGGAGCTTGCCGACCGACACCACGCGGTGGCCCCGCGCACGCAGGCGGTGGTGCCAGCTCGGGATCGAGCCCTCGTAGGGGTCGGCGTTGTCCCAGTAGCCGGTCTGGTGCGGGTACTTGCCGACCGCGAAGGCGGCGCGCGCCGGCACGCAGATCGGGCAGGTGGTATAGGCGTTCGCGAAGCGCGTGCCGCGCGCGGCGAGCCGGTCGAGGTTCGGCGTCTCGACGAAGCTCCCCGAGCAGCCCATCCAGCGCGGGTCGTGCTCGTCGGACATGAGCACGAGCAGGTTGGCGGGCTTCAGTGGCTGCGCTCCCGCAAGGAGAACTCGCGGATCACCTCGCGCGAGACCTCGACGCCGAGGCCCGGGCGGCGCGGGATCTCGACCCAGCCGTCCTTGTGCCGGACCGGCGCGTCGGCGAGGCGCTCGCGGAACGGGTGCGACGAGGTGTCGAACTCGAGCAGCGGCTCGCGCGCGAAGAGCGCATGGTGCGCGACCGGGAGCGCCGCCAGCAGCTGCAGCGACGCCGCCTGCCCGAGCGCCGAACCCCAGACGTGCGGGTTCACCTGCACGCCGTGCGCGTGCGCGAGCGCGACGATGTGCCGGCAGCCGGTGAAGCCGCCGGCGGCGCAGATGTCGGGCTGCGCGACGTCTACGCAGCGGCGCGCGCGCACCTCTGCGATTTTCACGCCATCCCCACCTGCGCCTTGCGCGGCACGATGTCGGCCGGCCGGCTGCGGATCATGTCCTCGAGCTCCTTCTGCGCGCGCGCCGCGCCCGGGTCGCCGAAGCGGTTGTCCATCTCGCCGGGGTCATTCGCCAGGTCGTAGAACTCGCCCGCGCCAGAGCGCAGCTCGAGCGTCAGCTTGTGCGAGCGCGTGCGCACGGTGCGCAGGTCGAGGTCCACGCCCGAGCGCGAGGCCCGCAGGTCCCACTCGCTGTAGGCGAAATCGCGGCTCTCGCCCTCGCCCTCGATCAGCTTGCGCAGGCTGCGGCTGTGCCTCGCTTGCGCAAGCGGCACGCCCGCGTAGTCGGCGAAGGTGGCCGGCAGATCCACGGTCGAGACCGGGTCGGCGACCACCTTGCCGCGCGGCACGCCGGGCCCGCGCAGGATGAGGCCCACGCGCAGCAGGCCCTCGTAGGCCATTGGCCCCTTCAGTACCAGGCCATGGTCGCCCAGCCAGTCGCCGTGATCGCTCGAGAAGGCGACCAGCGTGTCGCGCTCCAGCCCGAGCTCCTCCAGCCGCAGCAGGATGCGGCCGACGTTGTGGTCGATCAGCGCGATCATGCCGTAGTAGTTGGCGATCAGCTCGCGCAGCTGCGCGTCGCTCTGCACCGGGATGCGCGAATACTCCTTGCGGATCGAGCGCAGGCGCGCCTCGATCTGCGGCTTCCCGACGAGGCTCTGCCTGTGCCACCAGGGGCGGCGCTCGAGGTCGAGCGAGCGGTGCGCCGGCAGGTCGACTTCGTCCGGATGGTGCAGCCGGCTCCAGGGCACCGGCGCATCGAACGGATGGTGCGGGTCCGGGAACGAGGCCCAGACGCAGAACGGCTCGTCCCGGTGCCGCTCAAGGTAGGCGATGGTGCGGTCCCCCACCCAGGTCGAGTTGTGGAAGGCGACCGGCAGCGCGGAATGGAAGGTCTGGATCGCGCTGCACGCCGGCGGCAGCGCGGTCTCGTAGAGCCGCTGCAGTTCCTCGCCCCTGCCATCCTTGTGGAACCAGCGCTCGTAGTGCTGGCCGCGCGGCGGCATCATCGGCGGCCAGTGGTTGTGCCCCTCGACCACGAGCTCGACGTACTCGAACCCCATGTAGGGCCCGCTCCAGTCCTGCGGCTGGTCGGAGAGCCGGCATTCGGGCGTGCCGGTCGGCTGGAACGTGTGCGAAGTGGCGAAGTGCGCCTTGCCGATGTAGGCGGTGCGGTAGCCGGCCCGCGCCAGCACGCCCGCGTACCCCGCCTCGCCCATTTCCGGGTCGAGGTCGATGCCGTTGTCGGAGACCCCGTGCGTGTACGGCAGCAGCCCGGTGAGGATCGAGGCGCGCGAGGGCTGGCAGACGAGGTTCGGCGTGATGCAGGACGAGAACCGCGTGCCCGCGCCCGCCATGGCGTCGAGGTGCGGGGTGCGGATCCTGCGCCCCTCGAAGCCGAAGCAGTCGCCGCGCTGCTGGTCCGAGGTGAGGAAAAGGATGTTGGGCCGCTCGCGCATCGCTCACTGCGGCTCGATGCCGGCGGCCTTGACGATCGCCGGCCAGCGCGCGACCTCGGCGCGGATGAACTCGCCGTAGGCCTCGGGCGAGGCGCTCGGCGCGACGTCCAGCCCCGCGGCGGTCAGGCGCTCGACCACCGACGGATGCCTGAGCGCCCTGACGAACTCGGCGAAGAGCCGGTCGATCACGGGCTTGGGCGTGCCCGCGGGCGCGACCGGGCCGAACCACTGGATCGTCTCGTAGCCGGGCAGCCCGGCCTCCTCGACGGTGGGCACCTCGGGGAGCGAGCGCGAGCGCTTTCTCGCCGTGACCGCGAATACCTTGAGCTTGCCGGCCTTGATGTGCGGCAGCGTGGGCGGCAGGCCGATCAGGCCGAGCGGCACCTGGCCGGCGACGAGGTCGATGATCAGCTGGCCGCCGCCGCGATACGGCACGTGGGGAATGTCGAGCTTGCCGGCCTGCTGCTTGAACAGCTCCCCGGCGAGGTGCTGCGGGGTGCCGGTGCCGGGCGAGCCGAAGGCGAGCTTCGAGCCGCCCTTTCTCGCCAGCTCGATCAGCTCCTGCAGCGTGTTGGCAGGCACCGAGGGGTGGCCGACGATGATGTGGGTGCCGAAGATCGCGTTGGTGATCGGCGCAAAGCCGTTCACCGGGTCGTGGTTCAGCTTCCTGAAGATCGCCGGCGCGATCGCGTTGGCGTCCGCGTACATGAGCAGCGTGTAGCCGTCGGCGGCGGCCTTCGCCACGTAGTCGGTGCCGATCAGGCCGCCGCCGCCGGTGCGGTTCTCCACCACCACGCTCTGGCCGATCGCCTCCTGCATCACCGCGGCGACCGAGCGCGTGGTGAGGTCCATGGCGCCCCCGGTCGCGTAGGGCACGACGATGTGGATCGGCTTTGCCGGGAATGCCTGCGCGGCAGCGGTGAGCGGCAGGGCGCAAGCGAGCAGGGCGAGCACTCGGTTCACGCGCCGCGCCCGAGCTTGCGGCGCAGCAGCGCCTCGGGGTAGAGCCGCGCGCTGCCGGTCTTGATCTTGGCGAGGTCGGCGTAGGCGCCGCCGAGCGCGAGCAGATCGGCCAGCTGCGCGAGCGGGATGCCGTGGTCGACGATCATCGTCAGCCCGGCGCGGCGCGGCTTGCGCGCGCTGCGCCCGGCCGGCAGCGGCACCATGGCGAAAGGCGGCTTCGGCACGCACCGATTGTAGCGGCCCGTTTTCTTGACAGCGCCGCGCCGGGCCGGTAAGTTCGGACGCGTCACAGCGCCGATTTGACGTTCAGCTTGCGGGCGCTCAATAAATTCCGCTAAAGAGACCGGGAACCCGTTCTCGCGCAAGCTGGACGGGTTTTTCTTTTCTGGCGAGGCCGCGATGAACGCGCCGCAGGCGCCGCTCGAGTCCCCGGGCTCGGTGGGCGCCGTCCAGGCGAAGCTGGCGAAGTTCGACGTCCCGCTCAGGCTCAAGGGCGGCGGCGTGCTGCCCGCCTACGAGATCGCCTACGAGACCTACGGCGAGCTCAACCGCGAGCGCTCGAACGCGGTGCTGGTGTGCCATGCGCTCAACGCCTCGCACCACGTCGCCGGCTTCTACGCCGACGACGCCGACAACGTCGGCTGGTGGGACAACATGGTCGGGCCGGGCAAGCCGCTCGACACGCGCCGCTTCTTCGTCGTCGGCTCGAACTACATCGGCTCGTGCTTCGGCTCGACCGGGCCGGCCTCGGTCAACCCGGCCACCGGCAGGCCCTGGGGCGCGGACTTCCCGGTGGTGACGGTCGAGGACTGGGTCGAGGCGCAGGCGCGGCTCGCCGACCACCTCGGCATCGGCCGCTTCGCCGCGGTGATGGGCGGCTCGATCGGCGCCATGCAGGCGCTGCAGTGGGCGCTTTCCCATCCCGACCGGGTGCGCCACTCGATCGTGATCGCGGCGACGCCCAGGCTCTCGGCGCAGAACATCGCCTTCAACGAGGTGGCGCGCCAGGCGATCATGACCGACCCCGACTTCCACGGCGGGCACTACTACGCGAAGGGCGTGGTGCCGGTGCGCGGCCTGCGGATCGCGCGCATGATCGGCCACATCACCTACCTCTCGGGCGAGGCGATGATGGAGAAGTTCGGGCGCCAGCTGCGCCGCGCCGCGCTCGGCTTCGACTTCGACGTCGACTTCGAGGTCGAGTCGTACCTGCGCTACCAGGGCGACAAGTTCTCGACCTACTTCGACGCCAACACCTACCTGCGGATCACCAAGGCGCTCGACTACTACGACCCTGCCGCGGACTTCGGCGGCGACCTGTCGGCGGCGTTCGCGCGCGCGCGGGCGAACTTCCTGGTCGCCTCCTTCACCTCGGACTGGCGCTTCACCTCGCAGCGCTCGCGCGAGATCGTGAAGGCGCTGCTCGACAACCGGCGCATCGTGTCCTACCTCGAGATCGACGCGCCGCAGGGCCACGACGCGTTCCTGATGGAGGACCCGCGCTACCACGGCGCGCTCGCCGCCTACTTCGGCAACATCGCGCTGTGACCGAGACCGAGACCATCGCCCGCTGGGTCGTGCCCGGGGCCCGCATCCTCGACCTGGGATGCGGCGACGGCAGCCTCCTGCGCCACCTGTGGGAGACGCGCCAGGCGCCGGGCTACGGTGTCGAGATCGACGACGCCGAGGTCGTCGCCTGCATCCGCAACGACGTCAACGTGCTGCAGATGGACCTCGAGAACGGGCTCGCCGCCTTCGCCGACCGCTCCTTCGACTGCGTGATCCTCTCCGAGACGCTGCAGGCGATCCACCGCCAGGAGCGCTTGCTGCGCGAGATGCTGCGCGTCGGGCGCGAGGCGATCGTCTCGTTTCCCAACTTCGGCTACTGGAAGGCGCGCCTGCAGATCGCGCTCGGCGGCCGGATGCCGGTGTCCAAGCAGCTGCCCTACCAGTGGTACGACACGCCCAACGTGCACCTGTGCACGCTCGAGGATTTCGAGGCCCTGTGCGCGAAGCTCGGCTTCCGCATCCTCGAGCGCGTCGTGCTCACCGACGGCCGCGAGGTGGGCACGCTGCCGAACCTGCTCGGCAGCCTCGCGGTCTACCGCGTCAGCGCGTAGCGGCGCGCGCCGCTCAGGGCGCCGCCCCCGCGATGCGCTCGTTGGCCAGGGCGAGCCGGTCCACCACCGAGTCGAGGATCGCCCTCGCGAGCTGGAGCTGGCAGCGCAGGCTGGTTGCTTGCAGCGCCTCGGGGTCGAACTCCGCCACGACCACGTCGCCCATCGATTCGACGGTCGCCTGCCGGGGAATCCCGCCCTCCTTGGCAAAGGCCATGTCGCCGAAGCACTCGTCGGCGTTGATGACGTTCAGCAGCCGGCCCTGCTTGGTCACCTTCGCCTGTCCGCCGGCGAGGAAGAACAGGCTCCTGCCCGGCCCTCCGTCACGATCGCGCGCTGCCCCGGCAGCCGCGCCCAGCGCCCGGCGTGCACCAGCTCCCAGATCTCCCCGTCGTCGAGCCGCTGCAGCAGGGCGACCCGCTTCAGGGCGGTGAACTTGTCGCTGTCCGGGATCTCCTGGGCGGTCGCCGCCTCGCCGAACTCCAGCGACGATACCAGCTCGGGATCGAGCACCTTGAGGGCCACGTCGGCGCCCGAGAAGGTGTCGAGCGCCAGGTAGACCGTCCCCGATGCGCCCTTGCCCAGCACCTTCCTGAGCTGGGACTTCCCGACCTGCTCCATGGCGGGTAGTCTGCCGTTTGTGGCGGCGAGGATCGTGCGGCTCGGCACCCCGAGGGCGCGCGGCGAGGGCTTGCGCATCGGCACCGTGCGCCACCCGCCGCGCGGCGTGCCGAAGGCGCGCCATGCGGCCGATGACTGGTACGACGTCTGGCTGCCGGCGCTCGCGCCGAGCGCGGCGGCGGTGAAGCTCGGCCAAGGCGCGACCACCGGGCGCGAATGGGCGGCCTTCGCGCGGCGCTACGCAAGCGAGATGCAGGCGCCCGAGGCGGGCCGGCTGCTCGACTTGCTCGCCGCGCTTTCGCACCATGCCGACTTCTCGGTCGGCTGCTACTGCGAGGACGAGGCGCGCTGCCACCGCTCGATCCTGCGGCGGCTGCTCAAGGCGCGCGGCGCGAAGCTCGCGTGAATGGATCCCTGCCTGAGGCCGCGGCGATGACCTACTGCGTGTCGAGCGCCTCGACCCGCGCGCGCATCCACGCGAGGAGGGCGATGCCCGGCAGCGCGATCAGGAAAGTGAAGAAGAAAAACTGCCCCCAGCCGAGGCCGTCCACCAGGTAGCCCGCCGCCGGCCCGACGTAGACGCGGCCGACCGCGGAAAGCGCGGAGAGCAGCGCGTACTGGGTCGCCGAGAAGCGCCGGTCGCAGAGCGCCATGAGCAGCGCCACGTAGGCGGCGGTGCCCATGCCGCCGCAAAGGTTCTCCAGGCCGATCACCGTCACCATGAGGGGGTAGCTCTTGCCGGCCGCGGCGAGGGCCATGAAGCCCAGGTTGGTGACCGCCTGCAGCACGCCGAAAAGGAGCAGCGCGCGGTACAGGCGCATCCTCGCCATCAGCGCGCCGCCGGCGAGCGCGCCGGCGATGGTCGCCGCGAGGCCGAAGCCCTTGTTGATGCCGCCCACCTCGGTGAGCGAGAAGCCCGGGCCGCGCAGCAGGAACGCGGTGGTGAGGTTGCCGGCGAAGGCGTCGCCCAGCTTGTAGAGGACGACCAGCAGGAGCAGCGCCACCGCGCCCTGGCGCGAGAAGAACTCGGCGAAGGGCTGCGCCACCGCCGCTTCGAGCGTGCGCGGCGCCTCGCCGCGCAGCTCGGGCTCGAGCGCGAACCAGGTGGCGATCATGCCCACGGCCATCAGCGCCGCCATCAGCCAGTAGGTCGCCTGCCAGCCCAGCCACTGGTCGGCGAGGATGAGCGCGCCCGCACCCGAGAGCAGCATCGCCAGGCGATAGCCGAGCACCGCGAGCGCGGCGCCGGCGCCGCGCTCGCGCGCCTCGAGCCAGTCGGTGCGCAGGGCGTCGAACACGATGTCCTGCGAGGCCGAGAGGAACGCCACCGCGAGGGCCGCGCCGCCGAGCAGCCAGGGCGAGTGCGCCGGCGAGAGCGTGCCCATGAACGCGATCGCCGCAGCGAGCGCGAGCTGCGTGACGAGCAGCCACCCGCGCCGCCGGCCGAGCAGCGGCGGCGCGTAGCGGTCCATCACCGGCGCCCAGAGGAACTTGTAGGTGTAGGGCTGGCCCACCAGCGCGAACCAGCCGATGGCGACGATGTCGAGGCGCTCGGCGGCGAGCCAGGCCTGCAGCGTCCCGGCAGTGAGCGCCAGCGGCAGGCCCGAAGCGAAGCCCAGGGCGAGCAGCACCGGCATCTTGCGGCCGCGGAACACCTCGGCGTAGGCCGCGAACGTCACGCGCCTGCGCTCAGAGGCGCCACTCGTAGTCGATCGTGAGCGGGGCATGGTCCGAGAAGCGCCGCCGCTTGTAGATCGCCTCGCGCCGCGCCGCCGCCGCGATCGCCGGCGTCGCCACCTGGTAGTCGATGCGCCAGCCGACGTTGTTCGCCCAGGCCTGGCCGCGGCTCGACCACCAGGTGTACTGGCCGGGCCTGTGGTTCAGGCGCCGGAAGACGTCCACGTAGCCCACCTCGTCGAGAACCTTCGAGAGCCAGGCGCGCTCCTCGGGGAGGAAGCCGGAGTTCTTGCGGTTGGAGCGCCAGTTGCGCAGGTCGATCTCCCGGTGCGCGATGTTCCAGTCGCCGCACAGGATCGCCTCGCGCCCCGAGTCCCTGAGCGCCCGCAGCTTGGGCAGGAACTTCGCGAGGAAGCGGAACTTGGAGGCCTGCCGGTGCGGGCCCGCGGAGCCCGAGGGGAAGTAGACCGAAACGACCGAGAGCCTGCCGAAGCGCGCTTCCAGGTAGCGGCCCTCGGCGTCGAACTCGCGCGCGCCCAAGCCCTCGATCACCTGGTCCGGCTCGGCCCGGCAGTACAGCGCGACCCCGGCGTAGCCCTTCTTGCGCGCGTGCGAGAAGTAGCCGCGCAAACCCCGCGGCGCGCGCATCGTGGCGTCGAGGTCGCCCGCCTGCGCCTTCACCTCCTGCAGGCAGGCGAGGTCCGGGCGCTCGGCCGCGAGCCAGCGATAGAGCCCTTTCTTCGCCGCCGAGCGGATGCCGTTGACGTTGAGCGTGACGACGCGCAAGGCGGCCCGCGCGCCTAGCCGGCGGGAAAGCTCGCCGCTCCGCCGTGCGCCGCGGACCATTGCGCCGGCGCGTGCAGGAACTTCTCGACCTCGGCGACCTGCGCCGCGGGCAGGTAGGCCCGCTCCTTGACCACGCGCAGCACGTCCCACCAGGTGGCGAGGTGGTGCAGGCGCACGTTGAGCTCGGCCATCACGCGCTTGGACTCCGGGAAGATGTCGTAGTAGAAGTTGACGTAGACGTGCTCGACCACCGCGCCGGCGGCCCGCAGCGCCTTGCAGAAGTTGATCTTGGAGCGCCCGTCCGTGGTCAGATCCTCCACCAGCAGGGTCCGCGCGCCCTCCCGCAGATCGCCCTCGATCTGCGCGTTGCGGCCGAAGCCCTTGGGCTGCTTGCGCACGTACTGCATCGGCAGCCCCAGGCGGTCGGCGATCCACGCCGCATAGGGGATGCCCGCGGTCTCGCCTCCGGCGACGACGTCGAACTGCTCGAACCCCGCGTCGCGCGCGAGCGTCGCCGCGGCGAAGTCCACGAGCTGGGTGCGGATGCGGGGATAGAAGATGAGCTTGCGGCAGTCGATGTAGACCGGGCTCGCCCAGCCCGAGGTGAAGGTGAACGGCTTGTCGGCCGAGAACAGCACCGCCTTCACCTCGAGCAGCATCTTCGCGGTGCTGTCGGCGATGAAGGCGCGATCGGCGGAATGCATGGCGGCAGGCGGCGCGGATTGTAGCAGCGGACCCGCGGCCGCGGCGTGGTCAACGCGCGCCTGCGAGGCGCGTTAAAATCGGGGACGAGTCAATCGCAGGGGGACGCGATGGCACCCAAGCTCGCAGTGCTCGCCGCCGCGGCGCTCGCCGCGGCTCCGCTCGCCGCAGAGGCGCAGTCCTACCGCTGCGTCGGCGCCGACGGCAAGAAGTACTACGGCCAGACGATTCCCCGCCAGTGCATCGGCCAGCCGATCGAGCAGCTGAGCCCGCAGGGCGTGGTGATCCGCCGCATCGACCCGCAGGCGACCGCCGCCGAGCGCGCCGCGAAGCAGGCCGAGGAGGAGAGGCGCAAGAAGGAGGCCGCCGCCGCCAAGGAAGACCGGCGCCGCGCGCAGGCGCTGCTCGCCACCTACACCAGCGAGAAGGACATCGAGCAGGCGCGGGCGCGCTCGCTCGAGGACAACCAGAAGCAGGTGAAGGAGATCGAGGCGCGCGTCGGCTCGCTGCACAAGCGCCGCGCCGACCTGGAGAAGGAGATGGAGTTCTTCCAGGGCAAGAACAAGCCCCCGGCCAAGCTCGAGCAGGACATCAAGAACAACGAGATCGACCTCAAGGCGCAGGAGACCCTGCTCGCCGCGAAGAAGCGGGAGGTCGAATCGATCAACACGCGCTACGACGAGGACAAGAAGCTCTACATCGAGCTCACCAGGGGCGGCGCCGCGGCGGAGGCGAGGAAGTAGCTAGCGCTGCAGCTTCCGGCGCAGGATCTCGCTCACCTGCGCCGGGTTCGCCTTGCCCTGCGTGCGCTTCATCACCTGGCCGACCAGAGCATTGAAGGCTTTCTGCTTGCCGGCGCGGTAGTCCTCCGCCTGCTTGGCGTTCGCCGCGAGCACCTCGTCGGCGATTCTCTCGAGCGCGTCGGCGTCGGCAATCTGCTTCAAGCCTTTTTTCTCGATGATCTCATCCGCTCCACCTTCTCCCGTCGCCATCGCGTCCAGCACCTGCTTCGCCGACTTCGCCGAGATGGTGCCGTCGAGAACCCGATCGATGAGAACTGCAACAGCCCTGCCGCTCGCCGGAAAGTGCGGGAAATCCGTGCCGAGATCGTTCAGGCGTGCCGCAAGCTCGCCATTGACCCAGTTCGCGACCGTCTTCGGAGAGGGTTTCTGCAGGAGGCCATTGACGAGCTCAAAGAACTCGGCCTTGTCGCGACTATCGGTCAGCAGAGCTGCATCGTACGCTGACAACCCGAAATCGCGCTGATACCTCTGCCTCCTTGCGTCCGGCAACTCCGGCAGTTCCGACTTTATTCTCTCGATATCGGGGTCCGAGATCGCCAGCGGCAGCAGGTCCGGATCCGGAAAGTAGCGGTAGTCCTGCGCGTCCTCCTTGGTGCGCATCGAGCGCGTCTCGCCGCGCTCGGCGTCGTAGAGACGCGTCTCCTGCACCACCGTGCCGCCATCCTCGAGCAGCTCGACCTGGCGGCGCGCCTCGAACTCGACCGCCTTCTCCAGGAAGCGGAACGAGTTCAGGTTCTTGATCTCGCAGCGCGTGCCGAGCCGCTCATCCCCGGTCTTGCGCACCGAGACGTTGGCGTCGCAGCGGAACGACCCCTCCTGCATGTTGCCGTCGCAGATCCCGATCCAGCGCACCAGCGCGTGCAGCGCGCGCGCGTAGGCGACCGCTTCCTGGGCGCCGCGCAGGTCGGGCTCGGAGACGATCTCGAGCAGCGGCGTCCCGGCGCGGTTGAGGTCGATGCCGGAGTTGCCGTGCAGGTCCTCGTGCAGCGACTTGCCCGCGTCTTCTTCGAGATGGGCGCGGGTGAGGCGGATCGTCCTCTCGCCCGCGGGCAGCACGATCCGCACCTCGCCGCCCTGCACGATCGGCAGCTCGTACTGGCTGATCTGGTAGCCCTTGGGAAGGTCGGGATAGAAGTAGTTCTTGCGCGCGAACACCGAGCGCCGGTTGATCGCGCCCCTCACCGCCAGGCCGAAGCGGATCGCGAGCTCGACCGCCTGCCGGTTCACCACCGGCAGCACGCCCGGCAGCGCGATGTCCACGGCCGAGGCCTGGGTGTTGGGCTCGGCGCCGAACGCGGTCGCGGCGCCGGAGAACATCTTGCTCTGCGTGCGCAGCTGCGCGTGGGTCTCGATGCCGACGAGCACTTCCCAGGCCATTGCCGGGCCCTCGCGCTCAGCGCGGCCGCAGGAACTGGCAGGCGCCCCTGCGGTCCACCAGCATCGGCTCGAAGTAGCCCTGCGAGCCGCAGAACTCGGCGCAGTCCTCGGCCGAGACGCGCACGTAGTCGCCGAGGTCGCGCAGGATCACGCCGCAGCGCCTGCCGGCGGCAAAGCGCAGGCCGCCGGAAAAGTCCGCCTGCGCCACGGCATCGGCGGCGGCGATGGCGCAGCCGTGCCCGCTCGGCTCGACGCGGGAACGCCACGCAAGGCTCCCTGGCTTGAGCTTCCCCGCCTCGACCGAATAGACAAGCGTCGCCGAGTAGCGGTCCTCCGCGGCCTGGCAATGCACCGACCCGGAGTAGCCGTCCATCGGCGGGAAGGACTCCCTGAACTCGAAGCGCTCGCGGCTCTGGCCGCCCGGCCCGTAGCGCGTGCCCTTGAAGACCCCCGCGCTCCAGGTCCCCTGCAGCGTCGCGCTCGGCTCGCGCCCGTACAGGATCGGCGTCAGGCCCTCGCGCAGGAACATCACGCCGAGCTGCTTGCTCCTCTCGCCCTCAAGGTAGCGCCGCTGCAGGCTCGGCAGCACGAGGTATTCGCCCGTGAGGCGCGAGGAGCCGTCGCCGCGATGGTTGGCGTGCAGGTGCAGCACGGCCTGGCGGTTCCCGATCTGGCCGAGCATCTCGCGACTCTCGACGCGCTCCTGCGCCGCGACCGGAGCCGCGGCGAGCGCGAACGCGAGCGCTGCGCGCCTCACAGCGGGGTCTCCCGCGGCACGCGCAGGTGCCAGTCGGTCGCCTCCTGGTAGCGGTGCGCGGCGCCGAGCAGCCTCGCCTCCGAGAAGTAGTTGCCGACCAGCTGCAGCCCCACCGGCAGGCCGAGCGCGTCGAAGCCGCACGGGACCGAGAGCGCGGGAAGCCCGGCGAGCGGCGCCGCGATGGTGAAGATGTCGCTCAGGTACATCTGCACCGGGTCCGCGGTCCTGGTGCCCAGCGGGAACGCGGTGCCCGGCGCGGTCGGCCCCGCGACCAGGTCGCAGCGCTGGAACGCCTCGGCGAAGTCGCGCGCGATCAGGCGCCGCAGCTTCTGCGCCTGCAGGTAGTAGGCGTCGTAGTAGCCGTGCGACAGGACGTAGGTGCCGATCAGGATGCGGCGCTTGACTTCGGCGCCGAAGCCCTCGGCGCGCGTGCGCCGGTACATGTCGCCGAGGTCGGCGTATTCCCGGGCGCGGTGGCCGTAGCGCACGCCGTCGAAGCGCGCGAGGTTCGACGAGGCCTCGGCGGGCGCGATCACGTAGTACACCGGAATCGAATGGCGCGCGTTCGGCAGCTCGATTTCCAGCGCGCGCGCGCCCTGCGACTCGAACCAGCCCACCGCTTCGCGCACGCGCGCCAGCACCCCGGGCTCGACCCCTTCGGCGAAGTACTCCTTCGGCAGCCCGATGCGCAGGCCCGCGAGCGGCCTGCCCGCGTCCGCACCGAGCGGCGCCGCGAGCGCGCGCGTGTAGTCCTCGGCCGGACGCTCCAGGCTGGTCGAATCGCGCGCGTCGTGCCCGGCCATCGCATTGAGCAGGAGCGCGAGGTCGGCGGCGCTCTTGGCAAGCGCTCCGCCCTGGTCGAGCGAGGAGGCGAAGGCGACCATGCCGAAGCGCGACACCACCCCGTAGGTCGGCTTCAGGCCCGAGATCCCGGTCATCGCCGCGGGCTGGCGGACCGAGCCCCCGGTGTCGGTGCCGGTGGCCGCAGGCGCCATGCGCGCCGCCACCGCCGCCGCCGAGCCCCCCGAGGACCCGCCCGGCACGCGCGTCGCGTCCCAGGGGTTGCGCACGGGGCCGAAGTGCGAGGTTTCGCTGGAGGAGCCCATCGCGAACTCGTCCATGTTGGTCTTGCCGAGGAGCACCGCCCCCGCGGCGGCGAAGCGCTCGATGACGCGCGCGTCGTAGGGGCTCTCGTAGGCGGCGAGCATGCGCGAGCCGCAGGTGGTGCGCAGCCCCCGGGTGCAGTAGATGTCCTTGTGGGCGACCGGGATCCCGGTGAGCGGCCCGGCTTCGCCGCGCGCGCGTCGCTCGTCGGCGACACGCGCGTCCGCGAGTGCCCGCTCTTCGCTTACCGTGATGAATGCGTTGAGTTTCCGGTCGAGCTGCCGGATGCGGTCGAGGAAGAGCCGCGTCAGCTCGACCGCGGAAATCTTGCGCGCCGCAAGCGCCGCTGCGAGTTCGGTGACGGTGGCCTTGAGCATTGCGCCGTCACTCAATGACTTTCGGCACCAGGTACAGGGCGCGCTCGACCGCCGGGGCGAGCGCCTGATAGGCCTCGCGGCGGTCGGGCTCGGTCACCCGGTCCTCGCGCAGCCGCTGGGACAGCCCGAGCGCGGCGTCGAGCGGGTGCGACATCGGCTCCATGCCGCGGGTGTCGGCCGCCTGCAACTGGTCGATCAGCCCGAGCACCCGGTTGAGCTCGGCGAGCAGGGCGCGCTCTTCGTCCGGGCCGATGGCGATGCGGGCGAGCGCCGCGATGCGCCGCACCTGTTCGAGGGAAAGAGACATGCGGGAACGCCGCCGGCCGCGTTTGCCGGGGGCCTCGTTAAGGGTATCATAGCCGCCTCTGGAAACAGAGCCGGAACGCAGCCTTAGCGAGCGAACTTAAGGCATCACCGAAAAAGGGGTCGGTCACGAACATGCTCGGTTTCCTGCGCAGCTACTTCTCCAACGACCTGGCGATCGACCTGGGCACGGCGAACACGCTGATCTACGTGCGCGGCAAGGGCATCGTGCTCGACGAGCCCTCGGTGGTCGCGATCCGCGAGGACGCCGGGCCGAACGCGAAGAAGTCGATCCAGGCGGTGGGCAAGGAAGCGAAGCAGATGCTGGGCAAGACGCCCGGCAACATCGTCACCATCCGGCCGATGAAGGACGGCGTGATCGCCAACTTCACCGTCACCGAGCAGATGCTGAA
>Ga0187893_10005772_pt1 | contig 21831 bp, 23 predicted proteins | sample MA1701074metaG_FD_139574 | JGI IMG/M metagenome (GOLD analysis project Ga0187893, IMG submission 139574) | White microbial mat communities from a basaltic lava cave in the Kipuka Kanohina Cave System on the Island of Hawaii, USA - MA170107-4 metaG ...
AGCTTTCCGTACTCGCGCCGGTTCCCAGAAGCCGCGGCCTTCCCGGCGGTGTGGGGCGGTGTCCATCTGGGCTTGGTCTTCGCGCTCGTGGCCGCCGCGGCGCTTGCAATCATCCTCAGCCGCACGCGCTGGGGGTATGAGATTCGCGCTATCGGCGCGAGCCGGGCCGCGGCCCGCTACGCCGGCATGCCTGTCAAACGAAACATCCTGGTGGTCATGGCGGTCAGCGGCGCGCTCGCGGGGCTTGCCGGGGTGGGTGAGGTCGCCGGTGTCATCCACCGCATCCAGCAGGGTCTCTCCCCTGGCTACGGCTACACGGCCATCATCGTTGCGTGGGTCGCCCAGCTCAATCCCTGGGCGATCGTCGCCACCGGCATATTGTTCGCGGCGCTGCTTAACGGAGGCTTTGTCATCCAGACGACGGGTGTGCCGGCCGCGATCGCGTACATGCTGCAGGCCCTTATTCTCATGTTCGTCCTTGCAAGCGAGTACATGCTGCGGCGGCTGCGGCGGGCCCGGGCGGTGGCCGCGACCCGCGCGCGGCTGGTGGGTCAGGCGTGAGTGGCGACCAGATTGTCCTGCTCCTAGCGGCAACGGTCGCCTCGGCCGCGCCGCTGATCTACGCGGGCATCGGGGAGGTGCTCGCCGAGCGCAGCGGCGTGATGAATCTCGGCGTCGAAGGCATGATGCTCACCGGTGCGGTGGCCGGCTTCGCGGCTGCGGCAACAGCGCGCAACCCGCAGGTGGCCGTCCTCGTGGCGCTCGCGGCGGGCGCAGCGCTGGCCGCCGGTCATGCCTTCATGACCGTCACGCTGGGTTCCGAACAGGTGACGACCGGGTTGGCGGTCGGACTTTTCGGGACGGGGCTCAGTGCCTTTCTCGGCAAGCCGTTCATCGGCATTCCGAATCCGGTGCCGTTTCGTCCTGCTGCCATTCCTGGCTTGAGCGAGATCCCGCTTATCGGTCGGGTATTCTTTCAGCAGGACGTGCTTGTTTATGCTAGTTACGCGCTCGCGGTGGCTACGTGGTGGTGGCTGTCCCGCACGCGGCCCGGACTCCACCTGCGCGCGTGTGGCGAAAACCCGGAAGCCGCTGATGCGATGGGCGTGAATGTCGCGGGGATGCGCTATGGCGCGGTGATCGTCGGCGGTGCGCTGGCAGGGCTGGCCGGCGGATACCTTTCGCTCGCGTATACGCCGGCGTGGACGGAAAACATGACCGGCGGGCTGGGGTGGATCGCCATCGCATTGGTCATCTTCGCAACCTGGAACCCGCTGCGGCTCCTGGCGGGAGCATATCTATTCGGCGCGGTGGACGCGCTCGGGTTTCGGGTGCAGATCCTCGGTGTGGAGACGTCTTCCATCCTCTTGAGGATGCTGCCGTACCTGTTCACGCTGGGCGTACTTCTGGTGATCACCATCGTCCGGCGCCAGGCGTACGTGCCGGCGGCGCTTGGGCGCAACTACTTTCGCGAGGATTGAGGCGGGTGCGATGCACAACGGAGAGGTGAGCGAAATGGACGCGTACTTCTTCGGCGAACGCAAACCGATCCCGGCGGGCTTTGAAGAGTGGCTCGACCCCCGGGTTGCGGCGGCGGTGAGCATCGACATGCACCGGGGCCATCTGGATGACAGCCCCGACTGCCCGTGTCCGTCGCCGCGAGGCCGCGAGATCATCGAACCGATCAACGAATTTCACCGGGCGTGCCGGCGGTTGGGGGTGCCGGTGATTCACGTCAAAACCGGATTGCGTTCAACCGGCGTGGACGACACCAGGGGATTGCCTTCGGCCTGGCGCCTCACATTTCCGATCACGGCTGGTCCCATTCCCGGGATTGACCGGCACGGCCTGATGGGGACGCGGTGGGTCGAACTGATGACCGAAACCGGTCCCGACGACCTGGTCGTCGACAACAAGAAGCGCCTGTCAATCTTCTATGCTACCGATTTGGACTTTCTGCTGCGACAACTGGGATGCCGGGCCGTGGTGCTGACCGGCGGGATGACCGACTGCTGCGTCCTCAACGCCGCGTTTGACGCAGCCAACCGCGACTATCGGGTCGTGGTTCCCCGCGATCTGGTCCGAGGCTTCTCGCCGGAGATCGAGGACGCGTCGCTGCGGATCGTCTCCCTCCATCTGGGGCTTGTCATGGATTCGGCAACGCTGCTGACCGCGTGGGAACGCCAGGCCGCGGGCACGGTAGGCGGGCGACGATGAACGTTCAGGTCCTCCGGGCGGATCGAGACTATCTCCCCCTGCCCCTGATCGAAGGCGGCGGCGAAGTGCGCGCGGTCGTGTGGCCCGGAATGCAGGCACGCCACCGGTCGATGCACTACATTTTGCTGCGGGCGGAGATGCGCACCATTCCGCAGCGGCATGCCACCTCGGAGGCGGTGTACTACGTGATCCACGGAGAAGGCATTATAGAAGACCTCGACGCTGGATCGGTCCATCCCGTCCACGCGGGATCGGTCGTCCTGATCACACCGGGCAGCACGTACCGGATCGCCGCGGCCGCGCGTTCTGACATCACGTGCGTGGGAGGTCCCTGCCCGCCGGATGCTGCGCTCTACCCCGGAGCGACCGCGGAGCGACGGTCATGAGAGTCGTCGATCTCACTCAGCCGTTCAGCATGCACACCCCCGGGTGGGTCGGCTACCCCTCCCCGAAGATCACCTACTTCCAGCGCCATCATACACACGGCATCGTCAGCCAGTACATCGAAACGCCGCTGCACGTCAGCACGCATCTCGATGCCGAGATGCACATCAAGTCGGGCGGGTCAGACATCGCGAGCATTCCGCTCGACCGCCTCGTCAGCGAGGGCGTGATCGTCGACCTGCGCGACGTTGTCGGCGACTGGAGCCTGATCCGGCCCGAGCACATCACGCGGAAAGCGGAGGTGCGCCAGGGCGATATCCTCATCTATTACACGGGATGGGCCCGTTACTATAACGGCTGCGCCGAGGAGGATGAGGTGCGGTACTTCTGCCTGCACCCGGGCGGGGGCAGGGAGCTAGCCGAATGGATCGTTAGCATGAAGCTCAAATGGTGGGGGTTCGACACGGGCTCCGCCGATCACCCGATGAATACGAGCATCCGGTACAAACGGCCCGACCTGGCCCGCGAATACGAGCGGCGCACCGGCCGCGACCCGGAGGACGAGTTTCCCGAGCGCGACCTCTTCGTGATGCACCACGTACCCTTCGGCGCCGGGATCGTGCACGTCGAGAACATCGGAGGCGACATCGACCGCGTGCTGGACCGGCGCTGTCTCATCGGCTGTTTTCCATGGCGATTTGTCGGCGGCGAGGCCAGCCTGTGCCGCGTGGTGGCGTTCATCGATGTCTGAGGACACATCGCCCTCCGAAGGGGCAGCGACAATGCGCCTGGTACCGCTGGCGGCCCAGGCCTGGGTGGAGGTCTATCCGGGCGTGCGGTGTCGCATCGTCAGCGCCGAACGCATGACGTTGACGACGTACCGCTTTGCGCCCCGGAGCCGGTTCCCCAGGCACAGCCATGTACAGGAACAGGTGGTCGTGGTAGCCGAGGGCTCAATTACATTCTCCTCGCCGGCGCAGACCGTCACCGTTGCTCGCGACCAGGTCCTGGTAATCCCCCCCGATATTCAGCATGAAGCCATGGCAGGCGGTGACGGAGCGGTGGTCGTGAGCGTCGTTGCGCCCGCCCGCCATTCGGCGACAGACTACGTGGTCGAGGAGTAGAGCAATGCCGGTGCGCGTCTTCGACGCTTCACGGGACGGCGTCCCGCTGCCACTGATCGCCCGGCAGGCCCGCCTGATCGTCTGGCCGGGGGTCGGCGCCAAGGTAGCGTCGATGAACCACGTGATCCTCGAGGCCGGTGAGGCCAACGTGCCGCACACGCACGTGGACTCAGAGGATACGATCTTCGTCCTCGAGGGGACCGGCACAGTCCGCGATTTTACCCACGACCTGGTCCTTCCGGTGGAAGCCGGCTGTGTCATTCATGTCCCCGAAGGCATCCATCATGCGGTGGCCGCCGAAACCCGTATGGTGAGCGTCGGCGGCCCCTGTCCGCCCGATCTGGCGATGCTGCGGGCAACCGGGGTCTTGAAGTAGCAACGGTCCCTCCCAGGAAGGGCAGTGGAGGCTCCGTGTGTCACCTCTATGACGCCGAGCGGCCGCCGTCGATCACCAGCGCAATCCCGCTGATCCAGGCCGCCGCGTCCGAGGCGAGAAACAGGATCGCCCGCGCGGTGTCTCCGGGTTCACCCAGCCGGCGAAGCGGATAGTTCTCGATCCTCCGCGCCCGCTGATCGGGCGTCCAGGCCTCCCAGACATCGCGATTGAGATCTGTGGACACGAAGTCGGGGCATACCGCGTTCGCCCGCACGCCATCGGGACCGTAGCGCACGGCGATAGATTGCGTAATGGCGACCACCCCCGCCTTGGCGGCAGCGTAGGCCGGTGTACGGCCCTCCAGCGCGCGGACGGCCAGGATCGATCACCGCTGCCTCCTTCCAGCCATCGGGCGCCTGTGCACAGGAGCCTCCCGCCGAACACGGCGAAGAGCCGATGGGTCAACCCGATGCCGACGCGAACCATTCTCCACGTGGACATGGACGCATTCTTCGCGGCTGTTGAGCAGATCCGCCGCCCTGAGTTGAGGGGGCGTCCCGTGGTTGTGGGCGGTGACGGCGATCCGCACAAGCGCGGCGTAGTCTCGACGGCCTCGTACGAGGCCCGCGCATTCGGCATCCACTCTGCGATGCCGCTGCGCACGGCGTACAAACGCTGTCCCGACGCGGTCTTCCTGCCCGTAGACTTCGCGGCCTACCGCGAAGCTTCCCAGCGCATGTATGCAATTCTTCGCGGCACGGGGGCTCTGGTGGAGCCGATGGGACTGGACGAGGCGTTCCTCGACGCGAGCGCTCTGGCGGAACCCGGCGAGGCGATTGCGCGGGAGATCAAAGCGCACATCGCAGCCTCGCTTCACCTTACGGCGTCTGTGGGCGTCGGCCCGAACAGATTGGTGGCGAAGATCGCGTCAGCGCTCGACAAACCCGATGGCCTGACGGTGATCGCATCCGAGGAGATTGAGCACCGTCTGGCGCCATTGCCTGCCACGGTCCTGTGGGGCGTCGGACCAAAAACCGCCGCTGCGCTCGCAACGCGATTCACCGTGCGCACGGTCGGCGAGCTGGCCGCGGTCTCCCTGGCGGCCCTGCAGGACGCGTTTGGACCGAATCACGGTGAGCATCTCCACCGGGTTGCCCGCGGCATCGACGAGAGTCCGATCGAAACCGAGTGGGAGCCGAAGTCGCTGAGCCGCGAGCGCACTTTCCAGGTCGACCTCCGCCGCGTGGAGGTGATCCGAGCGATGGTCACGCGACTGGCGGATGAGGTCGCGAACGATTTGCTGCAAGAAGGGTACCGCGCGGCTACGGTAACATTGAAAGTCCGCTTTGCCACCTTCCGAACCGTGACCCGGTCGCGCACCCTGACCGCGCCGATCGACGCCGCGGACGTAATGATTCAAACGGCGTTGCAGCTGCTCGACCGAGTGACGATCGATCGCCCCGTCCGCCTCTTGGGCGTCCGCGCGGCAAAGCTCGCGCCACGCGACAACGAGCCGTCCCAGCCGACCCTCGGGGTCTCCGCCTAGGCGGCGAGCTTCTTGACCGCCGCCTCCACCTCGCCGTAGTCGGGTTCGGTGGCCTGCGCTGGAGCCACCCTTAACCGGCGTAGTGCATCTTTGTGCCGCGAAGCGCAAGCGGTTCGCCCTCGCGGTGCACGCCGGCTTCGACGACCTCTGCGACAAAGATCAAGTGGTCGCCGCGATCGACCGCCACCACGACCTTGCACTCGACGAAAGCGAGTGCGTCTTTGAATAGCGGCGCCCCGGTGGTCTGCGTGTAGAATTCATACCCCGCCAGATGATTCCCTTCGTGCTGTGGTCGCTTGATGAACGTTTTCGCGAACTCGAGCTGGTCGGCGCCGGGGATGTTGATGCTGAACTCCCCGGTTGCCGCCACCATTCCGGTGGAGAGTGCTTCCTTCATGAGGGCCAGCACGACGAGCGGTGGATCAAAGGAGGCCTGCGTGAGCCAGTTGACCATGACGGCGTGTTTCCGATCGCCATGATGGGTACCGACCACGTACAGGCCATACGTGAAGAGTTCGAGCGCGCGCTTCTTGGCTTTGGGATCCATGACGACAATCCTACAACGGCTCCCGAGGCTGGTACAAGGAAAGCCCCATGGCTGAACGAAAGCATCTCCGATGCCCGCTGCGCCGTCGACGACCCGCGTGCTCGTCCTGCGCGGCTCCGAGATCGTCGCCGACCCCCCGGAGCCCCTCGAATCCCTCGTCGGACGCGATGGCCAGGTGGTCTGGATCGACGTGGTCAACCCGACCCCGTCGGCCATGGCGGAGATTGCGAAGGTCTGTAACCTCCACCCGCTCGCCGTCGAGGACGCACTGAAGCGGCGGCAGCGGCCCAAAGCCGAAGCGTTCGACCGTTATCTCTTCATCACAACGCACGCCGCCCGCCCCCGCGGCACGCACGGCGTCGCCCTGGACGAAATCGACATCTTCGTCGGCCGCGGGTTCGTGATCACCACGCACGCCGCCACGCCCGTCATTGACGAAGTGAGGCGCCGGATTCAGCACGCCGCGCCCGAGCTTCGCAGCGTCGAGGGCTACCTGCTCTACGTCATCCTGGATGTCGTCGTAGATTCATACTTCCCGGTGCTGGATGCTCTCGACCAATACGTCGAGCGCCTGGAGGACACGCTCTTCAAGCAGCCCACCCCACGCACCATGGAACAACTGTTCGAAGCCAAGCGCGCGCTCTTGCAACTCCGGCGTGTTGCCACCCCGCAGCGCGACATGATGAACCTTCTAATGCGCCGCGATTCACTGCTCGTCGGGGCGCCGCTGAACGTGTACTTCCGAGACATCTACGACCACCTGCTGCGCATTACAGAGCAGATCGACACGCATCGGGATCTGTTGGCCGGCGCGCTGGACATCTACCTCACCCTCACGAGCAACCGCCTCAATGAGGTTGTCAAGGTGCTCACCATGATCACGGCGATCTTCGCCTCGCTCGCCGTCATTACGGGCATCTATGGGATGAACTTCGAGCGGCCGTTCCCTCCGTTCGAATGGCGGTACGGATTCGTCGCCGCGTTAGGGCTGATGGCCATGAGTATCTTCATCATGCTGGCAATCTTCCGACGGCTCGGTTGGATATGACCGCCCGCGAGCCCACGCGCCGGGCGGCGGCCAACGCTCCCTCCGGCGTCCCGGCGCCTGTAAGCATCGATCAAGGCCCCGGGTACGTGACACCAGCGAACGTCGCGCTCCTTACCGACCTCTACGAGCTGGCGATGTCGGACAGCTACTTTCGCCATGGGATGAATGACCAGGCGACGTTTGCGCTGTTCATCAGAACCCTGCCGCGCGGGCGGGCGTTCCTGGTCAGCGCGGGTCTGGACACCGCTCTCGCCACGTTGGAACGGCTGCGCTTCGAAGAGGAGGCGCTCCGTTACCTGGCCAGCCTGCGGCTGTTCAGCGACGGCTTCCTGGAATATCTCCGTGGTTTCCGTTTCACGTGTGACGTGCGGGGCATTCCCGAAGGAGAGCTCTTCTTTCCCCCGGAACCGCTGCTGGAGGTCACCGGGCCGCGCATCGAGGCGCAGCTTGTCGAGACCCTCCTGCTCAACACCCTGAACTTCCAGGTCATGGTGGCCAGCAAGGCTGCGCGGGTGGTGCTAACCGCGCGCGGACGCGGCGTCGTGGACATGTCACCCCGGCGCGACCATGGCAGCGACGCGGCGCTCAAAGCCGCGCGCGCCGCCTACATCGCGGGCTGCACGGGCACGTCCAATGTCCTGGCCGGCATGCTGTACGGGATCCCGGTGGTCGGCACCATGGCGCACTCGTACGTCATGTCCTTCTCCGATGAGCTGGAAGCCTTTCGGACCTTTGCGCGCGACTTTCCCAACAACTGCGTACTGTTGATCGATACGTACGACACGATGCAGGGCGTGGTGAATGCCATCACGGTGGCGCGCGAGATGGCGGCGGCGGGCGGGCGTCTGCGCGCCGTGCGCATCGACAGCGGCGACCTGCTGGAACACAGCCGTGCGGTGCGCGCGGCGCTCGATGACGCCGGTCTACACGCCGTGCAAATCCTCTTGAGCGGTGATCTCAATGAGTACCGGATCGCGGAGCTACTCGACCAGGGCGCGGCCGTCGACGCGTTCGGCGTCGGCACGGAGCTCGGCACCTCGGCGGATGCTCCCACCATTGGTGGAGTCTACAAACTGGTCGAGGATGAGAAAGGGTATCGCTTCAAGCTGAGCACGGGAAAGGCGACGCTTCCAGGAAGCAAACAAGTGTGGCGCATGCTTGACGCGGAAGGTCAGCCCGAGGGCGATCTCCTGGCGCTGGAGGAGGAATCGCCGCCACCGGGGACAGTCCCCCTGCTGGTGCCGGTAATGCAGAAGGGCAGGCGCACGCAGTCCGAGTTGCTGTCCGAAGTTAGGCAGCGGTGCACGGAGCAATTGGCCGCTTTACCCGAAGACATGCGGCAGCTCGATGACCCGATTGCCTATCCGGTGACGCTCAGTCCGGCCCTCGCGGCTCTGCGTGCCCGCATGCACTCATCGACTTCAGACGTTCGTGTGCATCCCTCCAGCAACCACGGTCAGTAGAGGACAACAAGCCTTCCGGGTGGAACGTCCGCTTCGACTTCCGCGATCGACATTCGGGGGGTTGCATGCGAGAGCGAGCCATTCCACCTCCCGTTCAGAGGCCTGTCGCCCATGCGGGCGTCGCTCAACCAATGCTACCCGCCGCCTCGCAGCTGGCCATGGTCTGGCGGAGGTTGCGGCGTGACCGGTTCGCGCTGCTCGGGCTCCTGGTCGTAGGGCTGGCCATCCTCAGCGCGGTCTTCGCGCCCTACCTCGCCCCGCACGATCCGTATCGCGTGAGTTCAACCAACCGGCTGCTGCCTCCAGGGACACGCGGCCACGTCCTGGGCACTGATGAGATCGGACGCGACATCGCCAGTCGCCTGCTCTGGGGAGGCCGGATCTCGCTGTGGGTAGCGTTCTTTCCGGTCCTGATCTCGGGTGTAACCGGCCTGGCTCTTGGTCTGATCGCCGGATACCATCGCGGCTGGATCGATCAGACGCTGATGCGAACCCTGGACATCGTACTAGCCTTCCCGTCCATTTTGCTCGCCATCGGCATCGCTGCCGCACTGGGGCCAGGGTTGGGCAACGTCGTCATGGCCATCGTGGTGGTCTCGATCCCGATCTTCTCGCGCCTCGTCCGAGGCCTGACGCTCTCTATTCGCGAACGCGAGTACGTCGAGGCCGCACGATGCCTGGGCGCCAGCCATGCGCGTATTGTGCTGCAACACATCTTGCCCAACGTGCTGCCGCCGGTCATCGTCTACGCGACGCTCGAGACGGGTCGGGTCGTCATCTTTGCTGCCGGCCTGAGTTTCCTGGGACTAGGCGTGCAGCCGCCTGCCGCCGACTGGGGTGCCATGCTGGCCGCGGGCCGGCAGGTGCTCGCGGTCGCGCCGCATGTGGCGACCGTACCGGGCGTGTTGATCGTCTTGGTGACGCTGGGGTTCAACCTGTTCGGCGACGGCCTGCGGGACGCCCTGGATCCGCGCCTCAGGAATACCTGATCCGCGGATCGAAGTAGGCGTAGAGCACGTCGACGAGAAGGTTGATGAAAACGAAACTCACGGCGATGAGCAGGACGCTGCCCTGAATCAGCGGGACATCCCGGGTGGAGATCGCGCGGAAGACCTGCAGTCCCACCCCCGGCCATGAAAAGACCGTCTCGGTCAGCACGGCACCGCCCAGGAGGAATCCCACCTGTAGGCCGACCACCGTGACGACAGGCAACAGCGCGTTCCGCAGGGCGTGCCCCACGACCACCCGCCGCTCATACAGCCCCTTGGCGCGGGCGGTCCTCACGTAATCCTGCCGAATCACCTCTAGCATGCTGGACCGCGTCAGCCTGGCGACGATCGCGGTCGTGGCGCCACCCAGGGTGATAGCGGGCAAGATCAAATGACGCAGGAGATCCAGGAACCCACCTTCCCCGCGGACCGACTGCATGCCGCTGACCGGAAACCAGCCCAGTCCTAACGAAAAGGTGAGGATGAGGACCAGCCCCAGCCAGAATGCCGGCATGCTGTTGCCGAAGAGGGCCAGCACCATCGTCAGACGGTCGAAAACGGAGTACGGCCTGGTCGCACTGATCACCCCGGCAGTCAAGCCGATGGCGCAGGAGATCAGAACGCTGGCGAACGTCAAGATCGCCGTGTTCTTGAACCGTGTGAGCACGAGCGTGGCGACCGGGATGCGCTGCTCCAGCGACAGCCCGAGGTCGCCCCGCAAGACGTGACCGAGCCAGGTGAAATACTGGCGATAGATCGGTTGGTCGAGCCCCCAGGCCCGCCGGAGCATCTCGATATCCCTCGGCTCGGCCTGGGGGCCTAGCAGCACCGTCGCCGGGTCGCCCGGGACCAGCTTCAGCATTAAGAACACGATGATCGAGATGCCGAGCAGGACCGGCAGCGCCAGCGCGATACGGTTGGCGACGTACCGTCCCACCTACCTGAGCCAGACGTTCTTCAGGTCAAACGACCAGGACGGGGGTGCCACGAAGTTCTGCACCTTCGCGCGATAGGCAATTGGGCTGCGGTCGTGAACGACAAATATCCACGGCGCATCGTCGAAGATGATCTTTTCGGCCTGGCGGTAGAGCTGGAGCCGCCGCTGATCGTTCAGCTCTCGCCGCGCCTGATCGAGCAGCCGGTCGACCTCCGGGTTCTTGTACCAGGTCCGCACGTTCCCCCGCGGCGGGTGGAGGTCTGAATGGAACATGGTCTCTAGCCAGAACGGATCGCTGCTGCTCCACGAGGTCTGCAGGGCCGCCGTCTGGTCATCCAACCCCAAGCGCGCCCGGGCGATGAACGCGCCGAACTCCATCACCTCGAAGTTGACGCGGATCCCCACGTCGCGCAGGTTGGCCTGAATGTACTCGTTCATAGGCGTGGGCACCATCATGCCGGTGCCGCTGGCGGGGTAGAAGGCCCGCATCTCAAAGCCGTTCGGGAAGCCCGCCTCAGCCAGCAGCCGCCTGGCCCGGGCTGGGTCGTACGTATAGCCTGCCACATTGCTGCGCTCATACCCGGGATTCCCGGGCGGGAAAGGGCCCTTGGCGATGGTGGCCGTGTTCCTCATGATGTCCTTGGCCAGTCCCTCACGGTTGACGGCGAGGTTCATCGCCTGCCGGACCCTCTTGTCCCTCGTCTGGGTCGCGCGGTTGTTCAGCATCCAGAACCAGATGTGCGGCGGACCAGCAAAAGCCACGGTGATGCCCCTGTTGAACCGCAGCTGGTACACGCTGTCGGGCGGGATGACGACCATGAGATCCACCTCGCCGGCGAGCAGCGCCGCCACGCGGGACGACGCCTCGATCACGGGACGGATGACGACGCGGTCCAACAGCGGCGCGCCGCCCCAGTAGTCCGGGTTCCGCTCGAGCACGGCCTTGACGCCACGCTCTTGCTCCACGAACTTGAAGGGCCCTGACCCAACGGGATTCAGCGCGAACCGATCGTTCCCCATCCGCCGCATGGCGGCCGGGCTGACGATGCCGGTCGTCCGGGTGGCCAGGTTGCGCAGCATGGACGGGAACGGCTCCCGCAGGATCATCTGAAACGTGTACTTATCGACCACGCGCGTCTCCCTGATCACGTGGTATCCCACAAGCGAGGTGTTGATCGACCGGAGAGTCGCGTCGAAATGCGGGTGCCGTTCGTCCATCGCCCGATCGAAGTTGAACTTGATCGCCTCCGCGTCGACCTCGGTGCCATCGTGAAACTTCACGCCCCGGCGCAGGTTGAACGTGTAGGTGAGGCCGTCTGAGGAGATGTTCCAGCGCTCGGCCAGACCGGGTATGAGCGGTGGCGTGTCGACCTGGGTCGCCGGCTTCGTGTAGTCCTCGTGGACCAGGCTGTCGTACATGAGGACCAGGGCGCGCACGGTCGCGCCGCCGGTCGAGAGCCCGGGGACGAGTACGCCTGGATCCGCCTCCCACGCGATGACCATCGTGCCGCCCTTCTTCGGCTGGACAGCAGGAGCGACCGGAGCAGGCCCGGCCAGCGCCAGGGAGGACCACAGGGGAGCCGTCAAGGCGGCGCCGGTCCCCAGAACCCCATAGCGGAGCAACTCGCGGCGGGACAGCCCGTTCGACGTGCGGGCATCGGAACCGTCGGCCATGGATTTCACCCCTTGGAGAACAGGAATAATACCACTGTTACAAGGAGGTGAGGATTCCTCCTGCCCGGGGCGTGGGTCGAGCACGTCTGCGTGCTCACTGCAAGCCCGCGAATCGCTCGATCAAGCGCGCCATGAAGAAAATCGTTTCTTCGAAGTCGGCGAGTCGAATGTTCTCGTCAGGCGCGTGGCTCCGGCTCCCCCAGTACGATCCGCCAACGCTCACAATTGGAACCCCGAGAACCGTGCCGATATCATACATCGGGCCGGTACCGGGAGAGGTCGGGATGATCGTTGTCTCACGGCCCGTCGCGTCCTTCGCGGTCTTTGCCACCAGCGACACAAACGGATCATCGAGGTTCGTGCGATAGGCGCGCTCGGCGCCGAGCATGGTCATGCTCACCGTCTCGCCCAGGCGCTCGAAGTGGATTTGGACGAGCCGCGCGATCTCCTCGGGATCTTGATCCGGTACGAGCCGAAAGTCCACCTTCGCCCGCGCGCGGCGTGGCAGCACCGTCTTCGACCCCGGTCCAGCGTACCCGCTCTCGAAGCCGCAGACCGTGCAGGTGGGCTGGTAGAGCAGCCGCCGTAGCGCGTCAAAGCCTGTTACGCCTCCAATGAACCGCTCCACTCCGAGGTGGCGTTTCAGCTCCTCCTCATCAAACGGCAGCGCCCGGGTGGCCTCCAATTCGCGGGCGTTCGGCTCGCGCACCCGGTCGTAGAACCCGTCGACGAGCACCTGACCGGTTCTCGAGTCCTTCAGCGAGGCAAGCGCCCAGATCAGTCGCGTCGCGGCGCCCTCGACAAGCGCGCCGAGCGAGGAATGGAGATCACGAGCGGTGGCGATGACCTCCAGGTCGAGATAACACATGCCTTTGATGCCAAGGGTGATCTCCAGGCGCTCGCGGAGGTCGCGATGACCGAATTCCCAGACGCACGCATCGGCGCGCAGCGCCTCGCGATGAGCGTGAATGTAGGCGCCGAGGTGTACCGAGCCGATCTCCTCTTCCCCTTCTATGAGAAACTTCACGCGGCATGGCAGCCGGCCGTGTATCTCGCGCAGCACCTGAACCGCCGCCAGCCGGCTCGTAAGATCGCCTTTGTTGTCCGCCACGCCGCGGCCGTAGAGCCGCCCGTCTCGGATCGTGGGGTCAAACGGCGGCGAGGTCCACTCACCAAGCGGATCGGGCGGCTGGACATCGTAGTGGTCGTAAAACAGCAGAGTCCGCTCGGAGGCGCCGGGAAACTCCGCAATCACGATCGGCGCGGCGCCGGCGTTCTGGTGGACGCGCGCGCGCGCGCCGGTCTGCTCGCAGGCGCGCTGCACGAGCGATGCGCACTCGGCCAGTCCGTCGCCGGTGGCCGCGACGCTCGGCTGGCGGACGAGCGTTCGCAGCAGATCGAGCGCCGGCTCGGTATGGCGCCGGACGGCGTCCTTCAGGTTCGGCATGCGTCCTCCCGGGGAATGTACGGTCAACGTCGCGTGGTCGGTTCAAGAGTTCTTGTCGGATCACGGCACCCCTGCCGTGCCGCAGCGCGAGGTCCCCTCGCAGGAGGACGCCGTACGCGGCCCGTACCACTCAGGGACCGGCCGTGACACAGATCACGATCAAGCCCCTGAAAGACACCGAGTCGATGCGGCGAGTGGAAGCCCTGCAGACGGAGATCTGGGGGATGCCCGACCTCGACGTGGTGCCCTCACATCAATTGCTCGCCGCGGCCGGGGCGGGTGGGGCGGTGCTCGGAGCGTTTGAGCCCGGCGGCACCATGGTGGGCTTCTGTTACGGCTTCGCGGGCTGGCGTGAGGGCCGGCCGTTGTTCTATTCACACATGGCTGGGGTGAGAGGAGCGTACCAGCTGCAGGATGTCGGGTTCCGCCTCAAGTGTGCCCAACGTGAGGCCGCTCTGGCGATGGGATTCGACCACGCGGTTTGGACATACGATCCGCTCCAGAGCGTGAATGCGCGTTTCAACCTGCACAAGTTGGGCGCGACCGCCAAGCGCTATTACATCGACTACTACGGGGAGATGCCCGACGCGCTCAATCGAGGTCTGGACAGCGACCGGCTTGAGGTGGACTGGGTCCTGCGCTCCCAGCGGGTGCAGGAGGCGATCTCAAGAAGTGCCTCCGCGCGCGACTGGGAAGAGGCACCGTATGCGCTGGAAGGCAGACCGCACCCCCTTGGGGTTGCGCCCGGCGAGCCCAACCTGGCACTGGGCGCACCGGTTGTCCTGCTGGAGGTCCCTACGGACTTTGCGGCGCTGCGTCAGCGGGGCTTACACCTGGCGCAGGCGTGGCGGGCGGCAACCCGCGCAGCATTGGTGCATTACTTCCGGCGCGGCTACCGCGCCGTAGACTTCCTCCTGCGGCCGTCGCGCCCCCATGGCGGTGCGGCGAGCCTCCGCGGCGACTACGTCCTGGTGCAGGATGGCAATGAGGATTGACGCGGTCGAGCTTCACGAGATTCACATGCGGTACCGCGCTCCATTTGAGACCTCGTTTGGGCGCGAGGATACGAAGACCTGCCTGCTGGTTCGCGTGCAGGCGGACGGCCTCGAAGGATGGGGTGAGGCACCGGTCGGGCGGGCGCCGCTCTACAATGAGGAAACGACCGACACCGCCTGGTCCATCCTGGAGCACTTCATCATTCCGCCGATGCTCGGCCGTCCTGCCCCGGCTCCCCATGACTTTGCGCGCCAGGTCGCGCATATCCGCCGGCATCACATGGCCAAGGCCGGCCTGGAGGCGGCGCTGTGGGACATCGAGGCGCAGCGTCAGGCCCGACCGCTCGCCGCGGTGCTGGGTGGCGAGCGCGACCGCGTCCAGGTGGGGGTCAGCGTCGGCATCGAGCCGACCGTGGACGACGTGGTGGCCCGCGTTGAGGCATTCCTGGCGCAGGGGTACCGCCGGATCAAGGTCAAGATCAAGCCCGGATTCGATATCGACCTGGTGCGCACCATCCGGAAGCGGTGCGGCGACGTACTGCTGCAAGTTGACGCCAACTCGGCCTACTCGCTGGCCGATGCGCCGGTGTTTGAGGCGATGGACGATTACAACCTGCTGCTCATCGAGCAGCCGCTCGAGGAAGACGACATCGTCGACCATGCGAAGTTGCAGGCCCAGGTGCGTACCCCGATCTGTCTCGACGAGTCAATCGTCCACGAGCGCGCGGCGCGTGTGGCGCTCGAACTCAACGCGTGCCGGGTCATCAATATCAAGCAGGGGCGTGTAGGGGGCCTGAGCGCCGCGGTGGCGATCCACGATTTGTGCCGCGCGAATGGCGTCCCGGTCTGGTGCGGCGGCATGCTGGAAACCGGCATCGGCCGGGCGGCGAACATGGCGCTGTGCGCGCTGCCGAACTTCACCCTGCCCGCGGATCTGTCGGCCAGCGACCGCTACTTTGAGGAAGACCTGATCGATCCGCCGGTCAGGCTCAATGCCGACGGCACGATAACCGTGCCAACCGGAATCGGCCTGGGGGTCCACATCGTCGCAGACCGTGTGAAACGCTACACCGTCAGGCGAGCCCGGTACACATCCGGAGGCTAAGCCTCGGTGTAGGCCAGGCGCGGATTCCACTTGGTCCCCCGTCCTTCGGGGGTGAGGTCAAACAGGTTCCACAGTGGCCAGATCAAGTCCACGTGCCTGGGATCCTGGCCGGGATTGCTCTGTGCGTACAAGAGTTCGGTGTTGTTGAGCGCGGATGACAGCAAGCGCTGTCCCCGCTGCCATGAGGCGGCCCAGCGAATCCAGGCAGCCCGTCCACCCATGAGCATGCTGGTCTCGCGACTCCTGGCTCGCGAGGCCTTCGTGCGTGAGGACCACCTCTGTGGAAGACCCCTTGCCGCGGAACTCCACCGTGACGAGCGTCTCCGTGCCGTCGCCGTCTTCCCACGCCCACGTGTACACGAGCCGCGACGGCCGCTGCACCTCGCGATAGATGCCACCGACCACATGGATAACGTCCTTGTCGGGTGGCTTCATGCCTAGCCGGTATCTTCCCCCGATCCGAAGGTCAACCTCAGCGATCGGTGTGGTGAACCCCGGCCCGGCGGCCCACCATTTCTTCAGCTCTTCCGGGTCCGTCCACGCGCGGAAGACCTGCTCCCTCGGCGCCGCGAACGTCCGCGCAACGACGAGGGTCGTCTCGGCGCCGGGTGTTGTCGTAGCCATTCCTGTCGCTCACCTCCCGGGGTCGTCTCTAGATGACGTGTCAGGGCATCGAACTGCGCTTCCCAGAATTCCCGGTACGCCGCGAGCCACAAGGCGGCATCCCTCAAAGGCTTTGCGACCAGCCGGCACCGGTGGATCCTGCCGTCGCGCCTACGCGCCATTAACCCAGCGCGCTCGAGTACCCTGAGGTGTTTTGATATCGCAGGGAGAGACATAGGAAACGGCGCCGCCAACTGCGTGACGGAAGATTCACCGCGGACGAGGCTGCCCAGGATCGCTCGACGCGTGGGGTCGGCGAGCGCCGCGAACGTCGCATCGAGCGCGGGCCGTGGACTCTTAACCATATGGTTAACTATATAAGCATGACAGGAATGCTGTCAAGCTGTGCGTGCAGAAAAGCTACTCGCCGACCGCGGGTGGAGGCGCGGCCGGGGGCACGACCGGCGGGCGGGTGACCCCGGGTGAGCCCGTGCCGCGGAATATCGAGATGGCCTGGATGAGGGTTCCCCCCTCGGCGTAGATGACGCGAAAGCCGATGCCGGCGCCGCGGTAGACCAGCCACTCGGCCCGGGTCCGGGCGAAGTTGCTGGGAACCGTCAGTTCGGGCTGTCCGTGGATCCACCAGATTCTCGACCCATCCAGACCGACGGTAATGCCCTCCGCCGTCTGATAGGCGACACCGCAATTCGTCTCGAGCCGGCTCGCACGGCCCTCCGCGTAAGCGACCGCTATCTCGCAGGGCAGCGACTCCGTGAGCGCCCGCACCTGCGCTGTGGTCATGCCGATTCTCACGGGTCCGATACCCTGGCCGGGAACGATCATACCCACGTTCGGCGGAGGGGCCGCTCCCGCGTTCGCGTGCAGCGTGAGCACCATCCCGGCGCCAGCCGCGGCGAGCGCACGGAGCCCCATCTGGGTCTTCTGTTTGACCCCACCCGGGGCGATGCGCATAGTCGATACTCCCTCCGCGCGCCCAATTTGGCCGACCCGCGCGGAGTTCCTGCTATCTCGGCTGCGAGATCGCCCGCAGCCGCTCGAGGATCGGACCGAGACGCTCCATCTCGCGGCTGTAGCCCTGCAGGTCGCCGGCGCGCAGTCGCTCCTGCGCCCGACGGTAGATCGCAAGGGCGTCCTCTGCCAGCGCGCGGGCCTCGCCAGACTGCGGTGCCGCCCCGGCCGTGCCGGGCGTGGGCGACCCGGGAGGGGCGCCGGGCGCCGGCCCTATTCCAAAGAGGCCTGCGAGCGCTTCATCGAGGGTCGGCGCCATCACGATGCGCGGGCCGCTCGAGACGATCACCCGCTTCAGTTCCGGCAGCTGGCTGCGCTCGGCCTGGAGGAACAACGGCTCAACGTAGAGCAGCCCGTCCTCGATCGGGATTACCAGCAGGTTGCCCCGGATCACCTGCGAGCCCTGCTGGTTCCACAGCGTGAGTTGCTGCGCAATCCCCGGCTCTTGATTGATACGCGCCTCGACCTGCAGCGGCCCGAAGACGATGCGCGCCTTCGGGAAGCGGTAGACGACGAGCTCCCCGTAGGCCGCCGGGTCGTTGCGCGCGGCCATCCAGGCGATCATGTTGTCGCGGCCCCCGGGCGTAAAGGGCAGCATCAGAATGAACTCCGGAGCCGACCCTTCCGCTAAGCGCAGCGTGACGTAGTAGGGCTCCATCCGCACGGTCTCGTTTCCAAAGATCTCTCTGGGCACGGCCCAGACATCCTCGCGGTTGTAGAACACCTGCGGATCGCGCATGTGGAACGTCGCATACACCTGGGCCTGCGTCTCGAAGAGGTCGACGGGATATCGCATATGCGCGGCGATGGAGGATGGCATCAGGGACGCCGGCCGGAACAGCTCCGGGAAGATCGCCATCAGCGTGCGGATGATCGGTTCTTGCGGCGTCATGACGTAGAAGGTCACCCGGCCGTCGTACGCGTCGATGACGGCCTTCACGCTGTTGCGCATGTAGTTGATGTCGCCGTACGGCGTGGAATACGGATACCGGTCGGTCACCGTGAACGCGTCGACGACCCATAGCAGACGGCCGTCGGCGAGCACGAGGTACGGATCGCGGTCGTAGCGGAGGAACGGCGCGATGCGGTTCAGGCGCGTGGTGATCTGGCGCGCGAAAAGCAGCCGGCTGTCCGGCCGGATGTCGCGCGACAACAATAGCCTGCCGTCGCCGAACCGATACGCCAGCGCCAGACGGCGCAGATACCCCAACCGGATGCCGCCCTGACCCTGGTAGCGCGTGTAGACATTATCGTTGCCGCGGGGATAATCGAGCTCCCGGACGGTTGTGTTCACGATGACGTAGTTAGTCGTGAGCTCGCCAAAGTAGATCTCCGGCCGGCGGACGGCGAGGCCTTGGATCACCTCGGGGGGGATGTCCTTAATGAAGAACTCCGGCATCCCCTCTTCGGAGATGCGGTTTACCGGGCTCATCACCACGCCGTAGCCGTGGGTGTACACGAGGTGCTCGTTCACCCAGGTCCGGGCCTGCGCCGGCAGGCGTGCGGTGGTGAGCTCGCGGGCGCTCAGCATCACCTGGCGCTGCTCCCCATCCACGGGATATCGATCGATGTCGACGTCGGAGAACGCGTAATAGGGGCGCAGTGTCTGGAGCTGCCCGTACGCCCGCAATAGTGGACGGTAATCCCACAGCCGCACGTTGTCGATCGTCGCCCCGTTGCGCCTGATCGCCGCGGCATCCAGCGGCGCGTTGGGAAACTCCCGTTCCCGAACCTGCTCGAGGCCGAAGCCCCGGAGCGTCCCGGCAATAGCATTGGCGATGAATGGCGTCTCCGCCGTGAGCTCGTTCGGCCGCACACGCAGCGTCTGTACGAATCCCGGGTAGATGATCAAACCGAGCACCCATGCGACAAAGATCAGGATGACGGGGATCACGGCCAGACGAACGGTGCGGAACCAGGCGTTGGCCAACACGATGAGCCCAAAGAGGGCAAACAGCAGGGTCAGGATGCGCAAGACCGGCAGTACCGCGTGCACATCCGTGAAGGATGCTCCGAACGCCGCGCCGCGCCTGGAGTAGAGCAGGTCAAACGCATCGAGCCAGAACCCCCACGCGCGGATCACGATGACGGTGCCAATCAGTATAGAGAGATGCGCTCGCACACCCGACGGCGCGAGGGAGATTCCACGCACCATCATGCGGCCGTAGATACCCGCATACCCCGCGGCGACGGCCACCGTGATCAGCGTCATCCACACGAACAGCCGGTCGGCAATCAGCCGGAAGACGGGTAGCCGGAACACGTAGAAGGAGACATCGCGCCCGAACAGAGGATCGGCCTGGCCGAACGGCCTGGCGTGCCAGAACTGCTGGAACATGGCCCACTCACGCGAGGCCGCCAGTCCGATCACAATCGCCAGCCCCGCGAGGCCCCATCCCCACCCCCCGAACGACCCCCACCACGGCCGCCGTACCGGGCTGTACCGGCCGCCGCGTCCCGCCATCTCGATGAGTTCCCGGCGACCGGCCCGCAGCACGGGCCGCAGGTTCACGAAGGCGAGCAGCCACAGCAGACCGCCGACGACCGCGGCGACGGTGAGGCGGGACAGCAGTGGCACCCAGAACACCCGCAGGTATCCGACCTCGGCAAACCAGAGCCAGTCGGTATACCAGCGGGCGGCTGTGGGCGCCACCACGAGCAGTAGCACAACCGCGACCCACAAGGCGATCCGGACGCGTCGCATTCCATCCACCACCCGCCGGCCATTTGACGCATACGTCGGCCGGGGATAGAATTTTCGTGGCCCGCTCCCGGCACTCAGGAGCCGCCGGATAAGGCTTTCGCGATGGACGACACAATTACCCGCGAGCAGGTCGTCGAGGTTCTCAAAACCGTCTTCGATCCTGAGATCCCCGTCAACGTCTGGGATCTCGGGCTAATCTACGATCTTCAGCTTGCCGGGGAGACCGTCAAGATCTCTATGACCCTGACGTCGCCTGGCTGTCCGGTGGGACCGCAGATCGCCTCAGAGATCGAGAACAAGCTGCAGGCCATCGGTGTCGAGACCGCCTCTGTCGACTTCGTCTGGTCTCCGCCCTGGACGACGGAGAAGGTCTCGGCCGATGGCAAACTCCAGTTGCAGATGATGGGGATCCCCGTCTAGCGGGGGAGCCCCACGCCGCGCAGAAGACACCGGCATGTCTCGACAGCAACGCCGCGCCCGCACGCGGCGGCAGCAACCCAAACGCCCAGCGTATGTTCCATGGATCATCGCGGCAGCGGTAACCGCCGCCGTGGTCGGGCTGTTCGTGTACCTTGGAGGGCAGCCGCTCACGCCGAAGGTGGGCGATCACTGGCACGCGGGCTTCAAAGTGATCATTTGCGGAGAGCGCACCCCGCCGCTCCCGGCCAGCGCTGGTGATCTGCACTCGCACAGCGACGATGTCGTGCACATTCATCCGAACAGGCCGGAAACCGCCGGGAAGAATGCGACCCTTGAGGTCTTCCTGCAATTGGTGGGTCTGCGCGTGGCGCCGACATCATTGGAAGTTGGCGGCAAGACGTACACAAACGGGGACAAATGCCCCGACGGCCGGACGGGGCGAGTTTCCGTGCTCATCAACGGCAAGGAGCGTACCGACTTCCTCGGTTACATTCCCCAGGACCGCGATCAAATCGAGTTCCGCTTCGGGCCGTGAGGCGCACCTGGCCGCTGCTGCTCGTGCTCGGCATCGCTGCGTGCGGCCGCGGGAGCGCGCTGCAGGACCTGCCCTACGTTCCCGGCGCGTCGGTCGTCGGCCAGACGGCGTTCGTCGGCGAGATGTTCGGTCTGCCACGATCGGCATGGGAGCAAGTTGAGCTTCGGGTAGAGCGTCCGTTCGAGCAGGTGCGGGATTTCTATGCGAAGGTCGCGATCAGCGGGTGGACGCCGATCTTCGAGAGCGAGTCGGCCAAGCTCGGAGGACGATCCTACAGCCGGTTCCTGGCCGATGCGCGCCGGCGTCGCTTTTACGTGATTGGCGTGGAGGAACGTCTGACCTCAAAGGATGTGAGCGTGCTTCTCCGGCGCGGGGTTGCCAAGTAGGCTGGGGCGATGCTATGATGCGCGCATTCAGCCCATTTGAAGGTGGCTGACAAGAGAGGAGGTGAGGCCAACGATGAGACAGACGACCCCGGCCCACCTGCGGAGGATGTCGCACTAAACCCACCGCATCACGTCGCGGTGAGCGTCCTGGCTCGTGGGCCGGGGCGCTTTTCTTTTTGGGCGGACTTTACCTACTGTGATCGAGAAACGAGCCGATGGCAAACAGCGCGTGTCGCTGTGGCAGCAGCTGTTCTCCCTCTATCGGCTGTTCATTCGCGCGCGAGACGCCGGCCTGGACGTCG
>Ga0187893_10005773_pt1 | contig 21829 bp, 24 predicted proteins | sample MA1701074metaG_FD_139574 | JGI IMG/M metagenome (GOLD analysis project Ga0187893, IMG submission 139574) | White microbial mat communities from a basaltic lava cave in the Kipuka Kanohina Cave System on the Island of Hawaii, USA - MA170107-4 metaG ...
GGCGGTGGAGGGTGTCGGGTTGGGCGTCGGCGGTCGCGCCGGTGGCGGTGATGCGGCCGGCTTCCATGACGGCGTAGCGGCTGGCGAGGCGGAGGGCGAACTCGAGGTACTGCTCGACGAGGAGGATGGTGAGCCCGCCACCGCGGTGCAGGTCGAGGATGGCCTGCTCGATGTCGAGGATCACCGAGGGTTGGATGCCTTCGGTCGGCTCGTCGAGCAGCAGGAGCCGTGGTTCGGCGACGAGGGCCCGCGCCATCGCGAGCTGCTGGCGTTGGCCGCCGCTGAGCAGCCCAGCGGGGCGGTTGAGCAGCCCGGCCAGTGCGGGGAACCGGTCGAGGGCCTCGTTGATCGCGCCGGTCCCACGCCCGTGGGCCTCGGCGGCGACGAGCAGGTTCTCCCTGGTCGTTAGGTGAGGGAAGGCGACCTGGCCCTGCGGGACGTAGCCGATGCCCGCCCGGGCGCGCTGGGCGGGGGTCAGCCCGGCGAGGTCCCGGCCGTCCAGCGTGATCTTGCCCGACCAGGCGCGGTTCAGCCCGGCGATCGCGCCGAGCAGGGTGGTCTTGCCGACGCCGTTGCGGCCCATCAGGCACAGCATCTGGCCCTTCTCGATCTCCAGATCGACGCCTTCGAGGACCAGGACGCGCCCGTACCCAGTCCGCAGCCCTTCCACGCTCAGCATGCCGCGCCCTCCACGTCGTCACCAGACCGGCCGAGGTACACGTCCCGGACACGCTCGTCGGCTTGGACCTCGTCGACCGTGCCCTCGCTGAGCACGCGCCCCTCGTGGAGCACGGTCACCCGGCGCGCGAAGCGGCGCAGGAAGTCCATGTCGTGCTCGACGATCACGACCGTGCGGTCCTCGACGATCCACTGCAGCAGCTCGCCCGTGCGCTCGCGCTCCGCCCGGGTCATGCCGGCGACGGGCTCGTCCAGCAGGAGCAGGCGCGGGTCCTGGGCGAGCAGCATCGCGATCTCCAGCCACTGGCGCTGGCCGTGCGAGAGCGTCCCCGCGGCCTGTGACCCGTGGCCGGCCAGGCCGACGGCCTCTAGCGCGTCGGCGGCCGCCCGCGCGGTGCGGCGGCGGCGGCGTAGCAGGCCCGGAAGCCGCTGCGTGTGGCACGCGGCGAGGTCGACGTTCTCGACGACCTTCAGCGTGTCGAATACCGTCGGCGTCTGGAACGTCCGGCCCACACCGCGCCGCACGACACGGTGAGGAGCCAACCCCAGCAGCTCCTCGCCTTGGAACCGGACACTGCCAGTCGCCCGGCTCAAGCCGGTGACCGCGTCGAGGAGCGTGGTCTTGCCGGCCCCGTTCGGGCCGATGAGGAACCTCAGCTCGCCCTCCTCGATCGACAGGTCCACCCCGTCGACGGCGTGGAAGCCGTCGAAGCTGACCGTCAGGCTGGTGATCTCCAGGAGTTGGGTCATCAGGAGGCCTCCGCTGCGAGCCTTTCCGGCGCTTCGGGCCGCTCGCGGGGGAAGCGCAACGCCCCCGCGAGCCCGCGGGGCGCGGCGACGATCACGAGGACGAGCAACCCTCCCTGGAGGTAGAGCCAGGCGGACGGCAGCGCCTCGCTGAACGTGGTCTTCGCGTAGCTCGCGAGCACGGCGCCGGCGGCCGCGCCCAGCAGCGTGCCGCGCCCACCGAGCGCGACCCAGATCACCATCTCGATGGACGGCACGATCCCGACCATCCCCGGCGCGACGATCCCGATCGACGGGGCGTAGAGCGCGCCGGCGAGGCCTGCCAGGGCGGCGCTGAAGCCGAACGCCACCGTCTTGACCGTCGCGGGGTCGTAGCCGAGGAACCGCACCCGCTCTTCCCCGTCGCGGACCGCGACCAACAGGCGGCCGAACCGCGACCGCACGAGCTGGTGTGACACCAGCAGCGCGCCGACCAAGCCTCCGACGGTCGCGAAGTAGACCCAACGCTGCGTGGACGGCTCGCTCAGCGGGCCCCCGAGCAGGGTCGTGAAGTTCGTCAACCCGTTCGTCCCACCCGTGTACCCCTGTTGGCCGACCAGCAGCAGCGCGAAGATCGCGACGAGCGCCTGGGTGAGGAGTGCGAAGTACGCTCCCCTCACCCGGTTGCGGAACACGAGCAGCCCCAACGCCGCCCCCACGAGCGCCGGCACGAGCAACGCCGCGACCAGCGCCACCGGCAGGCTCGCGAACGGGCCCCACCAGGCCGGCAGCGCGCTGACCCCGCTCCAGTTCATGAAGTCCGGCAACGCGCCCGCGCTCGCCACCAGCTTGAGGTGCATCCCCATCGCATACGCGCCCAGCCCGAAGAACAGCCCGTGGCCAAGCGACAGCATCCCACCGAAGCCCCACGCGACGTCGAGCCCCACCGCGAGGATCGCGAGCGCCAGGTACCGGGCGACGAGGTTCAGCCGGAACGGCGACAGCAGCGCGGGTACCAGCAGGAGCAACAGGCCGATCCCCAAGATCGCGAGCGTGAGGGGGTGGGCGCGCAGCGGCCCGACCGATACGAGGCGCTCCTGCGCGTCGCCGGCGGCGAGCGCGGCGCGGGTGGCTGCGCGTGTCGCGAGGCGGGTGATCATCGTGCTCTCCTTATCGGTGGCTAGACGAGCGCCCGTGAACGGTGGGAGAACAAGCCCTGGGGGCGGACCTGCAGCAGCGCGATGACCGCCGCGAAGACCGCCGCCTTCGCCACGCTGGCCTGGGTCGTCTGCTCGATGACCGCGTTCAACATCCCGATGCCCAAGGCGGCGATCACCGCGCCGCGGAGATGCCCGAGCCCGCCGGCGATGACGACGAGAAACGCGTCGACGATGTAGAAGGTCCCCAACGAGGGGCCGATCGGGCCGAGCAGCGTGAGCGCGACCCCCGCGGTCCCGGCCAGGGCGGAGCCCATGAAGAACGTGATGCCGTCCACACGGTCGGTTCGCACTCCCGTCACCTCGGCGAGCTGGCGGTTCTGCAGCACCGCGCGCATCCGCCGACCGTAGGGGAGGCGAGCGATGGTCACGGAGAGGACGGCGACGGTCGCCACGACCAACCCGAGGATCGCGATGCGCGACCACGGCAACGTCAGCGACCCCACCTCCAGGCCGCCGTCGAGGAACGACGGCCGCTGCGCCTGGACGTTGGCCGCGCCGAACACGTCGCGGGCGAACTGCTGCAGCAACAGGCTGATGCCCCAGGTGGCGAGCAGCGTGTCGAGTGGCCGGCCGTACAGCCGCCGGATAAGGGTGCGCTCGAGCCCGAGCCCGAGCGCACCCGCGAGCACGAACGCGACCGGCAGCGCCAGCAGGTAGGCGACGTCCGGCGACGGCAGGGTGCTCTGAAGCAGGTAGGTGGTGTACGCCCCGGCCATGATGAGCTCGCCATGCGCCATGTTGATGACGTTCATCTGCCCGAACGTAAACGTCAGCCCGAGGGCGATCAGTAAGAGCACGGCGCTGACGCTGAGGCCCGTGAACACGGGGGCGAGGATGCTCTCCATGGTCTCGCGCTCCTTTGTGTGGAGGATCCGCGCGGTATACCGCGCGGATCCTCCACACAACTATCCCGCCAGGCCCTCCGCCCAGGGGTAGGTGGTGAGGAAGGGATCGGGCTTGATCGCTTCCCCGGAGTTCCAGACCTCGTCGATCAAGCCGTCGTCGCGCACGACGCCGATGCGGGCGGTCTTGTAGATGTGCTGGTTCTCGCCGTCGATCTGGTACTCGCCGCCAGGGGCCTCGAGCGTCACGCCCTTTGCGGCCTCTTTGACGGCCTCCACCTCGGTCGTCCCGGCCTTCTCGACGGCTTGAGCCCACAGGTAGACCCCGACGTAGCCGGCCTCGATCGGGTCGTCGGTCGGGTTCCCGTCTCCGTAGGCGGCCTGGTAGTCCGCGACGAACTCCTCGTTGCGCGGCGTGTCCGTGGTCTGGAAGTAGTTCCATGCCACCAGGTGGCCGGCCATGTTCTCGGCGCCGATGCCGACGACCTCTTGCTCCGCCACGCTGACCGACATCGTCGGGATGTCCTCCGCGGTGATGCCCGCGTCGCGGAACTGCTTGAAGAACGCGACGTTGCTGTCGCCGTTCAGCGTGTTGAACACGACGTCGGGGCTGGCGGACTGGACCTTGTTGACCACCGAGCTGTACTCGACATGGCCCAGCGGCGTGTACTCCTCGCCGACGATCTCCATGCCGTTGGCGGCCGCGTACGCCTTGATGATCTGGTTCGCCGTCCTCGGGAAGACGTAGTCGCTGCCGAGCAGGAACACCCGCGTCAGCCCTTGCTCCTTCAGGTAGTCCAGCGCGGGGACGATCTGCTGGTTCGGCGCGGCGCCCGTATAGAAGATGTAGGGGGAGGCCTCCAGCCCCTCGTACTGGACGGGGTACCACAACAGCGCCCGCTCGGCCTCGAAGACCGGCAGCATCGCCTTCCGGCTCGCCGACGTCCAACCGCCGAACACCACCGCGACCTGGTCCTCGTTGATCAGCTTGCTCGCCTTCTCCGCGAAGGTCGGCCAGTCCGAGGCGCCGTCCTCGATCACCGGCTCAAGCTGCCGCCCGAGCACGCCGCCCGCCGCGTTGATCTCCTCGATCGCGAGCAGCTCCGCGTCATGCACCGCGACCTCACTGATCGCCATCGTCCCGCTGAGCGAATGGAGTATTCCCACCTTGATCGGGTCCTCGCCACCTTCGGTCGCGACTGCTTGGCCACCGCCGAGCGCCAACGCGAGCGTGGTGAATAGTAGTAAAAGTCGCCGCCCTCGAGAAAGACAAATCATCCGTGAACACCCTTTCGGTGATCTCCCGCTGCCTTACCGCATTCCGCGCTGGGTAAGGCCAATGTCAACGTACTGAGATTGTGTTACCTGCCTGTAAACCGCTGGTTAAGTGCGCGCACTCGTATCAGGTCATGTGGTGACCGATGTCGCATGTGTCCTATTGACTGGTGACGGAAATGATTTAAAGTTAGCTTAACTTGCGGGCGTGTGGCGGGCTGGGCGGGTCGCCGCGCGGGAGGGAAGGAGCGCCCATGGTGACCACCTTGATCGCCCCGGTTCAATCCCCACCCCCGGCGCCGCTGGCGCGGCGCCCTCACCCCAGGGGGATCGGGGGAGGCCCCCGATACGTGAAGAGGACGTCACGCGCCGGGCGTTCCTCTCCGGGGTTGCCTCTTCGCCCGCTGGAGAACTGGAGCCACCCCGCCTACACCGAGGACTTCGCGGTGCTCACCGACGCGGTGAAGCGCGTGGGCCCCGACCTCGTGCTATAGCGGACCGTTCGTACTTGCCATGAAAGGAGCAGCGATGCCCACCACTGTCCTCGACCGCGCGCAATCGCCCGCGATACATGACGAGGAGGTGACGCGCCGGGCCTTCCTGTCTGGGCTGGCGGCCGCCGGCCTGCTCGTCACCTATGGCGGCGGCGCGTCGGCGGCGTCCTCTGACGGCTGGGCGTTCACGGACGATCGTGGCGTCGAGATCACCCTGGGCGCGGTACCGCGGCGGATCGTCGCGAACGAGACGGTTGCCTCGGCGTTGTGGGACCTGGGGATCGAGCCGGTCGGCATCTTTGGTGGGGCGCCGCTGACCGAGGACAACCCCAACCTGTTCGGCATCGATCTGGAGGGGATCGAGTCGGTGGGGGCGATGTACGGCGAGATCAATCTGGAGCGGCTGGCCGGGCTGCGGCCCGACCTGATCGTCACGAACTTCGATCCCCGCCAGGGCGGGCTCGTGTTCGGGCTCACGGACAAGAACGTGCAGGACCGGATGGAGGCGATCGCCCCGATCGTGGCGCTTGACCGGAGCAAAGAGCTGACCGCCGTGATGGGGCGGTTCGAGGATCTCGCCGCCACGTTGGGCGCGGACCTTCAAGCTCCCAGCGTCGTGGCCGCCCGCGAGCGCTTCAACGAGGCTGGCCAGCGGCTGCGGGCGGCGGCCGCGGCCAAGCCCGGCCTGCGCGCCATCGCGCTCCAGCCCTTCATCGGCGACGGCATCTACGTCGCGAGGCCGAAGAATGCGACGAACCTGCGGCACTTCCAGGAGCTGGGACTGGACCTCGTCGAGCCGGAGAGCCCACCGAGCGACCTCAGTGAGGACCTCGCCAACTTCTACTGGGAATTTGTCAGCTTCGAGCGTGCGGACACCTACCCGGCCGACCTGATCCTCATCGGCAGTGAATCGGGCCCGCCAAACCTCGAGGCTTTCGCGGAGATCGCGACATGGCGCGCGTTGCCAGCGGTGGAGGCCGGCCAGCTCGTCCAATGGCGGATCCTCGCCAACTGGAGCTACCTGGCCAACGCCCACGACCTGGAGCTGCTCGCCGACGCGGTCGAGAACGCGGACCCCGACCTCGCGCCTTAAGCGCCTTAAGGAGGTGCCGTCATGACCACGATCGTCGATGAGCTGACCCGCCGGGGGGCTGCTCACCGGAGCCGGCGCGCTAGGGGTATGGGCCGCCCCGCCCTGCCGGCTTCCGCTGCAGGCTGGGAGGGCTGCGTCCCGGTCCGACAGCCCGCGCGTAATCTGCGGGAATCCTTCGTATCCGGAGGAAAGCTGCAGTGTGGCCCACACCGTTCCGCAAGGTTCTGCGGCCTCAGGACCGGACCCCAGCCGCGCGATCTCTAAGTCAGAGTTGGGGAGCGTCCGGCTTGCCCTGTTGACCAGCCATGACATTGTATCTAAAGTAAGCTTAACTGTAGGCGCGGGGCTTGCGGGGCGCGGGCGGGCCGGGCGGGCCGTCGCGCGGGAGTGGGAAGGAGCGCCCATGGCGGTGCCGACAACCCTGCTGCGAGAACCTGCCGACGAGTTGACCCGGCGGGGGTTGCTGACGGGCGGCTTGTCGCTGGCCGCGCTGATGGCTGGCGGCGGCGGGGCGATCGCGGGGACCGCCGAGGCGGGGTTCCCGCGGACCGTGGAGACCGGTCACGGACCGGTCCGCGAATTAACCTGGGCGTGCGGGCTTAGGGCAGCGGGAATCAGCAGCGGCGGTGCCTCGGCGTTGTGATGCGAGCGTTTCGCGGTGTCCGCGGGCGTGCCGTTGCGCCGACCCCGCCACCTGACTCAGTGCCCTGGAAAAGAAGAGGAATCAATGATCACCACCCTGTCGCCGAGCCCGGCGCGGTCCGGCGCGGTGGCTGCGCCGGTCCGTCGCCGTTCGCGCCGGTCCACGAAGAGATCAACGCGGCGCTGTCCGGGCCCAGTACGCGCGCGGCGTGTCGTACCCATGCTCGTGACGGCCTTTCTCGTGGCAACGGCCGGCGCGCCTAGCGCGGTGTCGGCGGCCGAGGCGGCGTTCCCGGTCACGATCGAGCACAAGTTCGGCAGCACCACGATCACCACGGCGCCCACGCGGGTGCTGTCCCTCGGCTACAGCGACCAAGACCCGATCCTGGCGCTGGGCGTCGTACCCATCGCGGTGCGCTACTGGTACGGCGACGAGTCCGACGCCGTCTTCCCGTGGGCGCGGGACGAGCTCGGCGAAAATGCCTCGCCTGAGGTGTTGAACATGCCCGAGCTGAACTTCGAGAAGATCGCCTCCTTACGACCCGATGTCATCATCGGCACCTACTCGGGCATCACCGCCGAGGACTACGACAAGCTGTCCGCGATCGCGCCCACCGTCGCCCAATCGGGCGACTACATCGACTACGGCATGCCCTGGCAGGAGGTCACCCTTACGATCGGCCGTGCCCTCGGCCGTGAAGAGCGAGCCGAGGAGCTGGTCGCAGAGGTAGAAGACCTGTTCGCCGCCGCCAGTGACCGCCATCCCGAGTTCGCGGGCCTGACTCTGGCCCCGGTTACGGGGGAGTCCGAGGGCCAGTACGGCTTCTTCGCGTCGGGCGATCCCCGAGCCCGGCTCTTCTCCTCCCTAGGCTTCAGGCTTCCCGAGGAGTTCGACGAGATCGCCGGCGACCAGTTCTACGGCAACATCAGCGCTGAGCAGTTGGAGCTGTTCGACCGCGACGTCGTGGTCTTCCAACAGATCCAGTTCCTCGAGAACGGGCGCGCCAACCTCGACGCCGACCCCTTCGTCCAACAGCTCGACGCTGTCCGGGAGGGGCGGGCGCTCTACCTCGACCAGGAGCTCGACGACGCGCTCGCTTTCAACAGCGTCCTGAGCCTCCCGTTCGCGCTCGAGGGCCTGGTGCCACAGCTTGCCGCCGCGACCGACGGCGACCCCGCCACGGAGGTGACCGCATGACCCTGGTACTCGACCCAGCCGACGAGCTGACCCGCCGCCGCGTGCTGACGGGCGCCGCGGCCCTGGGGCTGCTGGCCGCGCTGCCGGCCCCCGGGTGGGGCCAGGAGCCGGGTGCGTTCCCGGTCACGATCGAGCACAAGTTCGGCGCCACGACTATCCCCAAGGCCCCCGAGCGGGTGATCAGCGTTGGGCTCACCGAGCAGGACACGATGCTGGCGCTGGGGGTCGTGCCGGTGGCCGTGACGGACTGGTTGGGGTTCCCGACCGGGGTAGGGCCATGGGCGGCCGACGAGCTGGGCGCGGCGGAACCCACCATCCTCCTTGGGTTGGAGTTCAACTACGAGGCGATCGCCGCCACCCGTCCCGACCTGCTCGTGTACGCGACCTCGGGCGGCGAGCGGGACATCTACCGCACGCTCAGCCAGATCGCGGCGACCGTCGCGCTGCCCAAGGGCGCGGTGCCGTACGGCGCGACGACCGAGGAGTCCACGCTGCTCATCGCCGAGGCGCTCGGCCGGCGGTCGGACGGCGAGCGGGTCGTCGCCGAGCTCGACGCCTACCTCGCCGGGCAGGCCGCGGCCTACCCGGCCTTCGCCGGGCGGAAGGTGAACTACCTCGACGTGTCCCCCGGTGGGATCACCAGCTACTCACGCGAACACGTGATCAACAGCCTGATGTACGAGGTCGGGTTCGCACCGATAGAACGCAGCGCGCTGCCCGCCGGGCAGGGGTCGGCCAGGTGTCGGTGGAGCGGCTTGCCGACTATGACGCCGACGTCTTGCTCGTCTACCCGTTCGGGCAGACCATCGACGAGCTGCGCCGCGCCGTGCCGACGCTGGAGACGCTGGACTCGGCTCGCGACGGCCGGATGTTCGTGCTGGAAGACCTGGCCCTGTCCAACAGCTCGGTGCTGCCCATCCCCTACGCCCTCGACACCCTGCTGCCCGAGATCGACCGCGCGCTCGTCTGACACCGACACCGAACCGACAGACCGACAGGAGGAGACCATGAGTACCGGCCTGCTCGACCGACCCGTCATCACCGACGCCACGCGCCGCCGGTTCCTCACCGGCGCGGCGGCCGCGGCGCTGCTGGCCGGCCGCGGCACGCCGGACCGTGGCGGTGACGCCCCCGACGGCGCTGGCGGGTTCCCGGTCACCATCGACGGGGCGTTCGGCCCCACCCGGATCGAGCGGCGCCCCGCGCGGGTGGCCGCCGTCGGGTTCCTGCGCGACGGGGACGACGCGGTGGCCCTCGGCGTCACCCCGGTGGTGATGGGGGTCAGCGGGAACTTCCCCGAGGGGCTCGCCCCGTGGACGCGGGCCGCGCTCGGGCCGGCGACGCCGCCGACCGTGGACGTCTCAGAGGACCTGCCCCTCGAGCAGGTCGCCGCCGCCCGGCCCGACCTGATCCTCGCGACCGACGACCGCACGCTCGCCGATCACCACGCCCGGCTCGCCGGGATCGCGCCGGTGCTGGCCTACACGGTCGGCGCGGAGGCCGAGCCGTGGCGGCTGCGCGCCGAGCGGATCGGCCGCGCGCTGGGCCGCGCGCGGCAGGCCGGCGTCCTCGTACGCGGCATCGAGGACCGCATCGCCGCGGCCCGCGCCGAGCACCCCCAGCTCGTCGGCGCCACGATCACCAGCGGGGTGGTCGTGGGCGGGGTGCTGTACATCGTCAACCGGGAGTCCGACGCGGGCGCCGCCCTGCACCGCGAGCTCGGGCTGGTCATGCCGCCAGGCCACGCCGAGCTGCCAGAGGAGTTCCCCGGCCGCGCCGTCATCAGCCCGGAGCGGCTCGACCTGCTCGAGGCCGACGTGATCATGCTCAACTACGTCACGGCGGACGACCAGCGCCTGATCGAGTCCAGCGAGCTGTTCAAGCGGCTCGACGCGGTGCGCCGTGGCAGCTACGTCCCCATCGACTCGCCGACGGGCCTGGGGATCGCCCAAGCCTACCCGTCGCTGCTGAGCATCCCGTTCGCGCTGGAGGGCGTGGTCCCGCTGCTGGCCGAGGCGCTCGCACGCTGACAGAGTCACGCACAAGCCGTACTCCGAGGTGATCGACAGATTGCCAAGCTCGGGGAGACGTTGGGCGCCGACCTGGGCACACCGAGGTGACGCGGTTACGTCAGGACCTCGAGAACGCGAGAGCGGCGCTGCTCGGCTGTGAAAATGTGGTTACTGTGACCACGTGAAGAACGTCACGATCGCCATCCCCGATGAGGTGTACCGCCAGGCTCGGATCCTGGCGGCCGAGCGTGGCATCTCCCTGAGCGCTCTGGTCGCCGAGTACCTGCGATGCGCCTCTCAGAGGGAGTCCGAGTTCGCGCGGCTCGAGGCGCTGCAGCGGCAGGTCCAAGCTGAGATCGAGCGATTCAGCGGAGCTGACCGGCTCGATCGCCAGGAGGTCCACGACCGTGCGATTCGTTGACACGAACATCTTGCTGTACGCCATCTCACGTGACCGGGGAGAGCGGGCGAAGGCCACGCGCGCCAACGACATCCTCACCGCACGAGATCTCGGTCTGTCCGTCCAGGTGCTACAAGAGTTCTACGTCCAGGCGACGCGACCAACCCGCCCAGACCGGCTGTCGGACGATCAGGCCGCGAGGTTGGTGCAATCGTTCCTCCGCTTCCGCGTTCAAGGCATCGACACTCAGCTGATGCTCGCGGCGCTGGCAACCTGCCAGCGCTTCCGCCTGTCCTACTGGGATGCCGCCATCCTCGAGGCGGCGCGCGCCATCGGCCGCGAGGTCGTCCTCTCCGAGGACCTCAACGATGGCCAAGACTACGACGGTGTCCGTGTCGAAAACCCGTGCCGGTGACCCGTGCGCGATACCCGCGCCGGGTCGCCTGCTCAACCTGCGTTGTACGGCCTCTGGGGCTCACCGGCAGCGATATGTCGGTAGGCCCCAGATTCTGGGCCACCAAAGGTATGCCTTACCTGAGGTGATGGTGCTGGCCTTTCCGTAGGACTGGATGACGGGCCCAGTTCGACGCGGGGGATGCACGATGGCCACCCTGCTCACATCCCCATGCTTCTCGATGACGGCCACGCGCCGGATCGAAGGCGAACACGGCGAGCGCTGCGGCCGGCTCCGGTAGGCGTGTCACCGGTAGGCATCACGACGATGGCTGACGTCGAGAACGTGCACGGTGGCCGTGGCGTCGTCGACGGTGTACCGCACCCGGTACTCGCCACGACGAGCCCGCCAGTGACCCTCGAACGGCTTGCGCAACGGCGCTCCAACGCGGCGGGGATTTTCGGCGAGCGGTCCGTAGAGGAACCCGGCGCAGGCCGCCGCTACGGCTTCGGGGAGCGTCTCCGCGAGGCGGCGCGCAGCCGTGCGAGCCGCCACCACTCGGTAGTTCACTCGGGTGTCGAGCCGGGCGGGCGCGCCAGGAGCGCGCGCACAGCCTCCTCGTCGAGGACGTCGCCTTGGGTGATCTGGGCCTCCGCGGCGCGCATGCGTTCCTGCGCCGCGGGGTCGGCGAGCAGTTCCAACGTCGCCTCGATCGACTCGAGGTCCTGGGCGGAGATGAGTACCACGTACTCGCGGCCGTTGCGGGTGATATGGACCCGCTCGTGGGTGCGAGACACCTCGTCGGCGATCTCCGACAGGCGAGCCTTCGCCGCGGACAGCGGAACAGTGCTCATAGACCAGGATCATAGCCTCCTCTCGCCCGGCCTCGCGACATCCATGAAAGGAACCGCGCCATGCCCGTCACCCTGCTCGACGCACCCGTCATCGACGACGCCACCCGCCGCGGGTTCCTCACCGGTGCCGCGGCGGCCGCGCTGCTCGCCGGCTGCGGCCGTGGTCCGGCGTGGGCCGCGCCGGCCGACGGCGGGTTCCCGGTCACCGTCGACCACCGGTTCGGCAGCACTGCAATCCCCGCCGGGCCGCGGCGGATCGTCACCGTCGGCCTCAACGACCACGACGTGGTCTACGCCCTCGGCGCGCAGCCGGTGGCGGCCTCGCCGTGGTTCACCGGCGAGGCCGTGCACCCGTGGTCCGAGCAGGCGGTCACGGGGGCGGCGGTCCCGGTCGTCCCGAGCGGTCAGCCGGCCTTTTCCTGCACTGTGCGGCGCCGTGGACCCAAAGCGGCGCCTATCGCCCTGGTTGTCCGATTCTCATCTTCCGGGGGATGGCGCCAGCCGGCATGAGCTGCTGTGCTGGTACTGGCGGTGGCCCTCGACGGCGACCCGTCGAGGGCCACCGACCTTTGATGCGGGACTGCCGATGTGCACGGCCGTCCGACGAGCGCCGGGCCACTGCAGGGTAATGGTGCTGTCACCCCCTTAAGCCCGCTTCCGCACTTCTAAGCGGCGTTTCGGCTCCCGATTTTCGGTGTCCCGGCAGAGCAGCGGCTTGTGGCGGTATCCCATCTTTTTATGGACAAATCAACCAACACCGGCTGACCAGCCACGGACATTGAGTTTAAGTAACCTTAACCTACAAGCGTGGGTTTGCGGGGCGCAGCCGGGGATGGGCGGGCCGTCGCGCGGGAGTGGGAAAGAGCGCCTATGGCCACCACCCTGATCGCGCCTGTTCAATCCGCGACCCGTGGCGCGACAAGCCGTAAGGAGCGGGCGATGTCGAAGGTCCTGCCGCGAGAACCCGTCGACGAGCTGACCCGCCGGGGGTTGCTGGCGGGCGGGTTGTCGCTGGCCACGCTGATGGCCGGCGGGGGCATGGCCGCCGCGGGGACCGCTGACGCGGGTTCCCGCGGACCGTGGAGACCGGTCACGGTCCGGTCCGAATCCCGAGCGACCCCGAGCGGATCGTCACGCTCGGTGCTGAGGCCGACGCGGTCGTCGCGCTCGGCCGGACGCCGGTGATGATGCCCGGGAGTTTCGCCGACCCTCGCGTGGTAGACCGCCGCCGGCCTGCTCGCGACCAGCGGCGCGCCGGCGCGTGGTGAGACCGCCGAGGGGTCCCCTGGGTGGTCGAGCACCAGGCCGGGCGCACAGAGGTGCCGGCGCCTCCGCAGCGGATCGCGTACGGCACCGAGGGCCCCGAGCTCGAGGAGTTGCTGGCGCTCGGCGCCGTCCCGGTCCTGCTCGGCCGGCGCGACCCGGAGCTACGCCCGACCGTCGTGGCGGCCGCCGGGGTGGACCACTATCGAGTCGTCGACGGGCTCAACATCGAGCGCATCGCCGCGGCGCGGCCTGACCTGATCGTGGCGCACGAGGGGTTCGCGTCAGACGTCTACGACCAACTCAGCCGCGCCGCGCCCACGATCAGCGTAGTGACCACGCATTGGCGCCTGAGCGTCCGCCAGGTGGCCGACGCGCTGGGACGGGTTGCCGAGGGCGAAGACGTCATCGCTGGGATCGACGCCCGGATCGCCGAGGCCGCGCCTCGGCTGGCCCCCGTCGCCGGGCTCAGCCTGGCGTTCGCGTACATCTTCCCCCGACGCAAACTTCCTGGCATCGGACCTGACCCAGGTCGGTGCGCTGGTGCGCGAGCTGGGGCTGCGCGAGCTGCCGCCGGGCGAGTTCACGACCATCGAGCTGTCGGCGCGTTGAGCACGGACGTGCTCTTCGTCTTGTCGGCCGGTCAGGGCGACGCCGTCGACGACTTCGAGAGCGGCCCGCTGTTCCGCAACCTTCCGTCGGAGGCCGCGGGTCGGTACTTCCGGCTCGAAGACCGAGCCGACGGCGGCGGATGGCGGCTCGACACGTAACGCGACCACGTCCGCCAGCGCGTCCGGAGATGCGAGCACGACGGGCGCCGCGCGATCCTCCCACCCGTTTTTGAAAACGAAAACGAGTTCTGTATGCTGCCGACCGGTACGGGGGATCACCTTTCACGACACTGAGGAGGCAGTCGCACGTGAAGGTCGCGTTCGTCGGCAAAGGAGGGAGCGGGAAGACGACGCTGTCGTCGCTGTTCGCCCGCTACCTGTACGCGGCCGGGTTGCCGGTGCTGGCGATCGACGCCGACATCAACCAGCACCTCGCCCTCGCGCTGGGGATGGACGAGGTCGAGGCGGCTCGCCTGCCCGCGATGGGCGCCGACCTGGCGTTCATCAAGGACTGGCTGCGTGGGGACAATCCCCGGATCGCTTCGGCGGCGGCGATGACCAAGACCACCCCGCCGGGTAGCGGGTCCCGCCTGTTGCGCCTGGTCGAGGACAACCCGATCTACGCCCGGTTCGCGCGGCTGGCGGGCGGGGTCCGCCTGCTGGCCACCGGGCCGTTCGAGGACGCCGACCTGGGCGTGGCCTGCTACCACTCCAAGACCGCGGCGGTGGAGCTGCTGCTCAACCATCTCGTCGACGGGCCCGGCGAGTACGTCGTCGTGGACATGACCGCGGGCGCGGACTCGTTCGCGTCTGGGCTGTTCACCCGCTTCGACCTGACCGTGCTCGTGACCGAGCCCACGACGAGGGCGGTCGGAGTCTGCCGGCAATACCAGCGCTACGCCGCGAGCTTCGACGTCGCGATCGCGATGGTCGGCAACAAGGTCACCGACGAGGGGGACCGCGCGTTCCTTCGCCAGCAGCTGGGCGCGGACCTGCTCGCCTGCCTTGACCAGTCGGAGTACGTGCGCGCCGCCGAGCGCGGGGACGTGCGGCCGATCGGCCAGCTGGAGCCCGCCAACCGCCACACGCTGGAACGCCTGCGCGCGGCCGTGGACGCCATCGACAAGGACTGGGCGGCCTTCCAACGGCAGACCGTCGAGTTCCACATCCGCAACGCGCGCGCGTGGGGCAACGCCGCCGCCGGGACCGACCTGCTCGGTCAGATCGACCCGACGTTCGCCCTTGCTCCTTCCGTGCTCGCCTAACCGCAAACCAAGGAGGTTGCCGTGTCCCTCAACGTCCCCGAAACCCTGCTCGCCCAGGCCGCCGCCGGCGAGGTCGACGACGGCGCCTTCGTCGACTGCATCCGCGCGTCACTGCCCTATGCCTGGGACGTGGTGAGCGGGCTGGCCGCCCGGTTCGACGCGGGCTCGGCGCCATTGGTGGTCAACGAGCTGCCGCCACCCGACGAGCACGCTCGCGGCCAGCTGCTGCGCGCGCTGGCAAGCGACAGCATCCGCGGTGCGTTGCAGCGGCATTTCGGCGTGACGATCGCGTTCCGCAACTGCCATTACACGGGCGTGTTCGCCGCCGTCCCGGACAAGCGTGCCTACGACGAGTTCGTCTCGCCCCGCGCGCAGGTACTCAGCCAGCACCCGGACTTGCGCGACTGCTGAGCCGCTCCAGGGAGATCACCTGGTCGGGTGGGTTGCCCACCGACACCCGACCGTCACGGTACCGGGCGGCTGTGCCCCAGCCCACGAGTGAAGCTTATGGCCAGGTTTTCTCACGTATACGTGCGTTTTCCTGGCCACAAGGGGCCGCGCACTGTCAGCTCGATCGGCCGGTGGCCAGGATCGTCGGGTGCACGGCATAGTGGCCCGGCTCGTCCAGGACGTAGCCTGCGCTGCCGGGGGTGAGCAGCTCGTGGACCTGGTCGAGCTCGGCGGCCGAGAGGCCGGCGGCTTGCCCGCATGCCGCGGCCGACTCGAGCAGCTCGGGCCAGACGGCCGCCTCGAGGTAGCGGCGGGCCGCCGGGTCATCGCGAGCGGGGTAGGCGATCCGTGGGAAGACCCGCAACCGCACGTGCCGCAGCCCCGCCCGAGCCAGGCGAGGTGGCGCTCGTTGTGGGCAGGGCCGTCGGCCGGTAGGCCCCAGCGCATCTCCGACGCGGTACGCAGCATGCGCTCTCGCCGCGAGCGGCCCGGCAGGAACGAGGACTGGTAGTAGTTGCTGTAGTACAACGCGACGATCCCACCAGGGCGCACGGCCGCGGCCATCCGGCTGACGATCTCGGCGGGATCGTCGAAGTTGCCGGGCCAGACACAGTCGCCCGCCCAGATCGCGTCGAACGCCGCAGCGGAGCCGGCGAGCACGGCCGCGACGTCCGCGGCGCGCGGCGTCACGCGGTCCGCGGCACCAGCCCGCTCCGCATACTCCAAGGCGAGGGGCAACACATCCGGGTTGAGGTCGATGGCCAGGACGGTGCCCGACCCGCCGACCGCCCGAGCCAACGCTGGCAGCGCGCCCCCGCCACCGGTTCCCACGCCCAGGACGTGCCCACCCTCGGCCAGCCCGAGCGAGTCGACAGCCTCGGCCACTGTCTCGGCCAAGAAGTCCCTGTTGGTCGTCAAGTACGCGACCAAGGCATCCTTTATAGAACTCTCGCCCGCCGTCATTTCCACCCCTCGGTCACCGCGGCGCCGTGCTCCCACGGAGGGAACGGATCAGGCAGCGCTCGCCAGGCTGGCTCGCCCGCCGACAGCTCAAGGTCGGTGAGCAAGCAGGCGTCCAGGGCGCGTGAGATCGCGGCGGTGTCCATTTCTACCCCGATGAACACCAGCTCCTGCTGGCGGTCGCCGTAGTAGGGGTCCCAGGTCGCCTCCAACTCCATACGCGCGAACGGGTCAAGGTCCACCCAGGCGGACGCGGGCCGGTCGGCCATCCACGTCCTGGCGCGCTCCAAGGTCAGGACCGGGCCCGCCTGGTCCCACAACAGAGCCAGCGCGGGCCTGGTCGCCAGCCACAGAAACCCCTTCGACCGGATAAGCCCGTCGAACGGGTCGGCGAGCGTCTCGGACAGCCGCAACGGGTGAAACGGCCGGCGGGCCCGGTACGTCAGGTGCGACACGCCCTCACCGCAGTCCGGCAGGTCGAACCCGGCCAGCGCGACCGCCCACCCGGCGGGTACCCGGTCCGGATCGTAGCGGCCCGTGGACACCACCAGCGCCGGGGACACCCTGCCGTATTGGGCCCGGACCAGCCGCGCGCACGGGTTCAACGTCCGCAGCAACGCCTCCGCCCGCGCGACCGTAGGGACGGGGACGCGCTCCCATCTCGCCACGACCACTACGTCGGCGTGCTCAACCTGGGCGATCAGTACCTCGGCGAGGGCGCGATCGTCGTCGCGACCCAGAGCCAGCCGCCAATCCGACAGGAGCGCGTCGCTGTGGACGTCGGTCAGCAACGTCGTGACGTCGACGACGGTGACCACCGTGTCCACCCGCACGGCCAGGGCCACTTCGCTGAGGTCGGCGAGCGCCTCGGACACCGTTCGTGGCTCCACCCCGCCGGGCAGCTGCACGACGAGCGCGTCCGCCTTGCCCGCGGTTCGCCGCGCATGAGCGAGAAGGTCCTCGCAAAGGGTGCCGGAACCGGTAGAGGTCAGCTCCCTCGCCACGGTCTGCCTGACAGCGTGGACCCGCAACCTCCCCGGTCTGGCGAGAAGGTGTGCGACCAGCGCGGTCTTCTGGGCCTCGGCCAGACCGGCGACGAGCGTGACGGGGAGGCAGGGGTCAGCACCCGCGGCCATCGGCTACCCGCTCGCTTCGCCGGTGCTCGGCCGCCACGCTGCTTCCTTCCTCGCGGCGTTGACCGGTCAGAGCATCACTTCGCCGCCGTTGGGCGAGATGCAGGTCCCGTGGAAGAAGCTGCCTTCCGGGGACGCGAGCAGCAGGACGGCCGGCGCGATCTCGTTGACCTCGGCGAAGCGGTGCAGGGGGATGGCTTGCTTGAGGCCGTCCAACAGCTCAGGCGCCAGCGGGGTCAGCAGATCGGTGTTGGTCACACCTGGAGCGACCGCGTTGACCAGGACGCCGGTCCCCGCGCACTCCAACGCGAGCGCGCGGGTAAACGTCATGTTCGCGCCCTTGGCCGAGGCGTAGTGGGTCAACAGGCCCGCACCCTTGTACGCCAGCTGAGAGGTGATGTTGACGATGCGGCCCTCGCCACGCGCCTTCATATCACGGTAGACCGCTTGCGTCATGAAGAACGTGCCTTTCACGTGCACCGCATGCATCCGGTCGAAGCTGGATTCCGTGATGTCCTCGAACCGTTCGGTCACGTTGTGCCCGGCATTGTTCACCAAGATATGGATGTCGCCGAGGGCGGACACCGCGTCCTGGTAGAAGGCGTAGACGTTTGCCGGCGAGGAGACATCGCAGGTCGCCTGGTACGCCTTGCGGCCGAGCGCTTCGATCTCCGCGACCGTCTTGGCCGCCCGCTCGTCGTCATCGAGGTGGTTGATCGCGACATTGGCGCCGTGCTCGGCCAGCAAGAGCGCGATGGCCTTGCCGATCCCTCGCGATGCCCCGGTCACGATCGCGTTCTTACCCGCAAGTTTCTCCGCAGGCATGTGTTGACTCCTCGACTTGTAACCGAAGCGAGAGCCCAGCGCCACGGGCCACGTTGAGCGTATCAGGTAATGATTATCATTGCGAGTAGGTGGTTCAGTTGAGCGGGGCGGTGGCGGACCGGCGGTGAATCCGAAGCAAGCGCGCGGATAGGAGCGCGGGCTCGAGGTCGCCGTCCGCCAGCCAGCCTCCGAGCTCGGCGACATCGGCGGCCGTCCGCACCGGCCCCACCCACATGGCGAGCGCCGTCGGCCGCCGATGCGCGTCACAAGGCTGGACCACCACCAACGGCGCGGGGTGCCTCAGCCGGCAGGCGGCCCGACCGACGAGGCAGTTCGCCATCACGAGGACCCCATGGCGACTCGCGCGGACTACCTCCCCCAGCTCCTTTACCGTGCGAGCCCACTCGCTGGACTCATCGCCCGCGCCACACCCTGGTTCAGTACACATCACGATCGTGAAGCCTCGTTCGGATCGGCCACCGGACATGCCGCTCCCCGCAATGGAAACCATTGTCTTAAGGCCACGCTATCCTCTGTTGCCGCCCGGCGCAAAAGCGCCACTTGCCGGACACCGAGATGAGAATCAGCCGTACGCCGTCCGGTTCGCCGGATTTTTGCCTTTGGGGCGGCGCCGCGCGCCGGCCTAACTCTGCACACTCGACTTTCGCACTTTGGGGCTGGGGTGCGGTGTGTCGGGTGCGTGACTTTTGGGTGTAAGCGAGGAAGCATCAACGGGTGACAAGACCTGACTCTCGTGAAGCGAGGTTCCCGTTGATGCTTCCAGGCGTGAGTGTACCGGCCGGCTTGTGGCGGCTGCTGTCGGCCTTCCGGACCTGCTTTCGCGCCCCTGTCTTCGTCACCTTCGTCGCGCTGGTCGTGGAGTGTATCGCCCAGACCGGCGCGCATACCGTCTGCGGGATGCTCGTCGGCGCCGGTCTGGAGCGGGCGTGGGCGCATGACCGTGCCCACCGCTTCTTTTCGACCGCGGTGCGGTGCGCCGACGAGGTCGGGCTGGCCTTGGCCGCCGTGATCGTTCAGGTGCTGCTGCCCGCCGGAGCGCCGCTGGTGGTGGCCGTGGACGACACATTGTTCCGCCGCTCGGGCGCCAAGGTTCATGGCGCGTTTTGGCATCACGACGCGTCGGCCAAGAAAGGCCGCACCTTTGCGCGGGGCAACTGTTGGTCACCGCCGGGCTGGTCGTCGACTTGCCGGGAGTGTCGCGGCCGCTGTGCCTACCGGTGCTGTTTCGCCTGTGGACGCCCAAGAAGACCACCAAGATCGTCTACGCCCGCCGGATCGTCACCCTGCTCGCCGAGCAGTTCCCTGCCCGAACGGTGCACGTGGTAGCCGATGCCGCCTACGCCAGCAAGGACCTGCGCGGCCTGCCCGCGGGTATCACCTGGACCACCCGGGTGCGGCGCAACGCCGTCTTCCACGACCTGACCCCCGCGCGGACCGGCAAACGCGGCCGGCCGCGTCAACGAGGCGATCGGATCGGCACGCTGGCCGACCTCGCCGCGGCGGGCGAGTGGACTGATGTGCAGGTGTGCCGCTACGGGCGGAGCGACACCATCAGTGTGTGCCAGCGGCGCTGTCTGTGGTGGACGGTGTTCGCTGCCCGCCCGGTACACGTGGTCTTGGTCCGCGAGCCCGGCTGGGACGCCACGGTCGGGTATGACATCGCCTTTGTCACCACCGACGTGGACAGCACCGCCAGCCAGATCGTGGCGCGCTATGCGTCGCGGTGGTCGATCGAGGTCGTCTTCTTCGACGCCAAGCACATCTTCGGAGTCGGCCAGGCCCGCAACCGCACCGAACTGGCGGTCGCGCGGACGGTGCCGTTCGGGTTCGTCTGTCTGGACGTGGTGATCCCCCCCGCCAGTCAGCTAGCAGCGTGACGGCGACCAATCATTGTTCACTAAGCCGCTCGTCAAGCACAGACACACAGTCCATGCTCTTCCACGGTTCTGGGAACCGAGCGCGAACGCCACGTATCCGCTCGACGCCCATTGGGTAACCGGTATCGATCGCCAGGTCGATCGCACGAGCCAACTCCTGGCATGCCTGTTCGGGCTCGCCCTGAAGTACACGTGCGGTGGCGACGTCAGTCAGCCTCGCCACAGTCCAACGCGGCCAAGCGGGTATAAGGGATGTCTCTAACAGTTCGATTCCGTCTGCAGGATGGCCGAGCAGTACGAGTCCGGCACCAATGTTTCCCGCTATTTCTTCAGGTTCGGGTGTGGCAAAGAAACGCGCGAAGAAGCCACGAGAGTCGGTATGTGAACCGCGCTCACTCATGCGTCCAGCAACCTCAATGGTCTTGTGAAATCCTTGCTCATCGCCTGCTGCGGCCAATTCCATGGCCAGCCACCATCCCACCCATGCGCGAGTGGGAGCATCCGCGGACCGGGCATGAGCCGCTGCGGTTTGCATCAGCGTCACGGCACGCGGAGTGTCACCTCTGCCACTGGGAAGAGATGAGTACAGGATGCTAGCTGCCCCTAACGCTTGTGCGCATAGGGTGCCGTCCCCCGTACTCTCAGCCACGCTCCGGGCGCGTGCAAAGAGTCGTCCTGCGTTCGTCCGATCGCCAAGCCTGAAGGTTAAAAACCCCGCCTGGGCGCATGATCCAACGGCGGCTACTTCCAAACGGCGACGCTGCCCTTCCCGCAAATCGCGTCCCAACAACCTGAGGACGACGCCAGTCTCCTGAGCGACTAGGCTCAACAGAACATCAGGTCGCTCGATCTGGTCAAGCCGGGCTAACGCGTCGGTCAGGTCCTCGTGAGCGGTGATCAACTTCGAGTCGGCACGATAGTCCGCGCTTGCCATGTGCGCTGCGATGCGCTCTAACGCGGCCGAAGGGGTCAACGCCGCGGTGAGGCTGCCAACAGCGAGAATCTTCCCGGCCGTCCTACGATCCGCGTCGTCCTCCTCAACTGCGCTGCCGTTCGAGGTTGCGGCGTCCAACGTAGGCGTGCGGATAAGCGCCCGCTGCTCGACCTCACGCAGCTCAAGACCGTTCTCCTCCCATCCACGCTTGAGCGCCCTGAGAATGGCAGCCAGATTCCCCGCACCCGGCCTCTTCACCCCACGCTCATAGGCTGAGATGTGCTGAGCGCTCAGGCAGCATCCGGGAGTTTGGACACAGCAGGCGTTCGCAAGGTCGACTTGATCCATCCCCGCGAGCCGGCGCAGCTCGACCAGCACCTTGCCATTGATCGGTACGCCTTCGGGCATCATCCCCCTTTACGCTCCGTCGTTACTCACGAGCACGGTAGCAAAGTCCGCCCAGTCAGGTCGGGGTTCGCATAGCGGTTGTATGACGTCTTCAGCCCTGGCAGGCCACCCCTCATCCTCGATTGACGCGTACCAGACGTGCGCGTGGGAAGGGAAAGCGGTCCGTCGACCTGACCGGGAGACGGCGGGCCGCGCCCTTCCCCGGCTGACGACGGGGCTGTGATGTTGAGCATCGTCATTCCACCTGGCAAACC
>Ga0187893_10005774_pt1 | contig 21827 bp, 15 predicted proteins | sample MA1701074metaG_FD_139574 | JGI IMG/M metagenome (GOLD analysis project Ga0187893, IMG submission 139574) | White microbial mat communities from a basaltic lava cave in the Kipuka Kanohina Cave System on the Island of Hawaii, USA - MA170107-4 metaG ...
ACGAACGCCACCACGCGCTCACCCAGTTTCTCGGGATCGGTAAGAGTGGCGGCAGGTGCCAACCAACGGCCACTCTTGAGCACGACGATGGGATTGGAGACTTCAAAAGGGCCGGGAATCGGAGTTGGAATGAGTCGCGGTGGAGACCAGGTCAATCCACTATCCTTGGAAACGCAAGAAACAGGCTCGCGTTTGATGGCGTGACCGAATTTCTTGACTCCTTCAACGGGGTAGGCCCGAGTGCCATACGCCAGAACCGTTCCGTCGGGAGTGCGACTCAATCGCAGGCTATTGGTGGTGTGCGGGTCGGAACCTACGGGCAGGATGGTCGTCTGCCAAGTCCAGGTGCTTCCCTGGTCTGTCGAGCGGGCGCACTGCGTGCTTCCCGTGGCATTGGGCCCGCCCCCCACGCTGAAACCCGCCAGCAAATCACCATTGTTGAGCCGAACCAGCGTCGGAAAGGCAGAGTCTTCCCTGTGAATGTAGCCCGTATCAAGAACTTCAATGTTCGGCATCCGAAAGACCTCCCGATCCCAGCAGGAACATTCGACCAAATGCTCATCCGGCCTGGGCTGACTGACGCCCTAGCGGGAGACGATATCCTGAGCCGACTCTAGAAAGGGATCTCCCGTGCACGGGGTTCCGCAACACCGAGAGGCCAAAACCGGAGCCCGGGCAGATTTTCGTTTACAACGCCTGATAGTATATATTAGATAATAATATCTCAGGTAGCGTGTTTCGTTTCGATTCCAAGACAGGCATAGGCTCCAAAACTCCAGGTTGAAGTTACCAGGCGCCGTGGGTCTGGCGGGGCGAAGAGGATATTTTTTCTTGCCCCAACGGTATTATTCCAAAGCGGTTGTGGCGATGTGAGGTGACCGGAGTGAAAAGAACGGGGAAGACCACCAGGGTTGACTGCGTATGGATGCTGATATGGGGGCTTGTGCTGTTTTCAAGTGCAACCGCGGCTGACCGGAAGCCCGCAGCTGTGCCGGGCTCTCCCCCCTTCAGCCTGGCGTTGCAGGCAGGCAACACCCTTTATCTCTCGGGGCAGATTAATATTGACCCTGAAACGGGGAAGCTTGTCAGTAGCGTGGAGTCCGGAACGCGGCAGGCCATGCTCAATCTGAAGCGCGAGCTGAGCGCCAAGAAGTTTCTGTTGTCCGATGTTGTAGCCACCCATGTCTGGTTAACCGACCTCACCCAGATGCCGGAAATGAATAAAGCTTATCGTTCCTTTTTCCAGGACTCGGCACTGCCGACTCGCACGACGGTCGGAGTGTCGGCACTGGCGAAGGGAGCGGCTATCGAAATTGCCATGGTCGCTGTCCGCGGCAAGAAAACATATATCTATCCAGAGGGTGTTGAGCGGGGAAAGGCGCCTTTCAGTCCAGGCATCCTGGTGGATGGCGTGCTTTATGTTTCGGGTCAGGCCGGAGTCGATTCTTCGAGCGGCAAACTGATCGAAGGTGACTTCTCGGCTCATGTTCAGCAGACCCTGGAGAATGTCGACCGTATCCTGAAGGCAGCGCACATGGACTTCGGTAACGTCGCCCTGGCTGAAGTCTACATGCCCGACGTGAATAACTTTGAGGCCCTGAACAAGGTTTATCTTCCGTATACACGGGAACCTCGGCCTGCCAGGGTGCCGGTGGGAGTGGCCGCTCTGCCTCTTCAGTCGCCGATCGAGATAACGGTAATTGCCCATCGCAAGCCAGGTCGATCCATCCTGCCCGACGGAATGGCTCCCAGCGGAAACTATAGTCGAGGGTTGCTGGTGGATGGGAGGATGTACCTGGCGGGAGTCTTCAGTCGTCAGGGGGACATACGGGATCAAGTGAAGGATTGCATTGGGAGAATGGAAAAGATCATGACGGCCGGCGGACTCCATCTTAAGCAGGTGGTCGAAGCGAGGGTCTATCTGACGGATATGAATGACTACGATGCCATGAACTCAGCCTATCGGGAATCTTTCGGTGAAGGTTTCCCGACGCGCGCAACCGTGGCCGTTCCACAGCTGCCAGGAAACAACCGTATCGGCATGACTTTTGTGGTTGCAAAGTCGGGCCGCTGACCTAATTGACACAGGACTGGGCGATGCATTGGAGCAGGGGAGCGCATTTTCGAGAACGATAGCATCGATCATGAAACGAGTTGCTGTTGGAGGGATTTCTCACGAAACAAGCACGTTCACGCCCGTACCCACGACGCTGGCAAGCTATGAAGAACGCTTTCTGCTGCATGGTCAAAGAATCCTGGAAGTGATGGGTGGGACGAACACGACCATTGGCGGCTACATGCAAGGTGCGGAGCGCCACGGTTTCGAACTGATTCCAACCCTGCTGGCCAACGCCCACACCAGTGCACCCACTCCTCGCCGACTGTTCGACGCCCTGGTTGGAGAGTTACTGGCAGGCATTGAGGCTGCAGGGCCCATCGATGGAGTCTTGCTTGAACTGCACGGCTCGATGTGCGCTGGAGATCTGGACAGCTCGGACGGCGTTCCCGATGCCGAGGGGTTTATTCTGGGAAAGGTCCGGCAGTTGGTTGGCCCCAAAGTTCCGATTCTTGCCGAACTGGATATCCACTCGAATGTTACGCCGTTGATGGTGCAGATGGCAGACGTGTTGATTGGACGCGAATCCTATCCTGAGATTGACATGGCGGAGCGCGCCAGGGAGTGTGCGGATGTCCTCGCTCGCATCTGGAACGACGGACTGCGGCCGACCATGGCCGTGCATCAGATCCCCATGGTCTGGGGGATGAACCAGGTGACGGCTCACTCTCCCATGAAGGAAGCCATTGCAGAATTGCATCGAATCGAGGCCCTGCCCGGCGTGGTCTGCGGTTCTATAGCCACTTGTTATTTTGTGGCGGATGTTCCGGATATGGGAGCGTCTGTATACGTCGTGACAGACAATGATCAAGGAGCGGCCCAGCGCTACGCTGATGAGCTGGGAGCTTGGTGCTACCAACGGCGCGCCGACTGGCACTTCTCTCTCCCCAGGGCCCATGAGGTACTGGCTGGAGCGAAAGCGGGGGGACGCTACCCGGTGATCCTGGCCGATATGCGGGACAATACGGGAGGCGGTTCGCCTGGCGACAGCACCGGCCTGTTGCGAGCCTTCCTCGATGCAGGTGTGAAGGAGGCATGCGTGCTGAACATCAGCGATCCGGATGCCGTGCGTCAATGCCAGACGGCGGGCGTGGGAGCTACGCTGACATTGGACGTGGGCGGAAAATCCTCGCCGCTGCAGGGTGAACCCGTGCGCATGACGGCGCGCGTGGTGGCTCTGTCGGATGGAAAGTTTCGCTACGACGGTCCCATGTTCGCGGGACTGGAGAGCAACCTGGGACCGTCGGCGCACATCGAGCAGAACGGAGTTCATGTTCTGCTGACAACGCGTCGCGAACAACCCTTCGACACGGCCTTCGCTCGCACCCTGGGACTAGATCCCCGCCAGATGCGATTCATAGGAGTGAAGTCCGCAGCGCACTTTCGGGCCGGTTTCGAATCGTGGGCGGGTGCCATCCATCTTGTCTCCGAATCCAGCGTTCACGACCTAGGGAATCTTCCCTTCAAACGCCTCAATCGTCGGCTCTATCCATTCCATGATGAGAAATGAGTCCTGAAGGCGTCGAGGTAGAGAGGCGCCTGGAATGTGACCCTTGAGGGAAATGGGATGTCTTGTGACTGGGATGCAAAACAGGCAGGTTGCCGGCCTTTGCTGGTTGCTTGTGCTGATGACTTTTGCAGTGGCGAAGCCCACTTGCTGGAGCGCCGAAGGAAGAAAGACTGAGACTACCCTCCGCCCGAACAAGGACGAGAGGGCCAATCGGCGAAACAGGACTGAGGTCCCAATCCCCGAGATTGGAAAATGGGGGCGTCGTCCGATCAAGTGCCATTTTGTCGTCATCAATGATACCCACGTAAGGCCTGCCGAAACTCGAGGATTGGATAAGGCCATGGCCCGCCTCCAGAACCAGGTTCCGGATTTCGTGGTTTTCATAGGAGATCTGACCTTTGGGCAAGGAGAGTCCGAGACTATTAAGCAGGATAGTTTCAAGACGTTGGTTGAGACCGCACAAAAAGTGCGTCGGCCCTCTTATTTTGGACTGGGAAACACGGATGTCACTCGTGGCAGCGATCCCTTCAGGGCATTCCGAGAATTGACTCATTTTGCCCCTTATTATTCGTTCGACTCCGGGGGAGTCCACTTTGTGATGCTATACACGGAACAGGCAAAGCCCGGCCGGTTCGGAACCGTTAGTGGCCCACAACTGAAGTGGCTCAAGTCGGATTTGGAGTCGATGACCCAGGGCAGTGCGGTTGTTCTCTTTGGACACCATCCGTTGTACCCGGACGAAAAAAAGTGGGAACGAGACAACTGGGGAATCGACAATGCTCCCCAGTTGTTTGAGATACTCGAGCCCTACCACCTCATTGCCACTTTCAGCGGCCACAGACATCTGAACCGAATGAATCTGGATAAACGAGGCGTACTGCACGTCATCAACGGTGCGATGGTTAACGACCACAGCGACGACATTGGTCCGAAGAAAGACGGAATCGGATACCGTTGGGTCACCTTGACAGATCGAACAGTCTCCACGACCTGGATTCCGATCGGCACTGGAGATATTCCTCGCTGACCCCTTGGAACTGCGAGGCTCCGGGATGTCGCTGAAGATTGGATCCACTCCCATTTCGGGAACGAGGCATGAAAACCGCGAGCAGAAGGCGTTTCATGATGGGGTCGGTCGTCGCCACCCTCGGAGCGGCCAAACCTTACCGCCAGAAACCCGTAGGGTCGACGGATAAGGCGCAGTTTCGCCTATACCCTTACGGTAGTGTCCAGTTCGTTGATCCAAGAGTCACAACTCCCCTCACGTTTGCGCATGTGACAGATCTTCATTTAACGCCAAGCCCAGTCGCTGAATCTGAGAAGGTCTACCGCGGAGCGATTGACTGGCGGGATAGAACCTTCAATCGCCCGCACCAGGTTCTGCCGAAGGTGCTTGCAGAGATCCGTGATGCCAACGTGGACTTCGTTTTCTTCGGAGGCGACAATATTGATTGTTATCATCCCGCAACAGCCGAGAGGGTCATTAAGCTCGCCCGAGACTATGGTTTGAATACCTACTTTCAGAGTGGCAATCATGATTGGGAAACCCTGCATATCCGTTACGTGACCCATGACTATGATGCTACCTGGAGAGCCACGGCCCTGCAAAAACTTGTCCGTCATTGGAACATGCCGGCACCCTACTATTCGTTCGAAAAGAAGGGCGTTCGATTCATTGCGCTTGATCCGCCCTATAGAAGAGAGAACGGCGAGTGGAAAGGAAGGTTCGACATCCAGCAGACTGAATGGTTTCTGAATCGACTTCGCTACGAGGGTCCACTCATCATTTTCCACCACATTCCCTTCAATCGGCCAACCCTCGAACCCCGTCTGCGCACCGTTTGGAATGGTGCAGCCCCCTGCGTGGCTGAAGATCGCAATGGCGATCGCATCATGCGAGCAATCGAGGCCTGCCCCAATATTCTGGGCACATTCACAGGCCATGCGCACATTCGAAGCGAAGACGCTTTGGGACAGACTTGTCAATTCATGACGGCCCCCGCCAGCGATGGACAGTGGCGTTATGTGAAAGTGGGTAATGCCGATCCTCCCAAGTCGCTGCGCGCGTCCGGGTTGCCGGATCTACCTCTGCGCTCGCACTAAACCGCGGCGCAAGCAGTCATGGTCCTGGAATTCGTGCCTTTCGAACTGAAAGGAATTTCGCCGTCGTCTGCAGTTGAACAGGAGGCTATCAACGTGCATCGGAAGCGATCTGTCTGGTGCTTGTTTTTTGCGTGGCTTACGGGCTTCGGACCCGAGCCTTCTCTTAGTCAGCAACTTCCTTCCCATGACTCACAACTCATTACGAAAGTCAGCTTTCTCATTCATCCGGTTTGTTGGGATCTTGCTTTAGGCGAGGATGGAAAGATAAAGCCGTCGTATCGTTACCAGGTGTTCACTTACCGTGGGGGGGCGTGGTACGACGAGAAAGAGTTCTACGAAATTCTCGACTGGGAAAGGAGGGTGAATCGCAAGCAGGTAGAGTACATCCAGCAAATGGGAACCACCGAGGCTCTGGTTATCTACCCGATAGGAGATCGTCCGGCAATGCGAAGGCTGCAAGAAGCTGGGCAACAAACCTTGGGCCGACGTTGCATCATCATTGATTCTGAAAGTCCCTCGGGCAACGAAGCCGTGGACTATCGCAAGCTGTTGCCGGACGCTGTCAAGATAGAGCTCCTGGACGAGCTGCTGGAGGCCGTTCGATGGAACTCGGACACATGGAATGCCCAGGCTTTGGAAGTCATTTTTCACAACCGCCTCATCGCGCTCAACCTCGAAAGAGAGTTTCCTAAACGCAACCTTCATTATGATCCTCAGACCGTGGAGGCAGTGGCTTTTGGAGAGGGCTTCGAGCAATGCGCGACAACTTGGAAAGCCATGGTGGGCGGATATCTGGGTTGGGCTAAGCCGATTGAAAACAGTTTTGAGTTGTCGGTCAGCGGCATGCCATTGCTGCGCTCGGCCATTCTCAAAGAGCGAGTCGCTCTCGCACACGATGTGCGCCTGTTTATCTGGGAATTAAAGGATGGGCGACTCATGGCATGGTTCACGCGCGCGCGAGGCAAACTCTCCGAGGCACAGCTCTTTGTCAGTGTCCCTTTTGATCTAACAACAATCTGGTTGTTTGAAGACACAGGCAAGCAAATATGGCCCGATCCCGTTCGAGAAACTGAGAAGATTAGCGGCGTTCACTGGTGGTGGATGGGGACTGCGAATGACTCTCCGTTGCGGGTCGCCGCAAAGCCGCCCATGAGGATTCCGATCTCTGTGGGATTGCGGCAGCTCCCTACAGATCGCAACATTTTTCTTGTAACCGATGGTATCTCTTTCAAGGAGTTTCGTCACGCGTTGACGACCTCGATCATCGCCCCGGCGGCTGCGAAGTAGCTTGATCGGGACCGACAGGTTAGATCGCCACAAGCAGGCCCCTCCAAGTTGGCTCAAGGCAAGCTTTCACCCACCGGATATTTGTAGCCGGACGAATAAATTGAGCGGGAAGAAAAATGTTATTGCCAACTGAGTTGTTATCGTTTAGGATTTGAAGTATATAATATATTCGATATTCAAATGAGCGTTACCCCAATCTAACGGTGTATGTTCACCCTGAGCTTGAAACGCATTCCTGGTTATTTTTCAATCACATGGCACCGGTTAGGGAAGTTTTCTAGAAAGCTCCCAGGCCGATTGCCCGCGAGACGTCAAACTGGATTGAAGGTGTTTGAGGCGCTTTGGGAACCTGTGGAAGCTAGAACCCTATCCTTGCATGGAGGATGTATGCGAATGATCAGTCGAAGCCCCGGGATAATCGGAAATTACGGCCAACCGGTGTGGATGCGTGATTTGGTGAGTCTGGTTGTTGTCGTCAGCAGCAGCCTGATTCTGTCGACACAACTGATAGCTCAGGATTTCGCTGGTTTCCGAGGCAGGATAACCGACTCCAGCAATGCCGTCGTAGTGGCTGCCGAAGTCAGGGCCATAGAGGAAAAAGCGGGAACTACTCACACGACTACCAGCAACCAGGATGGCGAATACGAGTTACGAGGCATTCTGCCTGGTGTGTACACTATTGAAGTCTTGCTACCAGGTTTTAGGAAATACGAGAACAAGGGCGTGATCGTTTATGCCCGAGACGTACGCCGTGTGGATGTCCAGTTGGTAATAGGAGAAGTCACCAGCACCGTTGAGGTCACTGAACAAGGGGCGAGAATTCAGACTGATACGGCGTCCATTCAATATAGGACCCCAAGCAAAGAGATCTATGCTCTTAATATCGCAGCCACAGGGATCTTATCCTGGAGCAATCTGAATCCGGGAGCCGAGTCTCGCAGTCAGGTCCATGGCGGCTTTGCGAACAACACCAATGCCGAGCAGGACGGAATTGCCACAAATGGTTATGGTTCTTGGAGAGCACCCCAGGAGACCACCCAGGAGATTCAGCAAATTTCGCTAAACGCTCCTGCGGAATACCGTACTTCAACTTCCCTCATTGGGATTGGAAGAAAAGGATCTAATACTCTACACGGAGAGATCTTTGCAAATTATTCTCATCCCAACTTGAATGCTCTTCCTTTGGGACAGACTTCCAGACCTCCAGGGACTCCGAATATTTTATGGTCCTACGAAGCGGGTGGTCCAGTCTATATCCCTAAGGTCTACGACGGTCGCAACAAGACTTTCTTTCATTTCTTGTTCCAGCCACAGTCACGCCGATCAGCTACCTTCCATGATAATTTTGTAGTCCCTACGCCTAAGATGCGGACAGGCGATTTGTCCGAGTATGCAACTTTTCGGGGCGTCACGATCAAGAATCCATATACTGGGCAGCCATTCCCCAACAACATCATTCCCGACTCAATGATCACACCGGTCGCAAGGAATATTTTGAAGCTGCTGCCATTGCCGAACAATGGCCCTACAGGGTCGTTGATTAACAACTATGTTTATACGACGTTCAGTAACTTTGAGCAAAAATGGTGGCACTTCCGAGTTGACCACCAAATCACAAACAAGAACACCCTCAGCGTGACACATTACCGTTTTAATTCTACGGATGATGACGGCGAAGGAGATCCTTTCCCTAACAGCGGTTTTAAGGAAATTGCCAACACTCGCTCCTGGAGTATCCAGGACAGCCATACATTCTCTCCGCGTCTCTTGAACGAGTTTGGATTTAGTTTCAATCGACAGCATTCGGTCTGGCAGATTGGGTCTGTTCCGGGCAAGGAATTCTTGACTAGTCTTCTGGGGATTAATCCCGCTGGCCGCAATATTGCAGAAGGTTTCGGTGGACCGCGTGTGGTGGTGCAAACTCTGGGAAACCAGCTAGGTTTACTCGCCGGCGGTTATAATCCTTTTCCTGCTCAGCTTTTGGCATCTGGAAACGGATTCGTTGGATCCGTCGACTATACGGATGGGCATGTAGTCCAGGTGAGAGACAATGTTTCCTATAGTTCGGGAAAGCACCTGATCAAAACGGGTTTAGAGGTCCGGCAGCAGCGGCCAAACATGCTTAACGCCATTACGGGCGACACCTTTGGTCGATTCGATTTTACCGGCGCATTTACTGGCTATGACTTTGGAGACCTCCTCCTGGGCCTGCCTTTTAGCTCAGGCGTCGATGCAGTTCGCTCAAAGGTGGAGGCTCGCCACTGGGAAATTGGGGCCTACATTCAGGACGATTGGAAAGTGACTCCCAAGTTGACCTTAACTCCAGGTCTGCGATTCCAGCACTATGGGGTCCCATACGAGAAAAATGGAATCTGGTACAACTTTGATGTGGCAACTCGCAAAGCGGTCGTGCCGGACGAGAGAGCGTTGGCCCAAGTGGCTAAGGGATATCCTATTCCCGTGGTAACCGCCTCCCAAGCGGGTTACCCGGAAAGACTCAGAAGATTCAAGTCTTTACTTCTAGAGCCGCGGCTAGGAATCGCTTGGCGTCCGGTGGAGAAAACAGTTCTTCGCGTGGCTTATGGTGTTTACCACGTCCCGTTTGTCAGCAACGCAGCTTGGGCGACGGCTAACGTTTTCGGTGAAACCGATCGCGCCGGGATTCTGGCTGGACTTGCCAACGGACCCTTCCAACTGAGTGAAAGATTTGGACCCAACGAAATCGTCAACGGCGTGCCTCGTTTCACGTTACAGTCCCCTTTCCCCACAGGAACCATCGGTCTGTCGGACGTCTATTCAGCTCCTGTTGATGGACGAAACAACAACTGGCCTGTTGACCAACAATGGAATTTCACCATCGAGCGCGAACTGCCTTGGGCCTTTTCCTTGCGAACTTCTTATGTTGGGAGCAAAGGAACGCACTGGCCCTACTATCGGGACCTGAATACGGTACCGGCCAGTACGACTCCGTTTTCCGCATCCCGTCGGCCCTTCGGTACCTCCCTTTACAATTCTGTGAATGTCTTTGAGCTGGGTGGCAATTCGAGTCATCATGGCCTGGAGATCGAAGCTTCCCGTCAATTTTCCAAAGGCCTTTATTTCCGCGCCTGGTATGGCTGGCTTAAGACTCTCAATGACGTGCAAGCTGGACTATTTGGTTCCTCAACGGGGAACCCCATTGAAGATCCTTACAATCGAGCCCGAGAAAAAGGCTGGCAGGATGGCACGACTCCAATCAAAAGCCGCTGGGCCGCCGTGTATGATCTCCCCTTCGGACGCGGCCAGCAATTCCTGAGTGGGATCCCTGGAGTGTTAAACCATATTGTCGGCAACTGGACCATTTCTCCCGTCTTCATCGTTCAATCCTCTTCGCGATTCACTCCTGCTTTCAGTGGCGCAGACCCGGCCAACGTGGGTCGTTCGGGGGGAAGACCCGATGTGATCTCAGGATGTGATGCGAACGGGGTCAGCGGTGGTCCTGGAATCATTTGGAACCGGAGCTGTTTCATCCTTCCGCCCAATGGCCGTTTCGGAAATGCTTCCCGCGGCATGTTGGCAGGACCAACAACCTGGGATGCGAACTTCAATATGTTCAAACAGTGGAATCTCACGTCGAAAGAAAATGGCCCGTATTTCAAGGTCGAGATGTACAGCAACAATATTTTTAACCATCGCAACTCCACTGGCCCACAATCAACCGATATCGCCAACCCCAATTTTGGACTTTTCCGGCCCGGTGGTAACCGCAGTATCTACTTCCGGCTGAGAATTGGATTTTGACGAATAGAATCTATAGTCCTGAGGGCAAGGGAGGCTTCATCTCTCCCTTGCCCTTGTTATTCCTTTTCATGACTAAACCAGCAGTATTTCTGCATGGTCCGCCCAGTCTTTAGAAATTAGACTTTGCGACGACCTTCAGGCTTCTGGAAGTAGCTTGTTTACTTGCTGAATAGGTTTGGATCTGGGAGAGTCTAATGCGGGATGTTACGCGAAGATCATTGCTGAAAGGCATCAGCTTAGCTGCGGGTGGCCTGATCGTTGACGCTTCGAATAAAAAGCATGGTCAACCTGCCCCCATTCCCCCGCGGCCCAAGAGAGATCTCCGAAGCGCCCTGTGCGGAGTTCATAATTTTCTCACCACACCGTTTCGGTCTAATTATGACTTGGATGAACAGGGGCTCTATCGAAACGTGGTTCACCATGCACAGAATGGCCACGAAGATATGACAATCGTGGTTGGCGGAGGTCTGGGCGAATTATTTACGCTGGATGTGGAGGAGCAAAAAGCCTTGGCGGAAGCGGCGGTCAAAGGCGCTGAGGGACGATTGCCTGTCGTCGTTGGAACGGGCGGGGGTTATCGATTGGCTTTGCGGATGGCGGAGAATGCTGAAAAGGCGGGCGCCGATGCGATCCTTTTGTTTTCTCCAGCGTATGGAAATGAGAGTGCCAAGGGAGTCTATGAGTATTTTCGAGCGGTCATCGAGTCCGTCGCAATCGGGGTGGTCCTATACCCTCGAGGCAAGGATGAGTTTTGGCCGGAAGTTCTGAAACGATTGGCAGAGTTTCCCAATGTTGTTGGATTTAAGGATCCGACCGGAGGCGTCGCTCTCGGAAAATCCTTGGGAACCTTGGTTCAAGATCGGCTCGTCTGGATTGCGGAGGGAGAGACTCACGCGCTGGAGGCGCTTCCGGCTGGCGCACGCGCATATACCACCGCGGTAGCAGCACTCGTTCCGAACGCATGCCGAGATTTCTGGAAGCACGGAGCAGCCGGCGAAGTCGCGGCGATGAAGCGCATCCTGAAATCTCGCATTGATCCCATCGTCAAAGTCCGTGGGGTGAAGGTCGGGTACGGGGCCAGCGGCATCAAGGTGGCGCTTGAAGCGCTGGGCAGGGCGGGTGGCGTCGTACGTCCTCCCGGAACCCAGGTTTCGCCTGAAGACCGACCTGTCATTGCTGAGATTTCCCGTCGATTTGCAGAAGGCCGCCAACCGGCAGGCTGACCCGATTGCTCAGAATCCTCAACTGACAGCCTTGGCCGGAAATCTACCCAATGGCCCCGAGTAACCCGAACATGGTTGTTGTGAGAAAACCCGTCAGAAGCCTGACCCAACCGGGGGCCCTGCTGATCTGTCTGATGGTGTACTTCGGCAATGCGAAAGCGTTGCCTGCCGAACTCTTTGAGCATCAGGCGAAAGTTGTCGCCATCGAGAACTTAACTCACGACACGAAGCTCATCCGTTTCCGACTGGCTGGTTCCAGTAAGCTTCATTTCACTCCGGGACAGTACATCTTTTTGAAAGTTCCCGAAGGCTTCGTTCGAGAGTGGAACGAGCGTTATCAAACTTCTCACAGTGAGGTCACCCGCCCCTACTCCTTTGCCTCCAGTTCGAGCAAGCTGCCCCACTTTGATTTGATAATCAAGCTCGCATCAGCGCCGCCAGGAAAGGACGTCCCACCGGGTATCGCAACGACATTCGTTCACACGCGCCTTAAAGTGGGTGATAGCGTGGAAATCAGTCAACCTTTTGGAGAACTCTCCTTGAGGAAAGACCCAGGTCGGCCCATTGTGATCGTCGCAGGAGGGACGGGAGCCGCCCCCTTTGTCTCACTTCTGGAATATTGGTTCGAGAAGAAACTAAACCGACGCAACGAGATTCATTTTTATTTTGGAGTGCGAGCCAAAAAAGATCTCTTCTACCACGAAAAGTTTCAGAATTGGGCCCGGAACAAAAAGAACTTTCATTATATTCCGGCACTCTCGAAACCGGATCCGGAAGACAATTGGAATGGAGAAACCGGGTATATTCAAAAGGTCGTTGAAAAGTACTTGAAGAAACCTTCAGAAGCAGACGCTTACCTTGCAGGACCACCTATCATGGTGACTGAGACTGTCAAGGTTCTCACCGCCAAAGGGGTTGGCAAGGAACGGATCCACTATGACGAAATCGAGGTTAAATAGACTTCCGCCAAGCGAACGAGTACCTCCCACAATTTCTCGCCGAGAGCTGTTGGGCCAGATCGGAATTGCGGTGGGCTGCGCAAAGGTTCCTGAACTGCGGGCGACGGCGGAGGGAACAGAGCGGCAATCCGAAAGACGCTCGCGGCTGGTGCGGTTTGGCCAGACCGACCTTATGGTTTCACGGCTGTGCCAGGGAACCGCCTTTCGCAAGAACAAGCGAGAAGCCGATGACCCGAACGCTCAAAGAGTTTTACGCGCCTGCCTGGATGTAGGAATCAACTTTTTTGACTCATCGAACGCCTATGGCTGGGGAGGTTCGGAACTGGCGCTGGGCCGAGCCTTGAAGGGCCGCCGCAAGGAAGCCGTGATCTGCACGAAAGTGCATCCAGGGCTAAAACCTGTTGGGTCCAGTCCGGCCCGGCGTGTTCCCTTGACCCGCGCGTTTGCGGTGGGTGAATTGGAAGGGAGTCTTCAGCGACTCGGAACAGATTATGTGGACCTTTATCTGCTGCATAATCCGGATGAGAAAACGCCGCCCGAAGAGATCCTCGCGACTATGGAATCCCTGGTTCGCTCGGGTAAAGTTCGGTATTGGGGCGTCTCCAATCACAGTCCAGCTCAGGTAGCCAAGTTCGTGGCACTGGGCCGGAACAGCCAGCTTCCCATTGCTGCCGTTCAGAATTACTACAACCTCATCCACCGCGATCTGGAACGTGAGATGTTTCCCCTTCTGCGGGAAACCAGATTGGGACTGATGCCTTACAGTCCATTGGATGAAGGTCGCCTATTGGAATCTGTCAGCGCCGAGACCGACCCACCGAGGAAGGCCTTGTTGTCGACCGTGGATGAAACGGCCCGCGAATGCCGGGCGACGCGAGCCCAGGTATTGATAGCGTGGGTGCTGTCACATCCTGAGGCGACCTGCGCTCTGGCGGGAGCGGAAGAACCTGAACACGTGAAGGAAAATGTTGAAGCAATCGGCCTAGTTCTGTCTTCCGAAGTGGTTGCACGCCTTAACCGTGCAAGTGATGCATACCTTCAGCGGGCACCGAAGCACGTTGGAAATGCCGGATGACAGCCACTCACTTGCCGCGGGCGCCCTCGGAGCGGGAATGAACGCGGACCTTCAGATTCATCTGGAGACGCTCCGCCGGGCTTCTCAAAATCCATTTGCGAGGATCGATGATAATGAAGAAACTCTCAAAGCCTGGTTTAATGCGTGCCCTTCAGAGTCGCCGTGAGTTCTTACGAGATTGCGTTGTAATCATGGGTGCGACTGCCATTGAATCGCTATCAATCCAGGGCCAAGCAGCGCGTCCCAAGTCAGCTCCGGCCTCTCATCTGGTGCGCTTTGGCAAAACGGAACTCTTTGTTTCGCGCCTTTGCCAGGGGACGGCCTTTCGGCAGGTGACGCGCGAGGCCGAGGATCCGGCTGCCCAGCGCATTCTGCGCTATTGCCTGGACACGGGGATAAATTTCTTCGATACCTCCGAGGCCTATGGATGGGGAGGATCAGAGATGGCCCTCGGTAAAGCTATCATCGGCAAACGACACGAGGTCGTCATTTGTTCCAAGGCATCTCCAGGCTCGGAACCGGATTCCAGCGGCAAGAGCGCGAAGATGGTTTTCACACCTGAGATCTTGTCCCAAAAGCTCGAGGGAAGCCTGAAGCGTCTGGGTACGGACTATATCGATCTCTACCTGCTTCACGGACCGGATGAGGTCACTCCCGCCGAATCTATTGCCGACTCTATGGCCGGCTTCGTGAAGTCCGGGAAGATTCGCTACTGGGGCGTATCCAACCATTCCGCTTCCATGGTTGGTCAGTTTGTGAAGTTAGCCAAGCGGAAAGGAAAAGCACCGATTGCCGGTTTGCAAGACTACTACAATATCGCAGCTGCCGACCGCCGTGACTTCATGGATCGAGAACTTTTCCCCCTCATTGACAAAGGTCGTCTGGGCCTGATGGCCTTCAGTCCTCTTGCCGAAGGTCGTTTGGCTCCCGGAAGGAGTATTCCCAAGGGCAGTCCTTTGGAGTCACTTGCCGCTGAACTCGACCGGGTCGCGAAGGAAATGGGCGTCACCAGACCCCAAGTTTGCATTGCGTGGGTGCTGACTCGGCCTCAGGCAACCGTTGTCTTGGCGGGTGCTGAGAAGCCCGAACACGTGGCGGACAATTGGAAGGGAGCTTATCTGACGCTGCCCCCTAAGGCCATCCAGGCATTGAACGCAGCCAGCGATCGCTATACCCAGCAGTTGAAAAGTCAGCCGAAGCAGTAATGGGGCGCGCAGTGGGGAGGTTTGGCATCTGGAGTCGGACACCAGTCGTCCAAGATCCAATGCCCGATGCCGGTGGAAGCAAGCCGCGCCCAACATCTTATGAGCAACTACCAATAGGAGGATCCATGACTGGAAGTATCAATGCAGGCCGGCTCGCAACGCGTCGAGCATTCCTGAAAAAGAGTGGTACGGTAGCGGGTGGCGCGTACTTGAGCTCGTTTGCAAAGACCGTCCAGGCGTCTCTCAAACGGGCTGCCGATGTCCCGTCAGCCCAGTTGGCGCGTTTTGGCTGGACGGACTTGCGAGTGTCTCGACTCTGTCAGGGAACGGCCTTTCGGCAGGTGACCCGCGAAGGAGATGATCCCAACGCCCAAGTCATTCTGCGTCGCTGTCTTGACCTTGGAATCAACTTCTTCGACACCTCGAATGCCTACGGTTGGGGCGGATCCGAGATTGCCTTGGGACGAGCGATCAAGGGCTCCCGAGACAAAGTCGTTATTTGTACGAAAGTTTCCAACTACCTGAAGCCGGAAGGCTCCTCCACTCCGGGGAAGCAACTCTACAGCCGCGCCATGATCATGCGGGAAGCCGAGGGAAGCCTCAAACGTCTCGGAACCGACTACGTCGATCTTTACCTCATCCACAATACATCCGAGGGAACACCTCCCGAGGAGATTGCGGACGCCATGCACGCACTCGTCAAATCCGGAAAAATCCGCTACTGGGGGTTGTCAAATCAATCTGACGAGCGGGTAGCTGAATTGCTCAAGATTGGCGCCAGCTCAGGCAGAACCCGGTTGGCTGCTTTGGAAGACTATTACAACATCGTGGCAGGGCAGCGGCGTGACTTCATGGAGAAGAAGCTGTTTCCTCTGATCCGCCGAGGCAAGCTTGGACTGATGGCTTTTAGTCCGCTCGCCGAAGGTAGGCTCGCGCCGGGACGTCCCGTCGAAACGGGTTCAGCCCTGGAGGCGGTCGTCAAGGTACTGGACCAGGTTGCAAAGGAATTGGGTGCCACACGTCCCCAGGTTTGCGTTGCCTGGGTATTGACGAGACCGGAGGTGACGAGCGTGCTGGCGGGGGCGGAGCGCCCCGAACATGTCGAGGATAACGTTAAAGGATCCTCACTCATCTTGCCTCTCGACAGCCTCAAAAGATTAAATGACGCTTCCGATACCTACACGAAAGGAGAAACCGGCAAGCAAAAAATTTGACAAGCTCAGTTTCCGCTTGCGGTTTCGAAGAGTCGTCACAGGCTAATACAAAAACGTCGTGACTTCCTTGCCCCAAAAGTCATTGACCCGGCGCTTGTTTGTCTCTTCCCTGGCAGGCACCACCGTATTTCTGAAGAGCCCACCGCCCTATGCTGGCGTTGGAGAAACCTTTTTCTGACGCTGCTGTCCCCACCGCCGTGTTGCGTCGCGTCATTTGCTATGGAGGAACCGGCGACCGCTGGCAATCCCTGGGACAAACAGATGCACCTAACCTCTTCGTTGATGTGCGCGACACCGTGCCAGCCAAAGATAAAGCCTCTCTGGCTCAAGGCGCGATTTTCGGTGTCACCGAGGACAGCCTCAAGCAGAGTTGGAACCGCTCGGCCCAGCCGGGCTATCCTTTTCTAGAAGCTTTTGTGCAACTCAGACCCGTTGTCGTTGACTAGCGGCAGTCGAGTCCTGGCCGACCCTGGCTGGGCGCTCAGTCGTTGCTTCGCCAGCCAAGGCGACCTGCGGAATCCTAACTTCCAAAGATCGAGGCGTCTTTTCTCATGATTCTGTTAACGAATGGAAAGGTAGTGGACGGGTCGGGCGCTCCACCCGAACTTTCATCCTTATTGATTCACGATGGAAAGATCATCGAGATGGGTGTCATCGAGTGTTCTGAAGTTATGGAAGTGTGCGATTGTGCCGGCAAGGTCATCGCTCCCGGGTTCATCGACGTTCACAGTCACTCGGACCTGGAAGTGTTGGAGCACCGTCCTGAGAAGGTGCTCCAGGGGGTTACCAGTGAAGTCGTGGGAAACTGCGGCTTCTCGCTCTTTCCCGGACTCCCTCAGGGTCCCCTCGTCCCCAGCTTCAATCTTTTCGAACGACGCGGTCAGCGCCAGTGGGAGGACGCCGCAAGCTACTTCGAGAACTTGCAGAAAACCGGCACCTACACCAACCTAGCCAGCCTGGTTGGGCACGCCAGTCTTCGAGCCCAGGTGTCGGGAATGAAGCCGGGATTGCTCCTGGCTGATGAGATGAGACAGGCGGAAAAATGCCTGTCTGCCAGTTTAGAGCAAGGAGCGATCGGGCTGTCTACCGGTCTCAACGAGGTTCCGAGCAGCTATGGTGACTTTGGGGAGTTAGTGCAACTTTGCCGCGTTGTCAGGAAATACGACTCCTTCTACACGAGCCACCTCCGGGATTATAAGTTTCAGATTCTGGAAGCCGTCGAGGAAGCGCTCAGCTTGGGACGCCACGCTGGAGTTCCAGTTCAACTGTCACATCTGCAAACTGTCGGTCGCAAGAACTGGGACAAGATGGACGAAGTCCTCGCGCGTGTCGACCGCGCGGCTGCCGAGGGCGTGGATGTGGGAATCGATGCTTATCCCTATTTGGCCGGGTCTTGCCACTTGACCCAGTGCCTGCCTACCTGGGCACTTGACGGAGGAACTGAAGAATTAGTGGCAAGATTATCCCAATGCGAGACACGGAGCGACATCGCCAAAGAGACCGAAGTTGGAATGGCTAATACCTGGGAAGACATCGTTGTCTGTTCCGTGTTGAATCCGGAAGACCAGCCTTTGATTGGAGTACCCGTACAACGCATCGCCAACGAATGGGGCTGTTCAGGGGTCGATGCCGCCCTGGAACTCCTTGTCAGGAATCAGGGTGCGGTGCGCGTCGTCTCCTTCAATCAATCGGACGAGAATTTACGCAAGGTTCTGTCTCATCCCTTAACTTCGATTATCACGGACGGGCTGGTTACAGAGGGAAAGAGCCACCCCAGAACCTTTGGAACCTATCCGACGTTGATTGGCGAGTTTGTGAACCGTAGAGGATGGTTTTCTCTGGAGCAAGCCGTCCACAAGGCCACTGGGCTGCCTGCCAGCCGTTTCAGGCTTTCGCATCGAGGCTTTATTAAGAAGGACTATTGGGCAGACCTGGTGGTTTTCGATCCAGAGACTATCGGGACTCGTGCAACTTACCTCGAACCTGATACGCCTCCGGATGGGATCGTTCACGTGATGGTCAACGGGAGCTGGGTGGTGCGGAATGGTTCCCTACAGGCAAAGTTTCCGGGCCGAGTGCTCAAACACTGACGCCTTTGCAGAGGTTTCAGTACACCAGGGCCGGTGGAAAGAATGAACTTCTACTGCTCTGGCCCCAGGACTTCATTGAGTTCGTTACTGCACTTTTCCAAGACCTTCATTAAATGAAAGTCTCCTCCCCAAGGCACCATCTGCGCGCCCATCTTGCGATAACGAGCCAGATCCTCCAGAGTCCCGGCGGTGATTCCCCAGGCTTTTTTGTGGCGTGCCGCACTGGCTGCGACCCTCTCGATAGCCTGGGGCAAGGTCGTTTGAGAAGTTGCCAGTCGCAACCCCAGGTCTCCGGGACCTACGAAAAGACAGTCGATACCGGCAACCGCCGCGATCGCGTCTACATTTTCCAATCCCTCCAGCGTTTCAATTTGAGCCACGATGAAAGTCTGATGGTTGGCTTCAGCAAAGTATGAATTACCGGGGCGCCAGGATTCCAGGACGTAATCTCCATCGAGTCCAGCTCCATCGACGCCTCGATTTCCATCAGGAGGGAACTTCACGGCGTTGACCACTTGCCGGGCGATCTCGGGAGTAGAAACGAACGGGATCATGAAGCCGGCCGCCCCATCCTCCAGGTAATGATAGAGACAGGTTCTCTCCAGGGTGGCCGGGCGGATCATGCAATCGATGTTATGAAGGACGCTGTAGGTCAGCAACGCTTGTATTTCCCGAGGTTCCAGGGTGCGATGCTCAAGGTCCAGCCAGATGCCGTCGTAATGGAAATGGGCGGCGTGTCGGACAAAGAAGGGAAGAAGATGCCCCAGGCCGCAGATCCGGGCAAACTTGCCGTTTCGAAATTTGTTCAAAACTTTGCTTTTTCGCATTCGCATGATCTCCGGTATCTTCGCTTTGCCCTAGCCCCACCAGGACGGCTTCAAGGCAGTTGCCGGACCGAGCTGTTTGATATTGCTGTCTTATATCAAATATAGACGAGGGTGACACTGTGAACATTCTCACACGCCGCCAGTGGCTGTCGAACGCAGGCATGACCGTGCTGGCTTCGAAAGCGACGCTTTTAGGCATGACACGCCGCCGATCGCCAGAATGGCTCATGATTGTTTGGTGTGCTCATTCCGTTGCCCGGGCACAGGAACTGAAGGTGAGGTTCGACCAGTCCTATGTGAAGCAAATGATCCGGCACTGCTTCGATCACGGCGTCCGCTCGATTTTGTGGCGTGGCAGCTATGTCGGGAAGCTCACCTATCCCAGTCGCACTGGAGAAACCATGGGTCAACTGGAGGCCGATCATTTCGCCCGCCAAGGTTTTGCGGGAAAGGGGTGGGAACAGACCTTAGCTTCTTTCAACTCCATCGCAGAGGTCACCAGCGAGTTCGACAGTCTTAAGGTTGCACTCGATGAAGTCCATAGGCTGGGAATGCGCCTCTACGCCGATATCGCGCTGTTCGATCGATTTTTTCCCGGCTTGGAGAACCGATTCTTCGACGAACATCCAGAATGCTGGGTGCTGGCGCGGGATCAAAAAACGTACTACCGAGGCATCCCTTGCTATGCCGAGCCGGCTGCGCAGAACTATGTGCTGAGCGAAATCGAGGAACTCCTGGCTTGCGGAGTTGACGGAATTAGCCTGTCGCTGGAAAGCCATGCGGGACATCTCGAAGTTTTTGGCGCCGGCGGAAAGCGCCCGGATGAGTTTGGATTCAACCCACCCGTGGTCGCATCGTACCAGCGTAAACACGGAATCGACATTCGCAAACAGCCCTTCGAAAGCGCCCGATTGTATGCGGTCAACGGCCAGCTCTTCTCGGATTTCCTTCGACGAATTCATCGCGTTCTGAACGGACGAAGGTTATTGGTGGCCACCACGCTCGACGGATATGTGGGTTATGGCGGCGTTGGAGGGCTTCAGTCGGGAGAGCGAACCTGGCGGCGCCGGCAGCCGCTCGATGTGATGCCTGCGTACCGGGTGGACTTGGAGTGGGACAGGTGGATGGCAGAAGGTATCGCGGACGGATTGATGGTGTACGCACCGGTAGGAGAGGCAATTGCGCAGGTCCAGAAAATTAAGAAGAGACTGCCCGAGCACCCCGTGTACTTGATTCGAGAGACGGATAGCCAGAAGTACCAAAAAGATTACCGTCGGGAATTTGAGAAAGTCAGCGCAGGGTTGCTAGATGGAATTGTGATTGACGAGATGAAAGACTACCACCCTCATCCGCAACCGTGGTGTCGATTACTGCCCGCTGATTCATTGCGAAGCGCTCGCGCAAGAATGGCGTCAGGTCAACGAACGGTAGAATGTGGCTGATGTTGGCGCAAGGGAGTCTGAGCTAAGCCCATCAAACATCATCAACCGAAGCCGAGAGGTAAGTCGATGCGATTGAAGATGAGGTCTCTGATCAAGGTCATGGCTGGATTGGGTTCACTCATGCCAACCGTGGCGGTTCAAGGAGTTGACCGTTTGTTTGTGCTCACCGGGGAAAACCAGATCGCCTACTATCGGACCGACGAGGCCCAGACTACCAAGTTGGAGCGAACCTATGGGGGAAACGATCTACCAGGAGCTTTTCCGGCCCGCTTTTTGGAGATGGGACGAGGCAATATTCTGACGACCTATGACAAGCAGAGAAATCGCCTGGGACGATTCTTATTTGATGGCCGATTGGAGCAGCTCGTTCCCTATGCAGGAGATCCTGGAACGCGAACGAGGCCGGAGGGCCAGATTCTGGAACAACCAGGGCTGAATGAACCTTTTCGTGGCGAAGGATCCTTCTATGCGAAGTCCGGCAGGACTTTTTGGGAGATGGAACTTGACCGAGTGGAGGAACGAACGGGCCAAGGCTTCTTAGATCTCTTTGTCCTGGACGGGCAGATACTTGGGCTGAAACCAGCGAGTATTGAACGGGTGGAAACAGAGTCGCATTCTGCCGGGACGATAGCGCTTGAAAGATTGCTGCACTCACCCGGGAGTCTCTTCAAACGCGGCGTGGTGAGTCCGTGGCAGGAACTGTTTGTCAGCGACGGAACCGGGCCCGCCATTCGCAGGTTTCGAATTAAACAGGGTCTCCTGGTAGGCGGGAGTGAAATAAAGGAGAAAGAATGGAGCAACGTGACAGATCTTGAATTCAGTGAGGATGGGGAGCTGTTTGTTGCCGCGGAAATGGAGGGAGGGCGTCAAGAGATCCTGCGCTATCGTTTTGTCCTTGAAAGTTTTGTGAACTGGCGGCCCGTTTTGCGTGAAAGGATTTTGATTCCGGGGCCAAGGCTGCTGGACCTGGCTCTAGCGCGACCGGTTGGATACGTG
>Ga0187893_10005775_pt1 | contig 21826 bp, 21 predicted proteins | sample MA1701074metaG_FD_139574 | JGI IMG/M metagenome (GOLD analysis project Ga0187893, IMG submission 139574) | White microbial mat communities from a basaltic lava cave in the Kipuka Kanohina Cave System on the Island of Hawaii, USA - MA170107-4 metaG ...
CGGCACTTTTACAATTCCATTCATCAGCAATCCCATGCGGCTTTCTGTTAGTGATTTAGCGGTGAGATAACGCCCTACCTGGCTTTGGTCTGCACCAAAATAAGATAAGGCAAGAAAGAAACCCCCGATAATACCACTCCAGATATTGTATTTATCAGCCCAGTCAAAACCATTACCTTTTTCAAAACCGCTTGTAATAACATTTAATCTTCCCAATTTTCCGCTCACATGTAACGCATCTGTAAAACCAACTCCTTCCGGCAACATGTGCACCACCATGTACGCAGCCAAAAACATTCCCGTGAATATGATGATGAGTTGCAACTGCTGGGTATAAGCTACAGCTTTTGCTCCGCCGCTTAATGTATAAATGATCAATAAGCCGCCCATGAACAGGTTAGTCCAGTAAATATTCCAACCCAATAAGGATGAAAGAATAATAGATGGAGCAAATACACTGATGCCGGTAGATACGCCTCTTTGCAATAAAAACAAAAGTGAAGTAAGTGTTCTTGTTTTACCGTCAAACCTGTTTTCAAGATATTCGTACGCTGTATAAACTTTTAATTTGCTGAAGATGGGAACGAAAAAAATACAGATCACTACCATGGCCAGTGGTAACCCAAAATAATATTGAACAAACCGCATCCCATCCGTATAAGCCTGGCCTGGCGCTGCAAGAAAAGTAATGGCACTGGCCTGTGTGCCCATTATGCTTAACAATACTAATCCCCAGGGAAGCGTACGATTGGCGAGAATATAACCATCGAGATTGCGGGAAGTACGGCTTTTGTATAAACCATACCCGATAGTGGCAAGCAAACTTATGACAAGTACAATCCAGTCGAGTTGGTTCATGAAAATCTTTTAGTGAACAAATAAAACAGAACGATCATCAAGAACAGTAAACCGATCACAAATACATACCAATGACGCCATTTTTTAAACAATGGAATTTTATCATCATTCTCCTGGTACATAATTATCTTTTATTTATTCTTGTCCATCCCAAAAAAACGATTGCAACACCGAGAATAAGTCCAAGTATTATCCCCACTCTTACACGTTTAATTAAAATGCCCAACACAAGCCCAAGGACGATCGCAAATATGAAAGCCATCTCTCCCCTTCTTACACTTGGTTTTTTGGTTTCACTCATAGTAATGATTTAATCTTGTCTTTGAAGTAATAGCATTGAAATCTTTTTCCTATTTCTCTTTTCCTCATTTTCTCTTTTACCTCTTAGCTTTAAAAAGCTTTTTTCTTATTCAATGCAATCAAATTTGCCAACAGGCGATAAGCACCGGGCACACCTGCCGGAAGCTCCCTAAAAAAAACAAGACCGGTATATGTAAAATATCCTTTGCCATATTTTGCAATGACCAGGCTTCCTTCATCAGCAGGTTCCCCGGGATCGTTCAGCGATAAGATCGTTTCAAAGTTTGAATCCCATTTGGCAGCATGATAAATACTCCGCTCCTGCACCCATCCATTAAAATCATCCGGGGTTATTTTATTCGGAAAGTTTAAAACAGCATGATCCGGTTTTAAAAATTTTACGGGGGAATTTTCATCCGTGATCCTTGTTCGTGATATTTCAAAATTATATGGCCCCATTTTGCTTTTTACAGTGCCGAGAAAGTTGTTGGTGTTATATTGCACGATATAATTGCCGCCATTATTCACATAATTCATCAGCTTATCATAGTACTTACCAAGCCAATCGTTAGTGTTATAAGCTCTTACACCACTGATGATCGCATCAAATTGCTGCAGGTTATTGCGTGAAAGTTCCTTATCAGTCAGCAAGGTTACTTCATATCCCATTTGCTCCAATGCTTCAGGCACTTTATCACCGGCGCCGATGATGTAGCCGATTTTTTTGCCATTTGTTTTTAAATCAACAAAGGCAGTCTTAACTACATCGGGGAAAAAATATTTTATTGAGGGAATATGATCGTAATTAATAGCTCTTATCGAAAGATAATAACCCGTTGAATCATCCTGCTGTGCGTATGGATACAGCATGTCGCTACTGCCGGGTGCGGAAAAATACTTCTCTAATTGTTGCTTCTGCTGCGAACTTAATTTACTGCCAAATTTCTTTTTGTTTTTAAAATCGGAAAGACCAATATGATTATTGACATAAAAAGAAACATTTCTTGATTGAAACTTCCTGTAAGCCGCAGTATCAGTCAGAGATAACAACGAGTCGGAAGTTCGAAGATTAAACCTGATGTTCTTCGGTAAATTCTTATTTGCGTTCAACTGGAGCATCACCTCCTTTTCCTGCGGTTCATTATTTTTAAACAATACAAAATTGGGTGAACTCATTATCGTAGCCCCGGGAATGACAAAGACAGGTTGATATACCTCCCCTTTGACCGGATCAGTAAATTTATATTTCAGAGCTCTTGTAAAAGAAAAATTCTGCCCCCCGATGTTCAAGGAAATATTTGCGATGTATGCAGCATCAACATCTGGCTGCCCGATTTTTTTTGCATCTGTTACATGAAAATATCCCTCCTCCATTTTATCTGTAAGCCAATAGGGTTGTGTTATCGGCCTTGAAGAAGAAACAGAAAGTGTTTTTGGGAAAATGAAGTTTTTATTTTTTTCCAGCATGTTTGAAAAAGAAGAGTCGAAGCCATCCACTTCAATACCCTGCACAACAGCGTTTACACCCAGCCGGTTGTTAACTGTTATATTAACTTTAATAGAATCATTTTGCACAGCAAACTGCTCTCCTGCTGTTGCTTCAATAAATAATCCACTGCATTGCTCAATTAAATCCCTTACTTCTTTTTGCTTTTGCATTTTCCAATAACCATCCGGCAATTCACCAATTGCTTTATATAATTTCACTAAACCAACAACAGATTTTTCAGGATGCAACAGATCAAATGAGGTGATCAGTTCATTCACCATCTCTTCAATTTTTTCTCCACCTGCTACTCTTTTCCAACTTAAGTTTACATCGTCCATTAAATCATTCACTGGCGCAGTGCCACCGGTTGTTTTAAAACTTTCAAATGATTCACCTCTTGAAGCCGGCACACCAAAACCCTGGCTCTTATGCTGGCTGCGGCTTTCAGCGGCTATTTCACCATAACTTTTTCCCAGTAATGGATTATAACCGCCAACATCTACTTTGAACTGATCGGGTGTAATAGTATTAACGGTGCCAAAGTTGAATGTATTCCATAAAATACGTTTCGGCTGCCAGGGTTTTACATATTGCAACTGTTCAGGAAAACGTTTTGGATCGGCGGCAGCAGTAAATGCTTCGTTGGCTAATATGGCAGAACCGGTATGATGTCCGTGGCCACCTTCCCCTGTAGTAGGAAATCTTGTAATGATAACATCAGGTTGAAACTTCCTGATCACCCACACCACATCGCTCAATATTTTTTCTTTATTCCATTTGGTAAAAGTTTCTTCAGGATTTTTTGAATAACCAAAATCAAAGGCTCTTGTAAAAAACTGTTCGCCGCCATCTATTCTTCTTGCAGCTAATAATTCCTGTGTGCGTATTAAGCCCAATTCAACACCCTGTTCATCACCGATCAGGTTTTGTCCGCCATCGCCTCTTGTTACGGATAAATAACCGGTGCGGTACAATTTGTCTTTTGAAAAATAAGTGATCAGTCTTGTATTTTCATCATCGGGATGCGCAGCCACATACAATACTGAGCCAAGCACATTCAGCTTGCGAAGAGCAAGATACATTTCTGAGGAAGTCCAGCTTTGCGGAGCCTGTGCGAAGGATATTTTAGAAAAGCTTAGAAACAATAAACAATAAGCAAAGGGCAATAGACAAAAGGTAAACAATGCAGTCCGGTTTCGTTTCATCCGTTTATTTTTTGTTGTTTATGATCGGATGGAACGCCCAGTCAACATTCCTGAATGGCTAACCATTTTACCGGGCGTTTCATTATAGCAAATTGTGGGGCGAATATAACTGCTATTTGCATAGCGTTTGAAACCGCAGGTACAAAAAAACGATCCCGCCTGCTGCGGGATCGTAATATTCAATTTCCGTTAACATTTAATCTAAGGCAGGCTCTTATGATTGCCATTCTCACTTACTTTTTTTCCTAATTTTTCAAGCAATTGAAGTCCGAGCAAACCACTGATACCACCAGTAGCTCCATCAGTGCCGCCTATCAATACATCGGGCATGATCTTTACATTTTGTGTAGCTACCGATTCCATTACTTTCAATTGTGTAAAGTTGTCACCGCCCATTGCCTCTACTGAAAGTTTATAAGCTTCTGCGTTTGATTTACCAATAGCCAAAATCTTTTCAGCTTCTGCATTACCTGTCAATGATATTTTTTCAGCTTCAGCTTTTGCTAACAATTCAATTTTTTCCGAATCGGCTCTTGCCAGCAATCTTGTTTTTTCCGCTTCACCACTTGCCAGCAATTTCAAACGGTCAGCTTCTGCATTGGCCTGCAGGCGAACACTGTTGGCATCACCTGTTGCTTTTTTTACAGAAGCATCGGCAATACGTTCAGCGATCAATACACCCTGGTCAGCCTTTACAATTTCTTTTTGCATATCTGCAATAGCTGTTTCTTTTTCCAGTGTCTGTCTTGTTTCCTGTGCTTTCTTTTCTGTATCGTAAGTGATCTTTTGTTCTTCGGCCAGCTTACGATCTGTCAATGTTTTCATCAAACTTTCAGGCGGAACAATATCACCAATCAGTGTATCTACTCCATATACGTTATATTGTTCCAATACTTTTCCAATATGATCTCTTGCCGATTGCTGTCTTTCTTTACGACTGCCGAGGAATGCGATCACATCGCTGTCCTGTGCACTATTTCGGAAATAGTTACCAATGGTTGGCTCCAGCACCTGGCTTACCAGGTTTACCATATTACCGAACCGTGCAATTACCTTTGGCGCTTCCGTAGTAGGTATATGAATGATCTGCGATACGTCGAGGTTAAACGGGAAACCGTCTTTACTGCGCACAGTAATGGTTGAAAGATTTTTATCCAATTGATGCGATTCACTTCTTGCACTTGCCCAGTTCAATACAAGATTGGTGGTTGGCACCAGTTCTACCTTCATGATATATGGGTTGATCGGGTATTTGCCAGGGCCTAATGGTTCGGCCCACACACCTTTCTGTCCTTTTGAAACAATATTACCATGTTTAAACTCCGAACCACTAAGGTCAACACCTTCGGCACCCACATAAGAAATAACAACACCTACATGACCGATGGGTATTTCTGTCATTTTTACCATTTCCAGTTTGGCAAACCATGGATTGAGGAAATAAGAACCTGCAAGTATCACTTGTTCCTGTAAGCCTTTATAGCCTTCACTTTCCAAAAATTTATCTGCGTCCTGAAATTTGTTATGTCCTTCTATGATCTTGCCTGCTATCTGTCCTTCGTCAAGTGGTTTACCTTCCATTGTTGTCACAACACCAACAGCATTATCCGGAATAAAAGTCATATCGGTCAGTTCAATTTCAAACAACATTGTATTGATACGATATGAACCCGGCGCAATGATTGAGGTTTGCCGGCCTTTGCGCCCGCCATTGGCAAGAAATGCTTCTGCATCCTGGAATGAATCACATTGTACTTTACGAGCAAGAATACGACCTGTTTCTAACTCGGTACCGTCTTTTGCCAATACCAATCCTATTTTCCCGGTAGGTATAACAATGAATGGCTGAAAGGTGATGGAGTATTGCCATATCCATTTCCAGAAATAAACACCCGGCGCTAGTGTTTGCGCCTGGAAACCGGCTTCACCTTTTGTTGCCATGATACGTCCTTCGGGTAACTCCTGGTGACCAAAGAGTACAAACTTTTTGGTAACAAGCCCGATTCTGTCTTCAGGCACAATAACGAGCCCGAAGAAGAAGCGAAGAATGAATTTGTAAAACAATAAAATAAATAAGGGGATGCCAATGATCAATCCCCAGCGGATCATTTCAGATTTTTCCATGATGATTTAACAGTTAAAGTGTATAAAAATATTTGTTTAAAGAAAATACAGGCAGCCTTTACCGGTAATGATGCTAACAAGTTGTAAACAGGCATAGCACTATACCGGCCGTATAATAACAGCGGAGTATTGTCTGCAAAACAATACCGTTCTGTCCATTATTATTTGTCAGATAACAGCGGGAGGAGATGTATTGTAGATCGTGAAGCGAAGCTCCGATTCAATAGAATTAAAATGACAATGATCAGATTCCATGGTGGAATAAATTGAAGGCATAAAATTATATAAAAAGAGATCATTTCAAATAAAAATCGTGCAGCTTCATTTAGAAAAAAGGCGGCTACCTTTACAACCTGTTCATAAACACAATGATGAACTAATATTATCTTTATCTGAAATCAGCATTTAAAAACTCCCGACTTATGATGCGCAGATGGTATTTATTCGTTTTTGTTTTCTTCTTCTTTTTTTCCTGCCATACCACTCAAAAAAACAAGGCTTCTGCCATTGATCCGTACAAGTACGACATTCAAAAAAAGGTCGTTGCTGAAAACGGCGCAGTAGTCTCTGCTCATCCTCTTGCAAGTAAAATAGGTGTTGAAATTTTAAAACAAGGTGGTAATGCTGTTGATGCAGCTATCGCTACTCAACTGGCATTGGCAGTAGTATATCCCAATGCAGGCAACTTAGGCGGTGGGGGCTTTATGGTAGCAAGATTAGCTGATGGAAAAGAACTGACCATTGATTACAGGGAAATGGCGCCAAACAAAGCACATCGGGATATGTATATTGATTCAACCGGTGAAGCAAGAACGGATAAAAGCCAGGATGGACATTTAGCAGGTGGCGTGCCGGGAACAATTGCAGGATTATTTGCTTCAGCAAAATATGCAAAGCTTTCTTTTGATAAATTGATTCAACCTGCTATTGAATTAGCCGAAAAAGGTTTCGTGATCAGCCGCCGTGAAGCCAGGTCTCTGAACGGATTGCAGGATGAATTGAAAAAATACAATACGGTGATGCCCGTATTTGTAAAAGATGCAGGCTGGAATGAAGGTGATACATTGGTGCAAACAGATCTTGCCAATACATTAAAAAGAATAAAGGAAAAAGGAGCCGCCGGTTTTTATGAAGGCGAAACGGCGAGACTGATTGTTGAAGAAATGAAAAGAGGCGGCGGCATTATTTCTTATGATGATCTGAAGAATTACCAGGCAAAATTCAGAGAGCCGCATACATTTAATTATAAAGGATACAAAGTGATCGGTATGCCTATGCCCAGCAGCGGTGGTTTATTAGTGCATCAAATGATGAAGATGATTGAAAATAAAAATATCGGCAGTTTGGGATTTCATTCACCACAATCTGTGCAGTTGATGATAGAAGTAGAAAGAAGAGCTTTTGCCGACAGGGCGGAATATATGGGCGATGCTGATTTTTATAAAGTGCCTGTGGCCATGCTAACCAATGATGTGTATTTGCAAAACAGGATGAGAGACTATGATTCTGCAAAGGCAACACCCAGCAGCATGATTAAACCCGGCTTTTTACCGACCACAAAAGAAAGTGAAGAGACAACGCATTTAAGTGTAATAGATAAAGAAGGAAATGCCGCAACTGTTACCACAACGCTTAATAATTCTTACGGCAGTCGTACCGTTATCGGCGGCGCCGGTTTTTTTCTGAATGATGAAATGGATGACTTCAGCATCAAACCCGGTGTGCCCAATATGTATGGCGCTGTTGGTGGCGAAGCAAATGCCATACAGCCTGGCAAAAGAATGTTGAGTTCAATGTCTCCCACCATTGTTTTAAAAGACAATAAACCTTTTTTAGTAGTGGGCACACCCGGTGGCACTACTATTCCAACGTCTGTGTTTCAAACATTGGTCAACATTATAGAATTCAATCTTAGCACAGAAGATGCGGTTTATAAACCCAAGTTTCATCATCAATGGCTGCCCGATACAGTGTATATAGAAAAAAACTTTCCTCAATCTGCACTTGATGCTTTGCAGGCAATGGGATACCATTTGAATGAACGAAACGGAATAGGAAGAACAGAAGTAATAAAAGTGCTGCCATCAGGAAAGCTGGAAGCTGTTGCTGATATACGTGGAGATGATGATGCGAGGGGATGGTGAAGAAAAGTCCGGAAGTCGGAGGTCTGAAAGTCAGAAGACAAAGGACAAAAATGAGAAGTGAAAAAGTTATTGTATGAATGAAACTAATTTTTTACAAAGTGCTATAAAGCAATTTCGGGACTATAAATTATTAGGTGAAAAAACATTTTCGCAATTAAAGGATGATGATTTTCATTATCAGCCTAATGATGTTACCAACAGTATTGCTATCAACATCAATCATCTGCATGGCAATATGCTAAGCCGCTGGACTAATTTTTTAACAGAAGACGGCGAAAAAGAATGGCGGCAAAGAGATAATGAATTTGAAACACATACTTACGCTGCAGAAAAATTACTTCAACTATGGCAGGAAGGATGGCAAGCTGTTTTTAATGCACTTGAATCATTACAACCCGGTGATCTTGAAAAAACAATTTATATACGAAGCCAGCCACTTTCGGTTATTGATGCCATTCATCGCCAAATGACACATTATGCATATCATGTTGGCCAAATAGTAATGCTGGGAAAGATCATCAAAGGAAATGACTGGAAAACACTTTCTATTGCAAAAGGGCAATCCAGCCAGTTTAATAATCTTATGGCAAAAAAATAGGATCTTACCTTGCATTATTGCTGCAAATGTGCACAAGCTTTTGTAAATCTCTCCAGGCATAGCCGCCATGAAACTCTCCATTCTTTGCAAATAGCTTTTCTGCTCCCATTGCTTCATAAAAACCATTGGATGCGTTATTGGCATCACCAAACAACAGCATAGAATGAATGCCGCGATTGATAAACTGGTCAGCAGTTCTGCAAAGCAGTTGTCGCCCCAGCCCAAGCCGGTGATATTTACGCAGGAGATAGATTTTGTTTAACTCACCTGTTATATCCGGAAAAGCGTTGTGGTTATACGGCTGTCCCCTTGTAAAACCAATTAAATTATTGGTTGCATCCTCTATCACCAGGCAAAACCAGCTATCATCTTTATTCTTAAAAATGTTTTGCCATTGATACAATCGAAGCTCAAGTGTAGGACCACCGGGATAAGCGCCATGTGTTTCATTAAATGTTTCTACATGAAGAGCAGCCAATGCAGGCGCATCGTCTATGGATGCCTTCCTGATCTTATAAATAGTGTCTGCCATTTTTGTTTGTAAAAGTTACAGGTCTTTTGATTCGATCATTTCAACGATCTGCACTTTTGGGCTTACAACGACTACGCCCTGCACATTATTCCACATTTGTTGTAAAGCCAGTAATGTAGTTTGCAGGTTTTCTTTATTCTCAAAATCAAGTTCCACCATTACCGAAACAGGTTCACCTGCCGTTTTGTATATGCGATAACACCTTACGCCTGATCTCTTCCGGTTAATAGGATTGCTGTCAAAAGCTTTTTTCCATCCTTCATAGTTTTGAACTTCATGCTCTATCCTGAGTATATGCATAGCAAAAAGTTTATTCAACTAAAGGTAGGATAAAAGAAAGCTGCATAAATAAACGCCGGCCGAAAACCATTTCCTGAATTAAATGATCTTCGATACCGGCGTTCTTTTTACAATCTTACTGTGCAAGTAATTCGTCCAGGTTATTATGCGCCATAGCAAAACCTTCTTTGAAGCCCATTTCAATAATTTTTTCCAAATCTTCTACAGAAGCGAAAGTGATCTCTACATTTACTTTTGTTCCTGACTCCGCTTTATTAAATACAATCTTCCAGTTCATACGGGGCATTTCTGTGCTGATATTTCCTTTTTCATCACAGAAAGCATCCAAAGCTTCATAACTTTTATTAGGAACTATAGAACTATAATCGGCCCGGCAATAATGTCTTTCTCCCTCGGGGCCCTGCATATAATAAAGCCAGGTGCCGCCATTGCGAAAATCCATTGATTGTGTGATGGCCTTCCAGGGCTTTGGCGCCCACCATTGATCCAACAATTCTTTTTCTGTCCATGCTCTCCATACTTTTTCTACCGGTGCATCAAACTCTCTTACTACTTTGATCTTTTTGTTTGCTACATCCTTCGTGTAGACTGTTTCTTTGTTTGCAATCATGATCTTTTATTTTAAGGTTTAATAAATAATTATTTCGGTTCGTAGGTAAGAAAAATAAGACCACTGTCAAGCGTAACCGATCTTTTCAGTTTCAATTGACGAAAATTATCTATCCGGTCAAAAATTTGATAGCCTTTTCCAAGAACAACCGGATTAATATAAAATTGAAATTCATCAATAAGCCCTTCTTTGATCAATGCAGCTACAAAAGAGCTGCCGCCATACACCACAATATCCTTGCCGCTTTGAGCTTTTAGCTTTTTCACTTCATCCACTAAATCACCTTTTGCGAGTTCTGTATTTGGCCATATTGAATTCTCCAATGTTTTTGTAAATACAATTTTCTTAGCCGCTACAATTCTTTTTGCAAACTCATACATGGCATCATCAGGTTTTGTAAATGTGTCTTGCCAAAAAGGAATATAGTCAACGGCTAATTTGCGGCCAATAAGAATGGTATCGGTTGAATCGGACAGATCAATCACATATTGTTTAATGCTATCCAAATCCCAGGTTACCCAGTGTTGTTCATCATCAGGCCCCGTAGCAACAAAGCCATCAAGCGAAGTTTGCATTTGTAATTTCAGCTTTCTCATTTTGTCTTCTTATCAGATAAGTAATTATTTGCCGGAGATAACAATAAAAATAACTTATGACTTCTTCGGCTTCATATTCTTTAGCACACTGTCCAGCTGACTGAACTTTGTATCCCATTGAGCCCGGAACTGCTCCAGCCATTTGTCAACCTCTTTCATTTTTTTAGCATTAAAATGATAATAAATTTCCCTGCCGGAATATTCCTGTTTTACCAGTTCACATTCCACCAGCACTTTAATATGTTTTGATATGGCCTGCCGGCTGCTGTCAAAATGTTCGGCAAGTGCATTAGGCGTCATAGCGTGCAGGGCTATCAGGCCTAATATCGCTCTTCTTGTAGGGTCTGCTATACCCTGGAATGGATCTCTTTTCATGTTTATAAGAATAAATAAGCAACTATCCGGTTGCAAATATACATGCAACCATTTAATTGCGCAAAGTTTATTTTTCCACCTAAAGAACGCAGCTTAATAAAAAATAACAGGATTACTTAAACTGGTATATAATCGGGGCTTGCAGTACCACGAAGGTGTTTATTTGCCGGGCAGGTATAGGCTGAAGCGCCATCATTAATAATGGCGCAGATTTCTTTAAATTCTTTTTGTTAATTACTTGAAAGATTTTTTTCCCAAAAGAGTTGCAATAACAGCGTCATACTCCACACGGGTAATTTGCCGCAGCGTAACGAAGTTGGGTTCAAAATCCAGATTCCTGCATTTCTCAATGAATGCAGCTTTAGCACTTTCCATGCCCGCAGCTTCCGTCACAATTTTTCTTCGTCTTTTAGATCCTTCCTTTTTTTCTTTTGCAGTAACAACGAAATAGGGCATAATAAGAGTTGATGGTTTAAGCGGCGCAAGATAGAGAGCAGTTTGTTCAAATGAAATCGGATTTTTACGAGAACAGATGGCTTTTCAGCAGAAACTATATATAATCAATGTTGTTTTGGTTATAGTAACCTGGTTTACGCCGCTGTTGTGTTCAGTTTAAGTGCGATGGCTTCACCAACAGCCGGATTTAGTGAATAATCCGTATTCGTCCGTTAACCCTTATAATCCGTGTGCCAAAAAAACATTTTAAACAGCCACTCATACAAAAACAATACTAAGGGGCTTGGTTTTTGTAATATGACTTTAAAACAAGAATCATGAAAATTATCGGTGTTCTCCTGATCGTGTTGGGAATAGCAGTGTTTATCTTCCAGGGCATCAGGACTACAAAGAAAGAAAAAGTGCTGGATGCAGGGCCTGTAGAAATCACCAGGCAGGTAGAAAGAAGCGATAGCTGGCAAATGTATGCTGCCGGTGGTATTGCAGTGGTGGCAGGTATCGTTTTAGCTTTAGCAGGACGTAAGAAAGCTGCGATATAAACAATCCTGAATTATGTGACACTGATTTGCCTGCTATGCAAGCCCTAATTTATAATGGCAGTGCACCTGTAATTTATGCTAATCTTTCAGAAAGCTTCTTAGGCATAATTCATCCTGTTCAGCAAAGACTTTTACCTGGCATTGCTGATAAAGTAAACTAAATACTTTGTCCGAAAGTGAGTAGGTTATTGTCAGGATCGAGTAAGGAAAATTCTTTTTGTCCCCATGCTTTTGTTTGCAGATGGCCGTTTGGGTGTATGCTTATTTTATTATCGAGCAATGACTGGTATAGCCATGCAACACATGCTACCCGGCGCCTCGCTGCTTCATTTAAAATGGTGTAGCGGAAAGAGAGTAATGGATAGAGTACAGATTACTTATTTGAAAAAAATTTTTTATTATTTGTAAGTTCTGCCTTTAATCTTTTTTTTGGTATCCGGCTTGCTGATTATCGTTTGCGGAAATAATGACCATTTATCGAGCTTGGTTTCAAGATATTGCTTTGCTTTAACATTCATTTCCACTAGCATCATCCCGGGGCCTTCATCTATAATAGTAAGATCTTTTGTACTTTTTATCAATACTACGTCATCGGCAAGTTCCTTTTCATCATCACCTTTATACTTTAATATAAACTGGTTCATGCACTGCAGCTTTACCATTGCAAATTACAATAATAAAGCCAGCTTATCAGTTCCTTTAAAGGATAATGCCATTGCCTTCGTGTTCAACACCAAAACCAAGCAGTTTAGCCTTTTTCGACAATAATTTGATCATGCTGACCGACCGGTTCTGGTTTCTTGTTTTATTCATGAGAGATGGATTTGCTGCCAGATATCTTGCCGCAATTCCTGTTGCGGCGGGGCATGCCATAGATGTGCCATCCATAGCTGCATAACCTCCCGGAACAGTTGATACTACAGCTACTCCCGGTCCGGTAAAATCAACTTCGGGTCCTATATTGGAAAATGAAGCAATAAAATTCTTTTTATCCTTTCCGAAAGGCTTTGCTACAGTATCTGTATGTGTAGTACCATCAGGAAAAAGGCCTTTTCTTCCCATAGCTGATACAGCTATTGACAATGAGTAGGATGCCGGAAAACTTACTTCACTTCTGTCTTCGTTACCAGTTGCAACAAATGAAATCGTTCCTTTATCAAATGCGTCAGCGATAGCTTCCTGTACGGCGGGATCAGCCGGTCCTCCGCCAAAACTCATGTTTAAAATATCGCAACCGTCTGCTACAGCTTTATCAATCGCTTTTACAATATCAAAGTTAGTAGCGCCATCTTTACCTTTTCCGAAAATGCGGTAGCTGTTAATGATTACGCCCGGGGCCACCCCTCTAATTCCTTGCGGAGGTTTTCCATGTGCGCCTATTATGCCTGCTACATGCGAGCCATGCCCATCACCGTTATCATTATAATCTTTTGGCTCTTCTCCCAGAACACAATTCATTCCCCCACTTATTACCAGGTCGGGATGTGGACCTGAACCTGTATCCAGCACTCCTACTTTTATCTTGTACTTCGCCGCAGGCAGTTTTTTATTTTTATAAAAATGCCGGAGACTGTCATCTGCAGAAAGATCAATTGCCTCTAATTTATACTCCATGTTTTCAGAAGCTGTCAGATTTCTTTTAAGCATACCCCAATAGTCTTTCTCAGGATATATATACAACCGTTGTATTTTATCACCCTTTTTTAAAGCAAGCTTTACAATTCCGCTTTTATTGGTTTTTCCACTATCGCCTGTCCTGTTTACAAAATCCGTAAATGCTACAATGGTGGCACCGGCAACGGGAGAATTAGAATTTTTTGAAACCAATTTAATGCTTATACCTGCGGAAGCAGCAGATGCCTTCTTTATTTTTTTCGTTAATGTAGCCCGTGGAGCCGCTGCTTTCTTATAATAAACAAGCGGACAAACTCTTATTCCGGGTTCAGTTGACTTCAGCGACGCCATGGTCTTTGTACTCATGTGCACTAGCTTAGCGCCGTTTTCGTGAACTGAATCATACACTTTGACTTTCGCATTTTTTACTTTAGCGGCTTTCAGTGAATATGCGGCTTTTTTGGGAGCCAGGCTGTGTAAAAAAGATCTTACTGCCGGACTAGTTTCAGTTCTCGTTACAGTTCCTCGCGGAGGAAGTATAATGAACATATTTTGCTTTGGTAATTTAGTTGCCATGATTATGCTTTTATCAATGAGGAAATGAGTTTTAAATCAAATAAAATCTTGCATTAATATCAGCCTAATTGAAGATCGTTTAATTTCATTGTTCTTATAAATTTCAGTGCATTGGGCTGTGAAGCTGCAAGCTTTATTGTCTTTTGGACTGTTGCAGCGGGTATTGTCGTTCCTGTGATTGCTTTTGGTACTGCCTTTTTGAATGGACGAATGACACCCGACCAGTCAAATTTTAATCCGGTCAGCTTTTCTATCTCTTCTATCTTTACCTGGTAAGTTTTTCCATCTTTAAATTTCAGGTGCTCAAAAATATCTTCATCTTTCATCTTTTTTAACTTTGAAAGGCTCATTACGATTGGTTTTGTAATTATACCATCTTTCAATAAAAATTTTTCCTGGCTTTGCAGAAACCCAACAGCATAGACTTTCCCATTGCTCTTTGGCCATACTACTACTTTCCAGAAAAGGCTGGGTATTTTTATATCTGCATTATTCACCCTGGTAACAAAGGTGCCATCGCTTTCTGCCAGTACCGGCCCTGTGAATACACTGCATCTTAACTTTTCTCCTGCTGCTCCTGTATGAAGAATGTTTGCTTCAAGTTCAGCCCATATTTCCTGGTTCAGATCTTTATGCTGCGGCGCACAGTTAGGATACCAGAAGGTATTTATTCCTGCAGTAATGGATAATTGTTTCTCTCCCCATTCGGGATCTTCCCTCCGTACAAGATGCCCTTTATCAAAATCACTTTTTTTTGCTGAATAAAGCGACGATCCTAATTGCTCACTACTTTGAATACGGGTATCATTCTTAAAATTTCCTTTCCGGCTGTTATCCTGCCAGTTTTTACCATCAATATTAACGGCAGTGAAATAAGCGAGTTTTCTGCTTTTACAAAGCACAGCGCTGTAATGAATATAATCAAGCCTGGTTTTATTACCATTGAATTTTACTATATCCTGCTTTTGCATCGTATTAAGTTTTGGAAAGGCAAGAGCAGAACCTGTTAATAAAAATCCACTTTGATAACCTCCGTCGGTAGCAGGTTTTGAATTGTTGCTTGGCATTGTATTTTTTTTAAGTGTCCTTAAATTATTAATACATTTAATTATACTTATATCATCGTTTATTCCCGAACCCCGTAAGAAACGTTAGTGCAGCTACCAGGTTTCCATCTTTTGAAATTGTGCCATCAAAGTTTCTCCCAAACGAAAACGTAAGCTTTTGATTTTGCCAGATAGCATATTCTGCGTTAAAGACTAATCGCCAGGAAGGGTCAATTGTTTCTGATGATAATATGCTTCTGTAAATAGCTTCGAGACTGGCATTGAATTTTGATTGCGACCTTCCATAGATATATCTTATCCCTGCATCCAACGTTGTAATGTCGTCAATATCATTGATGGCATTGTCTTTTGCAAATATTTTATCCGGGTTATGCAAAAGACGGAGTATAAATAAACCTGCACCATAAACAGAGTCAGTATAGCCAATAGTGGTCCACAAACCCGCGTTGTACAATTTTGAATTATCAAAACGTTTGTTTCTGAACTCGGTGCTGATACCGCCGGCTATATCCCAGGTCCACCCAACCCTTGCTATTTGAAATGTGGATGCTTTTGCCTGTATTTGCCTGTCGAGCTCAAGCTGTGCTTCTGTAGTTTCACGTTCTTGAAAATCAAGTACCATCTGGCTCAATATGGAATCAATTTCCATATATCGCTTACCTGATCTTACAGCGTTTTGTTCATCAGGTGTCATCCCAGCCCTGAAAAGAGAATTTTGCACGTTTTGAAGGCTATCCCTTTTAGGATTGGGTATGCTATCGTATGCTCTTGCAATTCGTTTCAGATGATCTATTTTTTCATCCTGGAAACTTTTTATTACAGCTAATGCCTTTTTGGTGGTGGGATCATACTTTCCCCTGCAAATCGCAAACTTGAACCCAAAGCCGCCGAAGGCACTTTTGGCATTTATTTCAGTTTCTGTCGAATCAGGGTTTCTAAATGCAAATGATAAAACAAGAGTTTGTTTAATTACGTTTTTCCCGGAAGAATTGCTTAAGCCTTTTGTAGTAATATCTCCTTTTTTACTATTCTTAAAAATCCAATAGGGAGCTATATCAATAGCATAATTGGATGGAAGGGTTGTAAAATTATTGGTGGCACTACGAAGTGAAAGCATAAAAGAAGAAACATCAGTAGGCTTTTCAATATCACTGGGGGCAATCCCCAGCAAGTTTGATGCAGGAGATGAAGGAGCCCTAAGCAGGTCAACTTTGATGGTGGTGTCAATTTCACTCTGAGCATTTACGATGTTAACAGAAAGCATCAATAAAGTGAGTACTCGTTTTTTCATAGCAAAAACTTTTTGTCATCAGGAAGGTTGAAAGAATCTGATCAGGCATATATAATCTACCGATGCGCCCTCCTGCTCCACTTCTTTTGCCAATAGAAAATCAGTGTCGGCAGGGCCCCCTTTTAATCGTACGGTAAGACTGGTAACATTTGTTTCCCGGGATAAATCAGCAATAGTTGCCACAATTCTGAGCCTTTTCCTGTTCATCTCCTTGTTGGTGCCTAGTACTGTTTCAGAAAAATCTCCGGCAAGTTTATCCACAACAGTACTGCCATCAAGTTCAATGCTCATATCACTTGCCTGCCCTGCAGCGCCGGCATTTACTTCAAGGGTTACTTCATTGTCCGATCCGTCCAAAATATATAGCGTATCCAGGGTAGTACGTTCTGCTGAGGCAAGTGTACGTGTGGTTGCAGCAATTTTTTTTGCGGCTTTTTTAATGGATGTTTTTTTAGCTGTTTTTTTCAGTGTTTTTTTTGTCTGCGTCTTTTGCGACTTTTTAACAGCTTTTTTATTTTCTTTTTTTGATTTTGCCATATATAATTTTTTTTGTTGCCAATTCTTTAATCCCTTTTCGGATAACGGCTTATTTATAAATTGAGATATTGCTTTAGACCGCCTTCATAATATTTAATCCCTTTGCCAAACAGATTAATGTAATGCTGCTTTGCTGCTGTTCCATGTTGCACTACTTCTACTTTCAGGGTTCTTCGCTTATTGCTTCCATTAAGCCCTCTCATTATAACTGATTTTATAGCGAGGTCTTCACCTGGTAAAGAATAGCCGACAAAAATTATTTTATCCGCAGTTCTGATAGCTTCAACTGCAGCTTTCCATATTTGAAGCAGGTTCGAATCCCTGATATCCCTAACAAGTGATGGTGCTACTAAAACTGTCTTAAGCTTTAAATGGTCATTACATATACAGGTATTAGCATCATCTATTTCTTCACGAAAAGCCTGATGAGCGATTGAGCCATCATGATGAATGTAGTATTGTCCGCATAATTCACATTTCAACCAGTTTAATGATCCATGCAACTTATAATACCGAAACAAAGGATTTACCGGTTGAGGAATAATTCTTCCATCATCATCCGCTCCGCGATAAGGTATCCCATAATCAACCTGATTTTCTGATATTGCCTTTTCAAACTCTGGATCTATTGATAAGTCGTAGTTTGTGGTAATAATGGAAACTTTTGACGCCTTTTTTTCTTTCACTATAGGGCCCATAAATTTTTTCAGGAGTTGTTCTTCATTTCCTCTATACGCCATATTCTGATAATCCATCAATAATTCTGCAACTGCCCGGTTTAAAAGATATCTGAAATGCAATAACTTTCCCTCGTCGAGGCTTGGATGAGGCGGTATGTTGTAAAAACACAAATGATCAACCAGCGACAGAACTTCTGTAATGGAAGGAATCCATTTCTTTTTTGTTCTTAGATTTTGTCCTTTCAATCCCGGGTAAAGAAGTTCAAGAGAATGCAGCAAATCTGTTTCATGTTTACGCTCCATTCGTGATTTCCTGTTTTCCATTTGAAACAGATCTCTCTTATGAAGATTCTGAAGAATTTCCGGCATAATTTCACCCGTTAGCGGATAGCCAAAATTCTTACTGCATCCTGCTCCTAAGAAATAGACAATGTTTTGATCCATACAACAGATTTTCACCAAAGACTAAGTACCAAATTTTTTCTTGACTATTTCTTTAGAATTTTCATCTGTAATAATCATTTCAAAAGATGTTTTAGCCCTGTCTGCCTGTGGAACGTCGTAAGAAAAGTCAATGGTTGTTGAAGTAATTACAGCATTTGTTATAGCAGCATCATTCATTTTGATTGATAGCTTTTTCTTATCAAAATTCTTTCCCTTGATATTAATCTTGTTTGTTGTGTTTACATCAATCTTATCAGGCGTTATGCTTTCAACAGTGATCTTAAAATCGTCCAGTTTACCACTTCTTTCATCCTTTGGCTTAAATACTACGTCAAAAATTTCTTTTAATTTAAGTGTGGCATTATCTGTAAACAAACCGGTTAACGCCGCCAGGCACATGATCCCATACAGGCTTATACTACTCGGATCTGTTCCATATCCAAGAAAACCTGCCCGGATAATCAGGTAGACGATTATTGCCAACCCTGCTGCTGTAAATGGCTTGACGAAATACCATAGTATCCAGCTTCTTTCAAACGTGCCATTGCCAACAAATGAAGCAAATGAGGATGCTATGTGTATCATATTTCCAAGAAACCCCATCGTGGCAACTAATATCAGTAATAAGCTATTGAGATGTATTTTATCAATATCATCAGTAACCGGAGAAGAAGCGATGGCAGTCGGTTTTGTATTACTAAGCCTTAAAAGCGCTTCGTTTATTTTCTTAAGTTCAATTGAATCTTTTTTGAATCCTGCAGGATCTTTCTTTTCAGCTTTTTCTTTACTTTCTTTGGTTAGTGAATCCTTTTTATGGTTTAATGAATCAAAAGATTTGGCTACGACCTGAGGTAATTGTTTAGCACTTATACTGTCTTTCTCAATTAATGTGATTTTATATCTTGTTGAAGTGTACCAGGCATCATCTCCCGCTCCAAGTTTTGGCATCTTGTTCGGCCAATAAGCCATTAATGCAGAAATAGCAAAAGTCGTTGCTGCCACCAGCAAAAGCCCCGCAATAAGTTTTCCCCATACAGTAATCTGTATAGCGTTTGAGTTGTTGTTCATTAATTGTTCCGGTTTAGGGTGAATAATTTTTTATCCTGTTTAATGAACCGCGCATTATCGTTTGCATTTTCAATAACACATAAATTTCACATTGTCGTTTGAAATATCTCAACCGTCGCTGACACCTGGTCGTCATTAATACCGCGGCATCACAGGCGATTGGGTCATTCCGGAGCTAAAAATATCTTCAGCGATTTTTAACCCCAGCGGAACCCCGCCAACCATCTTTGAAAGATCCATCTGGCCGTTTGCTTTCACAGCAAACGCATCAAACACCCAATGCACACCCAGGTAAACCCTGCTTCTTCCGTTTTCTTCTATCATTTGCCAAAGTCCGTTGGAGAAATTCCGTGCATGCCGGGGTCTCACCGTTCCCTCGTTATCCTGATTTTGTCCATTGAGCTCTTCAGACACGAAATAAAGTCCGTTAAATAAAGTATCCGGTGCTCTGTTATTAACAGGAACACCATAAAAGAGCCGGGTTATATGCAATGCGGCTGCTCCAAACGTAGCATGACCCGAAGGATACGCCGGAAAATTGGGTGTAAAATTTTTGACCTTACCTGAAGTTATTTGATTATAGGGATAGGCATGTGCTGTTTGCTGCGGAACGACGTTGGGATTGCTGGTATTGGTTGCCGGTGCACCCAGTGGCAGCCATCCGGGGTCGCAATCATTATTGATATTATTACCCGCAGCAGTATCCCAACCCATTGAAGTATCATGTTCCCTTATTCCTACTACCGGTCTCCAGAGATTATGAACGTACTTTTGATCCCATGCCAGTATGCCGGCATCTCCCATAGCAATATTAACAAGGGCAAATAATCTTGCATTATCACTTTCTGTGTTTGCTTTATTTATGGCGATTTCCCTGACAATTTGGTTATACAATCTCGGAGGGGTACCCAATCCGGGAGCACCATCGTATCCCCAATATAAACCGATCAAGGTTTCATCATAGGTTCGTTTGGTTGTAGAAGATGATAATGTTCCCATTAAAGCAGGCGATATGCCTTTGCCCAATACTTCCTTAAGGGCTCTCCTGTATTCTGCATTGTCAAATGGCGGCTTCAATAGTTCCCAGCGCTGGGTAATGGCAAAACCCTTTGATTTAGCTCCATAAAATGGCGCATGATTGCCCTGACCATGATTATCGGGGTCAGGCCTGTGATTACTCCTGGCAGTACCATAGGCGTATCCGTCATTGCTTGCATCCGGATCGTTTTGCCGATCCTTTAATACTATTTGAGCAATAAGTAATCCATAAGCGTGGCCTTCCATAACTCCGCCGCCGCTAATCATTGCTTCTTCATGTTTTCTGTCAAAAAAAGATTTTTGACTTTCAAACAATTTTGATAACACAGAATGTGCCGCTGCTGATACTGCTGCACTGGCTGAGGCTCCGGCAGGCGGTGCAGGAACATTCATTGCAGCCGGATAATAAAAAGGTAAGGTGGCCGGTGTATTGGTAATCCTGGCGTATGCTTCATACATTGCCAAATGAACCATGGCCAGTGCTCTTGAGCTTAAAGTAGGCCCTGTTTGTTCTTTTTTTCCATTTGTATGACTAACCTTGTTGGCTTCAAGCGCCGCTTCGTTCCAATAAAGAATATAATCCATAAAATAACGTTTATGATGAATGTAGATAATGCTGTAATGCAATGAAAACAAATCATTCTTTTACCGGGGAAAAGAAACCCATTGTTATCATTAGTACCCGCTTCACTTAATATACATGGAAAAGCAAGGCCCTTTCCGATAAGCATTATTAACTGCTACCCGGATAAAAGCTCTGTAAGCAAAATCAAAACCTTTCTGTTCATTAGGGAAAGGATCTGTCTCATGCAGATCGTCCGCTCACGACACATTCAACAACACATAACTCTTACATCACGACTGATATCCCTCATCAACCGCCTCGATTTAATTCACAACAATACCCTACCACCTGCCGCAGAACGCCCATTCCGCAGCCCAAAAAATCTCAATAAAGTAGTTTACAGGGAAAGGATCTGTCTCATGTAGATTGCCCGGTCACGACAGATTCGATTGAGACATGAATTTATAAATAAATTTTTCAATTTTGATCAACAATCAAAAACTTTTTTTTATTCACTAAGGGTTTTTACTAAACCACCACCCGGCACTTCTCCACCATGGCGTCCACCTCGCTGCGTTTGAAGAGGATTTTGCCGTTGAGCTTGTAGTAAGGCAACTCTCCTGTCTTGCGCAGCTTATATAATGTGCGGGGCCGTATGCGCAGTCGCTGCATCACATCCTGGCTATCGAGCCATTCATCATTCATTGGATTGTTTTCGGGTTGGTAGCGGGGTTTGCCCTTGCGGGGGCGGTGGCTTTTCTTCATGGGATATTTTTTTTAATGGTGTATTCAAATGTAGTATCGCCCCGATTTATCCGCA
>Ga0187893_10005776_pt1 | contig 21824 bp, 21 predicted proteins | sample MA1701074metaG_FD_139574 | JGI IMG/M metagenome (GOLD analysis project Ga0187893, IMG submission 139574) | White microbial mat communities from a basaltic lava cave in the Kipuka Kanohina Cave System on the Island of Hawaii, USA - MA170107-4 metaG ...
GAAGAGACCTCGTAGTAGCGATTTTGCCCCGGCAGCCACACCTCAACGTCAATTGTTTTACTTGAAGCAAAGGACATATCACCCGTTACAAGTAGCATGCTTCTGTAGTGAAGCTCTAGGCCCTCTAGAATCTGTTCTGCGCGCCCTACCATTTCAGTAAAGAGCTCCTGGCTCTGTTCTGGGGTTGAAAAGGCAAACATTTCTACTTTGTTAAACTGGTGCATGCGGATAAGACCGCGCTCGGTAGAGCCTGCAGCGCCCGCTTCCCTTCTAAAACAGGGCGTATAGGCGATATAGCGCTTGGGAAGCTCCTCTTCTGCCATAATTTCATCAAGCAGCATGCCATTTAAAGCAACTTCTGCTGTGGGGATAAGGTAGAGGGTATTGTCATCGTCTGCTACCTTATACTGCTGGTTATCAAACTTTGGCAGCTGGCCTGCGCTAAAAAGTGCTTCTCGCTTTACAGCAAGCGGCGGCATAATCTGCTGCCAGCCATTTTTTACGTGAAAGTCGATCATGTAGTTAATGAGAGCCCACTCAAGGCGCGCACCATTTGCACAGTATATTGGCCAGCCAGATCCTGCAAGCTTGGCTCCTCTTTCAAAGTCAAAGAGTTTCAGCTTTTCATTCAGCTCTACGTGGTTTTTGAAGGCAAAAGAAAATTCAGGCTTTTTGCCCCAGCTTTTCACTTCCACATTTTCTTTAGGGTCTAAGGCTACCTTAATGTCATCCATAGGCAGGTTTGGAAGGCGCGCAAGAAGATCTGTAATATTGGCTTCAAGCTCTGTTACGCTGTGGTCAAGCGCGTGAATTTCGTCAGAATGTTTGGCAACTTCCTGCATCAGTGTGGAAGCATCTTCCCCTTTTCGCTTCATCTGCCCAATAGTGTCTGAGGCGCTATTGCGGGAGGCTTTTAGCTGCTCTACACGCGTCTTTTTTTCGCGGATTTCTTTGTCGAATTCTAAAATTTTGGTCACATCTGCATCTGGGACTTTGCTTTTTAGCTTTTTTGTAACCGCTTCAGGCTCTTTGCGGACCAATTTGATATCTATCATGATCGTTGTTCTCCTCAATAGTTGCCAAAAAGTATAGCAAATCTTCATACTTTAGGAAAATGAGTACACTTGCATCGGGACAACCTCGCTCTTTAAAAAGGCGAAAAATGGCAAATCGTCACGACAAGCTTACCGTTGGGCAGTATCTGCTTAAGCGGCTTGCAGGGTTGGGGCTTTCCCATATTTTTCTTACACCAGATCCTGAACTTACCTCCCTGCAAAGAACCATAGAAGAGCATCCAAAGATTTCACTTGTCATAAACCCATCTATTGAATCGGCAGGCGCTATGGCAGATGGCTATGGCAAAGCGCGCGGCATTAGCGCTATTGCTTTTCAGGAACTTGATGGTAAGGCACTCGATATTATCATGCGCGCCTGTCTAGAATCTGTGCCGCAGGTAATACTTTTTGGTAAGCGCGCTACATTTGACGATAGCGCCAGCATGCTCGAAAAATTGTATCGAGAGTTTACTGTCTCCTGGACAGAGCTATCAGATCCCCATCTTGCCCCCAAAAAGATCGACCGCGTCCTCGACTACTGCCACTTTTTTAAAAAACCCGTTTGTATAGAAATCCCTGATGAAGTTGTCGACTGCTTTATCCCCCAGCACACCTATCACGAGATGGAATTTGGCGTATCAGACCCAGACACGCTTGACGAGGCACTTTTGGAGCTTGGTGCGCTCTTAAATAAGGCAAAACATCCACTTATTCACCTAGAGCGCGAGGTAATTGCCCATAAAGCAGATGAGCGGATACTGCAGTTTGCCAAAATCTGGCATATTCCCGTTACAAGCGCCCATACTGCACGAAATTACTTGATAGAGTCGCACCCCAACTTCTGCGGCAGCGTCTCAGAAGAGCTTGTCGTGCGATCAGATCTTGTTATAGTCATCGGTAAGGAGCCGCTTGGCATACCCCATAAAGGAGCAAATGTTTTAATCGGCGATCAGAGCATGGCGATAAATCAGCGCCTCTTCCCCCAGCTGTTATTAGACGAAGTGGCGAGCCACCTGCTCACACTAACGCCCCAAAAGCGCCATAAACTCTGGCAGGCAAGAACAAGGCCAGATTCGCTTTTAGAAGATGTGATTATCACCAGTCGCGACAAGGAATTATTGGAGGATATGGCCCCCTACTTTACAGGCGACTGCATTACAACCGATCATGCCAGCTGCCACTATGCGCTCGCCTCTGCCATCGGCGCCATAAAAGCAGCGCCCCTCAAGCGCCCCATCGTCATACTAGACGAAAGCGACCTCAAAAGCAGCCTCAGCGAGCTCTATATCGCCCACGAAGAGTGCCTGCCGCTGCTTATCTGCACCGCTGGCAACGCCAGCTGGATCAAAAGCCTTTTTCCAGACATACCCGTTTATCGCCGCCGCATTCCCGACAAGCTGCCCTATGAGCTTGTGATTGTTTCGCTAGAATAAAAAAATAGCAGGATACCAGGATCGCCAAAGGCGACAGGATAGAAAACAGGGTTTTTTGTTTTTTTATCCTGTCGGCTTTGCCGATCCTGTTATCCTGCTTTATTTAAAAGTAAACCACTTTTCTTCAACCTGCATTTTATCCGTAATTACTGTATACTATATCGCGTACTAATAATAAAAATAGGAGTACGTAATGTTAGAACCAGTAGATACATTTGATTATCAAAAAAATAAAACTGAGATTGTTTATACGATCGATGCTCGCGATCGCTATAAATCCGGCCCGGGAGCATCGAAATCTAAATCAAAGTCAAAATCTGACTCTGAACATGATTCTGAATCTGAAGGGATGACGAACCATGCAGAAGCTTCCTGCTGGTTAACGAGTGTAATTCAATCACTACGTGCATCTGGCGCGTTTGAAGCAGAATTCGCTCCTAAAAAAGATGATAAAAATAAAATAAAAAAGGAACTTTTTCACCTCTTTGATATATCTGAGGGCAAAAATGGCCAAAAGAGAAGAAATGTAACTTCTAGCGAAATCAAAAAATTCAAGCAGTTGGTTATCGATAAGGGATTGCCGGCAAGAATGGATGATGGGTTTAGTCAAGCTACATTTTTAAAGTTTCTTTTAAAAGAGCTCGATAGCCCTAAACTTGAGTATCAAGAAGGTTCTAAAAATAAAAAAGAACAGCTCCTTCATATTAAAATTCCGGAATCAACAAAGAAAAAATCGATCCAGAATTTTATAAAAGACAATAAAATTGCTTTTACAGCAAATCAAAAAGCGCCTAAATTTTTGCCCATTCACGTCGATCGTCCTCGACTAAAAAGCTCAAAAGGCAAAAAGAAGGGTTACATAACAGCGTCTATTGATCCAACATCGCCGCTATCAATTCCAGTACTAAACAGTGGTAAGGATGCCAAGTATAAGTTTGTAGCAGCAGTTATCTGCACGCCCTACTGGCACGCCTACACCTACTGCGTCGAAAAAGATGGCTGGGTGCTCTATGATGATGATCGAGTGAAGCTACTTACCTCTCCTGAGAAAAAGTACAAAGACCTCGACTTCTCCGCACAGCAAGATGCGGCTATGCATAGCCTTATCTTTATCTACGAAGCCATTTAAAACCAACAAACCCATGGGGGCCATTTCCCGGCCCCCATTATTTCAAAAAGAAGAACACAAACCACAAAGCCACAAAGACGCTTCGCGATGGGCAACGCTTTTCTTGCCTCGTTTCGCGGCAGATGCCCCGTGGGCATCATTCCTCAGAATGATGCTTAAGAGTTTGCATCACCTTTCCACAAGCATCGCAGCGCGTCTCTGTGGCTCTGTGTCTCTGTGGTTTGTGTTTTTTGCTATTTCACAATAGAAGTAAGTATGCGTATCAAATCATGATAGGTTAAAAATATCAGAAACGAAATGAGCGCAACCGCGAAGGGTATAACGATCTTTTCGATGGTTTTTGCTTTTAGGCGCTTGCCTGTGACGATCTCAAATAAAGAAAGGCATATATAGCCGCCATCAAGTACCGGTAGAGGCAACAAGTTTAACATGCCAAGGTTTAGGCTTATAGCGCCAAGCCAAAAGAGCGCTTCTTTAATGCCTAGCATCCACTGATTCTGAATAACCTGGACAATGCCGATGGGCCCGCTAAGCCATTTTGGGTTCATATAGCCGCCAAAAAGGGCTTTCAGGGTATTTACCACCTCATCAACGATGTCAGAAAACATCTGGAATGGATTTGGATTATACTGCACATGTTGGTCTACAATTGCAGGCAAGCCAAGTAAAAGCTGCTTTTGGCGATTTTCCAAAAATTTAACCGCCTGCATCCGCTTTTCAGGGTCGTCAATTGCCTGTATAAGCTTTTTTTCCTCTTCCTGCTCTTTGATAAAAAGCTGCTTGTCTTGTGCCTGCATAAGCTCAAGGCGCGTTTTGGGCTGTATCGGTTTCAGAAGGGTAAGTGGGCCCTTTTGGGTAATTTCATGGCGCGTTCCTATAGTGCTTACAATCTGCTGCAGATTTGTTCCATGAAACTCTGCATCAAAGCTTTGATTGGCACCTTTTGCCATCTTCTCAGTAATCACAAGCACTTTGTGCTGCTGGATTGCTTGTAAAAATTCAACCCCTGTTCGCACGGGAGCGCCATCTACTGCTACAATGGTGTCGCCCGCTTGGAGATCCCCTCTTTGCTTTTCTTTGTCAATAAAGGTAAGAGGCTCTTCTACAACGCAGTCTGGTGTCAGGTTGTAGGCAATAAACATCATCTTTGAAAGCTTTGTTGAACGAAGCCCTGCTTCATACTGCCAATCGGCAAGCTCTTCTTTTAGCTGATTTGAAAGCTTTACATCTTCAAGCTCAATGCGAGGTATGCGTGCAAGAAAAAATTTGCCTCCACGCTCTATTGTGAGCAGGCTTTTGCCATCGTTAAGAATTGTGCTGAGTTCTGAGACAGAATAGATCGGTTCGCCATCTACCCAGAGTATGCGATCTCCCGGCTCAATACCGCTGCCAAGAAGAGGAGATGCCTCCGGCAGCTTGCTTGATTCGGGAAAAATCACATAGCTTGCCCCGCCAAGCACACCTGTTGTCAAAATGCCCGATTCTAATGCCTGGGGATGCTGATAAGGATGGATTGTGTGGGTAAAGGGCAGATACTTCTGCGATTTTTCATCCCACCTAAGCCCATCTACCTGAATTTGAGCGCCCGCTGTCATCGCAGCCTGCAGATGCGCTTTAGACCCACGTACAGGCTCATTATTGTAGCGAAGGATGATATCGCCCGGCCGAAGCCCTGCTTTATAGAGCTCAGAATTTTGGTCTATATAGCCTACCTTATTGGTGACATCGGCAAAGTTTTTTTCCCTGCCGCCAGTTGCCCAGATTGCAGTGAAGGCCAAAAAGGCAAAAACGAGGTTTACAAGTGGCCCCATAGCCGCAACTTTAATGCGATCCCACGACGATTTACCAAAAAAGCCATCAGGGATATCTTCTGGCTCCTTTCCATCCTCTTTTTCCATGCCGGCAATCTTTACATAGCCGCCAAAGGGCAGCCAGCAGAGGTTCCACTTCACCCCATTATGCATAAAGGTGATGATTGGACGACCAAATCCAATACCAAAAGATTCTACGCGCATCCCTACGCGCCTTGCCATCCAGTAGTGGCCAAGCTCATGTATAAAAATTAAAAAGCCAAGGCCTAAAATTGCAAAAAGTAGATAGAGTAGGCTCACGTCTGTTCCTTATAAATAATCAAAAGTATTATCTCGTCTTTTGTCGTTTTTGGCGAGTCTTTTCTCTCAAAAGGAGCAGGATAACAGGATAGAATAAAGGTATATTTTTCTTTTATCCTGTCGGCTCTTAGCCGATCCTGTCATCCTGCTTTTTTCTTGCTAATCGCACAAATCGCTGCAAAAGCCAGAGCCAGAATCGTGACAATCAACCCTGCTGTTGAAAGCGCCTGTCCATAAAAAGAAAGTATATGACGTGAAAGAGCCACACCCACAAGTGAAGCAATAATCCCCACCAGACAGCTTATGCAGGCCATAGCTACAAGGCTGTGGGTAAGGCGGCGGGCAATAAGAGGAGGGGTTACTAAAAAGGCTAAAAAGAGCAAAACGCCTACTGCTCTAAAGGCGCCAATTGCCGCAATAGAACCGAGTGCCATTACAAGGTAATTCATTTTTTCATTTGATATACCACACATTTTAGCAAAAAGCGGATCGAACGAAGTAAGAAAAAGCGGCCGCCAGGCCAGCACAATAATACCCACTGTTGCAACAAAAATTCCCCACGCTAAAGAGAGATCACCAAGCGAGAGCGCATCGACATTGCCCATAAGAAGCTCTGCACCAATATGAGCACTTTTTGTAAGGGCCGTCACGAGGATAATGCCAAGAGCAAAAAGCAGCGTAAAGATCATGCCAATGGCTGCATCTTCTTTAATATGGAGCCCTGATGCAACAAATCGTATCAAAAACATCGTAAGAAAACTTGACCCAAGTGCCCCTACGAGCAGATAGATATCAGAGGGCAATAGATGCGAAAAGTCAAACGCCTCCCCAACAGGACTGTGAAAATAGTGATAGGCAAGATAGGCAAGCACAACACCCGGCAAAATAGTATGTGAGAGGGCATTTGCCAGCATTGTCATCTTCCTCAGCACAAAAAATGTGCCAATAAGTGCAGCTGTCACGGATAAAAGAACAAGCACCAGAAGCTGCAGCTCATCTGCGGCAAGCTCCATAGGGGTAGATGAGACGCAAAATAGAGAAAGGCGCACAAAAAGCGTCTCAAAGAACTGAAAAAACGTATTGCCCCAGTATGGATTGTGCATCACACCACCTCATGCGGGGGTATTGGCTGCTTATGTGGGTCGACTGTGGGGTGAGAAAGCAGCACTTCGAGCTCCTCTTCAATTTCCGGCGTAATAATATGCTCCATAGCCTCTGCACTTGGGTGTACGCGATCTTTACCCACCTCGCAATACTCTACAAGGTACACCTCCCACAATCTATGCAGGCGTACAATTTTTCTTCCCCAGAGCATGCCTGAAGGGGTAAGTTCGATGCTATCTTCTGCCCTTTTTACCCATCCTTTACGCTCAAGCGCGCCTAAAGGCTGCCACAAAGAGGCTTGAAACCGTTTTGCAATTTCGTCACAAGAGAATTGAACTGCGTTTTTTTCTACCGAACATTTGTACAAAAGCTTCAGCAAATTTTCTTCCGTACAGCGCTTTTCAAATGAAAATTTTCTGATTGCCCGAAAGAGAAGCCCCTGCTTGGGAGAAAAAATGGCAGACAGGATAAAAAAAAGAGCAGCACACACGACAATCATAGGCCCTGTGGGAAAAGATACCGCATGGCTCATCTCATGAGACATATATACCCCAAAAAAGCCGGAAAGCATCCCTAAAAGGCTTGCAAGAAGAAGTACTACTTCAAGTTTTTCAGTCCAGAGCCTGCTTGTAACTGCAGGAAATATCAGCATACTCGACATCAAGACAACGCCAAGCGAGCGAATGCCCACGACGACGCTCAGCACCGTAATAGCCCATATGAGCATGTAAATTTGATGGCGGTTTATGCCTACTGCCTGGGCATATTCAGGATCAGAAATAACAATCTTTATCGGCCTATAAAAAAGCAGAGTACCAGTTAAAACAATGCCTGTAAGTACAAGATAGAGCACTACCTGTACGTTTGTCTGCGTGGCAGCCTGCCCAAAAAGATAGCTCTGCATCTCACGATAGAGTGTAGGATAACTTGTCTGAACAGATGAGAGAAAGACGAGTGCTACCCCAAAAAATGAGGCCAATACGAAGGTAAGTGCGCTATCGGACTGGATTTTGTAGTTCCAGACAAGCTTTTGGATAAGGTAGATCCCCAAAAGGCTCGATAAAGCTGCCCCAACAAGTGGAATAAGCTGATTTTCGACAAACAAAAGTTTTGCTATAATAAGCCCCAGAATCACCCCTGGATAGGACGCATGCGAGAGCGCCTCGCCAACAAGCGATCGCTTAAGCAGCACAGAAAAGGTCCCCACAAAGCCTGCAAGCAGGCACATAAGCATGGAGCCTATCGTCGGCGCGGAAAGGACGGGATCGGTAAAGTAGTGAATCATTCTACACGCTCGCCCTGCCCTTTCGTCGATAACAGCTTCTGCGTCTCATCCATAAGTGCAAAATTCTTTCGATAGGTTTTATCGATAAGTGGCCGTGTAAACACCTCTCCTACAGGCCCCAAGGCAATAAGGCGGACATTAAGTAGCAGCACATAGCTAAAATATTCCTCTACCTTGTTGAGATCATGATGGACCATTAAAACAGTCTTTTTCTGCCTCACAAGCTCGCGAAGAAGGTCTATAATAATCTCTTCAGTCGTATGATCAACGCCTGCCAAAGGCTCATCCAGAAGATAGATGGTAGCATCCTGCATCAGCGCCCGTGCTAAAAAGGCCCGCTGCTGCTGGCCACCCGAAAGCTGACTTATCTGCCGATCTTTATATTCTTTCATACCCACTTTTTCGAGGCATTCAATCGCACGAGCTCGCTCTTTTTTTGAAACTGGCATCAAAAATCGGCTACGTTGATAGCTTCCCATCAGCACAAGCTGCTCTACAGTTATAGGAAAGTCCCAATCTACGGCCTCTCGCTGAGGTACATAGGCAATAGATGCGCGCATCTGGCTGAGAGGCTTACCATCTACCCAGCAGGCGCCCGACACAGTAGGCACAAGGCCAAGTATAGCCTTTAACAGGGTGCTTTTACCGGCGCCATTTGGGCCGACAATACCCACAAGTTCTCCTTGGGGGATAGCAAAGTCTATATCCCACAAAACTGGTGAGTCGTGATAGTGTACGGTAAGTCCTTGTACATCCAATGCCTTCATAAGTTCCTTACAATAGTATCTGCATCATAGAGCATCATTTTGATATAGTCATCTTGATTGCCCATAGCATCTACATAGAGTGGCTCTTTTGCTACCTGCACGCTGTAGCCTAGTTTCTGACATGCATCGACAAGTTTTATTAAGGAATCGCGACTGACATTGGATTCTGCAAAAAGCGTAGTCACTTTATACCGAATGATATGGTCGACAAGCCGCTGAATATCTTGTGTGCTTAGCTGGCTTTCTGGAGCAAGTCCCTCTGGCGCCATGGAGCGAGGAGTCCAGCTCCCATCGGCTCGTTCACTATCCGTTGCAAGGTAGGCGCGAACAAAATAATTAAATGCTTCATGCGAAGAAACGAGATAGCGCCTATTTTCAGCTATTGCTTGAAAGCTCTTCTTGATAGCATCGTGGGCCACTTCTAACTTTTCTTTCAACCGATCAGCATTTGCTTGAAATAGGTCAGCATGTTCCGGCAGCTTTGCCTGAAGTGCTGCAACAATTCCCGGAAGCGCTGCCTGCCACAACGAAATATCCATCCATATATGGGGGTCGACGCTGCCTCCGTAGATAATAATCTCTTGAGGATACATCTTGGCAATGGCATCGCCTAAAGAAAAGGCTTTAGAGCTCTCTTTCAAACGACTAGATAGGCTGGGACCATGCTCAAGACCAAGTCCGCTATAAAAAATTAAATCTGCCACCTGCAGCTTTTCGTCATCTCCCTTCACAAGCTGATAGGAGTGCGGATCGCTTTCGCCTTGAATCAATGTAAGGCAGTCGATCTGACCCTGGCCTATCTCCTCAACGAGTTCAGCACACATCGCTGTGGTACAAAGTACTTTTAATTTACCATTTGGTGTCATCCACTCCTGGAGGGTGGTAGAGCGTTCGCAGCCTGCTCCGAGCAGCCCCACCAGCAGAAAAAGTATCGATCTAAAAAAGTTCATTCGCATCCCAGGGATTGACGTTTGAGTATAGCCTCTTTTGCCAATAATAGAAAGAATTAGGATTGACAATTAACCATTAAATCATAATAACTATGCCCATCAAAAGCGAATCGCCCACCGGAGTGGGGGTGCTTAACTACTAACATAAGGATTGAAAATGGCTCTACAAGAACAAATGATCGCTACATCTAGCCGTGAACTCGAAGATCTCATCGGCAAAGCAATTAAAAAAATTAACGGCAAAAAAGAAAATGATCTCTGCCGCTACCTGCCAATGACAACAGGCGGCTATATGCACCACTTTACCCTGCGTAAAATGAAGTCGCAGCTTCCTCAGAAGCTCTCAGAGATGATCCAAAAATTTATCACAAATGCAGACCGCCCTGTAACTGTGGCTCCAAAGCAGCGCGCAGCTCGCGGCTCACGCAAGAAAAAAGATCATATTGTGCTTACAAAGAGCGATCTCGACCATATCCTCCAAGTGGCTCGTGCACATGGCGATAAGGATCTTGTAAGAAAGCTTACTCCAAGAAGAGATCTGCGCACAGTAAAGCGCGAGCTTATCTCCTCAATCCGCCATGGCAAGGTAGATCAAGAGCTCTGGATTAGCTACTGCGAAGCAACAAACGCATAAAAACTCTCTCAGCTTTGGCAGGTCCTTTGGGGCCTGCCACCTTTTTTATGAAAAACGAACTTCCTCTTATACGAACAGGCCTTGGGCAAAAATCTCATCGCTTTTTGTCGCCTGAATCTACAAAACCTTGTGTTATTGGCGGAGTGACCTTTGATGGCGTACCTGGTTTTCAGTCAAAATCAGATGGAGATGTGGTCTTTCACGCCCTCTGCAACGCTATAACCTCTGTCACCGGAATACCAATACTTAGCGACATTGCCGTAAAGCTCTGCACAAGAGATGGCATCACCGACAGCGAAGTCTACCTCAAAGAGGCGTATAAAACGCTAAAAGCTCTAAAAATCACCCACGTTGCAGTATCGCTAGAGGCCAAACGGCCCCGCTTTCAAGAACATCTTCCAGAAATGAAAAAGCGCATTGCCAAAGTCCTATCGCTCACCCCCAACCAGATCGGCATCACCGTAATCAGCGGCGACGGCCTATCGGATGCCGGCTGCGGCGACGGCGTGATGTGCACGTGCATCATCACAACAGTAGAGTCCACTCCCGCAAGCACGTTATTTTAACCTAGATTCGGCAGTTCAAGATGCTAAAGCGATGCAAGATCTTGAGTCAGAATCACTTTTGATGGGGGCCGAACATTCCCAAAAGGTGAAGGCGGCCCCCATCAAAAGTGATTATGGCTCAAGAGATTGTGTCGCTTTAGCGTCTTCAACTGCCGAATCTAGGTTTAACCAAAATAGCACAAACCATGATGCATCGCGAAGCGTCTTTGTGACTCTGTGGCTCTGTGGTTTGTGCTATTTTTATATTTAATAAACGTCGCGCAGGTACCGCTTTTGCTTGCGCAGGTCTGCTACAAAGTGCCTTGCAGACTCATCGCTTAAGCTGAGGGCCTCTTTACAGATGTTTTGCAAGGTTTGGTCGACATCCTTTGCCATCTGGTTGGCATCGCCGCAGACGTAGATGTGGGCGCCATTTTGGATCCATTCCCAAAGCTCTTTTCGCTCTTCCCAGAGCCTATGCTGGACATAGACTTTATGCTCCTGGTCGCGAGAAAAGGCGCATGTAAGACGTAGTGCTTTTTTGTCGACAAGCTCTTGCCAGAGCGGCTTGTAAAAAAAGTCGCAGGATGAATGGCGCTCGCCAAAAAAGAGCCAGTTATTTGCTGTTGGATTGGGCTTTTTAAATCGCTCCTGCATAAAGGCACGAAATGGCGCAACGCCTGTTCCTGGGCCGATCATAATTACAGGAAGCTGGTTGTCTTCTGGAAGCAAAAAATCTTTTGTTTGCTGCAGATAAATTGGCACAGGGTCAGATTCTGGCTGTACCATATCGCATAAAAAATGGGATGCGATGCCAAGGCGCTTTTTGCCATGAATCTCGTAGCGCACGCGCGATACGGTAAAGTGCACCTCATTTGGATGCTCAAGCTGAGAAGAGGCTATAGAATAGAGTCTTGGCAGCAAGGGACCTAAGTTTTGCACAAAATCCTGGGCGCTCAAATGGGCTTCTGGATGAAGCTGGAGCAGCTCTAGAACGTTATGCTCTTTAAGAAATTCTCGAAATGCATCATCATTTTCTGCCTTGAGAAGATGATCTAGATGCGCTGCACCTCTCACTACAAGCTCCTGCACAAGCTTTCTTGTCGGAACAGAAAGGTTTGCCTTTTTTTGCAAAAATTTGCGCAGCGTGTGGCTCTCTTGTGTGCGAGGATCTACCACCTCTTCATCCGGCTCTAGGCGCAAAAGTGTCACTATCGCCTCACAAAGCGCATGGTCATTTTCGGGACATATGCCCATGCTGTCGCCCGGCCTGTAGCTGATATCAGAGCCCTCCAGGTTTACGACAACATGCCAGGTCTCTTTTGTAGAGCCTGACGTGTTGAGGCGATGGCGCTCCACAAGCCGCGCGGAAAATGGGCTTGTACGGCTATACGAGGACATGGGCATCGAGTTCTTGTAGTATCTGTGGTGAGAGCGCTCCCGCCTCAAAGCCCTTCTTTAACTGATCGCTCTTTTTGGATGAAATTCCCCCATTAAATTCCATAGACTGCAGCAATCTGACGCGGGTGCGATCCTTTCCGAGCAGGTCTACAGAGTCAAAAAGCGGCAAGCCGTGGCGCTTGCCCATAATGCAGGCAAAAAGAAGCGGCATCACCACCTTTTTGTGGTTTACTCCAAAGAGCTCTGCCACCTTTCTGGAGGCATCATTCATGCCAGAGCCTGTCCAGTTTTCAAGCCTGTCAAGCTCCCATATGATCGCTTGATAGAGCGCTGCAATTTTGGCTTTAGATACCCCGGAAACCTCAAATAGCGGCTCTGTGTAGGGCAGATGGTTTATAAATAAAAAGTCAGAAAGTTCCATAAAATCGCCAAAATTCTTCATGCGCGAGTGGGCAAGCGGCATCAGGCGGTTCATAAACTCATCATTAAAGCTCCAGCCCTTAAGACGCTCCCAGAGCTTATCTTGCGGTATGTGCTGTATGATATACTGCTGGTTGATCCAGTCAAGCTTTGTGATGTCAAAAACAGCTCCAGATACGCCTATGCGCTTCGGATCAAACTCTTTGATGATCTCAGCAAGGGTATAGACTTCGCGCCCATCTGTCATGCTATAGCCCATAAGCGTTAAAAAGTTCATAAAAGCTTCTGGAAGATAGCCGCTATCTTGGTAGTAAAAAATTGAAGTTGGATTTTTTCGCTTAGAAAGCTTTTTGCCATCTCGTCCAAGAAGAAGCGGCATATGCATAAATACAGGAGGAGTCCAGCCAAACACCTCGTAGAGCAATACATGCTTTGGGGTAGAGCTAATCCACTCATCCCCGCGTATGACGTGCGTGATGCCCATCAGATGGTCATCGACCACATTTGCCAGGTGATATGTCGGAAAGCCATCAGATTTTAAAAGCACCTGATCGTCGATATCGGCATAGGGAAAAGAGATGCGCCCTTTGATCGCATCCTCAAAGACGCATTCGCCAGAAAGTGGCACTTTTATGCGTATTGTAAAGGACTGTCCTGCCGCTTCTCGCTCCTGGATCTCTTCTGGGCTCAAGTTGCGATAGCGCCTATCGTAGCCGAGTTTTGAGCCTGTTTTTGCAGCAACTTCTCGCATCTCCTGCAGCTCTTCGGCTGTCGCAAAGCATTTGTAGGCCCTTCCAGCGTTCAGAAGCTCATAGCAGTGCTTTTGGTAGATCTCGGTACGCTCAGACTGGCGGTATGGGGCACATGGGCCTCCCACATCGGGACCTTCATCCCAGCTAATTCCTGCCCATTTGAGGGCCTTATAAATATTTTCTTCATACTCTGGGCGGCTTCTTGTCCGGTCGGTATCTTCAATGCGCAGAATAAATTTGCCCTCAAAATGGCGAGCAAAAATAAGGTTAAAAAGGGCCATATAGGCGGTTCCCACATGTGGGTCGCCTGTGGGAGAGGGGGCAATACGTACACGGACTGTCATAGCTTATTCTCAATTAGTTGTTAGAAAAAGAGGAATTGTAGCAGAAAGGAAGGGTTTTACTCAAAATCAAAGGACCAAAAGCAGGAAAAATAAATTTGGTTGATATGCCTGCTGACACATATTTATGAAGATGGTACCGTCTCGGTTCCGTGTGATGCCGCTTCTTTCAAATCATGAATCAGCTGCTCGCGGATTATGCTTAGAGCATATAGGGGAATATTCAAGAAGGTATCATGTAAATGAAAATTCATTGGGGACGTTCTTAGTGCAAGTTTGGGAGAATATTTTTCTTTGTAAACCTGCAGGCTTTTTTTTCGCTTGCTTTCACCAGATTTTACTTCTAGGGGGACAAGCTCTGTATCAATAGGCAAGATAAAATCGACTTCTGCCTGAGCGCTGCTTGACCAGTAAAATAGCCTTTTATCAAATATATTAGAGAGCTCTTCAGCCACAAAATTTTCGGCAAGAGCACCTTTAAATTCTGTAAAGAGTCGATGGCCTTCTACAACTATTTTTGGAGGCAAATAGGCCATTGTGCCAAGCAGTCCAACGTCCAGTAGGGAAATTTTATATGCTTTGGCTTCTTGGTAAGCGTCTACGGGCAATTTTGGTGCAGTAATACGGTATACTTTGAGGATGAGTCCGGCATCTTCAAGCCATTGCATGGCTTCTTCATACTCACGCGAGCGGGCATTTTCTCCAAGTGTTGAAAAGGTGAATTTTTTATTGTCTTTCGAGAGTTGTGCTAGAATAGAATTCCAAAGGGTAGTGATCTTCATTACCTGCCCTGGTGGGGCATGCTTTGCAAAATCTAAGGCATAGGCATCAAGAATGTTTTTTTGCACTTTACGAACTGCTAGAAGATCATCCTGATTGGATACAAACCGAGCTACAGCTTCGGGCATGCCCCCAACGATAAAATAGAACTTTAAAAGTGAGAGTAGCTCAGTGTGAATGGGCTCTACTATGGGTTCAAAATCAGATTTAGTCTGCAGCAGTTCTCTGAGGCGATTTTTGCTCAAGGCTGTAAGAAATTCTAAGAAATTGAGGGGCCTAAGTTCAAGAAAATCAACCTTACCAACCGGAAAACCCTTTGTGTTACTGAGTTTTACCCCAAGGAGGGATCCTGCGCCAATCAGATGATAGTTCGGTGCCTTTTCTTGAAAATATTTCAGACAGTTTAGTGCCTCGGGACATTCTTGAATTTCATCGAAGAAAATTAGATGTTTTTCTGGAATAATTTCTTTTTCAAAATAATATCCAAGATCGCGGACAATTTTTTTGGGGTCTAGAGACCCTTGAAAAAACTGCTTTAGTGCGGGGTTTTCATCAAAGTTAAGATAAAAGAGCTGTTCAAACTCTTTGTTGCCAAAATGTTGAATGCTGTACGTTTTTCCAACCTGCCTTGCTCCTTTCACTAAAAGTGGCTTTCTGTTCGGATCTTTTTTCCAGGCCAAAAGCTGCTCGTGAATATCGCGTTTCATAGGTTATGCCCCTCTTTTCACAAAGTATGTTCGAAAAACGTGATAAAAATCACGAAAAAAGTGAAAAAAACGTGAAAAACATCACATTTTATTGTGATATAGGGCATATTTACTCGGTTTACGAGCCGTTTGCAAAACTAGGGGCCAAAAAGCGCCCGCCCGGGGTTTCGCAAAGGACCAAAAGGACATAAGGGACCAAAGGGACCAAAAGGACGACTGAAAACGTCTATAGTTGTCCTTTATGTCCCTTTGGTCCTTTTGGTCCTTTATGTCCTTAAAAGGCAGCGCGAAGCGTAATCGTTCTCGATTTAAGCAGCCACCGCAGGAGCCGGTTGAAGTATCGGCTGCTCCATCTGGATGAGCCAGATAAGGTCCTTCATGACGTTGAGCGCCTCTTGCATCTGGAAGTCGACGTTGATCATTGGCTCTTGGATGCCGTTATCGATATGCTTCATGTTTTCGATGAAGTTTTGAAAAAGTTTGTCGTTGGAGATGCGCTGGGCAGAGTTTCGGCGCAGCTGCTCAGTAAAGCCTTTATACTTTGTTATTGGCTCTTGCGTGTCAAACTGGTAGAGGCGACGGATTCGTTCGCGCTGGAAGAAGGGCACGTCTGAGAGCGTATCCTCAAAATTTGGCGGAATTGAGTCATTTTCTAGTGGATATTTGGCATATTCTTCGCCAACTTCCATAAAGGAGAGCTCGCCTGGCACCACAATATCTGATTGAACGCCCACAAGCTGCGGAGTCTTGCCAGACACTGTGTAGTAGCGCCCACGGGTCACTTTATACTCTCCATGTGGGTCTACAGCGCCATTTCCTTGAGTTGTTAGGGTAAAGGTCTGAAAAGAGCCTTTTCCGTAGGTGTGATCATCGCCAATTACTAGGGCTCTGCCATAGTCTTGCAGGGCCTGTGCCACGATCTCGGCTGCAGAGGCGCTTAAACGGTCTACAAGCACAATTAGAGGCCCATCCCATATCCTATTAGAGTCTATATCTCGGATATGCTGTACATTGCCATTTTCGTCCTTGATAGAGGCCACAATGCCCTTTTTAATAAAAAGCCCCACCACATCCACTGCCTGGGGCAAAAGCCCGCCTGGATTCATCCGCAAATCAAGAATCACACCGCGCACTTTATTCTCTTTGGCTATGCTGTTGAAGGCTTTTGCAAGGTCTTGGCTAGAAGAGCTTTCGAGATCCTGATAAAAAGAGTGGAGTGTCAAAGTGGCAATAACGCCGTCGCCAAATGGCTCCACAGACTGCTGCAGGCGCCCTTCTTTGATGATTACTTCGCCGCGCTCTAGGGTAACATCTTTCTTTTCTTGCTGCTTTTTATCGCCAACACTTGTGTCACGAAGCACCGTCAAAACCACCTCTGAGCCATCTTTTCCTCGAATGCGCTCGACAACTTCGGTTCCATCAAGACCAAGTACCGGTTCATGATCTACGGCAATGATTTTATCTTTGAGTTTCAGCTCTTTGGTCTGGTCTGCAGGGCCGCCCTCTATAATACTTGTTACTGTAAAGCCGTCCACATCATCTCTCAGCTGCACTCCAATACCGGATAGTCGCTGCTGCACAGAGGTTAAAAATTGCGACGCCTCGCCCGGAGTAAAGTAGAGTGTATGGGCATCAAGAGATGAGGCCATTGCCTTTAATAGATCTGTACAAAAGAGCTGACTGCGCAGTTTTTTATCTTTAGTAAGAATGTCCTCTTCGTATTTAAGGCGAACCTTCTGCAATCTCTGCAGGGCAAGCGTTCTAAATTCGGGATCCATTTTTTCTGCAGCACTTGCCTGAAGTGATCGCATGCGCGCAAGGCGCGTATAGAGCTCATCATCCGTCTTACACCAAGTAAGATCTTTAAATTCCTTTGCCTGGACATCTTTTGGTAAATTTTCGGTTTTTATGCGCTCTTCAAAGCGATTTCTTCTCTCTATTGCCGGCTGCATGAGGTTGAAAATCTCCTCATATTGCGGAAATTTACTATATTCAAAATCCTTTGTTATCTGATTTAAAAGCGCATCTGAGGGACGTAACCAGCGGTCAATTTCCCCTTCCAAAAAGTAGGTTTTGTAGGGGTCCAAAAGGGCGATAAAATTGTCCAAAGAGCGCTTAGCAAGTACTGGAGACATGGTTTTATAGGTGGCATGGCCGCGCATAATTTCCTGCATTTTGTAGGTCACATCATACTGGTTTATCTCTGCAGGCTTGGCCGAGGCAATGTTCTGGAGCAAAACGGCAAGAAAAAAAAGGATGAATTGAAAGTTGGTTTTAGCCATTATAGTATGCTCCGTCTGAAATGTGTCATCTTAGCAGGCGAGGATCTCCTTGCCAATAAGAAAAATCGACATTTTTAGAGGGAAAGAGAAAAAAAAGTGCAAAAACAGAGAAAAAAAGCTTGAACAAAATTCTTTTACATGTATAATAATTGGTTCAACTGGTGCGCAAATGTCACAATTTTTGGCATTTGTGGGGTCCAAACGATCCCTGAGGCCCATTACGAGCTATGTTTGTTTAAGGAATAAAAATATAAAAAAAGAGGAAAAAACCATGATGAAAGATAAGCAAACTGAAGTTGTTGTTCAAGACAACAAGAAAGTTGTTTCGATTACAGAAGCTGCCAAGCTCAACAATGTAACGAGACAAGCTATTTATGTTGCTATTAAGCTCAACAAGCTAAAAGCAACTAAAGACACAAGCCGTTGGATGATCCATGTGGATGATCTTAACGAGTATCGCAAACAAAAGTATTCTCGCACAAAGTCAACGTACCAAGGCGAGCTTCTGTTTGATAACGCAAAAGGCTACTACTCAGTTAACCAAGTGGCTAAGCTGCTTAGCGTTCCTGCACAAAAGATCTACTACGCAACTCGCGCTGGCTATCTTAAAGCCATCCGCAAGGGTGCTGCTTGGGTCGTGCGCATTGATGACGTTAAAGCATACCAAGATAGCTACTTGGCTTCAAAAGCTAACAAAAAGCAGCAACAAGCTGGCTAATTTTTTAGCAACTTGTGAAAGTATACGACTGTTTCCAGATGTGAAGTCTGGGCGAACATGTCGTATACTTGTGCTTTTTTGATTGTGTAGCCCTGCTCTTTGAGTGCGTGAGCATCTCGAGCAAGTGTTGCCGGATTGCACGAAATATAGATGAGTGTAGCTGGCGCCTCTCTTTCAATGAGTGCGATCACCTCTTTAGTTAACCCAACTCTTGGTGGATTTACTATCCACTGTTTATACCCACAACACTCGTGTTTTGTTATCTTTTCGCACGGTTTTGCGATAAAGGTGCAGTTTTTTATGCCATTGGCATCGCTACTTTGCTTTGCAAACTTAATGGCTGCAGGATTAAGCTCAACTCCAAGCACCTTTTCACACTTTTTAGCAGCAAGCTGCGAAAATATACCGATTCCACAATAGAGCTCTGCAACAGGCTCTGGGCCTATATTTTCTAGTACATCTTTATATATCTGCAGCGCCTGATCAGGATCATTTTGCGTAAATACTGCGGCTGAATAGAAAATGCGAAGCCCCTCAATAGTGCGCTCTTTTATTTGGCTTGTATCAATTGTGCGATTATCTTGATCATCGCGAAGAACGGTAAGTCGCTTTGGTGCGAGATTTGCTCTCTTTAGAAATGCTCGCTCCTCATCAAATCCCCTTTCAGAAAAAATAAGGCAGCGCTCAATAGGAATGATGGTGGTATTATCGCGCGCAAAAAAGCCATACTCCGGGCCATGCAGCACCACCTTTCTTCTGTAGCACCACTGGTTTGGTGCTCCTGTTGCACCTACTGGAATGTGCGATTCTAGCCGCAAGGCATCCACGAGCAACTGGCGCTTTACTCTGAGCTGCTCTGCATAGTCCATATGCTGCATCTGGCAGCCGCCACAAGTGCCAAAATAGGGGCATGGTGGCTTGACGCGCTGCTTTGAGGGCTCTACAACCCCTAAAAGCGCTGCCTCAAAATAGGACTTTTTCTTGGTAGTTAGCTCTACCTCTACAAGTTCGCCTTCAATCACGTCCGCAACAAAGACCACCCATCCCTCGTGGCGAATAAGCCCCTTGCCGCCAAAAACAAGCTTTTCTACTTTTGCTTTAAAACGATCTCCTACCTGCACTTAGCTAAGCCCCGATTTTTGTGCGTCGGCTTTTTACTTTAGAAGTTCTCTTGAGCCCTTTAAGAGCTCGCACAGCGGGCGCTGGACTGTATGTCTCTTTTTCTGCAGTTATTTCTAGCGCTTCGTTGATATAGTTATTCAAGCTCACGCCATGGGCTTTTGCTTTCAAGGCAAGTTTTGCGTGCAAATCTGGAGTCATTCTTAGGTGAAACTCACCTGAAAATGGCTTCTCAGGTGCTTGGCCCAGTTCTTTACACCAATCAAGATAACCTTTTATCGAAACCTGAAACTCTTTCTTGAGTTCAGCTGGCGTAGTGCCTCTAAATGTAATGACATCTCGAAGGCCCACAACTTCTCCATGAAAAATCATGGCATCTTCATCAAATTGCACAACCCCTACATAGCCTTTATATTTTAACATGGCACAACTCCTGCTCTTTCTAAAAATGTTCTTACTGAGCCTACCGCACCCCTATCTGTCTCTTTTCGAGGGTGTGGTCTGTGAAAATAGGCTCGTACACCGTTCAGCTCTACAGCCAAGCGTGAACCTTCACCTTCTTTAATTCGCGCACCAAGGCTTTCAAACAGCCTTTCGATGTCTTTCCAGATGATGTTCGCAGGTACAGGTCTCTTAAATATCGCTTCGAGTGTTTTCTGGTGCTTTTTACTCATATCCTCATAATACCATTTTATGGGACTATTGGTCAAGTGAAGGCATAAACTGCTGAGCTATGATAAACTGACTTATAAGATTGTGCTGATGGCAAGTCGCACTTCATTTGAAGTAAGATGAGCACGCTTGAGGGGCACCCGCCCTTCAGTAATTTGCATATGGCCGCTTTTTGCATAGCATTTCATAAACTGATACTGCAATCCTAGCTTCCAGTGCGAAAAAAAGTTCCACTCAAAAGCCACTCCCGCGGTATTGCCAAAGGATTTTCGTGAACTATTTGTAAGCGAAAAGCCGCGCGCGCCCTTTTCGCGAAGATTCCAGTGGCCCTTTGCATGGTAGCAAAGCGGATAGATAAGCCGATAGAAAATTGATGCCTCTACGCGCTTATGTATTGCCTTTTTTGCCCCCACACCCCACTCTGGGCCATACCATTTTGTGCGAAATGTGGAGTTAAGATCGCTATAATCAGTCTCTCCATGCCCGCCTTTAAAACGCATCTTCTGGTAGTAGCCCGCATAGCCGACAGTGAAAAAAAGAGCTCTACAATCTATTCCTAGACGCGCTGCATAATCTGCCGTATACTCCCCCGTAATATGATGTTTTGAGTGGCAGTAGTGCCCTTTTCGGCCCGAATTACAGTAGTCATTATCGACTACCTTGCCCGAAAAAATATGGCCATATGCCCCGAGAGCTTCCAGAAAGTAGCGACCCTTTCTCACACGCCCCTGAAGCCTTGTAGTGTAGATATCAATATCCTTAAAGATAAGCTCTGAAAGCACATCAGGCGAGCCGGCTGGCCCGGAAATAGTAAAATCTTGTCTATCGTGCCTATAGCCCTGGAGAAGGGCAAAATCAAGTTGGGGCTCCCCCGCCAAGCAGCCCACCCCACCAAACAAAAATAGCACAAAAAGCATCATGCGCTCTAGTAAATCGAAACGGTTGATTAGTTGCAACTTGTTAAACGGCTACCGTGTAGTATACGGTATTGCATTATGCTTTTGTTGTATAATATAATAGATCCAAAAAAGAGGTATTTTATGACAGCTATAGGAGCAGCACGGGACATACCGTCAACAGATAATTTTGAAGTTGAAGAGCAGCTAAGACCCCAGCCCCGCATGACAGAACGGGTATGCAAGCTTGCAGGTAAAGTACTTACGGGAGTTGGTGCCCTCATAGCAATGGGAGCTCCTGCATTAGTAGAATTTTCGGCACTTGACCCCACAAACAAGCTAAAATGGCAGCTTGGCAGCTTTGCTTTTGGCGCACTGGTTAGCGGAACAGGGGTAATAATGTGCCTACAAAACTCATTCTGCTGTTGCTGCTACTGTCAGGATCTTCCCCCAAGTAGAGATTTTATGATGACAGCTTAAGAGTAAAAATAAAAAACATTGAGGGCCGGGCCTGCATTAGGCATAACTCCAAATTCAGAAGCAAGTTATGCCTAATGCAGGCCCGGCCCTCACATCCTATCTTTGTTTAATCATTTTTTCATACACTAGGGGCAGCGCTTTTGCGCATTGCTCTGCAACCGCGGCAAGGTCGACATCAGCTACCGGCAGATAAAAAGGTGGATGGCCGTAGGATTTTCGGCATTGATTTAAAGAACCCTCATC
>Ga0187893_10005778_pt1 | contig 21821 bp, 21 predicted proteins | sample MA1701074metaG_FD_139574 | JGI IMG/M metagenome (GOLD analysis project Ga0187893, IMG submission 139574) | White microbial mat communities from a basaltic lava cave in the Kipuka Kanohina Cave System on the Island of Hawaii, USA - MA170107-4 metaG ...
AACAGCATTAACACCAAATGAGCTTGAAAGGCTGTTTGCTTCAAAAGATAAGGAATGGCAGGAAAACGGCGTTTACGACTACCTAGTGGAGCAACTGATAGAAAACGGTGCTCGCTTTAACCTGGTAGCTACACCTAACATTGAAGCCAGCGAAGCCCAAATTGTGGCTTTAGCCGAAGACTTTGGCAATGACCAGCCATACACAACTTACGTATATGACGAACTGTATCGCCGCGGTCGCTATAGCGGCCGAGAATGGTCTGGTAATAGCGGCAACGCACCAGTCCGTCTAAACCTCATTCCTAGTCGTGTTGATGGTGAAATCAGTAATAGAACAGTAGAACAACAGGTCCGAATGTTACGTGAACGCCAAGCAAGCCGTCCTGAGCTTCAGGCTCGCGTTCCAAGCCTGCTTGATGCCGTTACTTACTGGTACACTCTACGCGCTCAAGGCGACAAACTAGACGATAGCAGTGCTTACGAAAAAACCTTTATTCGCCACTTTGACCTAGAACCGAGGACGGCTGGCATGTGGACGGTTGTTCCGGACTCCGGCGTGTACTATGTCGGCCGGCCTAACCTGGACCGCTCGGATGCTGACTATGAGAACGGTGCTCGGCTGGCGGTGGGGTAAATCCTTTAGCTTTTTGCCTTCCTTTTCTTCTATCTCTTTTATCTAACTACCTACGAACAATAGGTTCGGGGTAAGTAGTCCAAAGGCTAGAGTACCTATCGGTGCCCCGTGTGGATTGTTGCCTGCATTTGTCTAAAAAGGCTTCGGTAACGAAGCGGTACTTTTTAAGGCAGCAAGCATATCAAGAACCTCTAACACCCCACGTGTCTTTAGTGGTAGTGCCAATGTGGTGCTGAAAGAAAAGTGTCCTTTAACCACGAGTGGTTATTGCGAACAGGATACCACTAGAGGCTAACGGTTGACAGGTGGACGATTGTTCCTAACTCTTACGTGAACAATGACGGTAAGCCTAACCTGAACAACTCGGATGCTGACAATGAGAACGATGCTCGGCTGGCGGCGAGGTGTAAGAGGTACGGTTTAGTGCACGCTTTTGAGCCAGCCGCCAATCATACGGCGTGCTTCGCTCAAGCGTGCCTGAACCTTGAGCACATTTGTTTCGTTGGCGAGTTTTGCAACACTTTGTCGGCACAAAGTGATAAATATTGTATACTGCTAATGTTATGAAGGTCTTAGAGGCCAGAAAACGAATACTTCGCGTTGCTTCAGTAATCTTAACGGCTGCCATACTTACATCAACCAGTTGGGCGCTCGCTGATAGCAAACCCTATTTTGTTGCCAACGACGGTGATGTTTTTACCGGCGGTTGGTTTATTAACCCATCAGACGGCCAGTGTGAGACGGGTGCAGCCTCTTACCAGGCGCCTAACTACAGCTCCCTTAGTACCACCAGATATCAAGGGGCTATCATGGCCTTTTCCGATGCTGGGGCCCGAGTGGGTGCCTACGATAATCTGGATGCCTTCGCTCTGGGCATGATAGAGGGCAGCGGCGCACCTACTAGCTACGGATTTTATACAGGCTTAGGTGGCACTAGTGACTTGAGCTTTTCCAACAACAACGCTTATTCTCAGAGTAATTTCTGGGGTGGACTTTTTGATGGCAGCAACCTCCGGCGCGATCACTGCATACCTAACTACTGGGAGAAGCGAAACGGTACCCCGGGCGGTATCCCGGCAGCACAGCCAACAGGGGCCATTAATTTAAATAACAATAACGGCAATTACATTATCAGCGGCAGTATAGCTACCTCTGGGGGTACTATAAGCCCGGTTAATGCAACTACGGGCAGGAAACTGGCATACTTTGTGGATGGAGACCTGATAATACGCAACGACATAGTGTATGGCGCCCATAATGCTAACAATGTGCCAAAGTTCGTGCTGGTGGTGAGAGGAAACATCTACATTGAACCCGGCGTAACTCGGCTTGATGGTTGGTATATTGCCCAACCGACAAGCGGCAACAACGACGGCGTCATCTGGACTTGCCATGATGGCGATCCGTCCAGATTGCCCCTGCCTGTGGATACTTGGGTGCGCACTAATTGCAATAGCGCCTTGACCATTAATGGTGCCCTGACGGCCAAACAAGTCAACTTACTCCGAATAACCGCTGGACTTGGATCCTCCGGTCCAGGCGGACCTGGCACGTCGGCTGAAAACTTCAACTACACCCAGCAAATGGTGATTGGCGGGCCGTTTTTCAACCAGCCGCCGAACCGAGGTTCTGGCCTGGACAGCCTGATCAGCCTTCCACCAGTCTTCTAGGGATAGCTCTGTGGCTAAAGGAAAAGAGCAGCACCGGTTCGCTTTAGCGAATCCGAATTTATTTCGGAAGGTGCGATGAGAAAAACCTAGGTTTTTCTCATAACTTCTTATGCTATAATCGGTTCAAAGATGAGCCCGGTAAATGGAACAGATGAGAAAAATAAAAATTGGGGGTGGGTAAGCAGTATCCGAGGCATCGGGTAGGGCAAGCCTTCACTTTTTATGAGCATAATTAGTGGGGTATCAGACTTTTTCGGCCTGGATGTAGGCACTACCGCAGTCCGCGCAGTGCAGCTGAAGGGTTCGGGGCCTGTCAAAGCCTTGGACCGCTATGGACAATTGGAAGTTTCAGGTACTACCGCACTTTCCGATGCCAAGGCTGATCAGCAAAAAGTTATTCAAGTTGTTCGTGAGCTGATTAAGCACACTGGTATATCCACCAAGAACGTAGCGGTAAACTTGCCCTCACACCGGGTTTTTACCACGGTCATTGATATGGATAAGATGTCGCCCGCGGATCTAGCGAAGACCATACATTACCAAGCCGATTCGTTCATACCTACACCGCCTGCTCAGAGTAAGATTGATTGGGCAATAATCGGCGATTCGCCCAAGGATCCTAAAAAAATAGAGGTTTTGTTGTCCAGTGTGCCTAACGACTTTGTTGAGGACCGCTTGGAAATGCTAGAGGCCATCGGGCTCAATGTAATTGCCTTTGAGCCAGACAGCATGGCGTTGGCGCGGTCAATTATTCCCGCTGATTCTGCCAGCCCCCAAATGGTGTTGGAAATCGGTAGCCATGCCACAGATTTGGTCATCGCCATGGGCGGTGTGCCGCATCTGACCCGGGCAATTCCTACTGGTACGCAAGCTATAGTACGATCAGCCGTGAACGGTTTGAGCATTGAGCCGTCTCAAGCCGAGCAGTTCGTCTTTAAGTTCGGGCTGGGCAAGGATAAGCTAGACGGGCAGGTTTATAACGCCATTATAAGTACAATAGATGTTCTGATGTCCGAAATTGAAAAATCAATTAAATTCTTCGGGGGTCGTTACCCCGGCACCCAGCTGGAGAAAATCATTGTAACCGGCGGCGCCTCGGCTCTGCCAGAGTTCCCGCTCTACATCGCTAATCGCTTTGGTTTGAACGTGGAAATCGGCAACGCCTGGCGCAACGTGAGCTACCCGGGAGACCGCCAAAATGAGTTGCTGGCTGTGTCTAACCACTTCGCCGTGGCGGCAGGGCTAGCAGAAAGGACTGGCTAGGATATGGCGTCTGTGCAGTTCAACCTACTGCCTGATGTAAAAATGAGCCATGTCAAGGCTCAGCGCAGCAAGAATCTTGTAGCCAGCGCTGCAGTGCTAGCCAGCGCCGTGGCCATTGGTATCTTCGCAGTGCTTTTCTTATCTGTAAATGTGGTACAAAAGAAGATGCTGTCTGACGCTGACGGCGACATCAAAAGATACACGGCTGATTTAGAAGCAATCCCTAACATTGAAAACATTCTGACCGTCCAGAACCAGCTAAATTCACTCAAAGGCCTGCACCAGGGTAAGCACATTACATCGCGGATATTTACCTACTTACCCCAAGTTACGCCAGCCAACGTTACTATCAGCAAGCTTGGCTTGGATGTATCCACTAACACACTGACAATAGACGGCACGGCCGACTCGCAGGTGTCGGTTAACACCTTTATCGATACTCTAAAGTTTACAAACTTTAAAATTGGCGAGCAGGGAGCACAGACTAAAGCCTTTCCCTCGGTCACTGAAAGTACATTCTCTATTAATCCGGGGAATGTCAGCTACGGCCTGACGATAACTTTTGACCCCCAATTGTTTGCCAATAGCCAGCTGGATAGTGAAGGCAAGCCAGTCACCCCGACGCTAGTAGTGCCCAAGCTGACAACCACGCACGCAGCATCAGGCAGTGCGCTCTTTAAGACAGAAGGGGGGCAATGATATGAAGCTGCCAAAAACCGGAAAGCATCTACAGATAGATAAAGATAATTCCAGGGCCTTTGCCATGGTGGCGATTGCCGCCGTAATTGTGGTTTTTTGCGCGATAAGTGCCAGGGCGCTGCTTAACCAGGGTTCTTATCAACGCCGAGTAGTTAACGCAAAAAATGACACCGTAGAACAGCTCAAAAAGAACATAGAGGCCGCCAATTCACTCGCCAAACAATATGAGGTCTTTGAGGCCGCCAACCCTAATTCCATAGGCGGCAACAGCCAAGTTCCTGAGAACGCCCCGCCACCGGACGGCAAAAACAGCCGGATTACGCTCGATGCCTTGCCAACCAGCTATGATTTCCCGGCGCTTATCTCAAGTATTAGTAAACTTCTCGGTATGCATGGTATCAGCGGTGCCAGTGTCGGCGGCACGGACCAAGGGTCTGGTGCATCAGCCCAGCCAGCTGCTAATCCTCAGCCCCAAACCATAGCGGATATCCCGGTAACTGGCACCTCAAGTTACGGCGAAGTCCAAGCGCTGATTCGTGATTTTGAGCGTTCTATCCGGCCCTACGACGTAACCAGTTTGCAAATCAATGGGAATGATGGACAGATGACGGTGAATATGAACATCAATACTTATTACCAGCCGGCCACCACTCTTGAGCTGGAGAACAAGGAGGTAAAGTGAAGCAAAAAGATATAGCCGTCTTGATTTTAGTTGCCTTCGTGGCAGCCATGGTCTCGTTCTTTGTGGCTGGGGCAGTATTTAGCCCCAAGAAGTACAGCGCCCAAGTCCCCACAACCCAACCAATTAGCTCTGATTTTCCGGATGTTAAGAATGACCCGGCCTATAACAGTTTTCTTAACCCTGCCGCGCTGGACTTAACAGTGCCGGTTTCTATTGGTGACTCGCAAAACGAGACACCATTTAGCGGCCAATAACGAAGAAGGGGAGCGGTGTGAATCCCGTTAGAAGCTCAAGAAGTTCGCAACGTCATATCGGCACTGGTGTTATTGCTGACCATCAGACGCCAATAATCCTGCGCAAGGGAAGTGAGTTCTAACGGGATGAACGTCTTATCTGCCTCTACCCAGCAGCATGTAGAAGAAATACTGGTTACGGATGGTTTAGTATCCGAAATCAAGTTGGACATGCTCAAGGACCAGGCCCGGCGGTCCGGTAAGCCCTTGTTCGGCATGTTGTTGGCCGAAAAGCACATTACCGATGAGCAGCTGACCAAGGCATTGGCTCAAGCCAGCGGGCTTCCATACGTAAATTTGACGGCCGCTCACATTGATTCCAAAATCCTAAGCCTGCTCCCTATGGATATAGCCGAGCACTATATGGCCGTACCGCTTGGCGAGATGCAGCAGCGCTTGGTAGTAGCCATGCTGGACGCTGATAATGTCCAAGCCGTTGACTTTTTGAGTAACAAGATTGGGCGGCCGTTAAAGGTCTACGCCGCCTCAGAAACAGGCATCCGCCACGTCCTGAAGCAGTACGCAGGTGGCCTTGGCAAGGGGATCAGCTCTATGCTTACATCGTCAGCCGATAAGGCAGAAGACGAGGATGATGTAGCGACTGGCACTGGAACGAAAGAAAAAAAGGTCCAGACTATCGTACAGGACTCGCCCATCAGCCGTGCGCTATCCGCCATCATGGAGTACGCCGCTAAGAACAGGGCCTCCGATGTACATGTGGAGCCCCTGGAGCATGAGATTAAGATACGCTGCCGGGTAGACGGGGTTCTGCGCGAAATCATGAAGCTACCAAAAAGCGCCGAGGCCCCCCTAGTCAGTAGGGTAAAAATACTGTCAAACTTGAAAATTGATGAGCATCGAATTCCTCAAGACGGGCAGTTCAGCATCAAGGTCGACGGCCGGCCTATAGACCTACGTATTGCTATAAGTCCAACCGTCTGGGGAGAGCAGATCGTCTTGCGGCTCCTGGACAAGACCGGTACCAGCTTGAAGCTTGAGGACATGGGCTACACTGGCCGGGCGCTTAGAATACTGCGGCGTAGCTTAAAACTACCCCATGGCATGATTCTGACTTCCGGGCCCACTGGCTCGGGTAAATCAACCAGTATGTATGCCATGATCCAGGAAATTAAGAATGACACCATTAATATCGTGACACTCGAAGACCCGGTGGAGTATAAAATTGACGGCGTAAACCAAATACAAGTCAATCCGGATGTTGGCCTGACCTTCGCCACTGGCCTGCGCTCAATCCTTCGCCAAGACCCTGATGTGGTAATGGTGGGGGAAATCCGTGACAAAGAGACCGCTAACCTGGCAGTTCAGGCAGCTCTGACCGGCCATCTAGTTTTTGCAACGCTGCACACTAATAGCGCTGCCGGAATTCTGCCAAGGCTTCTGGACATGGGAATTGAGCCTTTTTTGATTGCTAGTACAGTCCATACGGTCATTGGCCAGCGACTAGTTCGTAGGACCATCCCTGGCGGTGAAGCCTATAACTCCAACAAAACCGAAACGCAGGCTATCCATGATACTTTAGGCAAACTCTTACCTAAAACTAAGCAGGATATGCCAAGGGTAGCCGAGGACCTGGGCTACCAATCCTTGCCACTGGCTACTCAAAGCGCTTATACTTTGGTCAAGGGTAAGATCGCACCCGAAAACCCCACAGGCTACGAGGGTCGGATGGGCCTGTACGAAGTTTTTGAAGTATCGGAAGGTATCCAGGACTTGATTATTAAGCACGCAACCAGTTCCATGATTCAAAAAAACGCTCAAGATGCAGGAATGGTCACTATGCGCCAAGATGGTTACTTAAAGTCGCTAGCTGGCCTGACGACGCTGCTAGAAGTTAATCGAGTGGCAGCTTCTGAAGGCTAACGGATAGTGGTGGGATAAAACAATGCAACAGCAAACACCGAAAATCGAAGTTCTACTTGAGGAAGTTGTTAAGCGAAAGGCTTCGGATTTACATCTTCAGGTCGGCTTATCGCCGGTGCTTCGAATTGATGGCGCGCTGGTACCAATTAGCGGCATCTCGGCTCTAACCGAAGAAGGGGTTGAGGGCTTAGTATTTTCGATCCTAGACGAGGATCAAAAACAGATACTGCTGCGGGATAAGGAATTCGACTTTTCATTCGCCTTCGGTGACATGGGTCGCTTCCGGGTCAACGCCTTCCATGAGCGTGGCAATTTGGCTGCCGCCATGCGCCTCATTCCCACGGAAATTAGAACCGTCGAAAAGCTTGGCTTGCCGGCGACACTCAATAAATTTACCGAATATCCGCGTGGCCTGGTATTGGTAACCGGCCCCACTGGCTCGGGTAAGTCTACAACTTTAGCGGCGCTAGTGAATAAGATTAATACCGAAAAAGCCGTGCACATCATCACCGTGGAAGACCCGATTGAATATACCCATCAATCAAAACGCTCAGTTATCGTACAGCGCGAGGTTCATTATGATACCTACAGTTTCTCGGCAGCGCTTCGCTCAGCCTTGCGTGAAGATCCCGATGTCGTGCTGATTGGCGAAATGCGCGATCTAGAAACCATCGCCGCGGCTATTACCATCGCCGAAACCGGCCACTTAGTTTTCGCCACACTTCATACCAATAGCGCAAGCCAGAGTATCGACCGTGTGATTGACGTATTTCCGCCACACCAGCAACCCCAAGTTCGGGCTCAGTTAGGAAATATCTTAATGGCAATTTGTTCCCAGCGCCTAGTTCCATCCCTTGGCGGTGGTCGGGTGGTTGCTGCTGAACTGTTGGTAGCGACACCAGCCGTTAGAAACATTATCCGCGAAGGCAAGAACTACCAGTTGGAGGCTGTTATCCAAACCGGTGCCGAGTATGGTATGCAGAGCATGGACAAGACACTGGTCAACTTGGTACATGGCGGCATCATAAGTTATGACGAGGCTCGCAACTACGCTGTCGACCCAGAAGAGCTGGACCGGTTAATGAGGGGACAATAAACAGTGAGCAGGCCACTCCAGTTCACAGTTCACAGTTCACAGTTCACAGCTATTGAACATTGTGCCCTGGTCATTGCTAATTCATTGAAAATTGAAAATTGTGAATTGAAAATTGGAGCGAGCGGAGGAAGCGACTGATGCTGACCTATACCTACGCTGCCCGGGATTTAAGAACCGGACACAAGGTTGAGGCTGAAATCCAGGCCGAAAATGAGAAGGCCGCTACCAAGCTTTTAGTTGAGAGGGGACTGACCCCACTTGATATTCAGGTCAAGGGCAAAAGCGGTAGTGCCATGCATAACTTCCGAAATCGAGTCAAGACAAAAGATAAAGTCATATTTTCAAGGCAGCTATCTACTTTAATAAATGCCGGATTGCCTTTGGTCCAAAGCCTCAATACCGTGAAAAGGCAGACTAGTAGCAAAACCTTCCAAGCTGTCATTGGCGAGGTAGTTGTTGACGTGGAGGCCGGGTCCACACTATCTGATTCCATGGCCAAGCATCCCCGGGTATTCAGTAACGTTTACACCAGTTTGGTAGCCGCCGGTGAAACATCCGGAACCCTGGATACGTCTTTGGAGCGGCTAGCCAACCAGCAGGAAAAAGATGCCGAAATAGTATCTAAGGTTCGGGGTGCTCTGATCTACCCGCTTATAGTGATGTTGGTTCTAGTCGGTGTGGTTACGTTCATGCTTACCACTGTGCTGCCGCAAGTCCAAACACTTTATGATGGGCTGCCCGGCGCTGAGTTGCCCTTTGTTACCAAATTACTGCTGGCGATTTCCGGCATAATAACCAAATTTTGGTGGGTAATTGCCATAATTCTGGTTATTAGCGGTATCCTATCCGTACGTTGGGCGCGGACCCCGGCCGGCCAGCAAGTAGTTGATGAACTCAAGATGCGCCTGTGGCCGATCGGCCCGCTATATAGAAAACTATACATGGCTCGCTTTGCCCGGACCGGCGCTACTTTAATTGGTAGCGGCGTGCCAATGATAAAGATGCTTACCACCACCGCCGATGCGGTAGGCAATGTTCAGGTCGCCGATTCGGTAATTAAGGCCACCGAGAAGGTTAAAGGCGGTAAGTCGCTATCAGATGCCCTAGCCGGAGACCCGTACTTTCTGGACTTGGTTCCAGATATGATAAAAATCGGCGAGCAGTCGGGACAGCTGGAAGGTATGCTCGGCAAAGTTGCCGATTACTATGAAAAAGAAGTAGATAATCAGATCAAATCTATATCTACGATCATTGAGCCTGCCCTAATGGTAATGGTGGGAATCATTGCGCTGATTGTCGTGGCGGCTATCCTACTGCCCATATATAGCCTAGCGGGTAATAACTTACTCTAAGGTAAAAAGTTGCTTGATTTTTTGTTAAAGTGTGCATAGTATGTAACCATAAGTGTAACCAAAATAACTCTACGGGGGGCAAGATTCGGCAAATGAAAAACACATTAGATAAAGCTCAAAGAGGCTTTACCATTATTGAAGTAATGATTGTGCTGGCCATCGCCGGCCTTATCATGGTCATCGTCTTCTTCGCTGTTCCACAACTTCAACGTAACCAACGGGACAATGCCCGCCAGAGTGCGGCTAATCGTGTTAGTGCAGAATTGGAAACGTTTGCGTCTAACAATCAGGGTGCCTACCCCTTTAAGCTAGCAGCTCCAAACAACTTCGCCGATTTTCAAGCTCGCTATATTACTACCATACAGCTTCTTAACCCCGCGACAGGTGCGTCCTACACCGTGGTGGCTGGTGGTGGAAACCCAACAGCTGGAAACCCCGGAACCAACAATAATCCAAACATCAATGAGATGAGGGTTTACCCGGGACAGGCTTGCTCGGGTGAGTTCAACAGCGGCACCTACCTGGCTCCCTCTGCAACTAACAACTCCCAGCAATTCTCAGTGCGCGTAGCTCTCGACCGAGACGGTACTTACTACTGCGTGGACAACAACTAGGCAGCGACCAGAGGATTAGGACATAACGGAGCGGGGCATCAAAGTCCCGCTCTTTATTTTTTTCTTACGGCCTAGTAATTCCTATTTGCTAATTTGCATGCTAGCATAAGAGAAATGCTCTTGATTGCCGCAGGTATATTTTTACTGGGCCTATGCGCCGGCAGTTTTGTGAACGCCGCTGTCTGGAGGATCAGACAGCAAGCCAAAAGCCAAAAGCCAAAAGCCAAAAGCCAAAATGATTTATCGGTCCTTTGGGGGCGCAGCCAGTGCGTCCGCTGTGGGCACAGGTTGGCTGGCCGCGATTTGATACCGATTTTTAGCTGGCTAAGTTTGCGGGGACGCTGTCGCTACTGCAGCAAGCCCATTTCATGGCAATATCCGGCCGTTGAACTAATAGCTGGCCTGGTTTTTGTCGTTTCTTATCTGTTATGGCCAGTTGTGCTAACCGATGGTAAAAACCTAGCTTTGTTTATCAGCTGGTTGACGGCCAGCGTCGGGCTCCTTGCTTTGGCTGTCTACGACTTTCGCTGGATGCTGCTACCAAATCGATTAATTTATCCGACCTTGCTGGTGGCCACCGCCGGACGGCTAATTTACATTGCTAGTTTGCCGGATTTGGACATGCTGCAGTCATTGCTCGATTGGGGGCTGGCTTTACTAGTTACAGCCGGTCTATTTTGGCTTATCCATCTGATAAGTAAAGGCCGCTGGATCGGTTACGGCGATGTTCGGTTGGGTCTAATTACCGGCACAATTTTAGGCACGCCTTCTAACGGCTTTTTAATGATCTTTACCGCTTCTGTTCTGGGTACTCTGTACGTCTTACCGGCTATTGCGCGCCATAAAACTACAATTGGAACCAGAATACCGTTCGGTCCCTTTTTGATCCTCGCCACCTTTTTAGTATTGCTATTCGGTGATCCAGTTATTGGTTGGTACACCGACCAAATCGGCTACTAGATAACAGGGGTTTCACACCGTTACGCTTATGCTATACTTTAGCCCATGGACAGCGCCCGCGGTGGATACACCATAATAGAGGTATTCATCGTCCTGGCAGTCAGCGGTGTAATGCTGTTTAGCGCGATGACGCTGTTTGGTGGTAAACAAAGACAGGCAGAGTTTAATCAAGCCATGCAAGACATAGACTCTAAAATCAATACTTACGTAAATGATGTTGGCGTTAGTGTGTTTCCGGCGGCCAACGATTATGAGTGCTTGCGTAACACCTCTGTTGATCGCCCGTACCTAAGGGCTGGTAGCCAAGTTACTGGAAGTAACCAAGATTGTATTTTTCTGGGTAAAGCCCTACAAATTAGCCCGGGCAGCAACACCGTAACCGTCTATTCGGTTCTGGGTAACCGGACTTACGATGCCGGGGGCGGCCAGCGGGCACCGGTCACGACTTTTGGCCAAACCCGACCAGAACCGACCGTCGACGACAGTGGGTCTATTATCGCTAGTTTGGTTGAGTCCTATAAGCTGGCCTACAACGCCGGAACGCTGGTAAAGTCCTGGATTAACAGCGACCCGAACTTAGCTGCCAATCAGAACTACGATATGGCCGGCTTTTATAACAGTTTGCAGGCCTCAGCCCCAGCAGAGCAAGGCTCGCAGTCGCTTCTGGTAAAAACTTACCGCGCCGGGGGGTCAGCGGGGGTTAAACCCTGCATAGAAGAGCAGGGGTCATGCGCCGCAATTTTTGAAAGCCCCGAGAGTTGGTCGTTGTGCTTTAGAAATTCAAGCGGCAACGACTTTGCCATATTGGCCATCACTGCCACGCCGGCTGGCGTGCAGACCCAACTAACCTTTAAACCGGATCCAACAATATGCCCAGGATAAACATTGCCATAAATCAGGCGGGCGATACCATAGTGGAGGTACTAGCCAGCATTGCCATAATCGGCGTAGCGCTGGCTGGCGGCTATGCACTCTCCAGCCACAGCCTTCGCACCGGAATCGACGCCAACCGCCGCAGCGCAGCACTGTCGCTGGCCCAGGGCCAGGTGGAGTTTTTAAAAAACTCGGTAGCGGAGGGTAATACAGGTCTCTATACCGGCGACGGCGGCCCGTTTTGTATAAATGACGCCGATGGTAACAGGATGACCGGCAGTAACTGCGTTAGCTTAAGCGGTACGCCTTACGATATCGCTATAACCTATGACAACGGCAGCAAAGTTTTCACGGTTATGCCCAGCTGGGAAAGACTGGGCGGTGATGTCAGAGGTGAAACAGTACTTTATTACAAACTACCGGATGTTTTTCCGGATAACCCATAGGATTTGGCTAGCATGAGAGTATCCACTTTTAAGAAAAAAGCCAGAACCCAAGGCTTCACCATAGTCGAGCTCTTGATCGCCACGGCAGTTTTCTCGGCGGTTCTGCTGGTGAGCTTAATCGGTTTTTTACAGATCGGACAGATTTTTTATAAGGGAGTTACAGCTGCGCGAACTCACGAAACAACCAAGGATACTATGAATAGCTTGGCATCGGACATCCGCTTTGCTGCTGCCATATCACAATCAAACCCACAGCCCACCGGCTCCGGCACTAGCCAGTATTTTTGTGCAGGCAGCCATCGCTATACTTTCAACCCCGGGCGAATGGTCGATAGAGCGGATTATGACAATACTACCAGGTTCGGTCTTATCAGAGATACGCTGCCGGTCAGCGGCAGCTGTGCCAGCCCGATTGGCCCCTCCGGAACGGGTTACTATACCCCTGAAGAACTGCTGGGCAACCGGATGCGGGTAAGCGATATTGGAATCCAACGACTTACTGGCTCTGGGCTCGATAACCTGTATACTATAAGTGTTAAAATCGCTTATGGTGATAACAGCGTGCTGCAGAATACAGCAGACAGCGACCCTACGAACGATACTTGCGATAGCGGTCTCCGGACGTCGCAGTACTGCCATGTGTCGGTTCTAAAAACAACCGTCAGAAGAGGTGTTAAACAGTAATGCCAGCCAGAAATAGCAGATTCAGAAAAATTACCGACCAGCGCGGCCTGGCTTCAATTATTATCGTCTTTACTCTAATTATCGTAGTCGCTTTGATATCACTGGGCTTTTCACGGTTAATGAACCGGTCTCTCCAAAATACCGTCAACAGCCAACTATCAGCCGCCGCTGACTTTGCCGCCCAGTCGGGCATTAACGATGCCGCGGCTTGGGTGCAAGCCAACCCGACACAGCGCATCACCGATTGCCAAGAGCAATTAACCGACAGCGGTGGCCTGAAGTTCGCTAACCAAGCTGTCGCTGATCTATCCGGGAACCAAATTGTCCGCTACACTTGTGTGCTGGTTGAGCCGGAGCCCGCAGATATTGTTTACGGCGATTTGCCAACCAACAAATCACAAGTTGTCCGCCTCACCACGTCGGCGCCCTTAACCAGCGTGATGTTCTCCTGGCAGTCGTACGACCTGAGTAAAAGAAATTTTGTTGGCAGCGGCTCAGCCTTGCTGGACGAGGCTCAGTGGGGTACCCAAGGTTATGCACCATTGCTCAGGGTCAGCCTGTTCCCAGTTGATGCCACGGGCGCTATTCTCAACCCCAAGAGCTTCTTTCTTTACCCGAATGGCAGCAACAGCCCGGTCGTTGCAAGCAACTTCCAAACAACTGCTAGCGGCACCAAGCTAAACGGTAACTGCAGCACCAACCCATCAAAGGACCCTGGCGGATTTAATGGCACGGCCGATTTTGACTGCAATGTGGTAATAACCGGCCTCGTACCCCCGGCCGGCGGTTATTACTATGCTCGCTTGACGCCAGTTTATGATCAAGCCGATGTCAAAATTCAGGGGAACAGTAACGGCAGTGTTGTCAAATTCCTGGGCGTTCAATCAGTTGTGGATGTAACAGCCAAAGCTAACGATGCTGTAAAGCGCCTACAGGGCAGAGTCCAGACTAGTGACCAAAATAATATAAACCCAGATGATAATAACTTCCCAGAAGATGCTATCCGCTCGGCTAATACACTCTGCAAACGAATTATCGTTCCCGATAGCAACCCCTCGATTTTGGGTATAGATGGTGCCAGTATTACCAATTCACCGGCTTGCAGCTTCGTTGACATTACTTTGCCGCCTGTGGTCACATTGACCGCCAACCCCACAACTGTAACGCAGGGCAGCAGCAGTACCTTAACTTGGACCGTGGCTGGTGACCCGGCTAGTGACTGTACCGCTTCCGGCGACTGGAGCGGTGCAAAAGCCGTCAGCGGCGGCAGCCAAAGCAGTGGCGCGCTAAATACCGTTAGAACTTACAGCTTTACCTTAACCTGTACAAACGCTGCTGGTTCAGATAGCGACACCGTGACGGTAAATGTTCTTCCGCCACCCCCGGTGGTCACACTAACCGCCAACCCCACATCAGTATCCACGGGCGGCAGCAGTATCCTAACTTGGACTACAACCAATAGTCCAACAACCTGTACCGCTTCCGGCGACTGGAGCGGTGCAAAAGCCGTCAGCGGCGGCAGCGAATCTACCGGAGCACTAAATGTCAACAGGGCTTACAACTACACCTTAACCTGTACCAACGCCGGTGGCTCCGGTTCCGACACGGCAACAGTGGTGGTATTGTCTTTTCCGCCACCGCCACCCCCGGGTGCTCCAACCGTGAACCTCACCGCTAATCCAGTGGCTGTCGCTACCGGCGGCAGCAGTACTCTGTTCTGGTCAACCACAAACAGCCCAACTTCCTGCACAGCCAGCGTCGACTGGTCAGGAGCCAAGGCGGTTAGCGGCGGCAGCCAGTCAACCGGCGCTTTAAATACAAACAGGACCTATACCTATACCTTGACTTGCACTAATCCCAGTGGTTCCGGTTCCGACACCGCCACGGTAGCTGTTAGCCCAAGCCCTCCGCCTCCGCCTCCCAGCAGTTGTGCTAATCCGGCGGGCGGGGGTGACGGCAACCAAGACCCCTGTATTTGGTACTTTACGGCTTCCCGCCAAGGCGATAATTCCGTAAGATTTGCCTTCCGGGCAGACGCTTGCGGTAGTAGCCTCACCTTGTCCTATCCTGGCGGCAGCCAGTCTCTGCCACCGCGAGATGGCAATGGCGCCGATCCAGAAGTTGTTGTTGTCCCGGCCGGCAGTATAACCAGTGCAGCCGGCAGTGCGAGTCTGGATTGTCAAGACAACCGGCCAGTTGGTGGGTGGTCTAGTGCCAGCGCGTCCTTCGGTCCGGCTACTGGGCCGCCTTCGCCACCCATTCAGCCTCCCTTTCCCCCTCCGCCACCCATTCCACCTCCGGATACAGGCCCAAGAGAGATTGGTTCAGACATGCACGACATGGGTGACGGCAGCTGGTGCTTGTATAGACACATGGACGTGTGGCCATATGACGGATTTGTTGACTACGAAAATTATGCAAATAGCTGCATGAGTTAGAGGGATATATATGGCGGAACAAAATTCTTCACCTGAAAATAAAGCGGAAGTGCCAAGCACTCCCCCAGGCGGTCGTTTCAAGAAGCCTAGCCGCCGGAAGATGCTGGTTGGGCTAGCGCTCATTTTGGTATTAGCAGCCGGCGTCGGCGCATATGTCTACACCCAGATAATCAAGGATGAAGTTAAACCGGTTTCAACAAGGCCATACTCTTTTGACGAGGAGCAGGGCGCCAGATTCGTAGCTGAGCACTTACTCGAGGGAGAGAAAGATGGAACAAGTTTTTCTTTTGATATCCCTATAGCCGAGTTCCTATATCCGGAAGATTCGTATAAAGAAGCGGGCCGCCAGCCAGATTCTTATGGGGATGGTATACATAAGTTCTTGGACAAAGGCAACCGGGTAGAGCTTGGCCAGCGTATTTTTTCTGCAAACAGCAACAGGGTTTTCCACCAGTCAATAATCGCTGCCCTTATAGTACCGCCAGAACAGCAGCCAGAATTTAATATGGTTGATTACTTTAAAGCAGGTATATCAACAATTGTTTTTGTGAACGGGAATCACCAAGCCTATGTTTCTTTGGGCTTAAAAAATCAAAAGGAATTCACAAACGCTAATATTAAGGCCGGCGGACAACTATTTGAGTTTGATGCGGTATCGACCAATACTCTTTATGAGGAGCAACCCGTTAAGCGTATAAAAGGCTATATAGTGGAGGTCAAGGGTAAGAGCGCCAATTATTACCTAATGATTGGCGCTATTGAGGATGTATTTAACTCAAGCACGGGATCTTGGCAAAAAACCCTAGACAGCCTACAAGTAGACCTGTAAGGCTCCTAGTTTGTATCTTTAACGAATACAGCAGTTTTGCTGTGTGCTCCTTGGCTAAATACCGATGTATACCTGGATTTAGCTGGACTACCGGCCCATCCGCCAAAACGAAAGCCTTTAGCAGCCTTGGCAATCAGCGTGGCTCTCTTTCCGGCCAGTAATTCGTAATTGCACACAGTGCGGCAAACACCTTGGCCGATTACCCTAACCGTACCATGCCCGGGTTTTCGAACCCTAACCCTTAGTTCAGCTATTGGCTCAAATACGACAGAAATTTTTTTATCAGTGTCCATTTCCACACTGAGCTCGCCTTGCCTGGGCCAATTGCCGGCTTGATCCTGAAGTCGCCAAAAGCGTTCTGGTGAAGCTTGCAGTGAAACTTTCTCATCGTCTCTAAACACCATTGTGCAATCATCCTCGCAAGAACTTTCACTCAAATAAGGATTCGGTGTGGGTTTGGCACTGACAGACCCGCCATCGGAAATAGCCAAGCTCAGCTCATTGTGGTAGTCATCGTACCTGCGCATAGAGTCATTCCAGTAGTCATCCCGGCCGGGGTCAAACAGCAAGGCCTTGGCGGCGGCTAAGGTACTCTGAGCTTTGCCGTACATAATATCGGTTGGATCGGTACTATGGTAGGTGCCATCGTAACGGGGAGAGCTATCAGATACATGTCCCATGGCATGCTTTATTTCATGAGTCGACGCTAAATATAGCCAAGAAAATGGTCCGCCAGCCTCCGATACCGAGCAGGCCGGGTGATTGATGTTAATCATGGCGACATTACCGGGAACAGTCGGTGGCCGGCTAGCTGCCCCACAAAGCAGTAGGCCATCTACGCTGGTACTAGGCGGCCCATCGTAAAGTACCCAATGTATCTTATCAGCGCTGTCCGTATAGCCATTCTTATGCAACTCTTCGTTTATTGTGTTAGCAATGTAGTTTTGTTGCGCCGCCAATTCGCTGCCGGATTTACTTAGACGAATGAACCCGGTATCGAGTTGATTCTGGTAGGTATCCATTCGCATGCTTAGGCCCTCGGCCTTACTGGCTTGATAGTCCCGGACTCTCCAGGCCAGCTCCTCGATGGTGCCATTGGTATCAAGCTCTCGATCTATGCCATCTTTTGGAAGGGCATAGATAACCTTGATTTGTGGCCCAGACTGGTCATCTGGCCGGTCCACGCTAGATCGCTCAAGGGCAGTTTCCGTCTTAAACCCGACAAATTGGGTTGGTGCAGAGTTTATTTCATAATCTAGACCAGCCAACGGTTCAACTGCTGGTGGAGCAGGGTTGTGTTTTTCGGGGCTAGCACCAGCCAAAGCCAAGGCCCCCATTACTGGAGCTAGTGCTTTGGCTGACTTATGCCAAAACCGTTCGTTTTTGTTCCGGACCTCTGCTGAAGGGCGCATGTCTACCTAGTATTATACCTACATAACAGCCCGGTCTCTGGGTTACATGAAATTGATAATGTTGAGGCCGGAGCCCCACCCAATTCACGGATGTGAATTGGGTGGGGCGTCCGGTTGGACCGCTGAGGGGTTAGCTTCGAACAGCCAACCGGGTGTAATCCAGCGGCATCTCGCCGAGCATGTACGCGACGAGTGACGCAGGATTGGCGTAGAGGTCTCCACCGCCGGTGGAGACCGCTATACCCGACTGAACAGTGTACCCCGCCGGGAGGTTACACATGAGGTAAATGCCGTTGCCGATGTTCGTTCTGCTGAGGGGGTCGCGAATTGCGAACGGCACCCGGTAGCCTGCCTCGTAGAGGTTGATGGCACTCGACCGACTGTAAACGGCCGGGTCAGTCTGGCTGTTGCTGTAGCACAGCCAGAAAGACCGGTCAGCCGAAACAGTAGGGGCGGTGCAGGGCCCCTCACTCACGTAGTTGAAGTCCGTAAGGGGTTCGTTGCCCTCGCCGAACAACCGGAACTTACCGACGACACCCCCGTCTCTTTGGATGAAGAAGCGGAAGACTTCGGCAAGACTGTCGTCGAGAATGATTTCCCGGGGCTCTGTCTCCGGCAACCAGTTGAGGAGAGGTCCGATGTCGTCCCCCTCCATAACCGTGCTGTCGTTAAGACAGAAGACGCTAGGAGCGTCTGCGCTCTCGTTGCCCTCCGCCGAAGCGGCGGTCGTGGTGAATGCCGTGGCAGCCAGAGCCGCCACGACCACAAGCAGAATCCTCTTCACGAGGATCACCTCCCCTTTCGAATTGAATTTTCAGCGGTCCGACGCCCTTCTGGTAATCTACCCGCTAACTAGCAGGGCAGGACCAAACTCAAGGGCGTATGAGCAGATTATGCCAAGAAATAGCTAAAAAGTCAATCATCCAGTACCCTTTGAACGATGAAACTTAGTATGTACTTCCTTTAGATGCGGGTCGGTTACGTGAGTATAAATCTGGGTAGTCGAGATGTTACTGTGGCCCAGCATGGCCTGTACGGAACGCAGATCAGCGCCGTTCATCAGCAAATCCGTAGCAAAGGAGTGCCGCAATGTATGAGGACTAACATGTTTGGTTATTCCCGCTAACTTAGCGTAGCGCGACACCATCCGCTGGACGGATCTAGCCGTTAAACGGCTAAAATTACCAGATAAATCCACTTTTTTGCTGCCGCTGTAACGGATGAACAAGGGTTTAGTGTTATCTTTTCTAACGTCCAAGTACTTACCAATCCACTCAGCTGCTTCGGAACTTATAAATATCGGCCGGTCTTTTTGGCCCTTGCCGCGCACCATGAACTCCCGGCGCTTCAAATTGATGTGGTCGCGGTCTAGTCCTACGAGCTCGGAAACCCGCAGGCCACTGGAAAAAAGCAGTTCAATAATGGCCCGGTCACGCAGGCCGTTCTGAGTTGACGTATTAGGTTGAGATGACAGTCTCTCCAACTCCTCGCCAGTCAAAAATGTCACTTGTGGGCGGGTTGTGCGGGCCAGCTCTACTTTATCGGGCGCAAGCGCCTCCCAGCCGCGTTTTGCGCAGTAGCGCAGGAAGGAGCGCAGAGCAATAAGGTGGTAATTCTGGGTAATTTTGGACAACTCATCAGACGTGTTGGTGCCCAAACGGTTTAGCCAAAGCCGCCATTTCCGTATCATTTCATCATCTATGTCAGAGACATTGATTTCACCAGCATAGTCGGACAGCCTGGTTAGGTAGTGGGAGTAGTTTTGAATGGTTTTTTGCGAGCGATTCTGCTCCAGTTCCATATACTCCAAAAAATCGCTAACAGCAGCATCATATTGCATAACCATAAGTGTAATATCATATGTCGCACAATATCAACCCAACGGCCACTATTCGCGCGCACCAATATTCCCAGCGATCGCGCAAAATATCGACGAGCCACTAACGTAGGATTCTGTGGAATTTCTTAGCAAGCTGCCGCTGATTATCTATGTATGCAGTCTCTACGTATGTTATATACTGATCAATCTGATAATAGGCGCCTAGTTCTTCGATGACCTCTCGGCAAGGGAAGGGGTGAACCCAGACACTTCTTTGCAACTGGTAAAATCCCAGGCCTTTTAACTTAATAATTAACTGATCCCGGCCAGCTTTTGACGGCTCCGGGATATCAAAGAATATAAGTCTCCAGTTTTTATCCCAGCTGGGCGGCTTAACGACCTGCAAGCTATCCAGCTGGGCTTTAGCTAGACGCTTGTGCCCTCTAGGAGTTATCTGTAAACCATGCTGATAATTTCCACTAACCAATCTTTGAGATCGCATGTAACGCACCACACGCATTAGTTCGCGTTCTCTCTCGCGCTTGTCCAGATGTTTCATCAGTTTTTGCATTGGCTTATCCAGCCCAATAGCTAGGCCGGGCAATAGCAAACTGCCGGCTATGAAACCAGTGGTTGCCGTCAATGCCAAAATTCGATCGATCACAACCGAGGTATTATTAGTTTTTCCCATGCCAATATTTTACGCGATCGCTGAGAATATTAACAAGAATACATTTGGTATTCAATTCACTAACCTCTTGAGAGCTTAGCCCATCTCTGTTAAAATGCATTAGAGTGGAAAAAACGTTGGTTATTGTGAAACCCGACGGCATCGAGCGCGGGCTAATTGGCGAGATTTTAAGCCGGTACGAGAAAGCCGGCTTAAAGTTAGTTGCTGCCAAAATGATAACTATCACCAAAGACCTGGCCAACCAGCACTACCCGGTAGACAGGCGTGAGTTTATAGAAGGAATGGGGCATAAAAGCCTGGATACCTACGAAGAAAATAAGCTTGACCCAGTGAAAATCCTGGGAACTAAAGACCCGCACGAAATAGGGCTAAAAATACAGGGTTGGATGGTCGATTTTATTACTTCGGGGCCTGTCATGGCTTTGGTTTTGCAGGGCGAAGGCGCCATAAGCAAAGCTCGTGAAGTTACTGGCCATACTATTCCAGCTAAGGCCGATCCCGGCACTATCCGCGGCGACTACTCAGACGATACCCCAACCAAAGCCAATGCCGAAAACCGGCCGATTTATAACTTGGTGCATGCCTCCGGCGATAAAGAAGAGGCCGACTTCGAGATTAATCTCTGGTTCAGCCCAGACGAACTCCAAACCTAATTAGTCAACTGGTACCCCGGGTAGGATTCGAGTTATTCTGCGCCTGCGACAAAATTGCTGCGCAATTGCGCATGGCGGCCAAGCAAGGAAAACTCAAACAGCCACTGGCTGTTTTCGCCTATCGGTTCGAATCCTGTCTGAGAATAAAAACGACGGCCAGACAACCTAAAGGTCATCGCGCCGTCGTTGGTACCCCGGGCAGGATTCGAACCTGCAACAATTTCCTTAGGACGGAACCGCTCTATCCGTTGAGCTACCGGGGCGCGCACCTATTTTAACCTCTTTACCCCGGGTCATAAACCTTATAACCTATATCCATGAGTCCCGTTAGAGACCACATGTCTTATGTCTACGTCTTGCGCAACGCTCACAACGGCAGATTTTATACAGGTTCAACAGAAGATTTACGAAAACGCTTAATTCAACATCAGGAAGGTGGAGCAAGATATACTAAAACTCGGGGCCCATACGAATTGATTTATTATGAAGCCTGCGTAGATATCAGTGATGCACAAGCAAGAGAAAAATATCTAAAATCTGGGATGGGAAAACGTTACCTCAAGAATAGGATTAAGCGTTTCCTGACTCTAACGGGATGAGCGCGAAGACGGCCGAAGACCTGGCCGCGTTAGAGCAAGAGCCCAAAACAAAACACTTCAAAGAGCAGTTCGATGAAGAAGAAGTAAAATATGTATTTCGGCGGCACCCTATTGTGATGCGAAAAGGACTAATTCTGGCCATGCTGGCTATCTTGGCCGGCACGATTCCAGCCCTAATAAAACCGGAGTATAGCTATTTCGCCCTGGGCCTGCTGGGCGGTTTCGTTTTAGCC